>JACCDN010407896.1_pt1 | contig 350460 bp, 327 predicted proteins | sample 7441691 | NCBI WGS metagenome assembly JACCDN01 (sample SAMN15323439, study PRJNA562643) | freshwater metagenome | isolation source: river surface water | place: USA:Blue River Watershed | collected 2017-08-16 | reverse complement strand
CGAGATTCGAACTCGCGACCCTCACCTTGGCAAGGTGATGCTCTACCAACTGAGCCACATCCGCATTGTTCTTTCGAACGTTGAATACTCTAACCCAGAACGCTTCGTTCACGCAAACTTCGCGATAGCACGGAGTGTTGGTAACCTATCTCCTACAGGGCGTATGGCGTAGTGGTAGCGCGCTTCCTTCACACGGAAGAGGTCACTGGTTCGATCCCAGTTACGCCCACGTGAACTTTAAAATCGGCGAAGACTCCATTTGGGAGTTCGTGCTTGCCGCGTTCTGGGTTTTCCTGGTCTTTGCAATATTCGCGGGCACGTTTCTCTTGTTCTTCGCGGCCCTTTTTGGCAACATTCGCGATCGTTGGCCGCATTATTCAAAGCAAGAGAAGACTAAGGTGACCAGAAACCTGATCCTATTTTTTGGAACCATGGGTTTCTTGCTCTGGCTGGGAGCAGCAATAACTCTCTAAACAGGGTTGCGGGTTACGGCTTCCAACGCCAACGGGGATCAGTCTCGCTATACGCACTCTCCCCATGCAGCACCAAGTCAACACCGGCTATCTCGTCGGTGCTCTTCACCCTGAAGCCGATAGTTTTCTGAATGGCGAAAGCAATCAACCAGGATGAAGTGAACGCCCATGCACCCACGACGAGCACACCAATAGCCTGCTTGCCAAGTTGGTCCCAACTGCCGGAGTCGAGCAAGCCCACATTAGTGCCAACCAAGCCAATTGCCAGCGTTCCGACGACGCCGCCGACAAGGTGGATTCCCACAACATCGAGCGAGTCGTCGAACCCCAAAACCCATTTGAGCTCGACAGCATAGGCACAAACCACGCCCACCACTGCACCCAAGGCGAGACTCCAAAGCGGCGTCAGGAATGCACACGAAGGCGTGATTGCCACCAGTCCAGCAATAGCTCCGGATGCTGCGCCGATGGCGGTCGGCTTTCCATGGCGGATGCGGTCATAGATTGACCATGTGATGAGACCACCGACGGGAGCGACAAGGGTGTTTACGAAGGCCAGAGTTGCTACACCATCCGCCGCTAGCTCTGAGCCAGCGTTGAAGCCAAACCAACCAAACCAGAGAATTCCCGCGCCGATGAGAGTTAGCGGCACGTTGTGGGGCACGTTCATGCCCTTGCTAAAACCGAATCGTTTGCCAACCACAAGCGCGATAGCCAGAGCGCCAGCGCCCGAGGCCACCTCGACCGCAGTTCCGCCGGCGAAATCAAGCAGGCCAACATCCTTGACCAGCCAGCCACCGTCAGTGATTTGGCCGTTTTCGAGGGTGAAGTTGAATACCCATCCTGCTATTGGGAAGTAGGCGAATGTGGCCCACAGTGCCGCGAATACCATCCATGATCCAAACCTGGCACGGTCTGCAATCGCGCCCGAAATGAGGGCAACCGTGATGATCGCGAATGTTCCTTGAAACCCCGCGAAGACCAGGTCGAAACCAGATCCAGTCTTGGCAGCGTTGAACACGTCGGCGAGAAAGAGCTTGTTTGTATCTATGCCGAAGACGCCGTCAAACCCTACGAAGCCTGCACCACCTGCGCCACCGAATGACATCGCATAGCCATAGACGACCCAAAGAGTGCCGACCAACGCAATCGATCCGAAAGACATCATCATCATTGACACGACGCTTGAAACGCGAACCAGTCCGCCATAGAAGAAGGCAAGGCCGGGTGTCATGAAGAGAACCATCGCCGAGCAGATGATCAAAAAGAACGTCGCGTTGTCGTGTTGCATCAGACTATTCTCGCTTAAAACAAAAAGCGGGAGACGTTAGCCTCCCGCTTTTCGCGAGTATTTAGCCTCGGTCAGACCCGAACGCGTAGGCCTCTTCACCGTGGACTACGGTGTCGATACCGGCAATCTCATCTTCAGCTTTCACGCGGAATCCGATGGTTTTTTCGACGGCAAACCCGATGATCAGAGCTAGCACGAACGAGTAGACCAGAACCGCGCCTGCGCCCAGCGCCTGCATCGCGAGTTGGTGCCAGCCGAAGCCGAATGCGGCACCGACGCCATTACCGAAGATACCGATGAAGAGCGTTCCAACGATTCCACCTACGAGGTGGATTCCCACTACGTCAAGCGAGTCGTCAAAACCTAGGGCGAACTTGAGATCTACTGCTAGTGCGCAAAGTGCACCCGAGATCACTCCCAGGAGGATTGCAAACATCGGGTCAACCGAAGCACACGCCGGAGTGATGGCCACCAAACCAGCTACCGCACCAGAAGCCGCGCCAATCGAGGTCGCCTTGCCGTGCTTGAAGAACTCAACGATGATCCAGCCAAGCATGGCCGCAGCCGGTGCAGCCAAGGTGTTGATGAAGGCGATCGAGGCGATTCCGTCAGCAGCGAGTTCAGAACCGGCGTTGAAACCGAACCAGCCAAACCACAGAAGTGCAGCACCAAGCAAGGTAAGCGGCACGTTGTGCGGCTGTGCGATGCCCTTGCTGAAACCGAATCGCTTGCCGAGAACAATGGCAAGTGCGAGACCTGCGGCACCTGCGTTGATGTGAACCGCAGTTCCACCGGCGAAGTCGATCACCCCTAGGCCATAGACGATCCATCCACCGTCGGTGACCTTTCCGTCGGTGAGGGTGAAGTTGAATACCCAGTTAGCGACTGGGAAATAGACGATGGTTGCCCACAGACCAGCGAAAACCATCCAGGCACCGAACTTGGCTCGGTCAGCAATCGCACCCGAAATCAGTGCGACCGTGATGATTGCAAATGTCGCTTGGAAGGCCACAAAAGCCATCGACGGGAACGCCCCGGTTGGAGCAGCCGCGTCGGCTACTTGCGCCGACAGCCCGATGAAGCTGGTGTCGATGCCAAACCAACCGTCGATTCCGAAGAATGTTTCACTTCCGGCGTTCGCAAACGAAATCGCGTAGCCATAGATCACCCAAAGAACTCCGATGAGTCCTAGCGATCCAAAGCTGAGCATCATCATCGAAACGACGCTCTTGGCCTTGACCATACCGCCGTAGAAGAACGCCAATCCCGGCGTCATTAGAAGCACGAGCGCCGCACAAATCAGCACAAATGCGGTGTTTCCTTGATCCACTTGTTTACCTCTCTCTAGAAAACAAATGCCCCCGCCTTTGCGGACATGAGTCAAGTAGAGCGAAACAAAGTTTCGAGAAGTAGCGTGTTTTGTTTCGTGTTTGTAAAAAGTTAGGCGGACATGGCGGCTAGTCGCGAGATTGCTCGTCTGTATTTCTTTTGGTAAGCGCCGGAAATCATCTCAGGGGTGAATGCGCTCGAAAGATCAATTCCAGAAGTACGAAGCCGAATCTGCTCTTCATATGCTCGATCGACAAAGGCAACGAATCTAAGTGCGTCGTTTTGATCTTTGAATACCGAGATGTCAGTGATGGCGATACGTTCGAGGCCCGACACCAACTTGTGATATTTCGATGGATGCATGGATGACAGATGCTTGAGCAACTCGGGGAATGAGTCCAATGTGCTAATCGAACTTCTTTCAGCAACCCAGGAGGAAAGGTCAACCGCACTGAACGTTCCTACGGTTTCGGTGTGACGGTGTCGATAGTCTTCACCGTCGACAGGGATCACCATAAATCTTGCTCCGATGCCAAGAATCTCTCGCTGGAAGTCCTCGGCTGCGAATCGGCCGGCACCGAGTGCATCGGGTGGAGTGTTAGATGTTGCAGCGAAAGCAGTCCCCTTGGCTCCAAGTTCGTTTATGAGCCGACTCATAATCATGGTGTTGCCAGGATCGTCGAGCTCGAACTCGTCTATTGCAATCAAATCGAACTTTGCCAAAAGTTTTAGGCTCTCGGCAAAACCAACGGCTCCGATGAAACTCGTATAGGCGAGAAAACTACCAAAAAGCTTCTTGCCCTTGAATTCCTTGAAGTAACTGACCAGCAAGTGTGTTTTTCCAACACCGAAACCACCATCTAGATAAAACCCTGGCACCGCATCCCCGCGCTTTTTGGATTTTTGCTGAAGCCGAAACTTCAGCTCAGCAACTGCCTGCGATTGGCTGTCGAAATTCTCATCTGGAACGTAGCTCGAAAATGTCGCGTTCTGAAACTCTCTTGGCGGAACCAATTCGGCGAGCATCTCGGCTGTAGTTATCGCTGGATTCAGGTCGACAAGACGCCTAATCGGTGCGGATGTTGCCATTTCTTACCGTTCGGTTGGGAATCTCAGATGGGTCGTTTACCCTAGTCATTAGAGTCTACTAACGGAAGAAAAAAGGACCATGCCTGTCGATTTCGAACAAAATCCAAAATTCTCACAGTATGCCCACCCAGAGGTGCTGGTGTCGGTTGAATGGCTGAAGGCGAATCTCGGCTCCGAGGGTCTCGTGGTAGTTGAATCGGACGAAGATGTTCTTCTTTATGACGTCGGTCACATTCCCGGTGCTGTCAAAGTTGACTGGCACACCGACCTTAACGACCCGACCACTCGCGACTATGTTGACGGACTCGGCTTTGCTGCCTTAATGGAGCGATCTGGGATTTCGCGAGACACAACGGTCGTCATCTACGGCGACAAGAGCAACTGGTGGGCTGCATACGCACTCTGGGTTTTCAAACTCTTTGGTCACAAGGATGTGCGATTGCTTGATGGGGGTCGTCAGGCCTGGATTGAAGCCGGTGGCGAAATCACTCGCGAGGTGGCAGCGATTGTTCCAGGCTCTTATCCAGTGGTAGCGCGTGACGACCACACCATCCGTGCTTTCAGGGATGATGTGCTCGCACACTTCGGAAACCCGATTGTCGACATACGTTCCCCGCAGGAGTACTCGGGCGAGCGCACTCACATGCCGGATTACCCCCAAGAAGGTGCTTTGCGAGCAGGTCACATTCCAACTGCCGTAAGCGTGCCGTGGGCTCGGGCCGTTAAAGAAGATCAAACCTTCAAGAGTCGCAGTGACCTCGAGGCTATTTATCAGGGCGAGAAAGGGTTGAAGCCGAGTGACTCGGTCATCGCTTACTGCCGAATTGGAGAGCGATCGAGCCACAGTTGGTTTGTGCTCACCTACCTACTTGGTTTCGATAGCGTTCGCAACTATGACGGTTCTTGGACCGAGTGGGGAAACCTAGTTGGCGTTCCGATTCACAAGGGTGAGGATGCTGGGCCGGTGCCAGCGAAGACCTCGTGAGCAACACGCTAGCTGAGACGGCGGCCGAATTAGCCGACGAATTCTCGAACGCTGGCGTTCGTGACCGGCTGGATTTCCTACTCGAATTTAGTGACAACCTGCCACCCCTACCTCAGCGTTATCTCGACCACCCCGATCTGCTGGAGCGGGTAGAGGAATGCCAGGCTCCGGTTTTTTTATTTATAGAAGTCGAAGAGGGCATCGTGCACACGTTCTTCTCGGCCCCGGAAGAAGCCCCAACCACCCGTGGATTTGCGGGTATCCTGCACGAAATACTTGACGGACGTGCGGTAGACGAAGTTCTCTCCTTTTCAGAAGAATTCCCTGACACACTAGGACTCGCAGAGGCCGTCTCTCCCTTGCGCCTGCGCGGAATGCGAGCGATGCTATTTAGACTCAAGCGGCAAGTCAGTGAAAAACACCAAAACTGAGTTTTCTCATCCATTGGATTGGTACCGCCTCGATCGGCCAGTATCCGCCAACTTCGTGGTTTCCAACGACGGTCGCTACAAGGACGAAAGTTGCTCAAGTCGAGGCATCTCAACGGAGATCGACCTCAAGCACCTAATTCACCTGCGACGTCAGTGCGACGCTTTGGTTACCGACGGTGCAACGGCGAGGCTTGAAGGTTATAAGCCGAATGCGTTGCGGACAACCTATGTTTTCACTAGGTCTGAAACTTCACGGGGGCTCATTGCACTTCGAACAGACGATGACGAGGACTTGGGTGAGACATTCAAACTCTTGAGAAGCTCCCATCAGGCGATCCTGGTTGAAACCGGCCCCACTCTGCTGAAATCCTTCATTGCTCTTGGGCTCGTCGACACACTCTTCTTGTCGGTTACCGGTCAACCAGACGGAACCGAGTCGGGGTTGGATTATGCGAAATCCCTGCTGGGCATCATTTCTTCACCATTACGCTCGACACAAGTCCTCGACACAAACTTGAATCGTTTCGATTTTTACTGACTTTCGAAGCGTTCCAGATGAGCGCTTGGGGCTCGACCATGCGACAACCTCAGGGACGCTGCGGCGTGGTTAAGCGATGGTCGTGCAACGAGCAAATACTGTTAAGCCGTGATCGAATTCGAACCTCAAGAGAATGTAGCGCCCGAGTTCGCTCTTGCTCTGGCCAGCCTTTCTGGCTTGGAAGTTCGTCCCGAACTTGAGGTGTCTGAGATTGATGCACCAGGCGGATTGGCTGCCCACGCAATAGCCTTCAACTGTGACGTCAAGCCCGCCGAATCACACGCAAAACTAGACCTTGGTACGGGGCGTTTGGTTTTGCTTTGGGACGAAGAACCTCAAGAATCTTGGGGCAGTCGCTTCCGAATCGTAATTTTTGCTAAATCGCCACTTGAAACAGACATTGGATCAGAGGACGAAAGCACCGGCATCAGTTGGTTGTGGCTCAAAGACGCGTTAGAGGTTCTTGGAGCCACCTATACCGCTGAAGCAGGCACCACAACTCGAGTGATTTCCTCCGGCTTTGGTGCACTAGCGAACCAGTCTGACCATGCAGAGCTCGAGATGCGTGCATCCTGGAGTCCGAGTGATACAAACATCGGGCCTCACATTTTGGCTTGGCAGAACTTGATCTGCATGATGTCTGGCTATCCATTGCACAATGAAAAACTCGGTCGACTGAATGCAGGATGAGATAGCGGTCGAAGAACCGGCAAGCACCGCCGAAGTTGAACTTTCTCCGCTTTTAGCACCGCGCACGGAGGACACTCGATTTATTGCCAGGGCCAGCGACCTGGATGACGCAGTTGAAGCACTTTTAGCCGGTGTCGGAGCCTTAGCAGTAGATGCTGAGAGAGCCAGCGGGTTTAAATATTCACAACGTGCCTACTTGATACAACTTCATAGATCAGGTGCGCCGATACTTTTGGTTGACCCCATTGCTGTTTGCGAGGATGACCCGAAGGCGTTCGCACGGGTTCAACTCGCCTTGCAAGACTTTACCTGGATCATTCACGCAGCCACACAAGACATCCCCTGCCTGGCGGAGTTGGGATTGCGTCCTAAAAAACTCTTTGACACTGAACTCGCCGGGCGACTTGCTGGATTTGAGCGTGTTGGGCTTGGCGCGATGGTGGCACGCACAATGGGGTTGCAACTCGCCAAGGAGCATTCAGCGGTCGATTGGTCTACTCGCCCACTCAATGAATCGTGGCTAAACTATGCCGCGTTAGACGTTGATGTGCTTCCCGATCTCATGTCAGCGCTCGTAGGCGAACTAGAAACCCAAGGAAAGCTGGATTGGGCCGAGCAAGAGTTTGACAGTCTCACGCGGTTTGCACCCAAAGCGCAAAAAGAGGATCGTTGGCGAGGAATATCCGGACTACACGCCCTCAAGCAACAGAGAGATTTGGCGATTGCGAGGGAACTCTGGATGGCCCGAGAGGGTCTTGCCCAGAAACTCGATGTGTCGCCCGGAAGGCTGATTCCCGACGCTTCGATTATCGAAGTAGTCAATTCGAAACCTCGCAGCAAGGCCGAGCTGAATGCAAACAAGAAATTCTTTGGAAGGGCTAGCAGGAGCTACCTCGACCTCTGGTGGGAGGCAACTGCTCAAGGGATCTCTACTAACGACCTGCCTCTTCTAAAGCTTCCCGCTAGCGGAATCCCAAATCACAGGATCTGGGCTCACAAATTTCCAGAAGCGGACGCTAGGCTTACTGCCGCCAAAAAGGCGATGGCGGAAGTCGTGGAGAAAGAAAACGTTCCTTCCGAAAACATACTTTCTCCAGACAGCCTTAGACAGCTTTGTTGGACGGAGACTGCCAAGTCGGAAGAACAGATTCGGGAGTTCCTGGAGTCGTTAGGCGCAAGACCTTGGCAAACCCAGCTTGTTAGTCGCGTTCTTGCGGAAGCTCTATCGCCGTTGTGGCACTCGCCGAGTCAAGAATAGTTTCGCCAGTAGGACGAGCGTGTGGCACCTTGGTTCCAAGAACCTGTGCGACGATGTCGTGCGCGATGTTCTGCGCGGTCAGACCCACTCTTTCGAGAATCTCGGCACGTGATGCGTGCTCCAAGAATTCGTCTGGTAGGCCTACCTCATTTAGAGCGGTGTCAACTTGGGCCTCGCGCAAATCTTGGCGCACGCGGGTGCCGATGCCGCCTACTCGAACGCCGTCTTCGATCGTGACCACTAGTCGGTGGTCTCGCGCAAGAGAGACGACGCTCTTAGGCACCGGTACCACCCAGCGTGGGTCAATGACTGTTGCCCCAATACCCTGGGCCTGAAGCAACTTCGCAACATCTAGTGCCACCGAAGCCATAGCGCCAACGGCGACAAGCAATACATCTTTGCTTGAAGCCTCATGCAGCACGTCTACACCATCGTCAAGGCGGCGAATCGCGTCTACGTCTTTGGTGGCCGAGCCCTTAGGGAAACGCAAGACCGTAGGTGCATCATCCACATTTACGGCTTCGTTTAGTTCTTCGCGAAGAGTCTTGGCGTCTCGAGGCGCTGCAATCCGAATCCCAGGAATCACTTGGAGCACAGCCAGATCCCACATTCCGTGGTGGGAGGCTCCGTCTGGGCCTGTGACGCCAGCCCGATCAAGAACCATCGTTACAGGCGCTTTGTGCAGCGCTACGTCCATGAGTAGCTGGTCAAAACCCCGGTTTACAAAGGTTGCATAAACCGCAACAACGGGATGAAGGCCACCAAACGACATTCCCGCGGCACTCGTGATGGCATGTTGCTCGGCAATACCAACGTCAAACACGCGACTTGGATGTTTCTTAGCCATCGCATCCAGACCCACCGGAATCAGCATTGCCCCCGTGATGCCCACGACATCTTCGCGTTTGTCAGCAATCTTTACCATCTCTTCGCTGAACACCGAGGTCCAAGATGGCACGGAGCTGCTATCAAGCGCTTCACCCGTGGTTGGATCGATCTGTCCCACGGCGTGGAACTGGTCGTCCTCGTGGAGCATGGCCGGGTCAAAACCTTTGCCCTTTTGGGTGATCGCGTGCACGATTACTGGGCTGCCATACTTCTTTGCCTGACGAAGAGCTGTTTCCATAGCGCCAAGATCGTGCCCGTCGACAGGGCCGATGTATTTCAAGTCAAGGTTCGGGAACATGCCCTTTGGAGTGACTGTGCCCAATAATCCTTTGCCCGCTCCCCTAGCAGTCGAATAGATCAGTCTTCCAAGAAGCCCGAACCGCTCGAAGAATGCTCGAGACATGCGGTATGCCTTGCGATAAATCTTTTCTGTACGAATGTCGTTCAGGTAACGAGCAAGCCCACCGATAGTGGGAGCGTAGCTACGACCGTTGTCGTTGACCACGATTACTAACTTGCGATCGTTGTCGTCGGTGATGTTGTTCAAGGCCTCCCAGGCCATGCCTCCGGTTAGGGCTCCGTCACCGATGACAGCCACGACGTGACGATCATTTTGCTTGGTTAGTTTGAAGGCCTTAGCGATACCGTCGGCCCAAGAAAGCGAGGACGAGGCGTGCGAGCTTTCGACAACGTCATGTTCAGACTCTGAGCGTTGCGGATATCCTGCGATTCCGTTTTTCTGGCGTAGTCTCGAAAAATCCTGGCGACCGGTCAGTAGCTTGTGCACATACGACTGATGTCCGGTATCAAAAATAATCGGGTCATTGGGTGAATCGAAGACTCGATGGATGGCAACGGTTGTCTCAACCACACCAAGGTTCGGACCGAGATGACCACCGGTTCGTGCAACGGAATTGATTAAGTGCTCTCGGATCTCTGCGCAAACCTGCACCAGTTGATCTGGAGTAAGCGAGTCAAGGTCACGTGGACCATGAATGTTGCTCAAAAGAGACATGCTTGCCTAAACCGACCCGAATGCGGCGTTTATTCCGCTATCCGACCAAGCTGCGGAGCACGTATTGAAGGATTCCACCGTTGCGATAGTAGTCTGCTTCGCCAGGTGTGTCGATACGAACTACTGCATCAAACGAGACAGTTTGCTTTCCCGAAGGCGAGTGCTCACTTGGTCGAGCGGTCACTCTCACGGTTTTAGGAGTCACACCTTCATTTAGTGTTTCGACACCGACGATGTCGAAAATCTCAGTTCCATCCAAGCCGAGGCTCGAAGCGGTCTCACCAGTTGGAAACTGCAATGGTAGAACGCCCATGCCAATCAGGTTGCTTCTGTGGATTCGTTCGAAGGATTCCGTGATCACAGCTCTAACACCCAGAAGCGAAGTCCCTTTAGCGGCCCAGTCGCGTGACGATCCCGAACCGTACTCCTTACCACCGAGAATCACCAGAGGCGTCCCAGTTGCTTGGTAGTTGGAAGACGCATCATAGATGAACGCTTGGTCTCCAGCATTCGTCGTGAAATCCCTGGTGTAACCACCTTCGATGCCGTCAAGTAGTTGATTCTTTAGGCGGATGTTCGCAAAGGTTCCGCGAATCATCACCTCGTGATTGCCACGTCGAGAGCCATAGGAATTGAAGTCCGCGCGGGCTACACCGTGTTCGGTTAGATACTTACCGGCTGGTGAGTCCAACTTTATGGAACCAGCTGGGCTGATGTGGTCAGTGGTTACCGAGTCGCCGAGAAGCGCTAGCACACGAGCGTTTGAGATGTCTGACACAGGTGCCGGCTTCGCCTGCATGCCCTCGAAGTAGGGTGGGCGACGCACATAGGTGCTCTGCTCATCCCAGTCGAAAGTGGCACCAAGAGGGGTCGGTAGTGCCTTCCAGCGCTCGTCACCCTCAAACACTCCTGCGTATTGAACGCTGAACATGTCGCTGTTGATGGAGCTGTCGATGGTGCTCTGAACTTCCTCTGGGGTAGGCCAGATGTCGGCTAGGAAGACGTCTTTGCCTTCGTGGTCTTGACCGAGCGGTTGCGTCTCGAAGTCGAAGTCCATCGTGCCTGCGAGGGCGTAGGCGATCACGAGAGGTGGCGACGCAAGGTAATTCATCTTTACGTCGGGATTGATGCGCCCCTCAAAATTGCGGTTACCCGAGAGAACGGCGGTGACTGCCAAGTCGTTCTGGTTGATTGCGGCGGAAATTTCCTCATCCAACGGCCCCGAGTTTCCGATGCAAGTTGTGCAGCCGTATCCCACTAGGTTGAAGCCGAGCGAGTTGAGGGCCTCTGTCAACCCTGCTTTTTCGTAGTAGCTGGTTACGACTTTTGATCCCGGTGCGAGCGATGTCTTGACCCAAGGCTTCGCCTTCAGACCCTTGGCATCGGCCTTCGCAGCCAACAGGCCCGCAGCGAGCATCACCGAAGGGTTGCTGGTGTTGGTGCAAGAGGTAATCGAGGCAATGGTTACGTAGCCGTTGTCGACGCTGAAGTCGGTGCCGTTGACCTTTGCCGGTTTTGATGCAGAAGTGCTGTAGCTAGGCAGAACTTCTTGGAATTTCTCCTTGGCTTTCGAAAGTTCAATTCGATCCTGAGGTCGCTTCGGTCCGGCAATCGATGGAACGACGGTCGAGAGGTCGAGTTCGAGATACTCGCTGAAAACCGGTTCGTGGTCCGGGTCGTGCCACAGGCCCTGTGCCTTGGTGTAGGCCTCCACGAGGTCGATTTGCTCTTGGCTTCTTCCGGTAATGCGAAGGTAGTCAAGTGTCACGTCGTCAATCGGGAAGATTGCCACCGTGCTGCCGAATTCGGGGCTCATGTTTCCGATGGTTGCTCGGTTGGCCAGAGGCACCGAAGACACGCCGGCCCCGTAGAACTCGACGAACTTGCCAACAACACCGTGCTTGCGAAGCATTTCGGTGATCGTGAGCACAACATCCGTAGCCGTCGCTCCTGTCGGAATCTTGCCGGTTAGCTTGAAGCCAACAACTTTCGGAATCAGCATTGAAACTGGCTGGCCTAGCATTGCAGCTTCGGCCTCGATGCCACCTACTCCCCAACCGAGGATTCCGAGCCCGTTCACCATGGTGGTGTGCGAGTCGGTACCGACGCATGAGTCTGGGTACGCCTGCAGCTCGCCTGCGACTTCGCGTGTCATGACGGTGCGGGCTAGGAATTCGATGTTGACCTGATGGACAATGCCGGTGCCGGGAGGAACGACCTTAAAGTCATCAAATGCGGTTTGACCCCAACGAAGGAACTGGTAGCGTTCGGCATTTCGTTCGTACTCGAGTTCGACGTTTCGTTCAAAGGCGTCTTCCCGGCCAGCCACATCGATAACCACTGAGTGGTCGATTACCATTTCCGCGGGTGCAAGAGGGTTGATTTTCTTAGGATCTCCACCGAGTTTGGCAACGGCCTCTCGCATGGTGGCTAGGTCGACGATACAAGGCACCCCTGTGAAGTCCTGCATGATGACTCGGGCCGGGGTGAACTGGATTTCGGTGTCTGGTTCACTGGTGGGATTCCATGAGGCCAAGGCGCGGATGTGCTCGGCGGTGATGTTTGCGCCATCTTCGGTTCGAAGGAGGTTCTCGAGAAGGATCTTCAGGCTGAACGGGAGCTTGGCGGCGTCAACCGCATCCAGGCGAAAGAATCGATACTTTTTGCTGCCAACTTCAAGAAAATCGGCAGCGCCGAAACTATTCACCTTTGACACGGATGCTCCTTATGACGAAATCTCTTCCAAATTACCATCATGAGTGGCATACAGAGTGCGCTTCAGGAGTATCCAGGTTAGAACGATCCAGGTTCCGAATAGCGGCAGGCCCAGTAACACCTTTGCGAAGCCCAGTGCTTCGACCTGATTTGAGAAATACAGAGGAAGTTGAACACCCAAGCGAATCAAATAGAGGCAAGCCCAAAAGATCGACAGATAGGTCATCAGTCGCTTAATTTTGCGGTCTTTTCGCCAATCCTCGGTGAGCTCCCCTACGGCCCGCATCAGCAATCCGAACGCTGGAAATCCTACTAGCACGCTGAGCAGAAGACCCGCAGCCCAGCCGCCGTTTACAAAGAAGTCCTTGACGAAGAAGTCTCCGGCGCTACCGTTTAGAGCTAGCCACGCCGCTATGCCGATTCCAAGCAGAGATGCGAAGGCGTTGAGTATCGGACGCTTGCGATAAACCTGGATACCGAGCACGACCACGGTTAGTGCTAAAGCTGTACTGACGGCTGCGACTACCGACTTGGTCATCGAATAGGTGATTGTGAATGAAATTGGTGGAATGGCAGATTCGATTAGGCCCCATTTTCCACCGAGGCTCTTGTATAAGGATCTTGCCGTAAGAATGTATTCACCGTTCTTATCGGTCTCGAGCCCCATCCATTTATCGAAACCCTGACTCACAACTGCCTCGGCGGGGCGATGTTGCCAGCAGGCAGCGCCAGACTCAGAAGCTCTCTCGGAGGCATCGGTTCATTGCCTCGATCTACGACGAGGCTCCTGAAGAGCGTTTCGATAGTTCCATTGGCGGCCGGGTCAGTGATTGCCGCCCCCGTAATCGAACCTCTCAGAAACCATCGAGGTCCGTCGAAGCCAACAAATTTGATTCGCCTTGCTGGCTGCCCTGTCTCTTCACTCGCTGGCAGGTGCACGAGCAAACACGCTCCGAGGGTCGAGTGCGTCTCTTCGACGGAGGCCCCTTGCCCTGCAAGCGACGAAGACAACTGGGCTCGAACTTCTGGCCAAACCTCCTCGCTACTCGCGGCGGTGAAAACCGAGACCTGCAAAACAGAGTTTGCAACCTCCAGCGTGATGGCGACCAATCGCTGGGTGTCTTGCTCCATCTCACCCTTGATAACAAGGTTCGGGTCGACAGCCGGAACAAGAATTCGGCCAAAGTCTACATAGTGGGTCCGATCCGAAATCTGACTGGCGTCGAAAGGTCCAGTGACGGGTATAGGGCCAGTGGGCATGTCTATCTCCTTCCCGTCGATCCGAACCCGGCTTGGCCGCGGTCACTGCCGGGAAGCTTCGCAACCAAGACAAACTTGGCTTGCACTACCTCCTGAATCAGTAGCTGTGCGATTCTGTCACCCTTAGCTATGTCGAATACCTCATCGGAGGTGTTGATCAGAGTAACCATAATTTCTCCCCGATACCCGGCGTCGACAGTTCCTGGCGTATTCAAAACGGTGATGCCATGCTTTAGGGCGAGACCTGATCGCGGGTGAACCAATCCGACGTAGCCCGTTGGCAACGCGATAGAGATGCCTGTCTTTACGAGTTTTCGCTCACCAGGCTGAAGCGAAAGTGACTCTGCACTCCTGAGGTCTGCTCCAGCGTCACCCGGCTGGGCGTAGATGGGAACCATGCTCTCGTCGGCCACTACTAGAACGGGAACTGATTGGGTCATGCCATTCAGCGTAATCTATAGCCATGTCCTCACCAGTCACGCATGCGCAGAGCATCGCCTTCGCTGAGTTTGTAAGACCTACCCTCTGGTCTCTTGTGCCTTGCTCGCTCCTTGGGGTTGGCGTCACTTTGGTCTCTTTGCCGATTCTTGAGACACCCCTATCCCTGGTCTTTGGGGCACTTACCGCGTTAGCGACCGTTGCTGCCGTTTTCGGTTCTGGTTATTGGGTAAAAGTCATTCGTAGTGCTGATGTTGCAATGCTGCAAGTTGGAGCCGCTCGGATCCTTGTGGACCAACTTTCTGCACCTCGTTTGGCACAGGGTGCCGAGATGATGGCCGAAAGAGGGCCGAGGTTAAACGCCCGCGCGTACCGCAAATTTCAATCTGGGGTACCCGCAGTTGTGATTGTGGAAGTGACCGATGCTCAAGACCCCACGCCTTACTGGATCTTTAATGTGCGCAAATCCAGAGAACTCGTCGAACTTCTCGACTCGAACTTGACCGTAAAAGGCTCTAACTAGCCTTCGCACTCGTTGCAGACCGGGCCTTCTTTAGACTTTTTGGCCAAGAGGCTGTGGTGTTTCACGATGAAACACTGAACACAGGTGAATTCGTCTTCTTGTGGAGGCAAGACGAGAACATCAAGGTCTTCTGCAATAACTTCGTGACCCAGGAACCCTTCGCCATGATCGGCGTCGTCAATGTCTGGGGAGCTAGCAATTTTTTCCGGGATGCGCTCCTTGATGGCCTCGATCGACTCTGTGTCGTCGTCGGTCTTTCTGGGAGCGTCGTAATCGGTGGCCATTGCCTACCTCTCTCGTGCTGATTTCGCGGGCGCGGATAGTTTTACCGATTCTCGCGACAAAAGCAAACACATTTGGGTGTTTCTCACGTGATTGAAAAAATCCTCGAGAGGACTCAAACTCGGCACACCGAGCGTGTTTATGCACTTTGCGAGTATTTGCTGGCAAACTAGCCCCAATGTAGGAGGTTTGCATGGATCACATTCGCCTGACAGGGTCTGAAGACGGTGCCCTTGTTTTGGAATCGACCGACGGAACTAGTTTTCGATTGCCTGTTGACGAAGCGGTCAAGGCGGCGGTTCGCAAGGCGGGCTCGCCTTCTAACGGAGTCGCCACAATCTCGCCTCGTGATATTCAAGAGCAGGTCAGAGCTGGCAAGAGCGTTCAAGATATCGCAGAAGATACCGGTGCCGAGATGGAATACCTGCTCACTTTTGCATTACCAGTGCTCGACGAGCTAGAACACATGGTTGCGAGTGCCAGAGCCGTTCGCCTCACCATTCCAGGCGATCGCTTCAACGACGACTCTCAGGTTGAGTTCGGTGATCTTGTCGACGGAAGACTCCAAGAGAATGGTGCATCAGAGATCGTTTGGGCTAGTAGTCGAGTTGACGGCGGCGTTTGGTTAGTCTCCGTTACCTACGCAGTAGGAAAGAATTCGGGTGCGGCCAAGTGGATTTTTGATCCACGCAAAGTCACCCTTACCCCCGAGGATGAGTCTGCATCCGCGCTTTCAGTTTTGGATTTAAACCCCGGTCCTATCCCAAAGGTTCGCGTCGTTACTGAACCCCCAAAGGCTTTCCGCAAGGACGAGGACGAATCTCCTAAAACCGAAGAGCTCACGACCGGGGCTAAGGTGGTAGACCTCGCCGCGGCACGAAACGCAGCGAATGAACTCCTTGAAGAGATCCATAAACGTCGAACTGAAACGCTCGAAGCAGAACCCACTGAGCAAGAAATCCAGTCGGCCCCCACGCAGTCAGAGCCTGAGGCTGTCGACGACGTAGTTTTTGAAGACGATTTTGTCGACGATGGAGCCGAAGATGAACTCGCGGATGAGCCGCAGGAGCTCGAAGCCGATCCAGTGCCTGACTATGAAGCCCTCGCTCCAGTAACCTCTATCTCACCCGCAGGCGTAGCCTCCGAGGATGAGGTTCTTGATGATTCGATCGAGGCTGCCGCGGAACAAGAGCTCGCTGTTTCGACTTCTCAAGACCTGACCAACGTTGCTTCAGATGAACCAGAAGCAGAACCGGAGCCAGGGTCCGAGCCGATTGAGACGCCAGCGTCCAAGACTCGTTCCATGCCTATCGCTGAGCCACCGACTACTACTGGTTCGATTGACACTCCTCGAAAGGGACGAGCTTCGATGCCGTCTTGGGATGAGATTGTTTTCGGAACCAAGGCAGATGGAGACGACTAGGGGTTAGATACCCCATCGGATGAGCGGAACTCTGGTTTCGGCATCTGAGTAAGAACCGTGATGGCCAAGCATCCGTAGCGACTGAGGTTTGGCCGTTCTTCTGTCATAGAGAACTGTCCGCCCCTGGGCTAGTACAACTATCTCAGGGCGCTTGGCGCGGGAAACTCCATCGACTTGCCATCCTGCATCTATCAATTCCTGCCAGGTAGCCACTGTGGCGCGTTCACCAAGTTCTGCAGTCAAGTCTTCAAGTGTCGACCTAAGGTCATCCACCTTCATGTGGAGCGCTGCGAACCGAGTGTCCCCCGTGGTTTCAAAATCAATCTCTTGTAGCGCTTCCAGCTGCTCAAGATAAACATGATCTTGTTCGTCTGCTTCGACCATCCCGTGGTCTGCTGTCAAAACCGTCGGGATTCCTGCGTTCACTAGCGTCTGGATTTCCGAATCGATTTGCTCGAGTACTGAAATCCATTGACTACTTTTTGGACCAAATTTGTGACCAGCTTGATCTAGTTCGTGCAGGTACAAATAGGTGACGCCCGAGGTCTTTGCCTCTCGCCTTGCGATTTCAAATCTTGACGACATTTCGTCGACACCATTGAAAACAGCACCCGCCAATGTAAGTGCCGTGAACCCGGATCTCGCGTATTGGCTCGGTGCTACAACTCTGACTACGCCGGGATGCCGTTCGGCAAGTGTTTCGTATGTTTTCCAACCGGCAGGGTCACCTTGTCCCTGCTCCCAACCGGACAAAAGATTGACGCGTGTGCCCTCAACAGAATCGATCACGGTGTAACCGACCAAGCCGTGTTGGCCGGCTCTCAGTCCGCTTGCAACGCTAGCAAGGCTGAGAACGGTTGTGCTTGGGCATTCGCTGCGAAGCGAACTCGGATTGGCCTTGTGAGAGCGAATAAGGAAAGGCGCGTGCCCCGCGAACTCTAAAAGATTCTGCAGTCCTAGTCCATCAACCATGACGACGATCACCGATGAACTCGGTTGAAAACCCAGGGGGTTAGACCGTTTCTCGGTCGATGCGATCGCGCTTGTCAACACAAGGCTCAATCTCCCGACATCCTTGGGAGCCGCAGGTATTCTCGTATTCGTCATCCCAGACAGTTTGCCATAGACCCATATCTTGAAAGCTAAATGAACCCCGAATCGAAACCCGAAGAGCGGATAGTCGACATCGACCTGACCGCTGAAATGAAGGACTCCTTTCTTGAGTACTCCTATTCGGTCATTTATGCGAGGGCCTTGCCAGATGCGCGTGACGGTCTAAAACCGGTACAGCGAAGAATCATCTATCAGATGGGCGAAATGGGTCTTCGCCCCGACCGGGGCCACGTCAAGTCGGCCCGCGTCTCGGGAGAAGTGATGGGCAAGCTTCACCCCCACGGTGACGGTGCAATCTACGACGCCATGGTGCGTATGGCGCAACCTTTCACCTTGCGAGTACCGCTGATTGACGGGCATGGCAACTTCGGATCTTTGGATGATGGTCCGGCAGCTGCTCGTTACACAGAGGCTCGTCTATCACAAGCTTCACTCCTGATGAACGAAAGCCTCGACGAAGACGTGGTTGACTTCAAGCCGAACTACGACGCGCAGCTCACCGAACCGGAAGTTCTACCTGCCGCGTTTCCGAACCTTCTCGTGAATGGATCCTCGGGTATCGCCGTAGGAATGGCCACTAACATGCCACCTCACAACATGCGTGAGGTTATCAACGCCGCCATCCACCTGTTAGAAAACCCACAGGCAACGACTTCTCAGTTGATGAAGTTTCTGCCCGGACCCGACCTGCCGACCGGTGGAATTATCGTAGGTCTCGAGGGCGTCAAAGAGGCATATGAGACCGGGCGAGGAACGTTCAAAACCCGCGCACGCGTGAACATTGAATCGGTAAGCCCTAGAAAAATGGGCATCGTCGTCACGGAGCTCCCCTATTTGGTCGGACCTGAAAAAGTCATCGAAAAAATCAAAGACGGTGTCAACAGCAAAAAACTAGTTGGTATCGCAGATGTGACAGACCTGACTGACCGCTCAAACGGGCTCAGATTGGTTATTGAGCTGAAGACCGGCTTCGACCCACAGGTTGTGCTCGACCTCCTTTACCGCTACACCCCGATGGAAGACTCCTTCGGTATCAACAATGTGACTTTGGTAAACGGTCGGCCTCACGTTTTAGGCATTCGCGACCTACTCGGCGTTTATTTGGCTCACCGTGTAACCGTGACTCGACGTCGAAGTCAAAACAGGCTTGGAAAGCGCCAGTCCCGACTTCATCTTGTTGATGGTCTTCTAGTTGCGATTCTCAACATCGATGAGGTCATTGAGGTCATTCGCAACAGTAACGAAGTGGATGAGGCACGCACCAAACTGATGTCGGTTTTCGATCTATCCGAGATTCAAGCCGAATACATTCTGGAACTGCGCCTGCGACGTCTAACCAAGTTTTCGAAGATCGAGCTGGAAGCCGAGCGAGACAAGCTAATCGGCGAAATTCGCGAACTACAGGCGCTTCTTACCGATGACGGTCTACTTCGTGGAGTCGTAGCAACTGAGCTCACAGAGGTTGCCGACAAATATGGAGATGCGAGGCGCACGACTCTATTGCAGGACGGCGAGATTGCAAACCCGACTTCCTCGTCTAAGTCAAAGCCAGTCTCCGCGGAGCTGGCCGACACGGCAACTTTGGTGGGGTTAACCGTCACGGGTCTCATCGGTCGGTTCAGCGCACTTCCTGAGAACGAGTCGCAAAAGCGACGCAAGCACGATGTTTTGGCCCTCGCCATTGCTACGACGACTCGCACCGACGTTGGTTGCCTCACATCTGCAGGTCGTGTTATCCGCGTGCATGTTGGGGACATACCCGCAACGGGGGATTTCTTTGACGCCGGGCAGGCAGCTAATTCCGCTGAGTTTTTCGGGCTTGCAAAAGGTGAGAAACTCATCACTGTTTTCGAACTCACTGAAAGCAACGATTTATTTATAGGCACAGCCCAAGGAGTCGTGAAGCGTGTCGTTTCGGATTATCCAGCCAAGTCCGAGTTCGAAATGATTTCCCTCAAGAACGGAGACCGCATTGTTGGGGCAACGAAGGCTGACAGCGGTCTGCATCTCGTCTTTGTGACGCGCCAGGCTCAGGTTCTTAGATTTGACGTCAGCTCGGTGAGAGCGCAGGGACGCGCAGCGAGCGGCGTTGCGGGTATTAACCTCGGTTCCGGCGACGAAGTCATCTTCTTCGGCGTCAGTTCGGAAAGCACCGCGGGCCTCATAACGGCCGCGAATTCTTCGACGTCTCTCTCGGGCACCGATTCAGGCAGCATCAAACTGTCGTTGATCGAAGAGTTCCCAACTAAAGGAAGAGCTACCGGAGGCGTGAGAGGGCACAAATTCATTCGTGGTGAAGACCAGCTTTATGCCGCATCACTCGTCGGCACGATGCCAGTCGCATCGTCGCACGATGGAAAGCCATTGGAACTTCCAACGCCAACTAAGCGAGACTCGTCTGGAACCACCTTGCCGGCACTGTTCGCGGGCGCTGGCATTCAAGCAACCAGCTAACCATTTCGCTCTGATGCTGAACTAGGCGTCGACCTTCGCAATGTCGAAGTCATCTGCGCTGTCGATGATGAAATCGCGTCTTGGAGCGACATCGTTGCCCATTAGCAGCTCAAACATTCGTTCAGCGGCTTCGGCGTCTTCAACGCGCACTCGTCGAAGGGTGCGTCGAGACCTGTCCATGGTGGTCTCTGCGAGCTGATCCGCATCCATTTCACCGAGACCCTTGTAACGCTGAATGGGCTCCTGATAGCGCTTCCCAGATGCTTTAAGCTTGGCCAAAAGGCTTTCTAGCTCTGACTGGCTGTAGGTGTAGACGAAATCGTTCGGCTTGCTGCCGGAGTTGATGACGTTCACTCGGTGCAGCGGAGGCACGGCGGCATAAACCCGCCCAGCTTCAACGAGTGGGCGCATGTATCTGAAGAAGAGGGTCAAAAGCAGCGTGCGAATGTGCGCACCGTCGACGTCTGCGTCGCTCATCAAAATCACTTTGCCGTAGCGTGCGGAATCGAGATCGAACGACCTGCCACTTCCCGACCCGATTACCTGAATGATCGACGCACATTCGGAGTTTGAGAGCATGTCACTGATTGAAGCCTTTTGAACATTCAAGATTTTGCCCCGAATAGGTAGCAGAGCTTGGTATTCGCTATCGCGCGCCAGTTTTGCGGTTCCAAGGGCTGAGTCTCCCTCGACGATAAACAATTCACTCACGTCGGTTTCTTGCGTGCGACAGTCGACCAGCTTTGTTGGCAAGGATGAAGTCTCGAGCGCGTTTTTGCGACGCTGAGTCTCTTTGTGAGTTCTTGCCGAAATGCGTGACTTCATTTCGCTCACAACTTTTTCGAGCAAGAGCGCAGTCTGAGCCTTGTCATCTCGCTTCGAGCTTTCGAGACGCTCGCTCAAGGCCTTGGCCACGATGTTAGACACAATGGTGCGTACAGCTGGTGTTCCCAGGATTTCCTTGGTTTGTCCTTCGAACTGTGGCTCTGCCAAGCGAACGGTAACCACGGCGGTGAGGCCCGCGGTGATGTCTTCTTTCTCGAGCTTGTCGTTGCCCAATTTGAGTTTTCGGGCGTTCGCGTCTACCTGAGCTCGGATTACCTTGAGTAGCGCCTGCTCGAATCCGGCAACGTGAGTGCCGCCCTTGGGTGTGGCGATGATGTTGACGTATGAGCGAACCTCGGTGTCGTATCCCGTTCCCCAACGCACGGCGACGTCGACCTCGCAAGAACGCTCGACTTCGCGACTCTCCATATTGCCGTCTTCGTTCAGCACCGGAACCGTTTCGTTGAAATTCGCTGAACCGCTTAGTCGCCATGTCGCTGTTAGCGCGGCATCCTTCGCAAGGTAATCGGCGTATTCAGTAACCCCACCATCAAACTTGAAAACGTGGTGCGCAGGTTCGGTTGTTCGTTGGTCCAAGACGTCAAGCTTGAGTCCTGGAACCAAGAAGGCTGTCTGCCTGGCCCTCGAAAGCAACTCATCCGTAGCGAAGGACGCCTCTTTGATGAAGATTTGGCTATCGGCCCAGTAGCGAACCCTTGTGCCTGTTATGCCTTTGGCAACCTTCCCAACAACTTGGAGCTCACTCGCGTCTTCAAACGGCTTGAAAGGATTTGAGGCAGCTATGCCTTTGGAATCGTCGAAGACTCCTGGTTCGCCACGGTGAAACGACATTTTGTATGTCTTTCCGTCGCGATCGACCTCAACATCAAGTCTTTCACTCAATGCGTTGACCACGGATGCGCCAACCCCGTGCAGGCCGCCGCTGGCGGCGTAGCTTCCACTGCCGAACTTTCCGCCAGCGTGAAGCTTGGTGAAAACAACTTCGACTCCAGTCAGCCCCGTCTTTGGCTCTAAGTCAACGGGGATACCGCGGGCATGGTCTCGAACCTCAACCGATGTATCGTCGTGCAAGACGATTTCGATCTCGGATCCGTGACCGGCCAGTGCCTCGTCAACGGAGTTATCGATGATCTCCCAGAGACAGTGCATAAGTCCGCGGCTGTCGGTGCTGCCAATGTACATACCGGGGCGCTTGCGCACCGCCTCGAGCCCCTCCAAAACGGAGAGATGGCGGGCGGAATAGTCGGTGTTTGGCACCTTGAAATGTTACGCCGTGCCCCAACGTGTGGCTGTGTTTGACACGAGAGCCGTCAAAAACTATTCGCAGATAGCGAAACTCACCGCAATAGTGCCGTGTTTGTCGGTGGCGTGTGTTGAGATTGACTCAGGAGGCATCAGATGCAAGAAACCGAAGTAGTAGAGACCAATCCAGAGAACGCCGTTGCAGAGTCTTTGACCGCTGCTGATCGGTGCGACTCTTGTGGTGCTCAGGCCTACGTGCGAGCCACTCTGCAGTTTGGCGAACTTCTCTTTTGTCTGCATCACGCCACTTTGAACAAGAAAGCTCTCGAACCTGTCACGGTCAAGTGGCACGACGAGAGCGACAAACTTCTCGCCCGCTGACCTAGTCTTGTGGCATGGCCCGAATCTTGGCCAGATGAATTTCGGCCAATTCGGCCTTTTGCGAAGCTTGCAGTTCTGCACCAGCTCGGCGAATCAATTCGGTTGCCCAATCCGGATTCTTTGCAAGGAATGGCCCGTGCAAGTGCGTAAGGATTGCGTTTCGTTCAACGCGCACTAGCGGGTCAGTCGTGTTGGAGTTGAGGTAACCGATTGCTTTAGTCGGCCATCCACCTATGTCTAGGTTCAACGTATAAGCGCGGCTAGACCTAACCCCCGAACCCGCATATCTTTTGATTAGTGACAGCCCGCTTGCGACCACAATCCCCGGGACACCCGCACTCAGCATGGTTTCGAATAAACGATCTATTTGACCTGCGTGAGCTTCGAGCTGCGTCAGTGCCGCCTTAGACCCATGGCCGATGACGACGACCGAGTTGGTCGGATCTTGCCTTATAGCTTGGATGCATGCCTCAAGTCCATGCTCGTCCACCACTTCTTCTAAACGATGTGCGACACCAGCCCACTCCAGCCTGGTAGCAAGGATGTCCGCGTTTTCAGCATCCCCGTTTAAGTTCAAGTGTTTCGGAAAGAGCTTGTAGATGGTGATCATCGTTCCACTTCCTCCGGACTCCAGAATCCCAGAGCCCGCCGCATGCGGCGCATTACATCAGCGCTAAAAATGACCGTCTTGTGACCACGGCTTGGCTTTGGCAGAGCGAAAAACCTCTCAATAGCGTCCTCAAGATCATCGGTCGTGTCGGCGACTGGCACTCCTTTGTAAAGGAGCGTCAAAGCGGCCTCGTGCGCGTTGTACCCAGTGCAAATGTCAACGTGGCTCAAGTTCGAGTAGTCAACGGTCCACAGCCAAGAAGGATCGTGGACATCTCTACCGACTCCAAAGAGTATTTGCTCTGGGTTCGTAGTTAAGTTGTCAAGGTTCAACTGCATCGAACCGGGATTTTGGACGAGGATGAACTCGACGTTTTCTCCCCTGACCTGAACCATTTCTCCTCGTGCAAACACGGGAGGAACTTCATTTAGAGCTCTTGCGGCCTTCTCAGCATCGAACTTTGAACCCAGCAACCTGCGAGCACTCTCGAAAGCTGCAACGGCATCAAGAGCAAAATGAAGGCCACGGGATGGGAGTGTCACCTCGTGTAGTTGACCGCCGCTTTCTATCGCGATAGTGGTTGAGTTGTACTTCAATACTTCGGATGCACTGCTCGGGCGTTTTCTGTCGGGTAGGTAAGTTGGGGCCGTCTTCAGACCACCATGTTGAGAAATGATCTGCGGTTCAATGCCGAACCAACTAACGAGCTTGTCGGCAACACCTTCGCCAATAATGATCGTGTTCTGGTCGTCCGCATTCAAAACAACAGATTCGGTTGCTCTGGTGGCGACCTTCGCTAAATCATTCCTTACAAGCGCTGGGTCGACAAAGCGGTCAAGTTGGTCCTCCATGACATTCATCACGGTTACCTGGCGTGGTGCAACGTTTGTCGTAAGGCTTTCGGCGTGAGCTTCATCCATCTCGAGAATCGCTACGTCTGCGTGTATTGAACCGGCGAGTGACGATTTCTCAATGATGGTTGAGTAAAACCCTTGCAGAATGTTCGCGGTAGACGGATTGGTGAAAACGTTCAGACCGTGCCCGCGCGCTATGGCGACGAGCATTTTGGTCGTGGTTGACTTGCCGGCAGAACCCGTGATGATTACGAGTCCGCCAGGAAAGCTATCTAACACTTTCCAAAGGATGCCTGGCGCAATCTTGCTCAGAATCAATCCAGGTAGCGCGGACCCGCCACCTTTTCTAACCAACCTAATCAGCACTCGAGCAAGACGCCCGATGAGCAAGGCCGGCCAGTAGAGAAACATTTGGAGCTAGTTTTCTAAGAAGTCGCGCAGCATCTGTGAACGGGATGGGTGACGCAGCTTAGACATGGTCTTAGCCTCGATCTGCCTAATTCGTTCACGAGTAACTCCGAATTCTTCACCGATTTGGTCGAGGGTTTTTTGCACACCGTCACCTAGACCGAAACGGCTTCTGATGACTCCTGCTTCGCGCGGATGCAGGGACTCAAGAATTCGTTCTAGCTCTCGCTGCAGCATCGAATAACCAACGGCATCTGCCGGAACGACAGCTTCGGTGTCTTCGATGAGGTCTCCGAACTCAGAGTCGCCGTCTTCGCCGAGTGGTGTCGAAAGCGAGATCGGTTCACGACCATACTTCTGAACCTCGACCACCTTTTCGGGAGTCATGTCGAGTTCGCGAGCTAGTTCTTCAGGGGTCGGTTCGCGACCGAGGTCCTGGAGTAGTTGGCGCTGGACGCGAGCAAGCTTGTTGATGACCTCGACCATGTGAACCGGGATGCGGATTGTGCGGGCCTGGTCGGCCATGGCGCGAGTAATCGCCTGTCGAATCCACCAGGTTGCATAAGTGGAGAACTTATATCCCTTGGTGTAGTCGAATTTTTCAACCGCACGAATCAAGCCGAGGTTTCCCTCTTGAATGAGGTCTAGGAACTGCATGCCCCGACCGGTATATCGCTTCGCCAAGGACACCACGAGTCGAAGGTTGGCTTCGAGCAGGTGGGACTTAGCTCTCTGACCGTCTTTCTTGATCCAAATAAGGTCTCGCTCAAGTTCCCGAGGGATCTTCTTATCGGTGGCCAGTTTCTCTTCGGCGAAGAGACCAGCTTCGATTCTCTTTGCGAGTTCAACCTCAAGTTCGGCGTTTAGAAGAGCGACCTTACCGATTTGTTTCAGGTAGTCCTTCACTGGGTCAGCGGTAGCGCCGCTGATTGTGGTGGTTTGAACCGGAATGTCATCTTCTTCACGGTGTGAGAGAACGAATCCTCCACCAGCTTCGAGTGCCTTTTCCTTCTCCTTGGCTTCGGCATCCTCGTGGTGTTCGTCATCGTGATGTGCTGCGTCTAAGTCGATGATTGCCGCAGGGTCGACTGGTTCAACCGGTTCACTTCCTTCGGTGTCCAACTCAACATCGGCGAGTACATCGCCGACTGTCTCGAGATCTTCTTCTTCGAGTAACTCGTCTTCGTCGCCAAGCTTAGGCAATTTGGCTTTAGTAGCTTTCACGGCCTTGTTTGGCTTAGCGTCGGCAGTGACCGTTGCCTTAGCGGAGGACTTCTTAGTCGGCTTTGCTGGTGTAGCAACTGACGCCTCGGCCGCCGGCTTAGAGGCCTTTGCTTTGGTGGCTTTGGCTTGCTTCTCGTTCGAGACTTCTTGTGGCGCTGATAGTTTCTCGGCAGCCATCTTTGCAACCTTGACTGGTTCGTCTTTGGCCTTAGCCTTTGCTGGCTTCAGCTCTGGCTTGAGTGCGGCGTCTTTGGAGGCCGACTTGGATGCTGTTGGCTTAACTGCAGCCTGTTTTGGCTGCGAAACCTTAGCGGTGGCGTTCGGCTTAGAGTCCCCAACCTTTGCGGTTTTCGGATCAGATTTGCTCGAGGCTTTGCCTGCAGACGCGGCGGTTTTCGTCAGGGGCTTGACCGTTTCTTCGGCGTCAGCTTTTGTCGAAGCCTTAGCGGCTGGCTTTGTCGAAGATTTCTCTGCGGTTTTGCTGGAAGATTTTGCAGTTACCTTGGCGGTTGTCTTTTTGGGTGCGGCTGGCGCGGAATTGCTTGAAATCGTTGTGCTCTCTTCGGTGGTTGCTTTGGAAACTGACGCATCTTCGCGTTTTGTGTGCTCTGGATGCAGAATCCTGGAAAACAGGCCGCGTTTTTTTTCGGGCTTGTCTGATTTGTCTTTGGCCACTGGGAACCTTCCAATTCTTGGATTAGCAAACCTGGTTAGACATCTGGGCAACACAAGGACCCATGTCAAGTTGCAAGCAATCGACTGGGTCCAGTAATAAGTATGCCATCGGGTGACGACATTGAAGTACAAGCGTCGCTTGCCCGTGTCTAAACAGCGATAGTGGGCCTTCTATTCCGTGGCGTTGAGCGATGCGTTGTGTCGATTGGCCGAGCGTTCGAAAAAGAAAAGTCCGATTCCAAGAACTAGAAACTGTGTCGACATTGCGATCCGGAAGTGAGTGTTTGAGTAGAGCTCCTGGCCGTCTATTGCGTGTTGGAAATCAAGAGTGACCCCCACAAGAAAGAGCATTACGAAACAGGCCAGGAAACCGCCGACATTGATGATGCCGTTCGAGATACCGAGGTTATTTTTGTCGACATAACTTCTAGAGAAATCGAAAGCAATCATCGAGGCCGGTCCCCCGATGCCCATCAAAACAACAAGCGAGCAGACTGCGAGATAAGGAAGTGGTCCTTCTTGTGTTGCGGCAGCTGCCCAAGCAAGAATGATGGCGACCACGATCCACCTGACCAGCGGTCTACGCGAATTTGGAAAGTTTGCTACCGTCCAGCCGATTATTAGGCCGGCTATTGCGTTGACGATGACGAAAATGGTCAGCACGGACGATGCCTGAGCCACCGTAAACCCTTGCCCACCAATCATGAACGGCACACCCCAAAGCAGTGCAAACATCGTTCCCGAAGCTTGGGTCGAAAAATGTGTCCAAAATCCGAGGGACACAGCCTTGTCGTGAAGTGCCGATCGAATGCCGGCGAACACCCCCGAACGCTTTGGAGTAACAGCTGAACGCCTAGTTTGCTCATCCCATGTACCCATGAAAACGAGAGCCGATATCAAGAAACCGATGGCGGAAAGACCTAAGAATGCTGCCTCCCACGATGTCGCATGGAGCAGGACTGCGAATGGAATCGCCGAGGCAATCTGCCCTGTCTGACCGATGGTCGCGAGCCATTGTTGCGTGATGGAGGCACGTTTGCCTTCAAGCCAGTTATTCGCAAGACGAATCATGGAGATGAAAGTGAAAGCGTCACCCATGCCAACCAGCATTCGCCCGAGCACAGCCACTTCAAGGCTTGGTGCGAAAGCTACTACGAGTTGACCTATGGCCATGATCCCGGCTCCGATAGAGAGCATTCGTCGAGGCCCATGCCTATCGAGGAGTATTCCAACCGGAACCTGCATGCTGGCGTATACAACCAGTTGTAAAACGGCTAGCGCGGACAACTGGGATGCGCTGGTGCTGAACCTTTCTGACGCGTCTAGGCTCGCCACGCCCATGCTGCTGCGCTGCATGACTGCCACGAAGTAGGCGACCGTAGCTAGGGCAATTGCAAGAATGCCGCGACGACTGGTTGATGTCAGTTTTCTTGGTCTTCCGCGTTGTTTCTGCGCCTGGCTGCAAGATAATCTTCGATGTCGGAAGCCAGGTCTTCTGCAGTGGGAATGGGTTGTTCGGCTTGAGTGATAGGAGTCTTGATCGGGCCGAATCGTTCACTCTTGTAGCCCTGCTCGAGAGACTCCACCATTCGAGCGAGTTCCTGATTTTCGCCCATTTGCTTGGTTAGATTGGCCAGATACTTTATGTTCTGCTCGCGCAGTGAGTCTGTTGGGAAGATCAGGTTGGTAGCCGCCGAAATTAATTCAAAGCACGTGATTCCGACCTGTGGGTACTCGGAATCTGCAAGATAGTGAGGAACAAGAAGCACGAAACCGGCGCACGGAATTTCGAGTGAGCGCAAACGGAATTCAAGTAGATGTAGAACGTTGCCGGGAACCTGAGTCTCAGGTTTCCACTCGCTATATCGCTCGGTCAAGTCACGGCGCGTGCCGCTGACGGTCACGCCGAGACTTCTTGTGTGGGGAATTGGGAAAGGTATCGACTGCACCCACATAACTTCGGAGATTTCGAACAGATCGATCAGGTATTCGATGGCATCCGCAAAAGCTTCCCACTTGAAGTCCGGCTCATAACCGTGCATGAACAAAAACTGTTGCCCCGCCTCATCCTTGGTTAGATATATTCCTAAGACGGCTGGCTGATAGTCGCTTACGTGATCTCTCTCGAAATAGACAACAGGCCGGCGACTGCGGTAGTCGAGCAGCTCATCGTTCGAAAACCTAACTACCAGTTCGGTGTCTAAGTTCGTGAAGACATTCTCACCGAGGAGCGCGTAGCTTCCACCTGCATCAGTGAACCCCGAAATGCCAACAATTAGCCGAAGCCCCAGAGGTACCTCGCTTGCCGAGTCAAGAGTTTCGAAAAGTTGGGACGGGTTCATGCTCTAATCCTAAATCGCGTGGTTAGCATAGTGGCATGTCCATCACCACCATTCGCGTGTCAGCGAACGTTCCCACATTGAAGTCCGACCAGGCGATCGTCATTGGCCTAAGGACTCTTACGAAGGATTTCGAAGTCGTCTACCAGCGGCCTCTGACCGAGTTGCCGTCCGTTTCCGATCTAAAGAAGCTCGGGGCGAAGTCGAACTTGGAATCAGTGACACGATTTCTTCTAAACGGTCGACTCATCTTGGCGCTAGGCCTTGGTGAAGGCGTCCTATCGGCTGATGAATATCGTGAATTGGCTGGAACTGCGATAAGAAACCTAAGAGAATTCAGTGAAATAGTCCTAAATCTTCCCCACGATTCTGCCGAAATAGCGTTGGCCCTGATGGAAGGTGCAACGCTCGCGCACTACGAGCACAACGACTTCAAGAGTTCGAAATCCACTATCGGAAAGTCGAGCCTGATTGTTGTTTCGTCGAAGAAGGTCTCCGCCCAACAAACCGAACAGATCCTCGCTGTTGCTCGTGCAGTTGAAAGCACGCGGAATTTGGCGAACATGCCGCCAAACGAGCTCTACCCGAAGAGTCTCGCTGCGCGTATCCAGAAGCTAGCCAAGGGCGCTCCAGTCTCGGTTGAGGTTTGGGACGAAGTCAAGTTGAAGGCGGAAAAGTGCATTGGAATCCTGTCGGTTGGTCAGGGCTCCGTTCGCCCACCTCGCCTCATCAAGATTTCCTATCGCCCTAAGGGCGCGAAGAAGCACCTGGCCCTGGTTGGCAAGGGAATCACTTTCGACTCTGGGGGTCTGACTCTCAAGCCTGGACCAGGCATGCTGGGCATGAAGTACGACATGACCGGTGCCGCGACCATCGGTCTTGCCACGTTAGCGATTGCAGAACTCGGATTACCGGTGAAGGTCACCGCTTATCTCTGTGTTGCAGAGAACCTACCGAGTGGCTCGGCAACCAGGCCAAATGACGTAATCAAATACAGAAATGGCAAAACCGTTGAAGTAACCAATACGGATGCCGAAGGACGCCTCGTCTTGGCGGATGGTCTTATTCTCGCCTCTGAGTCTCAACCCGACCTGATAGTCGACGTTGCGACTTTGACCGGTGCTGCGCGAGTAGCACTCGGAGTTAGAACGACAGGACTGATGGGCACGGATTCCGGTGTCGAAAGCTTGAACGTCGCAGCCAAGAAATCCGGCGAGAAGGTATGGCACATGCCGATGCCCAAGGAACTTCGCAACCTGTTGAACTCAGACACGGCCGATCTGATCAACTCAAAATTGGGCGATCCATCGGGGGGAATGTTGGTCGGAGCACACTTCCTAGCGGAATTTGTCGGCGTGAAAAAGGGAACTAAAGAGATGTTGCCCTGGGCTCACCTCGACATCGCGGGGCCGGCCAATAACGATGGTGCTCCTTATGGATACACTCCGAAGGGTGCCACGGGCGTAATGTTGCGCACGCTAGTCGAGGTAGCGAAGTCGCTCTAGTAGACTGTTAGGCGAATCCGAAGCCGAAACTATTGGAGATTTATCGTGGCCGAACACAACTTTGACGTCGTAATTCTTGGAGGCGGAAGTGGCGGTTACGCGGCAGCACTGCGGTCGGCACAACTAGGCAAGAGCGTCGCCCTAATTGAGAAAGATAAGCTCGGCGGCACCTGTTTGCACCGAGGTTGTATTCCTACCAAGGCCCTTCTCCACTCTGCCGAAGTAGCCGACGTTACCCGAGATTCCGCTGCATACGGAGTCAACTCAAACTTCATCTCAATCGACATGACCGTTGTCAATAAATACCGCGACGGCATCATCGACAAGTTGTTCAAAGGCCTTACCGGTCTTGTATCTAGCAAGAACATCACTGTGGTTAGTGGCGAAGGTCGCCTGACCGGTCCAAAAACAGTCACTGTGAACGGTGACACATACACGGGACAGAACGTGGTTCTCGCATCTGGTTCTTACTCGCGCAGCCTCCCCGGTTTAGAGATCGGCGGACGCGTTATCACCAGCGAGCAAGCGCTGCAAATGGACTTCGTGCCGGGCAAGGTTTTGGTTCTCGGTGGAGGTGTCATCGGTGTTGAGTTCGCATCCATTTGGAAGTCGTTCGGAGCTGAAGTAACAATCATCGAGGGACTGTCGCACCTAGTTCCTAACGAAGACGAGTCGGTTTCGAAGGGGCTTGAGCGAGCATTCCGCAAGCGTGGAATCGACTTCAAACTCGGCGTTCGCTTTGCCGGTGTTGAGCAACACGAGAACGGCGTAGTGGTTTCTCTCGAAGACGGATCAAAGCTTGAGGGCGAACTGTTGCTCGTTGCAGTCGGTCGCGGTCCGAACACGGCGGGCCTCGGTTATGAAGAGCAGGGAGTCGCAATGGATCGGGGTTTCGTGCTCACCAACGAGCGACTCCAGACCAGCATCCCAGGTGTTTATGCAGCCGGTGACATCGTTCCAGGCCTGCAGCTTGCCCATCGTGGATTCCAACAAGGAATTTTCATTGCCGAAGAAATTGCCGGCCTAAAGCCCGCTGTTATCGATGAAAACGGCATCCCTAAGGTCACCTACTGCGAACCAGAGGTTGCCAGCGTAGGACTTAGCGAGGCTAAGGCTCGCGAAACCTACGGTTCAGACAATGTTTCGGTATATGAGTACAACCTAGGTGGCAACGGTAAGAGCCAGATTCTAGGCACAGCAGGCTTTATCAAGTTGGTTCGTCGCAACAATGGCCCTGTCGTTGGCGTTCACATGATCGGTTCGCGCGTCGGCGAACAAATCGGAGAAGCGCAGCTGATTGTCAACTGGGAAGCCTACCCAGAGGATGTTGCAACTCTCGTTCACGCACACCCAACCATGAATGAAGCAATTGGCGAGGCTCACCTGGCTCTCGCTGGCAAACCGCTACACGCGCACGCCTAGTATTTAAGTCGAACAGGAGCAAAAAGATGAGCGACAACGTACTTCTACCAGCCCTAGGTGAGAGTGTCACCGAAGGAACGGTTACCCGCTGGCTTAAGAAGGTCGGCGACACGGTGGCCGTAGACGAGCCACTGGTTGAAATCTCGACCGACAAGGTCGACACCGAAATTCCATCGCCTTTCGCCGGTGTCGTTGAACAAATCCTGGTCGCCGAAGACGAGACCATCGAAGTTGGCGGCGTTCTGGCCGTGATCGGAACCGGGTCAGGCGCTCCCGCAGAAGCCACACCTGCTCCAGCGGCCGCGGAAGCCCCAGCCGTTGCTCCAGTTGTCGAAGCGCCAGTCGTTCCGGCTCCCGCTCCAGTGGAAGAGGCTCCGGTCGTGGCAACGCCAGCTCCGGCTGCGCCTGTGTATGTTCCGCCAACCGCGCCTGTAGCTCCCGTGTACACGCCTCCTGTTGCACCAGTCGTGTCGGCCCCTGCTGAAACTGCTGCCCCAGCGGTTTCTTCAGGCCCTGCCGGAGATGCCGGCTACGTTACGCCACTCGTTCGCAAACTCGCGTCGGAGTCTGGCGTAGACCTAAGCAACGTTGCCGGAACCGGCGTAGGTGGACGAATCCGAAAGGATGACGTTCTCGCCGCAGTTTCGGCACCGAGCGCGCCTGCTGTGAGCTCCCCGGCTGGTGCAAGTGTCGCACCATCCAGCGCTCCAGTCGAGGCCTCTGCTCTAAGAGGCACAACCGAGCCAATGTCTCGTTTGCGCAAGGTTCTTGCAGAGCGTGCAGTTGCTTCGATGCAGCAGACAGCCCAACTTACTACCGTGGTTGAGGTTGACGTCACGAAGATCGCCGCGCTCCGCGCGAAGATTCAGCCACAATTTGTTGCGGCTACCGGTGGAAAGTTGAACTTCATGCCGTTCTTTGCTTTGGCTGCCGCTGAAGCCTTGAAGGCTCACCCGAAGCTAAACGCAACCATCGATGGTGACAACATCGTCTACCACCCGACTGAGAACATCTCCTTCGCGGTCGATACTGAACGTGGCCTACTCACTCCGGTCATTCGCGATGCGTCAACTCTCAACATCGCACAGATCGCGTCGTCGATTGCCGACCTTGCGCTTCGCACACGCGAAAACAGACTTAAGCCTGACGAGCTAGGTGGTGGAACATTCACTCTGACCAACACTGGGTCAAGAGGCGCACTGTTTGACACCCCTGTCGTCTTCCTACCTCAGGTAGCGATTCTTGGCACGGGAGTGGTCACGAAGCGTCCGGTCGTGGTTGCGGCCGCCGACGGCTCAGACACTATTGCTATCCGCAGCATGGTCTATCTAGCCCTGTCTTACGACCACCGTCTCGTCGACGGTGCCGATGCCAGCCGTTACCTTGTTGATGTGAAAGCCCGCCTTGAGACCGGAGCATTCGAAGCAAACTTGGGCATTTAGGTCAAGTTGAGCAAAGAGCGTCGGCGCTAGCCGACGCTCTTCTCTTTTCCGAAACACAGCGCCAATGGTTCGGCAACCTTTCATTGCCGAGCAACAGGCTCGGTGGAGTAAGTCGCGGTTCCGCATCCCGATTTCACAACTGTCAAGACACCGCCGAATAGAAACTCGGTCGAATCCGGAGTGCAGATCGCACGCGGAGCGGGAGTACCCGAAGTGATAGCTGGCGATATCGGGTTCGATGAGGCCAGCTCGGTAGCACCATCGTGGGCGTCACTAGTTACATGTAGCCAACCCCAGATGGTGCATCCGATCATCACGAAGACGACAAACCAGTAATTCCACTTGGTTGCCCTCAGCGTACTGCGCTGAAGTCTTCGAACAGTGTCGGTGGAGGAAACACCGATTCCTGAAAGTTCCCAGAGTGCATTTGAAGCGCCTCGGGGTCCAAAAATGAATGGCCTGCGCGGTGAAATGGGCTTTCTACGATGTTTCATGCCGTTCCAGCGTTGCGGATTTCCAAGCCATTTGGCGGCTTGCAGTTGACACTGTGCAAAACCATAATCTAAACAACTTAAGATTAAGCAGTGCCTGAATTTCTAGTCGCCGGTCTGGCCCCAAGTTTCGTTGAATACAACGAAGCATGGGAGTTTCAGCGAGCGATCCACCGTGAGGTCGTAGACGGCCAGCGCCCTGAGACCGTAATCCTGCTCGAACATTACAGCGTTTTCACGGCCGGAAAACGAACCGAGGACTCTGAGCGTCCCACGGACGGTACTCCTGTCATTGATGTTGACCGCGGTGGCAAGATAACCTGGCACGGCCCGGGGCAACTTGTCGGATACCCAATCCTGAAGCTCCCCCAGCCCATCGACGTAGTCGGATACGTTCGCTGGATGGAACTGTGGCTGATCGATGCGCTCGCCGAATTCGACGTGCAAGGGATCCGAGTTCCTGGGCGGTCAGGTGTTTGGGTGGAAACGCCAGACGGAGTCGAAAAAGTTGCCGCTATCGGCATCCGAGTTTCCGAGCACCACACCATGCATGGCTTCGCACTCAACTGTAATAACTCCCTCGCACCGTATGAAACGATAGTTGCATGCGGTATTTCAGATGCCAAGACCACTACTTTGACCAAACTAGTCGGTCGAGATATCAGTCCAACAGAGGTCTGTGAAATTATGAAAGCGAAGTTTCAACCAATCGAAAGTCAACGATGAGCGACACCCCAAAACCAGAACGAAAACTACTTCGAATTGAGGCGCGTAACGCCGCCGTTCCAATTGAACGCAAGCCAGAGTGGATCAAAACTGTCGCGAAAATGGGTCCCGAGTATCAAGCGATGCAAAAGCTGGTCAAGTCAGAGGGCCTACACACCGTTTGCCAGGAGGCTGGATGTCCAAACATTTTCGAGTGCTGGGAAGATCGCGAAGCTACTTTTTTGATAGGAGGGTCGCAGTGCACGCGCCGCTGCGATTTTTGTCAAATCGACACTGGAAAGCCTGCAGATCTTGACACGGACGAACCCCGCCGCGTCGGAGAGTCTGTGGCAACCATGGGGCTTCGCTACGCTACCGTAACCGGGGTAGCCCGCGACGACTTAGAAGACGAAGGCTCTTGGCTCTACGCCGAAACGATTCGCCAGATTCACCAACAGTCGCCCGGCACGGGCGTAGAGATTCTCGTACCTGACTTCTCTGGTAACCCTGAGCACCTCGGCAGAGTATTTGACGCGGCACCCGAAGTGTTCGCGCATAACGTCGAAACGGTTCCTCGGATCTTCAAACAAATTCGTCCTGCATTTACCTATGACCGCTCTCTGGATGTCATTCGACAGGCCCGCGATTATGGGCTCGTCACGAAGTCAAACCTAATCCTTGGAATGGGCGAAACCCGCGAGGAGATTAGCGGCGCCCTGCAACACCTTCACGATGCAGGCACCGACATTGTGACCATTACCCAGTACTTGAGGCCAACCGTTCGACACCATCCCGTAGACCGCTGGGTCAAGCCTGAAGAATTTGTCGAACTCAAGAACGAGGCTGAATCGATCGGATTCTTAGGCGTACTCAGCGGGCCGTTGGTTCGATCGAGTTATCGCGCCGGGCGCTTATGGGCGAGCTCGATGATGAAAAAGGGAAGAACCATTCCAGCCCACCTGCAACACCTTGCCGATGCTGCTGTCAAAGACGGGTTTAGTCAGGCTGTCGGCTAGGCTTTTGCCATGGCTAAACAGACTGATTCCGCTAAACCACAAGGCCGCTGGGCGCAAATCTTCAAACTCTTTGGTGAAACCATCAAAGTTGATAAGGCCGCGTTACCTCTAACGCTGTTGGTCTCTCTAGGCGCATTGGCTGCTGGAATCCTTCTGTCTATCTACGGCAGTGACAACGTGCTCTTCACCGTCATCTACCTGGTGCTCGGTCTGTTTGCAGCCGCGATGCTGGGTCTTATTGTGATGTCGAGAAGAGCTGAAAAAGTCGCTTACGGGCGTATCCAAGGGCAGCCTGGTGCTGTTGGGGCCGTTATTACCTCATCTATCAAACGTGGATGGCGCACCAGTGAGGTTCCTGTAGCGGTAAACCCTCGCACTCGCGATGCAATCTACCGTTGTGTGGGAGCTGCCGGGGTCGTACTTGTTGCTGAAGGCAGTAGAACAGGAACCAAAACCATACTCGATGAAGAAATTCGAAAGTTGAAACGCGCAACCCCGGGGGTCCAAATTCACGTGTTCTACGTAACCGGCGACTCATCCGGCACTCCCCTTGCGAGCCTCGGGCGAGAAGTAACCCGACTGAAAAGAACTCTTAGCCGAGCCGAGGTAAGCGCTGTAAATTCAAGACTCCAAGCGCTCGGAATGAATATCCCCATTCCTAAGGGCATAGACCCAGCCAGGATGCGCCCTTCCAGACGATAAGGGCAACGCCTTAGCGGCTTTCGGGGGTTTCTTTCTCTGGTTCACCGCCGCCGGTCGAGAAATTTGACCGAGAAAGATTTACATTCACGAAACATTCGTGGCGAGGCAACGCGGAATGTTGCGGATAGACTTTTAGCAGACGGCTCCGATGTCGCGCCGATCAAATCCAGTAAACCTTTTTGAAGGGATTCCCCTATGTTCAAGACCGCCTCTGAGGTAGTCAAGTTCATCAAGGACAACGACGTAAAGTTCCTCGATGTTCGCTTCACCGACCTACCAGGTGTTCAGCAGCACTTCAACCTCCCAGCAGCCATGATCGACGAGCAGTTCTTTGTCGACGGCCAGCTATTCGACGGTTCGTCCATTCGAGGCTTCGCTTCGATCCACGAATCCGACATGCAGCTTATCCCAGACGTGACCACTGCCTACCTCGACGCTTTCCGCGTTGAGAAGACCCTGGTGATGCTGTTTGACATCTACAACCCGCGCAATGGCGAGCTCTATGGTCGTGACCCACGCCAGACAGCCAAGAAGGCAGAGGCATATCTAGCTTCGACCGGTATCGCAGACACCGCGTTCTTCGCGCCAGAGGCGGAGTTCTTTATCTTCGATGACGTTCGCTACGAATACAAGCAGAACGGCTCGATGCACTTCGTCGACAGCTCTGAGGCGGCCTGGAACTCGGGTCGGGTCGAAGAGGGCGGCAACCTCGCCAACAAGACCCCTTACAAGGGTGGTTACTTCCCAGTCTCGCCAGTTGACCAGCACGCTGACATGCGTGACCAGATCGTGCTCGAGCTAGAAGCAGCCGGTCTTTCGGTTGAGCGCAGCCACCACGAAGTAGGAACCGCTGGTCAAGGCGAGATCAACTACCGTTTTGACACCCTGGTCAAGGCAGCCGACGACATCCTGAAGTTCAAGTACATCGTCAAGAACGTCGCCAACGCCTTTGGCAAGACCGCAACCTTCATGCCGAAGCCACTTTTCGGTGACAACGGTTCGGGTATGCACGTTCACCAGTCGCTCTGGAAGGACGGCAAGCCACTGTTCTATGACGAGAGCGGCTACGGCGGCCTAAGCGACATCGCTCGCTGGTACATCGGTGGAATTCTCAAGCACGCTCCATCGCTGCTTGCATGGACCAACCCAACCGTCAACTCCTACCACCGCCTGGTACCTGGCTTCGAAGCACCGGTCAACCTCGTTTACTCGGCTGGAAACCGCTCGGCTGCTATCCGCATCCCGATGACCGGAACCAACCCGAAGGCTAAGCGCATCGAGTTCCGCGCTCCTGACGCCTCGAGCAACCCATACTTCGCGTTCGCAGCGATGTTGATGGCTGGTCTCGACGGAATCAAGAACCGCATCGAGCCACACGCTCCAGTGGACAAGGACCTCTACGAGCTCCCTGCAGAGGAGGCAAAGAACATCCCTCAGGTTCCTGGCAACCTCGAGGACGTTCTGAAGGCTCTCGAGGCCGACCACGACTACCTGCTCGCAGGCGACGTGTTCACCAAGGACCTCATCGAGACTTGGGTTGACTACAAGCGTGAGAAGGAAATCAAGCCTCTCGCACTTCGTCCTCACCCATACGAGTTCGAGCTTTACTACGGCGTCTAGTCGCAGACAAAGTAGAGAGTGCCCCACGAATTGTGGGGCACTTTGCTTTATTCGGGATTAGTTGCTCTGACTCCCTATGGCGGAAAAATGCTCTCGGCTAGTCTGCAAAGAACAGGCGCTCAAACACCATCCGGCTGCGCCTAGTGAAAGCCAAATAGTCTTGTTCAAGCGTGGATGCACTGCCGGGCGGGTATTCAAGAATTCGAGCCATTCCCTCAAGCATTCTTCGATCGTTCGGCAACACGTCTGATCGCTTATTTGCCCACAATACCGAGGCCGATCGCGCGCGAGAACTGATCAACCAGGCTTCACGTAGCACTCTGGCATCGTGTTCGACAACTAATCCTTCGACAACACAAGCTTCAAGGGCAGCCAAGGTTTGCGGGTTGCGAATGTTCGGATGCTCGCGCCCGTGCTTGAGCTGCAACAGTTGCACCAACCACTCAACGTCGCTCAGAGACCCTCGCCCCAGTTTGAGATGCCTTCTCGGATCTGCGCCTTGAGGCAAACGCTCCGTCTCCATCCTTGCCTTTATTCTGCGAATGTCGGTAACGGCAGAGGTGGAAAGTTGACTCGGATATCGAAATCGATCGGCAAGCGACTCAAAATCCTCTTGCAGTGATTTAGATCCGGCGAAGGCTCGAGCACGCAGCAGCGCTTGGGCCTCCCAGGTGTCCGACCATCGCTGATAATAGGCTTCGTAAGATTCAAGCGATCGAGCAACCGGGCCATTCTTGCCTTCTGGGCGCAGGTCTATGTCTAGCTCGAACTCCAAAACTGGATCGGCCGAAATGCGTTTGAGCTCACTTACCAACCTTTCGGCTAGTTTTTGGGCTTCATCTCCAGCAGTCGAGATCGGGCGGTAGACATAGATGACATCGGCATCACTGCCGAACCCCAACTCACGACCGCCAAAACGACCCATCGCAATTACCGCGAACTCTATGAGTTCATGAATTGGCTGTTTGGCGATGTCAACAAGATTTGAATCGCCAATCGATTCGAGCAAACCGTCGATGTAGGCTTCAGTGATATCGCTCAAGGCCCGCTCGATCTGACTTAGGGACAGGTCTCCGAGCACAGCCCCCAGAGCTACGCGCAATGTTTCTCTGCGGCGAATAGTGCGAATCGACGCGGCTGCGGTCTCAAGGTTCTCGTGTCTATCGGTGATGGCTCGAATTTCTAACAGAAGCGATTCCTTGGATGCGGGTTGAAGACCATCTGGGCGGTCTAACCAGGCTGCAGCCTCGGGTATCTTCTCAAGCAGGTTGGTAGCGAGCCTGCTAAGCGAAAGCACGGTAGTAAGGCGCTCTGCGGCCCCAGCCGAATCTCGCAGCATCCTTAGATACCACGGAGATTCACCTAGGTCTTCGCTGAGTCGTCGAAATGCGAGCAAGGCGTTGTCTGGATCTGAACCCTGACCAAGCAACTGAAGGATGACGGGTAGCAATGTCTTTTGTATCGTAGCTCGCCGCGAAAGCCCTGAAGTCAGGGCTTCGATGTGGCGCAGAGCCGTTGCCGGATCAAGAAATCCAACTGCCCGGAGTCTGTCTAATACCTGCTCTGAAGAGAGACTCAAACCGCCTCCATCCAGCTTGGCTGTTGCCGACAAAAGAGGACGGTAGAAAACCTTCTGGTGAAGCGATCGAACCTCTACTTTGACTTCGTTCCATTTGGTCAATAACTCCTCACTGCTTCGCAGACCCACAGACCTGGCAAGCGCTCGTTGTGCGTACTCATCTACCGGCATGAGGTGTGTCCGGCGCATCCCTGAGAGCTGAATGCGATGCTCAAGAGTGCGCAGGAATCGATAGTGGGTGTCAAAGGCCAGGGCGTCTTCTCGGCTGATGTAGCCAGCTTGCTTTAGGCTCTCGATTGCCGCCAAGGTATCGCGCTGATGGACAGTTTCATCAGTACGACCGTGAACCAGCTGTAGAAGTTGCACAGTGAACTCGATGTCTCTAAGCCCACCAGCCCCGAGTTTAATTTGGCGGTCGACCTCGTCGCTAGGTATGTACTCCATCACACGCTCGCGCATCTTTTGCGCGGACTCCACGAACCCATCGCGACCAGCGGAGTTCCACACGAACGCCGATGTAGCGGTTTCATATGCGTTGCCGAGTTGGCGGTCTCCGGCGACGACGCGGGCCTTGAGAAGTGCCTGGAATTCCCAGTTTTGCGCCCATTTTTCGTAGTAAGAAACATGCGAGTTTAGGGTGCGGACCAGGCTGCCCGATTTGCCTTCGGGTCTGAGGTTCGGATCGACCTGCCAAAGGGCCGGCTCGGGGGCGTTGCCATCCATCGCACGCATCATCCTGGTCGCAAGCTTTGTCGCGATCTCCAGAGCCCGCTCGATGGGCGTTCGCTCATCCGAACTATCGGCAACAAAAATGACATCGACGTCACTGATGTAGTTCAGCTCGCCCGCACCGCACTTACCCATCGCAATGACCGATAACGCGGTGTCCGCCACCTCTTGAGGGCTATAGGTTCCAAACTCGGTGGATGTGGTTAGTTCATGTCTCGCTATCTCAAGCCCAGCCTCGAGCGCCGCGCCAGCCATATCGGAGAGGTGTTTGGCAACTACAGAAAAGTTCTGCTCTGGTTTGGAGTGAGTGGTGTCGAGAGCAGCAAGTTTCAGGAGCTCGGTGCGATAGGCAAGACGAAGGCTTACCCAGGCATCAATTACGGAACCGGTCTTTAGAGCAGTCTTAGCAACTTGCACGAAGTCTTTGTATAGTGCTACTGGAGAACTTATCGCAGAGTTCCCCTTGCTAAAGACCTCGAGTTTGTCTGGGTGTCTTCTAATAAAGTCACATAATGCCGTCGAAGCTCCGAGAGTTGAGATGAGCCATTGGGCTGATTCGGGACTTTTGAGAATGCGTTTCAATGCCGGTTTATCGATGACGGCCAGGTCAAGCAGAGCATTCAGCGATTGATCCGGATTCGCAGACTTTGATAGATAAGCAAGAGCGCTTCTACCGGAGTCACCAACCGCAGAAACGAGTTCGTTCAACTTTGGTACGGTGCCCTCGAGATCAACGAAGCCAAGCCTCGCCAACTCGGTCAAGCCCAAGTCGCGCGCATCCGCCATGTGAACTACTACAGGGTCTCGAGGTTTTGCTTTAGTTCAAACGGTGTGACTTGTGCCCGGTAGTCACTCCACTCGCGTCGCTTGTTGGCTAAGACGTAAGAGAATACTTCCTCACCAAGGGTTTCGGCGGCCAACTCGCTCTCTTCAAGTTTGCGGACAGCGTGATCTAGACTTTGCGGAAGCGGCTGAATTCCCATCGCTCGACGCTCTGAGTCTGTGAGACCCCATACGTTGTCTTCAGTTTCAGCCGGCAGCTCATACTCGTTTTCGATTCCCTTAAGACCTGCAGACAGCAGAAGGGCGTAGGCGAGGTATGGGTTAGCCGCCGAGTCGATGGCACGGTATTCGATGCGCGACGACTGTCCTTTTTCCGGCTTGTAAAGTGGCACGCGGATAAGTGCCGAGCGGTTGTTGTGTCCCCAGCAAACGAAGGAAGGTGCTTCTCCCCCACCCCAGAGACGTTTGTATGAATTCACGTATTGGTTTGTCACCGCAGTGATTTCGCTTGCGTGCTTCAGGATTCCAGCGATGAAGTGCTTCGCGGTCTTTGAGAGGTGGTATTGACCACTCGGATCGAAGAACGCGTTAGTGTCACCCTCGAAAAGTGACATGTGGGTGTGCATGCCCGAACCAGGGTGCTCGGTGAATGGTTTCGGCATGAAGGTTGCGTAGACACCTTGCTCGATTGCGACTTCCTTGACAACCGTTCTGAAGGTCATGATGTTGTCGGCCATAGTCAGCGCGTCGGCATAACGAAGGTCAATCTCGTTCTGACCTGGGCCACCTTCGTGGTGGCTGAACTCCACCGAGATGCCGAGTTGCTCGAGCATTGAAACGGCGCGCCGCCTGAAGTCGTGTGCTGTGCCGCCAGGAACATTGTCGAAATAGCCGGCTTTATCAACCGGAACCGGACCTTCTGGACCAATCTGTGACGACTTCAGCAGGTAGAACTCGATTTCAGGGTGGATGTAGAACGAGAAGCCCATCTCGCTCGCTTTGGCGAGTGCGCGTCGAAGCACATTTCGAGGGTCTGCAGCTGCTGGTTGCCCGTCCGGTGTTTGAATGTCGCAAAACATGCGAGCGGTTGGGTCGATTTCGCCCCGCCAAGGAAGTATCTGGAATGTGCTCGGGTCAGGGCAAGCAAGCATGTCTGCCTCATAGGTGCGCGCAAGTCCTTCAATAGCACTTCCATCGAAGCCGATGCCCTCGGCGAACGCCCCTTCGATTTCTGCTGGCGCGATGGCTACGGACTTCAGAGTGCCCGCTACATCGGTGAACCAAAGTCGAACGAACTTAACGCCCCGTTCTTCGATCGTGCGCAGCACGAAATCGGTTTGCTTATCCATGGCAAAAAATCCTCTCGATTCCTAACTACTAGGCTAGTCGTTATGCGAAATCTTCGCCTAGCACTAGCTCAAACCAACCCGACCGTTGGGGACATTGACGCGAACACTGACGCCATCTTGTCTGCCGTAAAGAACGCAGCTACATCTCAGCCGAATATCATTGCTTTCGGCGAAATGGCGGTCACCGGGTACCCAATCGAAGACCTTGCTACCCGTGAGCATTTCGTCGCATCGGCCGAGGCGGCCGTTAATCGACTCGCAAAGAAGCTTATGGAAGAGGGATACGGAGATATCGCCGTAGTTGTGGGCCATCCGTCCTTGGCCGAGGAAAACGACCGGAATGGCTGGGCAATCGCCCACAACACCGTGTCTGTATTGCTAAATGGGTTGGTCACGCAGACCTACTCCAAGCAACATTTGCCGAACTATTCGGTTTTTGACGAGTATCGAAACTTCGTTCCAGGAACGACATCTGTCGATTTCGAGTTTCAAGGACTGCGCATTGGTCTCGCCATTTGTGAGGACATTTGGCAAGCAGGCGATCCAGTCGCTTCGCTGGCGCAAAAACAGTGTGACCTCGTCCTCGTTTTGAATGGATCTCCATTCGAGACCGACAAGGACGACCGCCGAACCGCACTGGTGCAAAAGGTAGCTTCGACAACTAGGGCTGTCACGGCCTACGTCAACTTAGTTGGCGGCCAAGACGACCTGGTTTTCGACGGTGACTCCTTTGTCGCTAATCCCGATGGTGAAGTTGTAGGACGTGCGGCGCAGTTCGCTGAAGATCTGCTCGTGGTTGAGATCTCTGGATCGCCTAGCAACGCAACTTTGGTTTCACCTCACGCGGCTCACAAACTTGACGATGATTGGCAGGTTTGGAACGCATTGGTGCTCGGCCTTCGAGACTATTGCGCCAAAAACGGATTCAAGAGCGTGGTGTTAGGACTCTCGGGAGGAATCGATTCAGCCGTCTGCGCGGCGATAGCCACCGACGCCCTTGGTGCTTCAAGCGTTTATGGCATTTCGATGCCCAGCGTCTTCTCGAGCGACCATTCGAAATCGGATGCTGCGGACCTCGCCGACCGACTCGGCTGCAACTACTTCACTGTGCCAATCGAACGCATGGTGAATGCCTTTGAAGATGAACTTCAACTCAGCGGTCTAGCATCCGAAAACCTTCAGGCACGCGTGCGCGGAGTTGTGCTGATGGGCTTGAGCAACCAGCACGGACATTTGACGCTAACTACTGGCAACAAAACCGAGCTGGCCGTTGGCTACAGCACCATCTATGGTGATTCGGTTGGCGGATTCGCTCCCCTGAAAGACGTTGAAAAGACGATGGTCTGGCGATTGGCTAGCTGGCGCAACAAGCACGCAGAAGCGTTCGGACAAGTCCCACCGATACCAGAGAACTCGATCTCCAAGCCGCCCTCGGCTGAGTTGCGTCCAGGTCAGATCGACCAAGACAGTTTGCCGCCCTATGAAACCCTGGACGCCATTCTTGAACGGTACGTGGGGCTACACATGTCACCAGTCGAAATTGCCGCTGAAGGATATGAACCCTCGATCGTCTCCAAGATCGTTGGCTTAGTCGATAAGGCAGAATGGAAGAGGCGTCAAAGCGCCATCGGACCGAAAATCACCGGTATGGCGTTCGGACGTGATCGTCGATTGCCTATCACAAACAGATTCAAGGAGTAACAACGTGGCCGCAGACCGCCTCATCTCATCAGGTGGACCATGGGAATCCGTCATCGGCTATTCAAGAGCTGTTGTCGCAGGTGAGTATGTTCACGTTTCGGGATCAACAGCAACCGTCGACGGTGTTCTGCAGTTCGAGGACGACGCCTACGGACAAACGCTGACAGCGTTCAAGGTTATCGAGGCTGCCTTGGCGCAAGCCGAATACACGCTTAGTGACATCGTCAGAACACGGGTCTACCTGGCTAACGCTGAAGACATGGATGCGGTCGGCAAGGCACACGGCGAACTTTTCGGCGAAATTCGTCCCGCGGCCACAATGGTTGCCGGAATCCAGTTCATCAACCCTAAAATGCTGGTCGAAATTGAAGTTGATGCCTGGAAAGCGAAGCGATGAGCGAACTTACCCCAAAGAAAGTGCGCACTTCGACACTCTCCGAGTTCAAGGTGAAGGGGCAAAAGTTTTCATGCCTTACCTCCTATGACTCACTCACAGCGGGCATTTTTGACGAGGCCGGTATCGAGGTAATTCTCGTTGGCGACTCCGCGGCTGACAACGCTCTTGGCTATTCGACGACGCTCCCTATAACTCTCGATGAGATGATTCCATTTGGCCGTGCTGTAGCAGGAGTCGCCAAGCGAGCACTTGTTGTCGTGGACCTACCCTTTGGAACCTACGAGGAATCGCCGGCAAAGGCCCTAAATAGTGCCATCCGTGTGATGAAAGAAACCGGTGCTGCAGCGGTCAAGCTCGAAGGAGGCAAGAGATCCGCTGAAACAATTTCGCACCTGGTTCAAGCCGGCATTCCAGTCATGGCTCACATCGGATTCACTCCGCAAAGCGTTCACAACCTGGGCGGCTTCAAGATTCAAGGCAAGGGAGACTCGGCCACCGACCTACTCGAAGATGCGCGTTCCGTCGCAGATGCTGGGGCATTCGCCGTAGTGCTGGAACTTGTTCCCGCATCCTTAGCAAGCGAAGTCACATCGATCATTTCTATACCAACAATTGGAATCGGGGCCGGTTCAGAAACGGACGGCCAGATATTGGTGTGGACAGACTTCGCGGGACTAGGTAATCATCCGAAGCGCAAGTTTGTAAGGCGTTACGCCGACCTGAGATCAACTCTCTTGGAAGCCGCAAAATCCTATCGAGCGGATGTTGCCGACGGCTCTTTTCCAAATGCGGAAGAAGAGTTCTAGTCTCCGGACTCTTCCTCGCAAGCCCAACTTTCGCTTCTTTCGCGCAAAATTGTTAGTGCGTTATCAGCCTCAGATTTGGTCTCGAAAGGACCAACGCGGTTCGCAGAATCGACGAATCGACCAAACTCCGATTCGCCAGTTTTTAGGTTGAACCACCACTTCTCTGGAATCGGTAGAGATTTATCTTGGGAGACGGGTGTCATAGCGCCAGCCTAACTCAAGCTCAAACTAAACTTTGGACATGCCCAAGAATGCCATCGGAACACTCGTTCCCGGCAGTATTTCTTCGACACTCTCGGTGCCTCAGGGAATTCCCGCACCTGAGTATGTTTGGAAACCGGTTCCGGCAAAGTTCACGGGTTCGCACATCAAAACTCCTGAACAGATTGAGAAAATCCGCGCGGCGGGGAAGATTGCCGCGCAAGCGATCGAGCTGGCCGGTAGGGCCGCGAAACCCGGGGTTCGCACCGACGAACTTGACCGATTGGTTCATGAGTTCGTTCTAGATCACGGGGCCTACCCAAGCACACTGGGCTATCGCAACTATCCCAAATCATGTTGCACATCTGTGAACGAGGTCGTCTGCCACGGGATCCCTGATGACACCGTTTTGGAAGATGGCGACATTGTCAATGTCGATGTGACTGCTTATCTCGAGGGCTATCACGGCGATAGTAATCAGACTTTTGAGGTTGGTGCCGCCTCGCCACAGGTGCACGATCTGGTTGAACGCACAAGGGAGTCATTAAATAGAGGGTTGCTTGCGGTTAAACCAGGTCGTGAGGTGAACGTCATTGGTCGTGCTATCGAGTCTTACGCGAAGCGCTTTAACTACGGTGTGATTCGCGACTTCACTGGGCACGGTATCGGTGAAGCATTCCATTCCGGGCTAATCATCCCCCACTATGACACAGACAACTATCGAGACGTCATGGAGGTCGGCATGGTGTTCACCATTGAACCAATGCTGACACTCGGGACTCATCATTGGGAAATGTGGAAGGACGGCTGGACCGTGACCACCAAAGATAAAAGCATCACCGCCCAGTTTGAACACACACTTGCTGTCACCGAAGACGGCTACGACATACTCACTTTGAGCTAGGAGAAACATGGCAAAGCACGCTATCGGTATCGACATCGGTGGAACGGGAATCAAAGCAGCGGTCGCCGACGTCAAATCAGGCAAGTTACTCAGCGATCGACTCCGTGTCGAGACTCCCAAGGGTGGCAAACCCAAGGATGTCGCTCAAGCAGTCCTGGAACTAGTCAAGCAACTCGACAACGGCCAAAATCTCGAAGTCGGGATCTGCTTTCCAGCCGTGGTGCAGCATGGCATCACCAAATCAGCTGCAAACATCTCGAGCGAGTGGATAGACCTGGACGCTCAATCTTTATTTGCTAGAAAACTACGCCGACACGTGCATGTGATCAACGACGCCGATGCTGCCGGCGTCGCTGAGGTCAAGTTCGGTGCGGCAAAAAAGCAACGTGGTCTCACAATCATGACAACCCTCGGCACCGGCATCGGTACCGCTTTACTGTACGACGGCGTTTTGGTTCCCAACGCCGAGTTGGGGCATCTCGAAATCGATGGAGTCGACTATGAGAGCAAGGCTGCCTTCTCGGCAAAAGAGCGAGAGAACTTGAACTGGCAGGAATGGGCCAAGCGACTACAAAAGTATTATTCAAGGCTTGAAGCCCTTCTCATGCCCGACCTCATAATCGTGGGCGGCGGGGTCAGCAAGCAGCACGAAAAGTTTCTTCCCCTTCTACACCTAAAAACAAAGATCGTTCCAGCTATGAACCGTAACAGCGCCGGAATCCTTGGAGCAGCCGCTTTGGCATACAAAAACAGACGTGACTAAAAACTGAGGATGGGCCGACCGATACGCCGGGTTCTGTACCCCTAGGGGTGGCGATCATCTATCTGGTGGCACCGTTACCGGCACCCTCTAGCGACCTACCCGTTGACTAAGGCGAGCAGCCCTATACGCCAACTATCTGGTCTTGCTCCTGGCGAGGTTTACCTAGCCGAAGCGCTCGCACGCTCCGCTGGTGGTCTCTTACACCACCGTTTCACCCTTACCGCTTTCGCGGCGGTTTGCTTTCTGTTGCACTTTCTCGCGGGTTACCCCGAGTGGGTGTTACCCACCACCATGCTCTCTGGAGCCCGGACGTTCCTCGACATTACTGCCGCGATCGCCTGGTCGACCCATCCAGTCTTCAAGCCTAATCGTGTTCGAAGTGGCTGGTCGAGTTGATTGTTATAACTTCAGCGGCCTCTCTCCCCCAAAACCGCAGGATACTGACCGAGCAAGGTGCGACTTGGATGCTCCAGTAGGCGTCTTTCGCTGCACCGATGGCTTTGCGAATAATGCCTCGTATAGGCATGACATGCGCAACTATGCCGATCGTTTGCCCAGGATGAGCGGCAATGCATTTTTGAAGACTCGCCATGACACGAGCGTCAAAGCCTTCCAAGCTCTCGCCGTTCGGCGGCGCGATCGTCCATGATCCTCGCCAGTTTTCGAACAGGTCTCGATCACGCACTGATGCCTCATCGTGAGTGAGCCCATCCCAATCACCGAATGAGATCTCAGCGAATCCTTCTTCTAGCACGATCGGGAGCCCAACCCCCTCAGCTATCGCACTAGCCGTCTCGACGGCTCGACGTATGGGGCTTGAGTAGATGGCATCCAAGGGCCTTAGTTGTTGGTAAGGTCCGGATGTCCCGAGTGTCGCAACTAGCCGAGCGACTGCCTCAGCATCCTTGCGCCCACCCTCACTTAACTCGGGGTCTGCTCCCCCGCGTCCAGATATTCGACTTCCCTCGGTGAGTGACGTGCGACCGTGGCGAATCAGAACAACTGTTGTGGGTACTACCTCACCCACGCGGGGAGCTCTTATAGAGCTTGGTGAAGTCATGTTGAACTCGGCAGCTCCAGGGGTAATCGAGGTTGGTACAGATTCAAATCGCCCATACTTTGGGACTTCACTTGGTTTAGGAGGATCGCCTAACAATTTCACGTTGGATGCTTCTTCATCCATTGCCTTGTTGGCCAGTGCATCGGCGCGAACGTTTAGCTCTCGTGGAATCCACTCAAAGGACACATCTCTTCCATGAATCAATGACTGAACTTCGATGGCCAGGGTTCGCATGTCGGGGTGCTTGATTTTCCAGTTACCTGAAAGTTGTTCCACAACGAGCTTGCTGTCCATACGCACGCGAATACTCGCGGAGTCGTCGAGCCGCAACGCTTGCTCGAGGCCAGCGCGAATCGCTCGGTATTCCGCCACATTATTCGTTGCGATTCCAATGAATTCAGCTATTTCGGCAACTATCTCGCCGGTTTCAGCGTCAATGACAACGGCACCAGAGCCCGCAGGACCAGGATTTCCTCTGGAGCCGCCGTCAGCCTCAACGATGAACCTGTTGCTCACCAGCGAACCAAGATGGTTTGGCAGTTAGGGCAAGTGACTAACTCATCGCTCGGAGCGGCCATTACTTCGTCGTATGCGGTGGCTGTGAGCGCGATTCGACAAGCTCCACAATCACGGTGCAGAAGCCTGGCGGCTCCGATGCCTCGCGAAAGTTTCTTGAGATAAAGCGCGGCAAGTTCGTCGGGCAAGCCAGCCAACTTTTGCTCGCGTTGTTGAACAAGTAGGGCTAGTGCGGACTGGGCGAAGCTCACCTTATCGGCCAACATGCTCGACTCAGCCTCAAGCTTGGTCGCTAGCTCTGTCTTTACCGCTAGTGCTCGCTCGTAATCCGCCTGCGATGCCTCGTATTCGTCCAGTAACCCCAGAGCAGCGTCCTCTAGATCTGATTTCCGGTTCGCCAAGGAGCGAAGCTCATGACCGATTCCTTCGGCATCCTTGGGTGATGTAGTTTGTGCCAGAAGTTTTTCGTCGTGGGCAATTCTCTTTTCAACAGAGTCGAGGTCAACTTGCCCTCTCGCTATGGCTACCTTGAGATTCTCCAACTCGGTGCTCTTTTGAAGGTAAGTTTCACTTGCTCCGGCCAGTTCGGATCTCAACTCCGATACGGACTTGCCGCTCGATAGGTCCTCTAGGGCCGCTCGTTGTTGCGAAATCTTCTGATCGAACTCTGCGATCATGAGCAGTGCTTCGGATTGATCCGCTGGTAACTTCATTGCTCGCCTCGATTGATAGAAAAGACCCACGGGTCTGTAGTGACCTCAGAAATTACGAATTCGACATCGGGGACGAGTTCACCCAGTTGCTCAGCAGCGACGCGCAACCAGAGCGACTCAGCCGCCCAGTGCGAGATGTCTATGCAAGCGAACGGTGTCGATCTGGGCCGTGAAACCGCATCTAAAGCAGGATGGTGTCTCAGGTCAGACGTGATGTAGACATCTGCACCAGACGTAAACGCGGCCTCTAGGAACGAGTCACCAGCTCCTCCACACAAGGAGACTGTAGATACCAGGGACTCTGGGTCACCAGCCACGAGCACACCGCGTGCACTGAAGGGCAGAAGTTCTGCAAGTTGAGAGGCTAACTGCTCGAGTGTGATCGGGGTTTCCAAATAACCGATTCGGCCATGCCCCACATTTGTGTCAGTGCCAGACACAAGCGGAAACTGACCATGTAAACCTAAAGCAGAGGCCAAAGTGGCACTCACGCCCCGATCGACGATGTCGGCGTTAGTGTGCGCCGCAAACAGCGAAATCCCCCACCTGACCGATTGTTGCAGAACAGCGCCCTTGAGGTCATCGAAGTTAATGTTGTCTGCACCCTTCATGAGAAACGGGTGGTGACTAACGACCATCTGGCAAGACTTCTCGCTTGCTTCGGCTACTACAGCCCCAGTCACGTCGACAGTTAGAAGCACTCGCTTGACTTCAGAGGGGATGTGTAGGGCGAAGCCAGGAGCGTCCCAATCTTCAGCGAGCTCTTGAGGCCAGAGTGACTGCGCGGCATAAGCGATCTTTGAAGTGTCTGACATCAGCTGATGTAATCCAAACCGGCGAGCTCGTTTCGACGTATTTCAACCAATTTCAGTTCGGCCTCTTGCCCTCTTACCCTAGGCAACGCGGTTACCAGCGTCCAGATTTTAACGCCTGCCACCACCAAAACCAAAGGTGTCAATGTGCCAAACCAAACTGGCGCTGATCCTTGCAATAACCCGTTCGGAATCACGCTAGCGGCAAGCAGTAACAAGAACACTAGGTTTCCTGACACCGCCGCGATTGCCACGCGCTTGTAGAAGGCATAACCGCGCATAAGTGAAACTTCGTGGAAGTTAGACCTTCTGTATAGCGCTTCGGTGAGATAAGGGGTCAAGGCAATTGCGGTGGTTCCCAGCAGTAGCGAGGACAAGGCTGAAGCGGGTGTGAACTCAAGAAGAGGGCTAGCGATCGCACCAAGAACAAACAGCAGAGCAGCCAGGGCCTTGGTCAAGACTGCACTAGACATGTTGAAAGAACCGATCGATAACACAACCGAGTTAGCTTGGCTGGCTACTAGGGTCACCACCGCGACCGCGACCGCAACGTTTATAGTCGTCGCGAACCCGGAAGACGCAATCCTGTTTAGTTCGGCAACCGGGTTTCCGCTTCCGGTGAGCGCAGCGCTTATGCCTGGTGAGAACACGGCAATGGCCGACATCATCGCCACTAGCCCCGCGGGAACGACCCGGGTAGTCGAAATCTCTAGAAGTTCGGGTCCTAGCTTCTTCAGCGGGCCTTCAGATAGCGAGGTCTGGCGAAAAAGCATGCCTACACAGATGGCGTATGCGACTCCCAACCCAATCGAAACCCCGAGGTCCGGGCCAGTGAAGGTTGCACCAGGAAGTGTGGCAACCGCAAAAAGCAAAACCCCCGTCACCGAAAAGGTTGAGACCACCTTCATGGCAGTCACTGCTCGACTACTAAAGGAAATGATTGCAACGATTAGGGCAACGGCGCTGGCGAGCACTTGACCACCATCAACCAGGCCTGGAACCAGAGACACATCGAGGCCCAAATCACCCAGTTGAGTTGTCTTATTTAGCGATCCCAACAGCCAACTAATTAGTGCGCCGCTCAGGATTACGCGAGCCAAAACTAGGAGCGACTGGGGAAAATGTGCTCCCCAGACACCGTAGGTGGAACGCATGAGAAATTCGCTCGATTTGCTGCCGCGGCTCTCGTTAACTCGAAACATCAGAGCTATTGACGCGTGCAAGAGCATACCGATTGCGACAGAAAGGGTCACTGTTGAGGCGTCGACACCAGTGCCAACGGCAAGAATGGGAACGATTGCTGCTACCAAATATTCGACAAATGGAAGCTTGGAAAACATAGATCCTGCAGAAGCCGATCTCTTTGCTTTTGGTTCTGTGACAATCTTTATGGCATTCGAGGGCAGGGGTTCATCATTGCTGACAGCGCTATTCTCTTCTTCTGCAGTCAGGTCTTCAGAAGCCGAAGAGTCGAAGTTTCTGTTCACAGATTCGACGATTTGGTTGAGCGTTCCGGTTACCGCGAGGTCAGTCGCACTCATAGGGATGTAGCCAGTATCAACCTCATCATCATCAGAGTGACTTACGGTTGAGATTGCTTCAGAGGACTCTATTGTGTCGACTGCGGAAGTGGCTTCGGCAATTGCGTCGTTAAGTATGACTTCGAAGTCCTCCGGCCTCTCCGCCACGATGTCGGGGATTTCAGAGTGAATGCTCGGTGACTGCTCATCCTTGTCTGCAACAGCACTAGGAATTTCTTGCTTATCGACGAGCGCGACGGAGTCGTTTTCGATTGTCAAAGAAACTGCCGACGGTTGCCGTTGTTGCCAGTCGGCGAGTGCAGCTGCATCTGCTCTGCGAAGCTGTTCTTGTTGCTCGAGCAGGATCATTGCGGCCACAAGTCCGTCCGAAGATTGCTTTGCTTGCTCGAGCGCTCGCTCAAGCTCGTCATCACTCATGGCGAGAGGCTTTGGTGCTTGAGACTCGGCGTTGTCCATAACGGAAATCCTACCGATGAGATGCACTCTAAAAGTGCATCGATTTGTTCGAGATTGTGGGCCCTACCGGGCTCGAACCGATGACATCCACGGTGTAAGCGTGGCGCTCTACCAACTGAGCTAAAGGCCCTGATGCTCGCTCGCTAGAACGGCAACCAGAAAACACTACAACAAAATCGGATATGAAGCGAACCGCTTGCCTTGGGATAGACGTTTAGATGCTTCATGACCCTGAAATCGGGGCAAGTCTGAAAAGCCCGAACGAGACTTTAGAGGCTTGCGATTGCCTTGCGGTATTCGTCGAGGTTACGGGCTTGACCTGGACCAGTCACAAACTTGGCTGTGATCTCGCCATCCTGGTTGATTACGAACGTTCCTCGGGTTGCGAATCCATGCTCTTCGAGAAACACACCGTATGACTGAGCAACAGCGCCGTGAGGCCAGAAGTCGGCGAGCACGTTGAACTTGTACCCCTCTGCTTCGGCGAACTTCTTTTGAACAAACTTGCTGTCGACGCTGATTGCCAGAAGTTCTACGTTGGCGTTTGCGAAGTCACTGAAGTTGTCGCGCAACTCACAGAGTTCACCGGTGCAGGTTCCCGAGAACGAGAGCGGGTAGAAAACGACCACGACGTTGCTTTTTCCTCGGTAATCGCTCAGTGTTACGTTCTCACCGAACTGGTTTACGAGGGTGAAATCTGGGGCTAGATCGCCAACGATGAGCTGCATGGGAATCCTTTCGATTGTGGTGTCAAACTGTGCTAATCAAGATTAACTTCCCGAAGCCGAATAAACTTGGACGGTGACTTTACCAAGGTTGCATTTTTGTTCATCCCCCACGAAAGAGGATGTCGGTGTCTCTAAACGTTAACGACCCATACGCGGTAAACAGACCAGATATGGATCCGGAAGAAACGGCCGAATGGCTCGAATCTCTGAACGCACTTACGAAGGTTCACGGACGTGAACGTGCCAGCGAAATCATGGCGAGTCTGCTTCGACGTGCACGGGAGCTACAGATCAATGTGCCTCACTCCCCAAACACCGACTACATAAACACCATTCCAGTTGAAGCCGAACCCGAGTTTCCAGGTGACGAAAAGATTGAGCACACCTATCGCGCTTGGATGCGTTGGAACGCCGCCATGCTGGTGCATAGAGCACAGCGCCCGGGGATCGGCGTTGGCGGACACATCTCTACTTTTGCCTCATCCGCGACACTCTACGAGATCGGTTTCAACCACTTCTTCAAGGGGCAAGATCACCCATCAGGCGGCGATCAAATCTTCATTCAAGGCCACGCCTCCCCCGGCCCATACGCGCGAGCCTTCCTTGAAGGACGCCTGTCGGAAGATCAGCTGAACGGTTTCCGCCAAGAGCGCTCACACGCCGGCGGCGGTCTGAGCTCCTATCCGCATCCACGCCTAATGCCGGACTTTTGGCAGTTCCCAACGGTATCGATGGGAATCGGACCGATCAACGCGATCTATCAAGCGCAGGCCAACCGCTACCTCACCGAGCGAGGCTTCAAGGATGCTTCGCAACAACATGTCTGGGCCTTTTTAGGAGACGGTGAACTAGACGAGGTTGAATCGCGTGGGGCTCTTCAACTCGCAGCCAACGATGGTTTGGACAACCTAACCTTCGTGGTCAACTGCAACCTTCAGCGACTCGACGGACCGGTTCGCGGCAACGGCAAGATCGTCCAGGAACTAGAGGCATTCTTTAGAGGTGCAGGCTGGAATGTGATCAAGGTCATTTGGGGTCGCGAATGGGACGACCTACTGGCCCGCGACGTCGATGGGGCGCTAGTGGACCTAATGAACAACACCCCCGATGGTGACTTCCAAACTTACAAGACCGAAGACGGCGCATTCGTGCGCGAAAACTTCTTCGGACGAGACCCACGTACTGCAGCTCTTGTTGCAGACATGACCGATGATCAGATTTGGAGTCTCCGACGCGGCGGACATGACTACCGAAAGGTTTATGCTGCCTACAAAGCGGCGATGGACCACAAGGGTCAACCGACGGTCATCCTTGCGAAAACCATCAAGGGATTCGGTCTTGGCAAGAGCTTCGAAGGTCGAAACGCCACTCACCAAATGAAGAAGCTCACTCTCGAGAACCTCAAGGCATTCCGAGACGAAATGCGCGTGCCAATCTCCGACGCAGTGCTCGAAGAGAACCCATATCAGCCGCCTTACTTCCACCCAGGCCAGGACGCTCCAGAGATTCAGTACATGCACGAGCGTCGTCGCGAGCTCGGCGGCTACCTTCCAGAACGCCGAAGCAAATACACACAGGTCAACGTTCCAGAGGCCAAGGTTTATGAGGTCGCTAAGGGCGGCTCTGGCACGCAAGAAGTTGCCACCACGATGGCATTCGTTCGACTGCTGAAAGACTTGCTTCGCGCACCGGAGTTCGGCAATCGCATCGTGCCGATCATCCCAGACGAGGCTCGCACCTTTGGAATGGACGCGTTCTTCCCGACAGCCAAAATCTATAACCCAAAGGGTCAGCACTACATCTCGGTCGACCGCGACATTTTGCTTTCTTACAAGGAATCCCCTGCAGGTCAGATTCTGCACACAGGAATCAATGAGGCTGGATCCGTTGCCGCTTTCACGGCAATCGGCACGAGCTACGCAACCCAGGGCGAACCGCTCATTCCCATGTATGTCTTTTACTCAATGTTCGGTTTCCAGCGCACAGCTGACGCCATTTGGGCCGCTTCCGACCAAATGGCTAGAGGCTTCATGATCGGAGCGACAGCGGGTCGCACAACACTTACCGGTGAAGGCCTACAGCACGCGGACGGCCATTCCCCAGTTTTGGCCTCTACAAACGCCGCTGTCATCACCTATGACCCTGCATTCGGTTATGAGATTGGTCACATCATTCGCTCGGGAATCGAACGCATGTATGGCGGAACTCATCCGGACCCGAACGTCATCTACTACGTGACGGTCTACAACGAGCCATACGTGCAGCCAGCCGAGCCTGATGGTGTCGACGTCGAAGGCATCATCCGCGGAATCCACCGTGTTAGTGAGAACAACTTCGAAGGCTACAAGGCTCAGATTCTCGCATCCGGTGTTGCCGTTCCTTGGGCATACGAAGCGCAGAAGCTACTTCAGGACGACTGGGGCGTGTCTGCTGACATCTGGTCGGTAACCTCTTGGACGGAGCTTCGCCGCGACGGACTTGCTCACGATGAGGCTGTCTTCCTAAACCCGGGCGTGGAGTACCAGAGGCCTTACATTTCCGAAAGACTATCGGATGTACGCGGCCCATTCCTTGGTGTTAGCGACTTCATGCACGCGGTGCCTGACATGATCAGAAACTGGGTGCCGGGCGATTACGCGACACTTGGTGCTGACGGCTTCGGCTTCTCCGATACTCGAGCTGCTGCCAGACGAGCATTCAAGATCGATGGTCCATCTATCGTTGTGCGAGTTTTGCAGCAGCTTGTCGCGCGAGGTGAAATGGATGCTACGGCACCTGCTCGAGCTATCGAGAAATATCGCTTGCACGACGTCAACGCCGGAACCAGCGGCTCAACCGGTGGCGACGCCTAATGAAGGTGCTGGCGTGCCCGGGGCAGGGTTCTCAAACACCAGGCTTCATTGGGTCATGGATTGATTTTGACCGATTCAAAGAAGCATTTTCGCACCTGACAGCCTATTCGGGAATTGACTTAGAGTCCCATGGGCTTTTCAGTGACGCCGACACCATCCGCGACACCGCGATTGCGCAGCCGCTAATTGTGGCAGCGAGCATCGCTTCGTCTCGTGAACTAGAACCAGGTTCATGGGACGGCGTGGCTGGACACTCAGTTGGAGAGGTTGCCGCCCTTGCAATCGCCGGAGTGTTGAGCGATGAAGACGCCATGCGCCTCGTGGTCAAACGTGGCCAAGAGATGGCAATGGCTGCTGCCAAGACTGCTACATCGATGGCCGCTATTTTGGGTGGCGACCAGGAAGAAGTACTGGCAGCGCTCGAAGAGAAGGAACTTTTCCCTGCCAACTTCAATGGCGGTGGACAAATCGTAGCCGCCGGGCGATCCGAATCGATTCAAGATTTGGTAGCCAACGGCGTCGCTGGTGCTCGAGTAGTACAGCTGCAGGTCGCTGGGGCGTTTCACACCCCTTTCATGCAAGAAGCCGTGGATGCGCTTGCCGATTTTGCGTCAACGCTTTCCGTGCAAGACCCGCAAATCGCTCTCTGGTCTAACAAGGACGGCCGTTTGATCAAGTCGGGATCCGAGGCACTTGAGCTTTTGGTTGGGCAGGTAGCAAACCCCGTCCGCTGGGATCTTTGCATGAGCGCGATGCAAGAAGCCGGTGTCAATCGACTCGTCGAACTAGCCCCCGGCGGAGCACTTGCAGGACTGGCAAAGCGAGGAATGGTCGGAACCGACGTCGTCGCCCTGAAAGCCCGTGAAAACCTAGAAGCCGCCAAAACGCTCCTGAGCAACTGAACCCGAGGATAAAGTGTCGAAACCCGTTTTGAAGCAATACGAGCTCAACAAATACTCGCGAATCTACTCCCTTGGCGCAGCCCGAGGCGAACTCGTCGTCGCAAACGATGACATCGCAGGTCCTATCGATTCTTCAGACGAGTGGATTCGCCAACGCACCGGTATCATCACTCGGCGCCGTGCTGGAAAAGACACGAGCATGATGGATCTAGCCGTCGCAGCATCCAAGGAAGCAATCGAAAAGGCTGGTATTGACCCGCAGGAAATTGGCGCGGTGGTGTTCAACACGATCACGCATCCTTACATGACCCCTTCTGCTGCTACCTTGCTGGCGGAACTTGTTGGTGCGAACCCTGCCCCTGCATACGACATCTCCGCCGCCTGCGCGGGCTATTGCTATGGCATCGCTCAGGCCGACGCCCTGGTTCGTTCAGGAGTCGCCAAATACGTGCTTGTGGTGGGGGCAGAGAAGCTGAGCGACATTATCGACCCAACCGATCGCACGATTAGCTTCCTTCTTGGTGACGGTGCCGGTGCTGCGATTGTTGGCCCTTCCGATTTCCCAGGAATTAGCCCAACAGTATGGGGTTCCGACGGTTCGCAGTGGGGTGCTGTGAGCATGACCTCAAGCCTGCTCGACTTCCGTGACGGCAAGAGTTCCTGGCCAACCATCCGTCAAGAAGGACAAACAGTCTTCCGCTGGGCAGTCTGGGAAATGGCTAAGGTGGCAAAACAGGCGCTCGAAGTCGCTGGCATCGAGGCCAAGGACCTGTCCGCCTTAGTGACGCACCAGGCCAACATCCGCATCATCGACGAGATGGTCAAACAATTGGCACTTCCGGAAACGGTCGCAGTTGCGCGAGACATCGTCAACACCGGCAACACCTCGGCCGCGAGCGTTCCGCTTGCGATGCATGAACTTCTCCGCACCGGCGCGGTGAAATCGGGTGGATACGCACTAGAAATCGGGTTCGGCGCAGGGCTTGCCTTCGCCGCCCAAGTAGTGGTTCTGCCCTAAAATCGATACTGGTAACACAACCTAAGGAGAAACAAATGGCACACTCGCAAGCGGACGTTCTTGCAGGTCTTGCAGAGATCGTCAACGACGAGACTGGCATCGCTACCGACGCAGTTCAGATGGACAAGCACTTCACTAACGACCTAGACATCGACTCGATCTCGATGATGACCATCGTCGTTAACTGTGAAGACCGTTTTGGCGTCAAGATTCCAGACGAAGAAGTTAAGAACCTCAACACCGTCGCAGACGCTGTCAACTTCATCGTTTCGGCTTCCTAAAGAACCAGGAAGCACACAATGACCAAGAAGATCGTCATCACCGGGCTGGGCGCTACAACCCCGCTCGGTGGTGACGTTCGCACAACTTGGGCACGACTCTTGGCTGGAGAGTCGGGCATCAGAACAATTGATGCCGAATGGATCTCTAAGTATGAGGTGCCAGTCACATTCGCGGGGCGTGCAGCTGTTCCTGCCAGCGAGGTATTGACCCCGCAAGAAATAAAGCGCCTGGATCCTTCTAGCCAATTTGCTCTCATCTCGGCCCGAGAGGCCTGGTCAGACGCCGGTTCGCCAGAAGTAACCCCCGAGCGCCTTGCCGTTGAGTATTCGACGGGCATCGGAGGCGTCTGGACACTCCTGGATGCCTTTGAAACGCTACAGGAACGTGGTCCACGACGTGTTTTGCCAATGACTGTGCCGATGCTAATGCCGAACGGTCCTGCGGCCGCCATCGGAATGGACCTTGCTGCTCGCGGTGGAGTAAGAACCGCTGTCTCTGCTTGCGCGTCTTCTACCGAGGCAATATCTAACGCTTACAACCGTCTCCAGACCGGAGAGGTCGACATCGTCATTGCTGGTGGTTGTGAGGCTGCGATCCACGCTCTTCCACTCAGCGCCTTCGCAGCGATGCATGCACTTAGCAAGAGAAATGACAACCCAGCAGCCGCCTCACGCCCTTACGACGTAGACAGAGACGGCTTTGTCATGGGTGAAGGTGGAGCTTCTCTCGTTCTCGAAACCGAAGACCACGCTTTAGCGCGCGGTGCAAAAATTTATGCGGAACTCGCGGGTGGCGCTGTGACCTCTGACGCCTACCACATCACCGCGCCCGACCCTGAGGGGTCTGGAGCAGCACGAGCCGTGCTCGCAACTCTTGCACAGGCTGGAGCGACCGTTGCCGATGTGAAGCACATCAATGCCCACGCGACCTCGACACCCGTTGGTGACATCGCTGAATACAACGCGTTGAAGCGTGTGTTTGGCGATATGCTGTCAAACATCCCTGTTACGGCCACCAAGTCTTCGACTGGACATCTGTTGGGTGCTGCCGGAGCGGTAGAGGCGATCTTCACCATTCTTGCCCTGCACGAGAACAAAATCCCGCCGACACTCAACCTGAGCAACAAAGACCCAGAGATTCCCCTTGACGTCGTAACCGCATCCCGAGAAATTGAGGGTGAGCACGCGCTAGCAATCAGCAACTCATTCGGGTTTGGCGGCCACAACGCTGTCGTAGCATTCCGCAGATACTAGAAATCCTCGCTCAGACACCATTTGGGTGCCTCGTCCAATCAACTAAGCACTAGCGCGCGCCTCGCTGAGCGATGACTCCAACAGTCCCTCAATCTCGGCGTTCCAGGGCTCAAGTAACTCTCTCGCAATTTGCCTCTGGAGCTTCAACATATTCATATTCGAGTCTTTGACCAGTTCACGAAGTCTATGCTCCTGGATGTAGGCATTGCCAAGCGCATCAATAGTTGTCGAGCCGAGTCCCAAACTCGGCGTATATACGTGTCGCACCGACTCGAGCCCATCTGCCGTAATGACCTCAAAGCAGACGTTCCTTAGCTTGATGATCGAGTTGATCAGTTCATTGATTTCAACGTGTGACACTTCGGCGTTCCAGGAGGAGATACCGTATTCGCTCGCCCTATGCATGGAAGCAAGTCCACGAGCTTTCGCAAGTGCGGCAACAAGGCCCAGGCGTGCCTGATCGAGACCGTAAACGATGAGTTCGGCCGAAGTTTTCTCATTCAACGCACAATCTCCTTGCTCTTGATACGTCTTCCCCAACGTTCAAAGCAACTGTGCGAGATATCAGAGTACGCCTGCCATTACACCGTGTCAAAGTCGTTTATGGTGGAACGAGGAGGAGCAAATGTCCAAGCTTTATTTTCGACACGGTGCCATGAACTCTGGAAAGAGCACTGCTTTGCTGCAAGTGGCTCACAACTACGAGGAACGAGGTCAAGCCGTAGTTCTTGCAAAACCTAACATCGACAGCAAAGGCGATCAGGCCATCGTCTCGCGACTTGGGGTCGAACGGTCCGTAGACCTTTTGATTAGCCCAGATGACAACTTGCGTGTGGAGTTCACGCTACTACGCAACGAGCACAACGCTCGAAGCAGCTCACCCATCTCATGCCTGCTTATCGACGAATCACAGTTTCTTACTCGCGATCAGGTCAATCAGGCGTTAGAAATCGCCGTTTTGGACAACATCCCCGTGCTTGCCTACGGAATCAGAACGGACTTTCAGACTCGGGGCTTTCCGGGGAGCATTCGCCTTTTGGAAGTGGCACATAGCCTCGAGGAGCTCAAGACGATTTGCCGATGTGGTAAGAAGGCAATGTTCAACGCTCGCAAGGCTGGCGGCAGATTCATTTTCGACGGAGACCAAGTTGCGATCGATGGTGACGTCGTGACGTATGAATCACTCTGTCCAACCTGCTACTTCAAAGAGGCGAATTCGGCTGGCGTAAGACCACTCGACTAGAAAATGCGAAGGCGGCACCCTGATTAAGGATGCCGCCCCTGCGTTGGTGCTGCTATTTGTAGATCACCATAGTGCTCTTTGCGGGAACACTTACCTTGGTGATCAACTTGAGTGTTGAAAGCGTGCTCACCCCTGCTTTGTCCCCTTGAACAACGACCTTCCAAGTTGCCTTGCCGCCTGGCAGGGTTACGGACTGAGTTAGCTTGCTCGAGTTGTGAATGACCACGATGGTCGACCACTTGTCACCCACAGCCGCACCATTCAACTTGTATGCAATCACGGTGCTGCCCGTCGTGAGGAACGATAGGTTCGACTTAACCTGGGATGAGGTCGACAACCTGAACGCTGGGTGCGCCTTGCGGATGGCAAGGAGGCCCTTTACGTAGTTGAGCGTCGTTGCATTGGTTACCCGCTGCTTGTACTTGAGCGCGTTAGGTCCGTCGCCAGAGTTGTAAGAGTTGTCATCGCCATTTTTAGTGCGCTCAAATTCTTGTCCGGCGTGAATAAATGGTAATCCCTGTGCAAGAAGCGGAATCGAAGTAGCAAAACGATGTGCCTGCGATCGAGCCGTTGCCGTGGTTCCATAGGAAGCAGTGAGCTTGTCGGCGAGCGTCAGGTTGTCGTGTGCCTCAACGTAGTTGACCGACTGTCCAGGGTCTTTGGTGATCCAGTTGCCGCTGACCATGGCTGAATATGCGACGTTGCCTGTGATGCCGGCCATAACGTCGTTCTTTCGCCCAAGATTGCCGGTTGCCCAGCCGGTCTCGTTGGCGTTGAACACCGAACCCTTGATACCGTCTCGAATCTGATCATTGAAGGCCGAGATGCCGCTGAGGCTCTCGATGTTAACCTGGGTTGCACGCTGTGACTCAGGAAGCCCACCCATGTTCCAGCCTTCGCCGATAACCAGGATGGTTGGGTCAACCGCGTTTAGAGCCTGGCGGACCTGCTGCATCGTGGTGACATCGAGGATACCCATGAGATCGAATCGGAATCCGTCGAGTTTGTACTCGCTTGCCCAGTACTTGACCGAGTCAACGATGAACTTGCGAACCATAGGACGCTCGGAGGCGACTTCATTGCCACAACCGGTTCCATTTAGTAGTGTTCCAGTGTCATCCGTGCGGAAGAAGTATCCAGGAGTGATCAGTTCGAATGAAAAACTGCTGGCATTTGCCACATGGTTATAAACAACGTCCATAACCACACGAAGTTTGTTGGCGTGTAGGTTCTGCACCGCTTGCTTGAGCTCGGTAATGCGAGCCGTTGGGTTAGTGGCATCTGATGAATATCCACCCTCTGGAACGTTGTAGTTGTCAGGGTCATAGCCCCAGTTGAACGTCGGCGCGGTTTCGTCGCCACCGGAAGCGAAATCATAGATCGGCAGCAACTGCACGTGGCTGACTCCAAGCTCCTTGATTGCGGCAACACCAGTGGCGGTGCGATATTGCACGACCTTCTTCTTCTTTGTCTTTGGATCGGTAACTGTTGTAGCCCAGCCATAAGAAGTGTTGTTGTCAGTCAGCGCAAGGAACTTGTTCTTGTGTGCAGCTGGGATGCCACTTGAGGTGTCGTTCGAGAAGTCGCGAACATGAAGTTCATAGAAAGTGGCGTCCACAGCCTTACCCGAGAAGGCTGGCTTTGCGGTGGTAGACCATCCGGCTGGGTCGGTAGCGTCAAGGTCTACTACGACACCTCGTCCGCCGTTAGCCGTGGATGCACGAGCGTATGGATCGATCGAACGAACAGTCTCACCGTTCCTCGTCACCTGGTAGCCATAAATGGTTCCCTTTTTGTCGCCATTCAATGAGACCGACCAGGTTCCCTTTTCGCCCTTCACCATCGGGGTGACGGTGGCCTCTGCCGAGGGGCTCGTCGCCGCGGCGTAAGTCAACAAGGAGACCGAGGTAGCCAGTGGCGCCCATACCTTGAAGCTAGTAGCGGCCTGCGTATAAGTTGCTCCTAGATCGTCACCCGAGTAGTTGAAAGCGCTGTTGAAACCATCCGAGTTCATAACGTTGCCAATAGTGGCAACCTTTGTTCCGAACGAGTCGCCAGAACCCACAGCCGTGTGGGTAACCGTGTAACTTTGCCCGAAAGTTATTGGTGCGCTCAGGGTAAGCACTAGGCTGCTTGAAGACGTTCCGTTTCCTCCGCGCAGGGCAACCGACGTCACGCTAAGGTCACCACTCACGGTGAAGCCGTTTGCTCCCCCGCCCTGAGCGAGAGTGAATTGCTGGTTGAGATTTACGGTGATCTTGTTGAGATCGTCAATGCTGGCGCTAACAATCGCTGGGGTAGGTGCAACTACCACTGGCGCCTCGGTGTAAATCTCACAGTCATCTTGCTTGATCCAAATCTCTGATACTCCAGTGCCATCGAAGGCGGCGAACCGGTCGCCATTCTTAGTTGGTCCACAACCGGCACCTTCCTTTTTGACCCACGCTCCCTTGCGGATGATGAATCCAAGATCCTTGAAGTTTGCCATACCGTCTACCTCGGCAACTGCGACCATACCGAAATCGTCAGTCTCGGTGAACATGAAACCGTTTGCGGCTACTTCCTTGTCGCCGTTGCCGTCAACGTTGCGCCATAGGTAAACGTTCCAGGTGTCATAGTCACCCGCAACGCGGTTGTAGTGCACTGTGAGTTTGACCTTATCCGGCAGCGCTTGAGCCGCCGCTCCGGTTGTGAAAACCATGGCTAGTGCCGTGAGAACGGCTGTGAAAGTTGACAGTAGGCTTCGAATCTTCTTCGACATCGAGATAGCGCTCTTTCATTCTTGAGTATGTGAAACCGATAGGTTTTACAGGGGCTATCTCTAACCTAGATTGTGAACTCTGAAAGATGAAAACTGGAAACGATTTCACGGCAGGTCGTTATCGAACCGTAATGGTGGGGCGTGCGGGACTTGAACCCGCGACCGACGGATTATGAGTCCGCTGCTCTAACCGGCTGAGCTAACGCCCCCTTGAAATAAGCCTAACGCCCGTGGTTCTTGAATCGCGCCAAAGCCTTTGAGATTGTTTTCTCCATCTTCTTAGTCGCGTCTTTAGACCTGCGCGAGACATCGAATCGAATCTCATCAAACTTCTCTATGACGTCTCCGGTCACGTCATCTAGTCGTTCCAAGACACCACTTGCCAAGCGCTTTGCTCCTGATCTAATGGCTTTCGCACGGGCGACAAGCTCGGTGAGAGCATCCCTGTCTTGCTGAGTCAGAGTGATGGGTTGAGTGTAAGTGGATTCGTTGTCCGAACTTGGCGTTACATCGCTCTCGCCCCTGTAGAGCTGTTCGAAACGGGAAACGGTAGTGGTAATGTCATGACTCTGGATTCGTCTTAAAGAAGCTTGACCCATGCGCCAAAGCAGTTCCTGATCTTGATTGGTCACCCATTGAAGCTTGTCTGCAAGATCGTCAACGTTGTCAGGCTCAAAAAGAAGCCCGTTTTCACCCTGATAAACCAGGTGAGGCAAGGCGGCTGCGTTAGCCCCAATCACTGGGCGCCCCGAGGCCATGGCCTCCATGGTGGCAATCGACTGCAACTCGGCGATACTCGGCATGACGAAGGCTGTGCATCCTTCATAAGCTCGTTTCAGGTCTTCATCAGAAACCGTGCCATAGAAGCGAACACGGGCACTAATCCCAAGTTCCCCTGCCCAGCGCTCCAGGCTGTCGCGTTCAGAACCATCACCGACGATAGCAAGGCGCGCGCCCGCTGATTCCGGCAATCTAGAGAAGGCTTCGAGTAAGACTTGCACTCGTTTCTCGAAATCAAGGCGCCCGACATACAAAAAGATTGGTGGTCTCGCGACCAAAGCGCCAGAGCCGGCAAACTGTGAAGCATCGATACCGCAAGAAATCGCGATGACTTTATCGATGCCAGTGGCATCTTCTAGAAGCTCAGCTGCCTTCTGAGTTGGGGTTGTGATCGACTGAGCCCTGCGCAGCACTCGAGAGGTATCTACCCAACTCAAGCGAGAGGCGAAGCCAGCCAAAATCTTAGGAATCCAAAATGCATAGCGGATGAGATTCTCAGGCATGGTGTGATTCGTCGCGACAAGTCTGATGTTTTGATCTCTTGCGACTAGAGAAAGATATCGACCAACCAGCAAGTGCGACTGAATGTGGATCGCATCGGGATCGATTCGAGCAACCAAACGACCCATCTTGCTCCTGAGCCCCACTGGGCTTGCGAAGCGAAGGAACTTGTGCCCCGGAACGGGATAAGACTTAAGTCGGTGTACGACAACTTGAACGCCATCGTGAACCTCTCGGTAGCTCCCGAAACGCTTGTTGGTGCTTGGTGCAAACACGTGGACTTCGTGCCCGCTTCTAGTTAGTCCACCGGCAAGACGTTCTGCGAAACGAGCGGCTCCGTTGATGTCGGGAGGAAAAGTGTCGCAACCGATAACTATTCTTAGCGCTGCGGGGTGCGTAGAATCCAAATCGAAGTTAGACGACATCGTCCTTGCCGCCGTTCGCCAATTCGGGGTGCACTCTTGACAAAAGCCAAACTCCGGTGATGGCAATCAATCCGCTAACTGCAAATGCCGACAAGACCAGCGGCTCAGCTGACTTAGCCTCGCCTAACACGATGATGCCGACGAGAACGGCGACCATCGGATCCACAACTGTAAGCCCAGCAATCACTAAGTCGGGTGGCCCGGATGCGTAAGCATTTTGAACAAACCAGCCACCGAGCAACACTGCTATACCGGTGGTTAGCGCGCAGACGATAGTGAGCAACGAGATGTCGCCTTGGGCGACGCGTTGCACGACTGCTTTAATAAGGGACGCGACGAAACCGTAGAGAATTCCCGCCCCAAGAATGTAGGTAATGGCCTTAGCCCTTTTGGCGAATGTGAAGAAGGCAACGAGGAATGCCGTAACGATCACGACTAGAAAACCCAAAATTTGCGCGAGGTTTCCGTCATCGAGGTGGGACTCTTTGGCGACGTTGGTCGCAAAGGCTACAAACGTTGCGATTCCAAATGTGCAAAGCGTGATGGCCAACCAAGTTGATTTATTGATGCTCGTTTTTGTAGATCTCGCGTTTAGCAAGGCGGTTATGGCCAGCGCGACAGCCCCTATCGGTTGAACCACAATAAGTGGAGCAAGTGTAAGAGCAGTAATCTGAAGCAGCGCTCCACCCACCAGCAGCGACATTCCAGTCAGCCACCTTGGCCGCTTCAATAGGTCAAGAACGGCCTTCAATCCAAGACGTTTTCCGTCGGCATTTTGATTTTTGATTACGGCCTGATTTTGGAACTGCGCACCAAAAGCTAGTGCGACAGCAGATAGCAGAGAAAGAGTGATAGCGAGACCCCTCATGACTTCCTTTCTCAAGCAATACCGCTTCCAGACTACCTTTGACGATTCACTTTCTTGCGTTCGGAAGGCTTCATGAAAGGTAAATTTGTTCCATGACCATTAGACCGATTTACATCGTTGGTGAGCCAGTTCTCCATGGACGGGCTGCAGAAGTTATCGAGTTTGACGAATCGCTCAGGCAGCTCGTGGCAGACATGTTCGAAACCATGGATAAGGCTCCTGGTGTGGGCCTGGCAGCGCCGCAAATCGGAGTGGGACTTCGTGTGTTCGTTTATGACTATGCCAACGAAGACGGCACAGAGCGCCGAGGAGTTGTTATCAATCCACGGCTTGAGATCGGGCCTGTTGACGAGGACGCGCCAGATTGGGACACCGAATCCGAAGGATGCCTCTCCGTTCCGGGCGAAAGATTCCCGTTGAAGAGAGCAGATTCCGCGAGAATAACCGGCGTAGACCTAGACCAAGCCCCAGTTTCTATTGCTGCGACGGGGTGGTTTGCCCGCATCTTCCAACATGAGTTCGACCACCTAGAAGGCACGCTCTATGTAGACCGTCTTCTACCCGAATACCGGGCCGAAGTGCATGAGGTCATCGCCGACTTGGGATGGGGAAAGCCCGGTTTGAGCTGGCTGCCAGGCAGAGACAAACTCGAGGGTTAGGCCCAGCCAAGTAAGAATCTCAAAATTGCTGCAACGCCAGCAGCTGCCACAACAACGACTATGAACGGCATCCTGAGAATGGTCAGTCCCAGAGCTATAAGTACTGCAGGAACCCGGGAGTCTAAGACAACCTGCCGGTCTGACACGAAGGTTTGGACTCCCACCAGGGCTGACATTAGAGCTACGGTAATGAGCGAAACTAACTGAGCAACCTTAGGGTGATCCAAAACCCGAGTAGGCACCAACAAGCCGAGAATTTTCCACGAATAAACGGCAACGCTGGCTATCAAGAGCCCAATCCAGAGACTCACTTGTGACGACCTGTCGGTAACAGCCAAACCAAAAGCGCCAACAATGCGCATAACAAAACTGGCACCCCAACGGGGACATACGGGCTTATCAAGGAACTCAGCAAAACGCTTAGAAAGGCGGTAATCCGGAGTTTTGAATCGCTCAGCCTAGGCCAGACCAGCGCGACGAAGGCTGCGGCTGCAGCGGCGTCTAAACCCCATTGACTGGGATCCCCGATGGACTCCCCCAACCATGCCCCAAGGATGGTCATGACGTTCCAAAACAGAAAAACAAATCCACCCGTGAGCCAAAACCCACGCTTTTGTTCGTGGTCTACACGACTCAGCGCAACGGCGGTTGATTCATCGATCGTCAGTTGCGCCGCGATGGGCCTCTTCCAACCAAGTCTTCCGAGAATCGAAGACATAGTGACGGCATAGAATCCGTTACGAACTCCGAGTAGCCAAGCACTCGCGATTGCGGTTGGCAAGGAGGCCAATCCACCCGAACCCAATACGCCGATGAAAGCAAATTGCGAGCCTCCGCTGAACATCAGGAGGCTGAGAACGCAGGTTTGCCAGACGTCAAGTCCTGAAGAAACGCTGAGAGCGCCGAAGGACACACCATATAGTCCCGTCGCGAAGCCGACAGAGAACGAAACAGAACGAACACCCGAGGCGGTATTCAAGATGCACCGAGCCGTCCGGCGCGAATGTACCTAAGTTGGAGTTGTTCCAGCGTTGCAACTCCTAAAGCACGAAGGGTTGCCTGGATTAGTTTGCGAACCTGATAGGGCGGAAGACTCTCAGTGTCGGAGACCTCTCTCACGCTGGAACCAGAAACCACTGACTCCACGATGCGAGACTCCTGCTCTTGCAGAGCACCGAGATGTGCATCCAAGGCTGCGTCTGGTTGCACGCTTATCCCGATTTGTTGAACTATTGCCCTCAAAGCGCGAAGCGAGTATTGCCGACGTCGAGTCGCCAAGGCGTGGACGGCCTCGAGTAGAGCGTCAGCCCCCTCATCCTGTGTGATCACGTCAGCAGCACCGGCGTCAAGGGCTTCATAGGTCAACCTAGGTGACGAGAACGGTGCTGTAAGCAGCAATCGAGTATCAATTTGATTTTGAGTCTTTATCTTGGTGAGTCGTTCTACAACCTCAACTCCTGTAAGTCCCTTCAAGCGCTGGTCGACGACTAAAACGTCGAGCAAGTAGTCAGAGAATTTCTCTAGAATCTCGGAACTCGAGCCAAGTTCTAGAATCACTGAGATTCGATTTGAACTTTGAAGAATGATTTTTCGCCCAGCTCGGATTTCACTGTCTGAGTCGACTATTCCAACTCTTATCAAGTCATCCAATTATTTGACCCCGGCTACTTCGCGGATTTTTGGAAAGTACGCCGCAAGAGTGAAGCCCACGCCAGCCACGCGTGAGACATCGATAGTTCCGGAATATAAACTTGCGCGCTCCCTCAAGGTCGAGAGCGTCGCACCGTCGATAGTTTCTAGCAGTGACTCAAGGTCATCTGCAACGGTGTAACCGTCAAGGATTGCATTTGGATCGCTTAACTCGCGCTTCGCTGTCTCAACACCATTGTCTTTGACCAGAATTTGAAGGCCGCTCTCGGTCCAATAGAAATCAACAGATACCGAAGTGCCCAGAGGCGCGTTCTTCTTCACGTTTTCCAACGCTTCGAAGACGATTTTGAAGATACAGAGTTGAGCACCCTCGTTCAGCTCAATCGGCGCACCATCAACCTTTTGGCTCGCATTAAAACCGAGCTGTCTCATCGCCAGAACCAAATCAGGTATCTCAGAGATTGATGGTGGAGCGGCCGCAAGTTCGTGATCCTGGTGCAAAAGATCATATAGCTTTCTAAGTTCACTCTGCGATGAAACAGCGGATTCGGAAATACGGTTGATGACTCTATCGATAGCCTCTTGATCCGACTTAGTCAGATATTTCGCAGCATCACTAAGGCTGACCACGGCCGAAAGGCGCTGCACCAACAGATCGGTCAGATCCCGGGCAATCCCCAGTCGCTCCGTTTGTGTAGCGACTTCAATCGCTAGCTTTGAATGTTGGGCCACGAGTAACGCACGATCGGTATCGGTTCCTACGTGAACAAGCTTTGTGATGGTTAGTCTCCCGTATACCCAAGCGAGCGTGTTTACGGCGACAACACACACAACAGACAGCCCAAACGCCAAAACTCCTGAGTTGTCATTTGCTAAATCGATGCTGAGAGGAGCGAGCAGGTCGGGATTTGCCAGTGTGAAAACATAAGCCAGCACGATGCCGCAGATATTGGTCACTATGACCGAGATTTGGCGCAGCAGCGGAGTCGCAAAGGCTGCGATGAGAATGAGCGAAAGACTGGTTGCAAGGCCCGAAAAAAGCGGCCCCTGTCCAAGCAGAACCTGAACGACAGAACCTATTGCAACCAACGAAGTTGATATCCATTGATGTTTTCTAGTAAAGATCAGACTGCCGATCAATAGTGCCGAAGAAAAAAGGCTAGTTGTGCCTTGGATTGCTGCGTCGATAGATCCGAAAAACGCGAATAAGAAGGTTGCTAAGTAAATTTGCGGGAGCCATTGTCGGCTTAGGAACCACTGAACCACGTGGCCTCCTCGGAACCTCTAGCGATGTCTAGATAAGAGTGGCTCCCCGGCTTGGACTCGAACCAAGAACCTATCGGTTAACAGCCGATTGCTCTGCCAATTGAGCTACCGAGGAATGAACAACGGGTCTAACAATAGCAAATAAAGCGCTTCGATAAAAACTCTCTAGTAACCGGCACTTGGGTCAACAAGTCCAATCCATGGTCCCTGACCTAGAAACGCTCTCGTGTTTTCTCGAATCCTGTCCGCCAACATTCGAGTGACCTGGGCGGGAGTGTCAGCCGTGTGAGGAGTAACTATGCATTTCGGGTTATTCCAAAGCGCGTGACCGTCGGGGAGTGGCTCTGGCTCTGTAACGTCGATCGCTGCGCCCGCAATCAAGGAGCGTTCAAGGGCTGCCACAAGATCGTCTGTAACGACGTGGCCACCTCTCGCAACGTTCACGAAATAGGCGGTGCGTTTCATCTTGGCAAACCTGTCTAGGTCGAAAAGGCCGTGCGTCTGATCGGTTAGAGCCGCCGCAACGACCACGAAGTCTTGATTTGGCAAGACATCATTGAGCTCATCTAAAGAAACAGTGTATTGGCCGAGCTTTCGTGATTGATTGTTTCTCACCACTGTGACTGGGCATCCGAACGGCTCGAGCAGAGCTACTAGCTCCTTGGCGATTCCGCCTCCCCCAATGATGAGAACTTTAGATTCATAAAGACTGACCGCGAACTTTTCTCCCCACGAAGATGCGAGCACCCTGCTTGGAATTGCGCGACCCAGTGCAAGGCAGAGTGCCAGTGCATGCTCGGCAACCGGCTGACGGTAAGAACCCTTTGCGCAAGTGATGATGATGTCTTTGCGTTGAACGATGTCTCTAAACGCATCGACTCCAGCGAAAGGCAGTTGCAACCAAGAAATTTGCGGGTTTTCGTCTAACACTTGGTTTAGAACTTGCGGCTTGTGATAGTCAGTCCAAATCAGAGCCGTGACCTCCGATGACAAACGACAGGGCTGCCCACCACCGCTTGAAACGGCGTTGGCAAAATCGTCGACGAACTCCGGCTCTATGGCTATTCTCATGATCGAGCGCGTCGCAGTGCGTGAATTTCGGCGTCGAGGGAAACAATAGCCTGATCGATCTCGGCGATTCGCCGATCATCACCGATTGCGTCGGCGCTTCTACGATCCGATCGAAGTTGGTTCTTTTCGTTCTCGATTGCCTTTTCTAAAGCACGATTCAATACCCCGGCTGCATACTTGGCCCGACCAGCGTCATCGTTGGCTGGAATCTCAACCATTAGAATCTCACGAAACGCAGGTTTGACATTGTCCGCGAGTTTGCTCATGACCTCAGCGGCGTCGTAGCCGTCACCGAGCAGCGACCTAGCCTGGTAGAGGGCTCTCGCGATGTCGCGGTACCAAGGAGACGAAAAATTCGCTTTGCCGATGCGTGCAAAGTCGCTGAGCGAACATAGCGCCGGGAATTGAGAAAGTGCCACCAATAACCATTTCTCCGAGAGGGTCGTCGGATCGGTTAGGTCGGGTGCCGCATCAACATCGACTGGGTTTAGCTCGTTCTGCGAACCGGCCACCATAGGAGCAACACTCTGTTTCCGATCCCGCTTAGCGGCCTCCTGAATCAACAAAGACACATCGGTGCGTTCGAGTTTGGTTGCGTCAGCAACGAACCGCTCATAGACCCCACGCATAACAGGATCGTTTATCTGCGAAAGCAAGCCCGCTGCCGCTCTGGCAGCCCCAACCTGGCCTTCACGACTGTCGAGATCAAACTTCACCATTGACCTCGTGATAGCGAACTCGAGAAGTGGCTTTCGATTAGCAATCATTTCGCGAACAGCTTCGTCACCCTTTGTAGTTCTTAGGTCTGAAGGATCAAGGCCGTCTGGGCCGATTGCCATAAAAGTCTGCGCGTTGAACTTGGAAGCATCGTTGAAGGCTCGCATTGCTGCCTTCTGTCCCGCTTCATCGGGGTCAAAGTTGAAGATTACCTGAGCGGGATTTGCTGGGTCATTTGAAAGAATGCGATTGAGGATGCGAATGTGCTCGTCACCGAACGCTGTTCCACAGGTAGCAACCGCATTAGTCACTCCCGCAAGGTGACAAGCCATCACATCGGTGTAGCCCTCAACGATGACAACCTGCTGGAGTTTAGCAATCTCGCGCTTGGCCAGATCGATTCCATAAAGCACACGACTCTTGTGATACACGGGGGTTTCAGAGGTGTTGAGATATTTAGGACCTTTATCGTCCTCAAAAATTTTGCGTGCGCCAAATCCGATGACGGCGTTCGTTGCATCTCGGATAGGCCAAATCACCCTGCCGCGGAATTTGTCGTAGAGACCGCGATCACCCTTTGAGGCAAGTCCGGCGCTTACCAACTCTTTTTCTGTGAAACCCATCGCCGAGAGGTGCTCACTTAGTGCAGACCAAGCCTTCGGTGCCCATCCGAGACCAAACTGAAGACACGCGGCTGCGTCGAAGCCGCGCTCGATTAGTAACTTGCGACCTGGTTCTGCCTCAGGGCTGTCAAACTTTGAAGCGAAAAAGTCGGCTGCCGCCTTGTTTGCTTCCAAAACTCTAGCCCTGGCGTTTTGCTCTCCATTATCGGAGCCAGCCTCATAGGTGAGTTGGAGTCTTATGCGGGCGGCCAACTTTTCGATCACCTCTGGAAATGTAATTCCATCCATTTTGGCGACGAAATCAAAGAGATTGCCACCCTCTTTGCAGCCAAAACAGTGATAGAGACCTTTGGACGCAGAGACAGTGAAGGATGGGGATTTCTCATCGTGAAACGGGCAACGCCCCTTGAACTCGCCCGCTCCAGCCGACTTGAGCTGCACGTATTCACCCACAACATCGGCCAGGTTTGTGCGCTGTTTAACCTCTTCAATATCTTTTTGCGAGATTCTGCCGGCCATGTTCAAATCCTAGAGTCCACGGGTGACAAGTTTGTCATGCAAAGTGAGGGCGCTTTGATCTGTAAGCGATGCAATCTGATCCACAATGACGCGTTTCTGCTGCCGATGATTTGTAGCCGCCTGCCATGCAACCTGGTTCACGGGGTCAAGCCAGGCACCCTGGCGCTCAAATAGGGCATCGGCAAGTTCCTTTAGAAGGGCTCGCTGCCACTCATAAAAAGGACGCCGTGATTCATGAGACATCAAGAACGCCGAGACCAATCCTTTGAGTACAGCGATTTCTGACGAGACAGCCGGTGTTTCGACCACTTGCGCCGAATACCTAGTCAGGTTGCTGTGATTGCTCGCTGCAATTGTGGCGTCGGTAGCCCGACTCACAAACGAACCAATCAGTGAGCTCGTAAGGTTTTTCAATCGACCGAGATCGGAAATTGAGCCTTCGAATGATGCTGGCCAGAATTCATTGCGCTGAAGTCTGCTTAGTGCAGAATCCGCATCATCGGGAGAAACCTCTGATTTAGACCAACTAACGATTTCACGAACGAGAAACTCTCGTTGACTAGGCGACGAAACCTCCTCGAGCTTGATGAACCCGTTAACCACCGCATCCTCGAAATCATGAACGGAATAGGCAACATCATCTGCGAAGTCCATGACTTGGGCCTCGATGCAACGCTCGAATCCGGTTCGACCAGACCTAAGCCATTCAAAAACAATTCTGTCATCTTCGTAGAAACCGAACTTGGTCGATGCGGTGTCGCTAAGGACTACTGAGGCTTCAGAGAGAGCCCAGGGATATTTGCAGGTGGCGTCAAGAGCTGCCCTCGTGAGGTTCAACCCAACGGAGCTGCCTGATGCCGAAAAGACTTTTGGCTCGAGGCGAGTGATTAGGCGAAGAGTTTGCGCGTTACCCTCAAAGCCTCCAACGTCGAATGCCCATTCGTTGAGGGCCTTTTCGCCGTTGTGCCCGAAGGGAGGATGCCCTAGGTCGTGAGCTAGACACGCCATGTCGACTAAGTCGGCTGAGACCTTAAGTTCCTGTGCCATCTCGCGCCCAACCTGAGCGACTTCGAGAGAGTGCGTCAATCGTGTTCTCGCAAAATCTCCGCCGGCCGGCTCTAGAACTTGCGTCTTAGCGCCAAGTCGGCGAAGTGCCGAAGAATGCAGGACGCGGGCGCGATCGCGAGCGAACTCGGTGCGTCTTTCTGCACCGGTTCTTGGTTCAACTACGAAACGCTCTCTGTCGAACTCGTCGTAGCCATGCTCAGGGACTAGGCCGCTCATCCGCCGGAAACTCCAAGTTCAGCCTCGGATATCATGGCACGTTGGTCTCCCACGAGTTCGCGTGAATCTAGCCAACGCTCTGGTAGGGCGCACGACTTTGAGCCGCCGAGTCGCCCGCGTGGACCCTCTGCCTCTTCGCCTGGATAAGGTTGAGCTCGGTCGAGTCGCGCAAGAATCTCGTCCATTTGATCCAGACTCTCGACTTGAGCCAACGCGGCACGGATTTCACCACCGACCGGATAGCCCTTGAAATACCAAGCGACGTGCTTTCGGATGTCTCGGCAAGCATGATCTTCGCTTTCAAAAAACTCGACCAGCAGGTCAGCATGACGTCGAAACGCGTCGGCAACCTCACCGAGACTGGGTTGAATGGGATCGATGGCGGCGTTGGAATTTGGGTCTCTAAGGTACTCGTCGAAGGCTGCTTGGAGGTCACCGAATAACCAAGGACGACCCAAGCACCCTCGACCAACCACAACGCCGTCTACGCCCGTTTCGCGCATCATGCGAATCGCATCGGCTGCTGACCAAATGTCGCCATTTCCGAGCACTTGGACGTCGGGAAGAGCCTGTCGAAGTTCGGCGATTGAGCCCCAGTCCGCCGTGCCGGAGTAGTAATCGCTGGCGGTGCGTCCATGGAGCGCTACCGCCGCGACACCAGCGTCTCTGGCTGCCTTGCCGGCGTCGATAAATGTTAGATGTTCGGCGTCAATGCCTTTCCTCATTTTGACCGTGACCGGAATCTCTCCAGCGGCCTTGACTGCTGCGCGAACAATGGAAGAAAAGAGGTCCTGTTTCCAGGGGAGGGCGGCTCCCCCGCCTTTACGAGTGACTTTGGGAACAGGACAACCGAAATTTAGGTCGATGTGGTCGGCGCGATCCTCCGCAACCAACATGGTTACCGCATCGGCGATGGTCTTGGGATCGACACCATAGAGCTGCACCGATCTGATTTCTTCTGATGGGTGATGACCAACCAATCGGAGTGACTCCTCGGTTCGCTCGACCAGCGCTCTGGATGTGACCATCTCAGAAACATACAAACCTCCGCCAAATTCACGGCAGAGTCGTCGAAAAGCAGTATTTGTGATGCCCGCCATCGGCGCTAACACAACTGGTGTGTCAATCGCGATTTTGCCGTACTGAAGTGCCGGCTTTGCGACGGTTGTCACTTTAGCCGATGAGCCGTTCTGCAAGGTAGCCACGAAGTTTGTCGAGGGATACTCGCTCTTGCGCCATGGTGTCTCTTTCGCGCACGGTGACGGCTTGGTCTTCTAGGGAATCGAAGTCAACCGTGATACAGAATGGAGTGCCGATTTCGTCCTGTCGCCGATAGCGACGCCCGATGGCACCGGAATCATCGAAGTCGATGTTCCAATAACCACGAAGTTCTTGAGCTAGGTTTCGAGCAACCGGGGATAGGTCTTCGTTTCGAGACAACGGCAAGACAGCGACCTTGATAGGAGCCAAACGATAGTCCAACCTGAGCACGGTTCGCACATCAACCCCACCCTTGGTGTTCGGCGCTTCGTCCTCGGCGTAAGCGTCAACTAAGAAAGCCATCAGTGAGCGAGTCAAACCCGCCGCTGGTTCGATCACAAAAGGAGTCCAGCGCTCGCCCTTAACCTGATCGAAGTAACTCAGGTCGACGCCCGACTCTTGCGAATGAATCGAAAGGTCGAAGTCTGTTCTGTTGGCGATGCCTTCGAGTTCACCGAATTCGCTTCCTTGGAATCCGAAACGGTATTCAATGTCGACGGTGCGCTTCGAGTAGTGTGACAGCTTCTCCTTCGGGTGCTCGAAGAGGCGGAGATTGTCTGGGTTGATACCGAGGTCGGTATACCAAGCAAGGCGAGTTTCAATCCAGTAGTCGTGCCACTGCTCGTCGGTGCCTGGTTCGACGAAGAACTCCATCTCCATCTGCTCGAACTCACGAGTGCGGAAGATGAAGTTACCGGGGGTGATCTCGTTTCTAAAGGACTTGCCGATCTGGCCGATGCCAAACGGGGGCTTCATGCGGGACGCGCCTAAAACGTTGGCAAAGTTCACAAAGATTCCCTGAGCCGTCTCGGGGCGAAGGTAGTGAAGTCCGCTCTCGTCTTCGATTGGGCCGAGATAGGTTTTGAGCAAGCCATTGAACATCTTTGGCTCGGTCCAGGAGTCTTTTGTGCCACAGTTTGGGCAAGGCACTTCACTAAGAGAAGAGGGTGCGCGACCCTTCTTCTCCTCAAATGCTTCTTCAAGATGGTCGGCTCTAAAGCGCTTGTGACAAGACGTGCACTCAATAAGCGGGTCTACAAACTCTCGAACGTGCCCAGAAGACTCCCAAACCTTACGAGGAAGGATTACCGACGAGTCGAGGCCGACAACGTCTTCGCGACTGTTGACGACCGAGCGCCACCACTGACGCTTAATGTTCTCTTTCAGTTCGACTCCGAGGGGTCCGTAGTCCCAAGCGGATCTGGTTCCACCATAAATTTCTCCGGCGGGAAATACGAAACCTCTGCGCTTGGCGAGGGAAATGACCGAATCGAGACGGTTAGGGGCGGCCACGATGAACTCCATGTTTCTTGCGTCCGGCTGGATGTCGGATGCATGTGTGCGAGCTTTCAGTCTACTTTGCTCGTCTGGCCTTTGCAGGTTTGTCCACTGCAGCACCGAACCGCCTGTCTCGGTTAGTGAAATCTGAAATCGCATTCCAGAGATTCACCCGATCGAAATCCGGCCAAGGAGTGTCGTCGAACACCAACTCGGCGTATGCACTTTGCCAAAGTAAGAAGTTAGAGATTCGTTGCTCGCCGGAACTTCGGATGAAGAGATCGACGTCTGGCAGGAATGCCGAATTGAACGACTTCTCGATGCGATTTTCGGTGATTGAGCCCGGCTTGAGACGGCCAGCAGCTACCTCGACGGCAAGCTCGTTTACCGCATCCACGATTTCTTGCCGTGCGCCATAGTTGACACACATGGTTAGAGTCAGTTTTGAATTCCGCGATGTCAATGCGGCTGCCGAGTCAAGTTCACGCACAACCGACGACCATAGGCGCTTTGGTCGGCCGGCCCACCGAATTCGCACACCCCAGGCATTGAGTTGGTCTCGACGTCGTCTAAGTACCTCAACGTTGTAGCCCATCAAAAATCTCACTTCATCGGGCGAACGCTTCCAGTTTTCGGTGGAGAATGCGAACACGGTCAGATATTCGACACCAGCCTCGATAGCTCCGGCGACCACGTCGAGCAGTGCGGCTTCGCCAGCCTTGTGCCCCTCTACTCTGGTCAGGCCGCGCGCGTTAGCCCATCTTCCATTACCGTCCATGACGATCGCGATGTGCTTTGGAACCGGACCGGAACCAAATTTAGGCTTCTTTTTGCCCGGAATCTCCACCGGCTGGTATTCAGTCATTCGCGCTCCACGTGTTGAAGCGATTTTAGCCCACGCTCCATGTGCCACTGGGTGTAGGCCGAAACTACACCGGATGCAGACGCGCGAGCCTTAGCGGAGCTCTGATCTGCGTAGTCCCAGTCACCAGCCAATAGCGCGCCTAGCAGCAACGATGACTCGTCATCCAAAACGACCGCCCCAGCTGGTTTGCAAGATTCGCAGACGACGCCTCCGATTTGTAACTGAAAGGCTTGATGAGGCCCGGGTTTTGCGCATCCTGTGCAGCTGTCGAAGTTTGGAGCCCATCCGGCAAGCGCCAGCGCTCGCAACAGGTAGGAATCTAGGATGAGCCGAGCGTCGTGATCTCGTTGAGAAATGGCCCTGAGCGCGCCGACTACAAGGATGAACTGTTGAGTGGCGGTTTCTGCGCCTGTAACTTTTTCAGCGGTTTCGACTATTGCTGTCGCCGCGGTGTAAGACGGGTAATCGTCGATAATGTCTTTGCCGTAGGCGGCCAAGGTCTCAACCTGGCTTATCGTGTCAAGATTCTTCCCTTCGTAAAGTTGCACGTCAACCAACATGAATGGCTCAAGCCGAGATCCAAACTTCGAACTCGTTCTGCGAACGCCCTTTGCCACTCCCCTGATCTGACCGCGAGAGCGGCTCAACATCGTAACTATGCGGTCGGCTTCACCCAGCTTGTGGGTGCGTAATACGACAGCTTCATCACGGTAAAGAGGCACGGGTCAAGTATCACCGATTAGAGACCGATAACGGGTCAGACTAGCCGCGGATGGCGCGGTTTACTCCAGAGATGATGGCCTTCAAGGATGCAGTTGCGATGTCGCCATCGATACCGATGCCCCAAAGTGTACGACCGTTGATTTCAAGCTCGGTGTATGCTGCCGCCTGTGCCTCCGCACCAACGGAGAGGGTGTGTTCGACGTAGTCGAGCACCCTTACCCCAACACCATTTTTGTTCAGGACGTTGATGAAGGCAGAGATTGGTCCATTTCCAGTTCCGGTTACCGAAATTTCCCCAGCGCCATCGCGTAGCACCACATCGAGCGTGACCACGCCATCCATCTCGGACGCAGTGCGCATGCGTTTGAGTTCGAAACGACCCCACTTTGCCGAAGGATCAGACGAGGGCAAATATTCATCCGTGAAGATTTCCCAAAGTGCAGCACTAGAAACCTCGCCACCCTCAGCGTCGGTCTTGTTTTGAACGACGCGCGAGAATTCGATTTGAAGCTTACGGGGCAAGTCAAGGTTGTGGTCGGACTTGAGCAGGTAAGCCACTCCGCCCTTACCGGATTGCGAATTGACCCGGATTACGGCTTCATAAGAACGACCTACGTCTTTAGGGTCGATCGGGAGATAAGGAACGGCCCAGATCAGATCATCGATTCCAACGCCCTGACTCTTGGCATCGGACTCCATGAGCTCAAAACCCTTTTTGATCGCGTCCTGATGCGAACCGCTGAAGGCCGTATAGACGAGATCGCCACCGTATGGGCTGCGTTCATGAACAGGTAATTGGTTGCAATACTCTACGGTGCGTTTGATCTCGTCGAGGTTACTGAAGTCGATGTGCGGGTCGATACCCTGGCTAAATAGATTTAACCCGAGCGTCACCAGGTCAACGTTTCCGGTGCGCTCGCCATTGCCAAACAGGCATCCTTCGATTCGATCTGCGCCGGCCATGTAGCCCAGTTCGGCGGCCGCTACCGCGGTGCCTCGGTCATTGTGCGGGTGGAGCGAAATCAAAATGCTGTCTCTGCGGTCAATGTTGCGACTGACCCATTCGATCGAGTCGGCATAGACATTTGGGGTTGCCATTTCGACTGTTGCTGGGAGGTTGATAACCATTTTGTGGTCGGGGTTTGGATCAATCACAGCTATAACGGAGTTGCAAACTTCGACGGCATACTCGAGTTCAGTTCCCGTGTAGGACTCCGGCGAGTATTCATAAAAGATTTTTGTGTCAGGCAGGGTCGATTCGAGCGAGCGGCACTTGAGTGCAGCATCCACGGCAATTTTTTTGATGCCGTCCTTATCGGCATTGAAAACCACCCGACGTTGCAAGACCGACGTTGAGTTGTAGAAGTGCACTATCGCTTGCTTAGCCCCTTGCAGCGACTCATAAGTGCGCTCGATTAGGTGGTCACGCGCCTGGGTTAGCACCTGAATCACTACATCATCTGGAATGTGCCCGTCTTCGATGAGGATTCGCACGAAGTCGAAGTCGGTCTGACTCGCACTTGGGAAACCAACCTCGATTTCTTTGTAGCCAATTTTTACGAGCAACTGGAACATCTTGAGCTTGCGCTCCGGGCTCATCGGATCGATAAGAGCTTGATTTCCGTCACGAAGATCGACGGCGCACCAGCGGGGAGCTCGGTCGATTCGCTTCGACGGCCAGGTTCGGTCTTCTAACGAAACTTGGATTTGTTCGTGAAACGGCTTGTACTTGTGCACCGGCATGCTCGACGGTTTTTGCTGGTTATGCATTTGATTGTTCTCCTTGTTGAAAGCTACGGGGTTTCAGCCGTGCAGAAGGCTCCGCGACGAGGAAGGCCGACTTAGGCCTCGCCGCGGCCCGTAAGAAGTAGACCGAAGAACACCCGTTCAGGTTAGCCCGAAGTGCGACTAAAAGCCAAGTCGGCCAAGCTGCTTCGGGTCGCGTTGCCAATCTGGTGCTACCTTCACCCTGATGTCTAGGTAGACGCGCATTCCGACTAATGCCTCGATTTCCTTGCGAGCGACACTTCCGACCTCTCGGATACGCGAAGCTCCTTTGCCGATAATGATCGCCTTCTGGCTGTCACGCTCTACCCAAACATTCGCGTGAATGTCCATCAGGTTCTTTCCGTCCCTAACGCTCATTTCATCAAGAGTTACGGCCAGGGAGTGCGGAAGTTCGTCGTGGACACCCTCCAGGGCGGCTTCGCGGATGAGCTCGCAGATGCGAGACTCGACAGACTCATCGGTAACCGCATCCTCTGGATATAGGGCGGGCGATTCTGGTAATAGCCCGATCAAAACGTCGCATAGGACTTCGAGTTGATCGTCGCCCAGTGCGGAGACCGGAACGATCGCATCCCAGTTTCTAAGTTCGTTCACAGCAAAGAGCTGATCGGCCAGTTGAGTCTTTGAAACCAACTCGCTCTTTGTGACGATTGCCACAAGCTTCGCACGTCGAAAATTTCCGAGCGATTCGTTGATGAAGGCATCGCCAGGACCGATCTTTTCGTTTGCCGGGATACAGAAACCGATTACGTCCACATCTCCGAGAGTGGAATCGACTAGGTCGTTTAGGCGCTCACCAAGCAATGTGCGCGGGCGGTGCAGTCCTGGAGTGTCGACGATGATGATCTGACCCTTTTGGCGATGCACAATTCCGCGGATGGCGCGGCGGGTGGTCTGCGGCTTTGCACTGGTAATTGCGATCTTTTCGCCCACTAAGGCGTTCGTGAGTGTAGATTTGCCGACGTTGGGACGCCCGACGAATGAGACAAAGCCAGAGCGGTGTTCAGTCAATTGTCGTTATCCTCAAAGGCTTTCTGCGCTTCTACTAAGTCTTGGCTTGGTTCAACCAGCACGCGCATCAAACGTTTTGGTCTGCCCTCGAATCTTTCGGCTGTGAGTCGCAAGCCAGAAGCCACAACGCTATCGCCCTTGGTCGGAAGTCGGCCGAGTTGTTTATTAAGTAGGCCGCCGACACTATCGACATCGTCGTCTTCGATGTCGATACCGAATCTTTCACCAAGGTCGAAAAGTGAATACTTTGCCGACACTAGAAGAACCCTCTCCGACACTTCAACCACATCCGGTAGTTCGCGATCGTATTCGTCGGCTATTTCACCAACGATTTCTTCGATTACGTCTTCCATCGTCACGAGACCAGCGACTCCCCCATACTCGTCGACCACTATCGCTATGTGGGTGGCAGATTTCTGCATGTCCCTAAGCAATTCGTCTACAGGCTTAGATTCGGGCACGAACATAGCCGGCCTAGCTTTGCTGGCAGCCGTCGTAACTGCGGCACCGTCTCGGTTTGTAACAAGAGCCCTGGTTACGTCTTTGAGATATAAAACGCCAGTGATGTCGTCGATGTTTTTGCCAACAACTGGCAAGCGGGAGTAGCCGGTTGCTAAAAATTCTGTAACAGCCGCGTCAAGGGTCACGTCATAGCCGATGACGGCCATGTCAACCCTCGGCACCATGACTTCTCTTGCGATTGTTTCACCGAACTCATCTACAGATTCGAGCAGTTCCTGTTCAAACTGGTCGGCCTCATCTTTCGGTGCTGTAGAAAGCGGGGTGAAAGCCAAGTCGAGCGAGCTAACGACGCGGGCCGAGATTTTGACTAGCCCGTTCGCGAAGGCAGTGGTAGCGAGCCGTTTCGCAAGTATTTGAGAACTAAGCAACAGCGAGAGTGATAGGAGCAACGAACCGGCAGCGGCAATCCACCAAGAAGGGTCTAAGGGGGCAAGCGCTTGGCCAACCACCGCTCCGAAGAACCCTGTCAACATCAAACGGATGAACGTCAAAGATTCATTGCGGCTTTCTATCAATTCATCGCGATCGAGAGCTGCAGCGAGAATGGCCACAAGCACCACTAGAAGTGCAATCACTGCAGCGAACCAAAGTGCACTCACTGCGAGGCTTCCGCTTTATAAAAAGTCTCGAGGATCTGCCTTTGAAGACCAAACATCTCCCGTTCTTCATCCGGTTCGGCGTGATCGTAACCAAGCAGATGCAAGATGCCGTGAGTGGTAAGCAGAAGGATTTCTTCGATGGCTTGATGACCGGCTGTCAAGGCCTGTGCTGCTGCCACCGTGGGGCACACCACAATGTCGCCAAGGAGGCCGGCAGGCGTTGGTGACTCCGGTGTGCCCGGTTTCAACTCATCCATCGGAAACGAAAGTACATCTGTCGGACCCGGTTCATCCATGAATTCGATGTGAAGTTTCTCCATGACGTGCTCATCGGCAAACTGTATTGCCAAATCTGCATCAGGGTGAATGTTCATGTAGTCCAAGGCGTGAGTGGCAAGTGCGAGAACACGTGCCTCATCAACCTGCACGCCCGACTCATTGTTTATCTCAACGCTCACTTTTGAACTCTCGGTTTATTTGCGGAATTGGCGGGCTTTGAAGATCGACTGACTTTTGCCTCGAACTTCGAATAGGCATCTACGATCCGGGCGACGAGAGCGTGCCTTACTACGTCCGCACTTGTAAGCGCAGAGAAGTGCATGTCTTCGACTCCCCCAAGAACCTGCATGGCGGTCTTGAGACCCGAAGCGCCACTGAGCAAGTCGATCTGGGTGATGTCACCGGTAACGACCATCTTGGAATTGAATCCCAGACGCGTCAGAAACATCTTCATCTGCTCAGGCGTGGTGTTTTGTGCCTCGTCGAGGATAACGAACGAGTCATTAAGAGTTCTTCCTCGCATGTAGGCCAGTGGTGCCACTTCAATAGTGCCCGCGGCAACGAGTTTTGGAACCGCCTCCGGCTCTAACATCTCGTGCAACGCATCGTACAGGGGTCTCAGATATGGGTCGATCTTGTCATTAAGCGTGCCGGGTAGAAAGCCAAGCCTCTCTCCAGCTTCGACCGCTGGACGGGTGAGAATGATTCGACTTACTTCCTTCCGTTGCAGCGCCTGAACGGCCTTCGCCATGGCAAGGTAGGTTTTTCCGGTTCCAGCCGGCCCAACACCGAAAACAATCGTATTTCTATCGATTGCGTCGACGTAGTTTTTTTGCCCTAGAGTTTTCGGTCTAATCGATTTGCCGCGAGAAGAAAGAATGCTTTGGCTTAGAACCTCGCCCACCGGGGCCGAAGAGTCGGTCTTGAGCATGCGAATGACTCTAGCGATGTCCTCCGACGTGGGAGCGCGCCCGTCGCGCACGGATTGCGCCAATTTCTCAACCGCAGTTCTGGCTGCCGAGACGGCTACAGAATCACCCTCGAGTTTTATTCGATTGCCGCGAGCGGTGATGCGGAGCTGTTCAAAAACTTCTTCGAGTTGATGCACCAGTTGATCACCTGGTCCGAACACCGTTGATACATCAACGGAATCGAGCTCGAAGCTCTCGACGGCTTTCTGTAGTTTAGATGCCACTGTCTACCTTGGGAGAGTTTGACGTGACGTGGCCATGGACGTGAAATACCGTTTGCCCGGCCTCAACACCGGTGTTGAAAGTGAATCTAAATGCGCCGGTCGAGTGCTGCTCGGCTACTTTAGCGCCCAATTGAACTAGATCAACCAGCGCATCCTCGTCAGAAAATGCCAGTTCGACGATGTTTGCATGATGCTGCTTAGGAACTACCAGGATGTGAATCGGCTGTCTTGGTTGAACATCCCAGAAAGCAATCGAGTGCTCTGATTCGGCCACGACGTTTGCTGGTATTTCACCAACGACAATCCTGCAAAAAACGCAATCGCTCAAAAGTTCCTCCGTTCTAAATCTAACCCCATGCCCCACTACTTGCTGTTAGTGCAGCCAGGGCGGCCACGCCCGCGGTTGAGGTGCGGAGAATGCCTTTACCTAGATGCACCCGCACCGCCCCGGCACTTTCTAGACTTTTCAGTTCGTTCTCGGTGATGCCGCCCTCTGGGCCGACAATCACAGTTGTTGGTTTTCCAAGCTTGGTTACATCGCCGAGGATCGACCCGAGTCCAATCTCCGCGGTGGGGTCGAGGACCAAAAACCTGATCCCCTCGTCAGCCTGGTGAGCAACTAATTTGCTGAGCTCTTGCGTATTCAAAGGGTTAGAAACCGAAGGGAACCATGACCTAAGCGATTGTTTGGAGGCCTCGTCGACGATTGACTGCCAGCGCTCAACACCCTTAGCCTCTTTGCCGTCCCAGCGTGAAATCGACCGGTCAGCCTGCCACGGCACTATTGTCGTGATGCCAATTTCGGTTGCCGCTTGGATCGCGAGCTCGTCTCGGTCGCCTTTGGCTATGGCTTGAATCAGGGTTAATGGCCAAGTCGGAGGCGGCTCTTGTAAGACACTCGAGATTCGCACGGCGAGATTACGACGATCGACCTGGCTCACCATGCCACGAGCGCGAAGCCCTAGACCGTTGGTCAAGGCGATCGGCTCGCCGACCCGCATTCGGCGGACAGACACGGCATGGTGCCCCTCATCCCCGTCAAGAACTACCTCGGAGTTGTCTGTAAGTTCGCCAGCGAATCGGAAAAGTGGTTCGATCATTTAGCCCCGAGCCTTGAAGTGACCGGGCTTGTGACGAACCAGCTTAGGCTCATCGTTCTTTCGTAGCTTCTGTAGCTGTCGAAAAAGTTCTTTTTGCTTTGAATCAAGCTTCGCCGGCGTCACGACGCGAATCTGCACCCTCAGATCGCCGCGACCATTAGACCGAAGGTGCTTAACGCCTTTGCCCTTGAGAGTCACCGTGTCACCAGTTTGCTGTCCGGGGCTGATTTCTATTTGCTGTTCACCATCAAAGGTTTCGATGTTTATCAAAGCGCCTAGGGCAGCATCCTGCAGCGGAACTTCTAACTCACATACCAAATCGTCCGCTTGCCGGTTGAATACTTCATCTGGTCGAACGCTTATGTCAACATAAATATCACCGTTTGGGCCACCCGCTTGGCCTACTTCACCTTGACCCGCCAACTGAAGTCTCAATCCGTCTTCAACACCACCAGGGATGTTGAGGTCCAGGCTTCGACGAGATCGGACTCGCCCTTGTCCTCGGCAGTCGATGCAAGGCGACGGAATGGTCTGGCCGTAACCCTGACACGAATTGCACGGGGCAGTGGTGAGCACGTTGCCAAGCAGCGAACGCACTTGACGTTGAATCTGACCCGCCCCGCGACAGATGTCACAAGTCTTCAGACCGGTTCCAGGTTGGCAGCAACTGCCCTGGCAGGTTGCGCAAAGAATCGCCGTGTCGACTTCCATGATTCGTTGAACCCCAAAGACAGCATCGCGGAGGCTCAAGTCGACACGAAGCAGCGCGTCCTGGCCCCGCTCAACACGTGAACGCGGTCCGCGCTGGCCGCCACCAAAGAACGAATCGAAGATATCTCCGAACCCGAATCCACCAGATTGGCCAAACGGGTTTTGGCCACCCATGTCATAGTTGCGCCTCTGGTCTGGATTGCTTAGCACCTCGTAGGCGTGGGTAACCAGTTTGAATCGATCCTGGGCTTCTGTTGCAGGGTTTACGTCTGGGTGCAGTTCTCTCGCGAGTTTGCGATAAGCCTTCTTTATTTGCTCGTCGCTGGCGTCTCGGGGCACACCAAGAACTTCGTAGTGATCGCCCATGATTAGCCTCCAAGCACCTTGGTTAGGTAGCGCGCCACGGCACGAACAGCCGCGATGTTCGACGAATAGTCCATCCTGGTGGGTCCGATAACGCCAAGCTTTGCAACTTCGCTGCCGGCGTTTTCATAGCCTGAAACCACCACGGCAGTTTCGGATAGGCCGTGAACAGAATTTTCACGACCGATTCGTAGACCCACACCATGCTGCTCGGCTTGCATTTCACTGATCAATCGAAGCAAGACGACTTGCTCTTCAATTGCGTCCAAAACCGGCGAAATGCTTCCACTGAAATCTTCTTCTTTTCGCACTAGGTTTGCGGTTCCAGCGAGCAAAAGCTTCTCGGTACGGTTCGCGTCAACGCTATCGATGATGCCGTCAACCAGCTTTGCCGCGAGCTTCTTTTGTTCGGGTCGAACAGAGGCTACAAAGGTCGCCAAAAGAGTTCCGACTTGAGCCAGTGGTTTTTGCGCCACAAGAGCGTTGAGTTTGGCACGAAACTCGGGTAAATCATCCGGGTCGTAAACAAACTGAAGGTCGACAGTGTGCTGTTCGACGCGACCCGTGTCTGCGATCAGGATGATTAGCACTCGGGTTTCGGTAACTGCCAGAAGCTCGATGTTGCGAACCTTTGATTTTCCGAGAGTCGGAAACTGAACCATAGCTACCTGATTGGTCAACTGAGAAAGAAGGCGAACAGTTCTGGACAGAGTCTCATCGAGGTCGGCTGATCCGTTGAGCAGTGTTTCGATCGCTGTCTTTTCAGGCGTGGAAAGTGGCTTGACTTCATTGAGCCGGTCGACGAACAGGCGGTATCCCTTATCTGTTGGCACTCGGCCGCTCGAAGTATGTGGAGCTACGATCAGCTCTTCCTCTTCGAGGATTGCCATGTCGTTGCGGATCGTGGCCGAGGAAACGCCGAAGTTGTGTTTCTCGACGAGGCTCTTAGAAGCGACAGGTTCTTTGCTGGCTATGTAGTCCTGCACTATGGCACGAAGTACCTCAACGGTTCGATCTTGCAGCATGGTTCACCTCGCTTAGCACTCGACTGTACTGAGTGCCAATATTAGCCGAACTAGGGCAAAAGACGCTTGACCACGGCGTCGGCTAGAAGACGGCCTCTCAGGGTCAAAGTGAGTCTTCCTCTAAGCGCCGCTCTAGGCTCGACCAATCCGTCGGCAATCAACTGTGCTACGGCAAGGGAAGGATCTGGGTTCGCAGTTCTCAGCCCCTCAATTGACAAGCCCTCGCGCAGCCTAACTTCGAGCATGACTCTCTCAATCGCTCTTGTGGCGTCGTCAAGTGTCTCTCGCCCCACTGCCGGGGACTGCCCCATCGCAAGAGGTTTGGCGTAGGCGGTTGGGTGCTTAGCGTTCCACCACCTAACGCCACCTATGTGACTATGGGCTCCCGGACCGAAACCCCACCAGTCTTGGCCAGTCCAGTACGCACGATTGTGGACGGACTCGTCGGAAGAAGTTTTGGCAAAATTGCTTAGTTCATACCAACTGAAATCCGCGGATGCGAAAGCCTCGTCGAGGTATTCGTATTTGTCCGCATCAAGATCTTCGTCTGGCATCTCAACGGCCCCCGAGGAGATCTGCCTAGCGAGTTTGGTGCCAGGCTCGACTATCAGGGCATACGCGGAGACGTGATCCGTGCCTAGTGTGATTGCAGCGTCGACACTTCGCTTCCACTCATCCAGTGTCTCCCCTGGCGCTCCGTAGATTAGGTCAACTGATGTCTTCAAGCCTGCGTCCTTCGCCGACTTCACCGCCAATGGAACATTTTCGGGATTGTGCGTGCGCTCTAGGGTCTTCAAGACAGAAGGGACTGCCGATTGCATACCGAACGAAACTCGAGTGAAGCCGCCAACTGCGAGTTCTGCCAAATAGTCGGCATTCACCGAATCGGGATTTGCCTCGGTGGTTATTTCCACTGAGGCTGAAAGCCCGAAACCGTCGGAGAGCGACTTGAGGACACGCACAAGATCAGTGGCGGGCAGCTGGGTTGGAGTTCCGCCACCGAAGAACACAGAACTTAGCGGCCGACTCGAAACCTTGGATTTCTCGAGCACCGCGATGGAAAGGGCTAGTTCCTGCTCAAAACGTGCCACGAATTCGTCCTGGCGAAATCCGAGAAGTTCGCTAGCCGTGTAGGTGTTGAAATCGCAATAACCACACCGGACAGAGCAGAATGGCACATGAATATAAGCGTGAAAGGAACGTGCGTTTGAACCGGCCGCGGCCTGGTCAGGCAGGAGCCCGTCGCTAGGAGCCGGATCGGCTATAGGCAGCTGGGCCACCTACTCGCCTTTCTTCTTGCCTTTTTTCTCGCCATCGGTAGAAAGTGCGGCGATGAATGCTTCTTGTGGAACCTCGACTCGGCCAACCATCTTCATGCGCTTCTTTCCCTCCTTTTGCTTCTCGAGGAGTTTGCGCTTTCGGCTGATGTCACCGCCGTAACATTTTGCCAAAACGTCTTTACGCATGGCCCTGATGCTCTCTCGCGCGATGATTCGCGAACCAACCGCAGCCTGAATGGGAACCTCGAACTGCTGCCTCGGAATCAACTCACGAAGCTTGCCAGTCATCATCACTCCGTAGGCATAGGCCTTTTCACGGTGGACGATTGCACTGAACGCATCTACCTGATCGCCCTGAAGCAGGATGTCCACCTTTACGAGGTCGCCTTCTTGGAGGCCCGCCTCTTCATAATCGAGCGATGCATAACCCTGAGTTCGACTCTTTAGCTGATCGAAAAAATCGAAAACGATTTCAGCCAGCGGGAGCGTGTAGCGAAGTTGAACTCGATCCTCACCGAGATATTGCATGTCGATCATGCTGCCTCGACGAGCCTGGCAAAGCTCCATAATGGTGCCGACGTAATCCTTTGGGCTCAAGATGGTCGCACGAACCATAGGTTCAAGCACCTTCTTGATCTTGCCGGTCGGAAACTCGCTGGGATTGGTCACCGTGAACTCTTTTTGATCCTCCATGGTGACCTCATAAACCACGGAAGGGGCCGTTGCGATTAGGTCTAGCCCAAACTCTCGCTCAAGGCGCTCTGTGACAATCTCCAAGTGAAGCAATCCCAAGAATCCACAACGGAATCCAAAACCGAGTGCTACCGAAGTTTCGGGTTCATAGACCAGCGCCGCATCCGAGAGTTTTAGTTTGTCGAGTGCCTCGCGGAGGTTCGGGTAGTCACTGCCATCGATTGGATACAGTCCTGAGAAAACCATCGGCTTTGGTTCGCTATAGCCCTTTAGAGGAGTAGTCGCCGGCTTGGCTTGCGTGGTGATTGTGTCACCGACCTTCGACTGTCGAACATCCTTAACACCAGTAATTAGGTAGCCCACCTCCCCAACGCCCAGACCCTTGGTCGGCTCTGGCTCTGGCGAGGAAACACCAATTTCGAGCAGCTCGTGGATCGCACGAGTAGACATCATTTGAATTCGCTCACGAGGAGCGAGACTGCCGTCAATCATGCGCACGTAGGTAACTACGCCACGGTATGAGTCATAAACCGAGTCGAAAATCATGGCCCTCGCTGGTGCGTTTGGGTCTCCTACAGGGTTCGGAATGGTCGCGACAATCTTGTCGAGTAGCGCGTCGACCCCAACACCGGTCTTTCCCGAGACACGAAGGCAATCCTCGGGGTTTCCACCGATGAGGTTGGCCAGCTCCTCGGCGTATTTCTCTGGCTGAGCAGCGGGAAGGTCAATCTTGTTTAGCACCGGGATGATTTCAAGATCGTTTTCCATGGCGAGATAGAGGTTTGCGAGTGTCTGAGCCTCGATGCCTTGCGCAGCATCGACTAGCAGTACGGCTCCCTCGCAAGCGGCTAGAGACCTCGAAACTTCGTAAGTGAAGTCGACGTGACCTGGCGTATCAATCATGTTCAGGGCGTAGGTTTGACCAGCTACGTCCCAAGGCATACGAACGGCCTGGGACTTGATGGTGATGCCGCGCTCACGCTCGATGTCCATCCGGTCGAGATATTGGGCACGCATCGACCGATCGTCGACGATACCCGTTAGTTGCAGCATCCTGTCGGCCAGCGTTGACTTGCCGTGATCAATGTGCGCGATGATACAAAAATTGCGAATCAGCGAGGGATCAGTCTTCGAAGGCTCGAGACGACGCGCAGAGCGTGGTGACAAGATCTACCTCATAGTTTTGGGTCAATCGTTGCGATTGCAACCCTGCCATTCTCGCACATCGGATACTTTTTCCCTTGCCCAACGGTCGCGAATAGTTGCCGAACAAAGGATGCGCTGGTAGCATTGTGGAGTAGCGGATGAGTGTCTCCATCCAAAACCCAATAAATCATTTGAGGTTTTTCCACGCGGAAAAGCTAGACACGAAAGCATGACATGGCAAACATTAAGTCACAGTTGAAACGCATTGGCACCAACCTGAAGGCAGCCGAGCGCAACAAGGCAGTCAAGAGCGAGCTCAAGACGGCCGTTCGCGCAGTTCGCGAAGCTTCGGTCGCCGGAGACAAGGCAGCAGCTACCGCCGCACTCCAGGTTGCCAACAAGAAGCTTGACAAGGCAGTTTCTAAGGGCGTTATTCACAAGAACCAGGCAGCTAACCGCAAGTCGGCTATCGCCAAGAAGGTTGCTGCTCTCTAAAGACTCACCAAAAAACACCCCGTCTCAGACGGGGTGTTTTTACGTTTAAGGCATTTTCGTTTTTGGTTGGGCCCAAATCAGTCGATGCGGCTCTTTCCGCCGGCGCTGAAACTTGACACCGCCTGAATGCTGGTCAGAACAGCCAGCATCACTATTGATAACGTCCAGAAACCAGTCGCCTGCTGGATCGCCGCAAAGGCAAAGGTTCCAACGGCCGAGAGGATGTAGCCGCCTCCTTGCACGATTGCCGAGACCTCGGTGGTTTTAGCCGACACCCTGGTGCTCGTGCTTATAAGTGTCAATGCGAGGGGAAATGATGAAGCCTGGCCGAGTCCGATCACAATTGCCGCGGCTGTTTCAAAACCTGGAACGATGAGCAGCAGAAAACCCGTTAGGGTTACAAAGCTGATCACAAATCCGGCCCAGTCGAGCCTATTGAGCCTTCCAAAATTCGCCGACAGAGCAAGTCCGGTGGGAACTCCCACAATTGTCACAAGTCCGAGGAGGGCACCCGCGGAAGCTGGATCGAATCCACGATCAATTAGCAACGTCGGCAACCAGGCAAGGATCGCGTAGAAGCCCAGAGATTGAATGCCAAAGAAAAGGAAAAGGCTCCAGGTCTTTGACTGTGCATAAACCGAGACCTTTACTTTTGCGGCCTGGCGGTCTGGCTGCCTAGGCTCAAGATTCGTTTCTCGCGCCAAAAACCACCAATAGACGAGAGCAAATAAGCCTGGAAGTAACCAAATCATCAAAGCTGGATTCCAGCCATTTAACAACACGCTTAGGGGAACAGCTGTAGCTGCAGCGAAGCTGGCAGACAGGGCTAGGACCGAGGTGTATGCGGCAGTTACCTTAGCGACAGAGTTGGGGAATCGCTCTCTAACCACCGACGGAATCAGAACATTGGCCACGGCAATAGCGAGCCCAGCAACCGCAGTGCCAATGAGAAGGGAGGCAAAACCGAACCAACCACGCAAGGCGATGGCAAGCAAAAGACCTGACACCATAAGGAACATGGCTTTTTCTAAGCCAAACCTCTTCGCAAATGACGGGCCGACGAATGCGCCGATGCCAAAAGCTAGGACTGGGATGGCACTCAGCACGCCTTGCTGTATGGCATTCAGTCGCAAGGCGTTTGAGATTTCAGGCAGTAGCGGCCCGACAGCAGCGAGTGGTGGGCGAAGTACAACCGACAAGACCAGAACTGCCACCAGGGCAGATAGTTGGGTTCGAACCCGCATCATCGACCCTTAGTCGCCAAAAATGTTACGAGGCGTTCGATTTGATATTGCGGATCTTTTGATGCGCCTTTGGCTGCAGCGTCGGCTGCGGCTAGCAACTGTAACGCCGAACCAAGTTCTTCGTCGTTCCAACCTTGAACATCACTCCGAGCTTTCGACAGCCGCCAAGAATCGAGCCCCGTCGAGGCTGAGGTAGCGCGTGGATCGCCGTGAATTCTTGCCATGGTGCGAAGCTTCACTGCAATGCCGGCAAGAAGCGGCACCGGGTCAAGTCCAGTGTTGAAACCATGTCGAAGAAGCGCTAAAGCTTCGCTCTGCCTGCCCGCCAAGGCGGCGTCTGCGATTTTGAAAGCATTGGTCTGCACTCGTCCGCCGAAATAGCGATCTACAATCTCTTCACCGATTGTCTCGGCTGAATCGAGCATCAATTGGTTACAGGCCGCCGCTAACTCAGAGATGTCGCCGCTAAAAGCCTCAAGGAGCGCTCGAATCGCAGCCTCGGTGATGCGACGATCTGCGCTCGCGAACTCCGCAACTATGAACTTGGTTCTATCTGGATCTTTTTCGATTTTCAGGCAAGCGACCTCTATCGCTTGCGAAGAGCTGCGAATCGCCTCTAGGAATGCCTTTCCCCGAACCGAAGTAGCCGAGTGAAGAACTAAAAAGTAGGTGTCTGGAGCCGGAGACGCGACATATTTTTTGACATCTTCGATAAACGCATCGGAGCATTTTTCAGCACCATCAACTACAAGCATCCTGGGTTCGGCAAACAACGATGGGCTAGCCAGATTTAGTAGTTGTCCTGAAGAGTATGAATCGGCCTCGATTTCACTGATCTCTAGATTCGAATGCTCGATTCGCAGTTGATCGCGAATACTCTTTGTGACCCTTGCGGAGAGATATGTTTCAGAGCCAAAAAGCAAAACTATCGGGGCGGGGTATGCCTTTCGCCACTCAATGTTTTTTGCTTTGCTCACTCCAAAAGCCTAACCTTCACCACTGACTGCCACCGTCAGGCCATCTCGACGAATAGCAACTGCAATCGAGCCGACCGTATCGGTGCGCAAAATTCGACTTCCCGATCGCTCGAAAATCTTCAAAGTGCGCTGAGTTGGATGCCCATAAGAATTTCTTTCGCCTACAGAAAAGATTGCTGCGTCGGCGTGAAGGCTCTCTTGAAGTTCGGGGTATTGGTCTGCGGAACCATGATGACTTACCTTCACCACTACATATTCAGCCGAACTGGGCGTGACGAGTTCCGGATGTTTGGTAACCAGCCGGACTTGTGCGCGCTCGCCGGCGTCCGCAAACGTATACAAAGTTAAGCTCGGAGAGTCAAATCTCATTACGATGCTTGCGTCGTTTGAATCCTCAGCTCCAATCGCACCAGGCTCTGGCTGCATCACTATCCATTCGGACTCTCCTAGATTGCCCTTCATGCAGCACGAAACTTCGATGAGTTCGACAGAGTGGTCGCTCAAGAGTTGCTTAGATGCGAGTGCCAATGGTCGCTCGTCCTTGAATGGAGAGATCAGGGCTGATGAGACTGTGCGGTTATTGAGCACTCCGGCCAAACCCCCAACGTGGTCAGCGTCGAAATGAGTTAAGACCAAGAGGTCTATGTGGGAAATCGCTAAACGCGAGAGACAGGCGTCGACGGGCCCGGTCTCGCGGCCAGCGTCGATGAGAGCGACTTTTCCGGCAGATCGGAAAACGATAGCGTCACCCTGCCCAACGTCGCATGCGACTATCGCCCAATCGTTCATAGGCCATGAGGCGTAAGCCCTGGCTGAGGCTGCCCCCGTCGCTAACCAAACGAGAACACAGCCGACTAAAACAGAGAGTGCAACACGAGAAAATCGAAAGACCAAGAGTGAGATCGATGTAACCGCAAGGCTTACGAGGATCAGTCCAAGTGGTCCGGGAGGTAACCAGATCGAAGCCCAATCAAATTCTGCGATGTTGCTAACACCGACAATCAGATTGGTTAGACAACTCGCCAAAAATGTGAGCGAGGCGGTGAACGAGGGCAACCATGTGCAAAAAACAAGAGAAAGCACCCCCAGAACCGTGACTGGTGCGACTAGCGGCTCAACAAGCAAGTTCGCGACAACGGCGTATGTTGGCAGACTGGGCGACAGTGCGAAAAGCAGAGGGAGGCACCAAAGCTGCGCTGAAAGAACCACAGAAAGGCTGAGTGCCATGAACTTTGGAAGGCGTCTAAGAAGATGTTGATAAAGACGTGGCGCTAAGACAAGAATCGCTGCGGTGGCTGCCACAGATAGTGCGAAACCGAGGCTGCTAGCCATTTCTGGCCAACCGAGTAGCACGCCAACCACCGCCCACGAGAGCGTCGCGAACGGTGTTGCTCGTCGACCACCAAAAGTGAGCCCTAACACGAGCGCCGCCATCAAGGCCGCCCGTAGCACCGAGGGTTCCGGACCGACAATCGAGACATAACTGATGAGAGCCGCGATACTGCCCAGAGCAATCAGCGATCGCCTCGCACCGACACTTCGGAGCAAAATCAACACCGACCCCATGACGATTGCACAGTTTGCACCAGATACCGCAGTCAAATGTGCCAGAGAGAGAACTTTCATTCGGGATTTGGTCTGTGCACTTAGAGCGCTGTCGTCGCCGATAGTGAGCCCATGCACTAACGCTATGGCGTCGGAGGTTATGCCCTTCGAAAACTTGGTGAATCTCGAGCGAATGGATTCTGTCCACGTTTGTTGTTCGGACTCTATTCGCGTTTCACTTATGGGAACCAGAACCACAGTGCCCGGTTCTAGCTGGCTCGGCTTCACTAGAAATGAACCTTTCAACACGTTTCCAGTTGAAAAGTTCTGCTGAGTTGAATGTGAGACTCGCCCTAGTAACATCTGCGCGCTGAAAGATTGCCCGTTGAGAGAACTAGCAACATCACAGACCTTTTCATCGCAACGGTTCACTGTGACGCTAAGTGCATGGGTCTCGAAGTGGGCCGCCGCCTTGTGCACTTGCGACTGAGCGGAGTTGGACGCTTGAACGCACAGAACTTGAACTGCACCTATAGCAACCAAGAGAATCGCGAGCAGAAACTTGGTTCGTGAAGATTGCGATTGAGTGAGCCATAAAGCTAGCGCTATGGTGATTAGACCCACCATAATCGAAGGCCAGAAGAGACCTAGCTCGACTTGCAGCCACGTCGCCAGCCAAAATCCGCCCGCGTAAACGGCCAAGTTCAAAGCGAGACCATCGGTTTGATCGCGGCGTACATTTTGTCGCCAATCCCACCAACTTCTAAGAGATCAGCTATTTGTGCGAAGCCACCGTTAGCAGTTCGCCAGTCGATAATGCGCCCAGCTAGCTTTGGACCCACTCCAGGAAGGCTTTCTAACTCCTCAATTGTGGCTTGATTCAATCGCAACTGACCTCGGTTGGAAGCGCCTGTTGGATTAGTAACGTTGCCGCTCATACTGGCGACAACTATTTGCTCGCCATCGTTGATGGTTCTAGCTAGATTAACGCTGGATTGGTCGGCCTTGTTCGAGAAGCCTCCAGCAAGTGCAATCACCTCGAACAGATGGGTTCCAGGTGCAACTTGGTAAACCCCGGGATGTTTCACGCGCCCCGTGAGATGAACAAAGTAGTTCGGTGAAGTGATTTGTGTTTTCAAACTCGATTGAGGGCCAGGAGATGCAGGCGGATTCGCAGAGATCACTGCAGTTGAAGTCGGCCAAAGGTAGCCAACCAGGGTGGCGGCCAACGCTGCACCGACCGCGACCAAAAGCCGAACATTTTTGTCGCCACTTTTGAAACTTGCGATGAGGTTGCTGAGCACATTCATTCGCCAAAATTAAGCGCGTTTAGTTTGGCGGTTGCCTGTGAAAACTAACTTGTGGAAAAACTAGCCCTTGGTCGCTATGTTGACTAGCTTCGGCTCTCTCACGATGACAGCCGCAATCTCACGTTCGCCGATCGCACGCTTTACGGCGTTCGACTCGAAGGCGAGTGCTTGCAGCGCATCCTTGGAAATGTCAGCCGCGACTTCGAACTTGTCGCGCAGTTTTCCGTCCACCTGAACAACGGCAACGACCTGACTTTCCACCAACAAAGACAGGTCAGCTTCTGGTAGCGTCGCCAAAGCCACACCCGGCTGGTGACCGAGAAGCTGCCACATGTCTTCGGCGGTGTACGGAGCGAACAGCGATAGAGCCTTAGCGACGGTCTCTGCTCCTTCGCGAACCGCTGGATCCGCAGGGCCGATGTTGCCATCGATGGCCTTTCGAAGGGCGTTTACTAACTCCATCACCTTGGCCACGCCCACATTGAACTTGAAACCTTCGATCAGTGGTCCGAAATCGCGGAGAAAGGCATGCGTTGCCTTTCGAACCCCAGCGTCGCCCAACTTAGATTCGACGCCAGGTTCGCTCGCGACATCGTTTGCAACGCGCCAAGCACGGGCGAGGAACTTTGCTGAACCAGATGGCGAAACGTCGGCCCAGTCGATGTCCTCTTCCGGCGGGCCGGCAAATGCCATCGTTAGACGAACCGCATCGACACCGTGTTCATCAAGTTGCTCACTTAGCGCTACCAAGTTTCCGCGGGATTTAGACATCGCCGACCCATTCATGAGAACCATGCCTTGGTTTAGCAACCTGGTGAAAGGCTCCTCAAAATCGACCAGGCCTATGTCATAAAGAGCCTTGGTGAAGAACCGAGCGTAAAGCAGGTGAAGAATCGCGTGGGTGACTCCCCCGACGTATTGATCGACCGGCGCCCAGCGCTTTGCCTCTTGCGACGGGAAGGCAACTTCCTCGCTTTTTGGTGACAAGAAACGCAAGAAGTACCAGGACGAGTCCACGAAGGTATCCATAGTGTCTGAGTCTCGCTTCGCGGGAGCCCCACAAATTGGACAGTTGACATTCACCCAGTCGGATGCCGCGCCGAGCGGCGATGAACCCTTGGGTTTGAGATCTAGGCCCGAGGCGGAAGGCAGTTCCACCGGCAGCTGGTCCGCGGACACTGGAACCTCACCGCAAGAATCACAGTGGATGATCGGAATCGGCGTTCCCCAATAACGCTGACGCGAAATTAACCAGTCACGAAGCCTGAAGTTCTTTGCAACCTTTGCTTTACCCGAGGAAGCCAAAAAGTCGGTGATTGCCTTTATCGCCTCTTGCTTGGCGAGCCCGTTGAATTCTCCAGAAGCAACCAAAACGCCGTCACCCGTGGTTGCAACCTTGGTAATGGAGGGGTCTTCGTCTCCGGTGTCGACCACTGTCACAACTGGAAGGTTGAATTTCACGGCGAAGCTCATGTCTCGCTCGTCGTGTGCAGGAACAGCCATGATCGCGCCAGTGCCGTAGTCGGAGAGCACATAGTCGGCTGCCCAAATCGGCAGACGCGCGCCGTTTACGGGGTTAATCGCATAACGACCAAGGAAAACACCGGTCTTTTCGCGATCGGTGGCCAGACGCTCGATGTCGTTGCTCTTCTTGACCTGATCGAGGTAGTCCTGGAAGGCTACGCGAACGCTCGCATCCGCACCCGACGCTAACTCAGCCGCCAGATCGCTGTCTGGAGCGACAACCATGAAGGTCGCTCCAAAAAGAGTGTCAGGTCTGGTAGTGAATACGGTAACCGGAGCGGTTCGTCCCTCGATTTCGAAGTCAACCTCTGCCCCGTATGAGCGCCCAATCCAGTTGCGCTGCATCGACAAGACCTTGGCTGGCCAGTTGCCCTCGAGCGTGTCAAGGTCGTCGAGCAGGCGGTCGGCATACTCGGTGACTTTGAAATACCACTGCGTGAGAGCCTTTTTCGTGACAACGGAGTCACAGCGTTCGCAAAGACCTTGAACGACCTGCTCGTTCGCCAAAACCGTCTGGCAAGAAGGACACCAGTTGACATTGGAGTTTTTGCGATAAGCCAGGCCTCGCTTGTAGAACTCGAGGAAGAGCCACTGGTTCCACCGGTAATAGATCGGGTCGCTGGTGATCAAGACTCGATCCCAGTCGAACGAACACGCGTAACGACGCATAGATGATCGCTGTTGAGCGATGTTGTCGTAGGTCCAGCCCTTTGGGTCTAAGCCGCGCTTGATGGCAGCGTTCTCGGCCGGAAGACCGAAGGAATCCCAGCCGATCGGGTGCATTACATTGAAACCCTTTTGAACCCAATAACGCGCGATAACGTCACCGAGCGCGTAAGCCTCGGCGTGACCCATGTGCAGATCACCCGATGGATAGGGAAACATGTCGAGCACATACTTAGTCGGGCGGGTGTCCCCTGGCTTGCCGCTGTCGAACGGCTTTAGCTCATCCCAGATCGGCAACCATTTCTCCTGAATGGAGAAGATGTTGTATTCCGCTTGGTTTTGGTCGGTCATTTGCTCTTCTTTATAACGTGCGCGCGCAGTGGCGTGTCCCTAGCAACAAGGTTACCAAGTTGGATGCTCAGAACTCGTCAGCCTCGTTGGCCCATGGATCATCAGCACCGAGTGCTCGCAAGAGTGCCTTCGCTTTCAACTTGGTTTCCTCAAGCTCCGAGCGTGGGTCCGAATCGATGGTGATGCCGCCACCCACTCCAAGAGTCGCTTTTCCATTTCTGAATACAAGTGTTCGAATAACCATGCCGAATTCGGCCGATCCGGTTGGTGAAATGTAGCCGAGAGCGCCGCTGTAAATACCTCGGTTACCCTGCTCTAGAGCTTGGATGATCTCGATGGCGCGCTGCTTGGGTGCTCCAGTCATCGAACCGCCAGGGAACGCGGCCAAAATGGCATCAATCGCGGTGTGGGCACTGGTGAGCTTTCCTCTGACTGTGCTCACCAACTGATGAACGGTGGCATAGGTTTCAACATCGAAGAGCTTTGGAACATCAACCGAACCCACTTCGCACACGCGACCGAAGTCATTGCGCATCAGGTCGACAATCATGAGATTCTCAGCGCGTTCCTTTTCATTCGAGCGAAGTTCCTGCGCAATGGCTGCGTCCTCCTCTGGATTTGCACCGCGCTTGCGTGTTCCCTTGATTGGCTTGCTGCTAATCCATCCTTGGGAGTCAATCTTGAGAAACTGCTCCGGTGACGCGCTCACCACTGAGATGCCGTCTACCCGCATAAATGCGGCATATGGTGCAGGGTTTTGCTCTCGGAGACGAAGAAAGGTGAGCAGCGGGTCCACGCTTGTATCGATGGTTATCTCATTGGTAAGGCACAGTTGGTAGACGTCACCCCGACGGATGTGTTCCTGAGCTCGCTGAATGAGTTCGACATATCGATACGAATCGTGTCTGAGTTGAGGAGCCCAAACATCGCCACCGGCATGCAAATCTCGGTATTGCGCCTGTTGTCCGCCAACCAAGGCAAACCGCAACAGTGCCGCCTGCATCCAGTCATCAAAATCACGTTGACTTTCGAACTCGCCGATAAACCAAATGTGCTGTTTGTCGTGATCAAAAACGATTGCGCGGTCAACTTCGAGCAAGAGATCAGATTGCGGTTCGAAACCGAACACGCCCACCAAGCCTGGCCTGAAATCGAAAGGAACCTGCGGTTGCGCGGATAGGTCTGCATTTTCGAGCAAAAGCCTGACACCCTGGCGATCGCCGCTGATTACGGGACCACTGGAGCCTCCGATAATCGAATAGCGATCATCCTGGTGGTGTTCGCGATCGAGCCAAATACAATGCGGATGCGAGGCGAAAAGCAGCACGAACGCATCGGATGGGTGAACCCAACCGGTCAGCGAGTCTGCAAAAAGTGGCATCGGGAGAATCTCAATCTGGCAACAACGCCGATTTGGCGCTTTTCTCCTAATAGATTAGGTGTCCAAGGGGCACAAAAGAGATGCGAGGCTGTTAGATGACCGGCGAGAGCCAGTTTTATTGCTTTCGCAACGGATCTCTAGAAGAGGTTCGCGAACCTGATAACTGCGAAATCAAAATCGCCGCCGCTGACTCTTGGTTGGTCGAAGACGGTCGGGTTCGTTCACTTGATAGACATTTTGCCCGATTCACCTCAGCCATCGAAAAAGTATCGCCCTCGCATCTGCGTTATCTCGATGGCTTCTTTTCTGCGGTTGTGGCGGCTTTGCCGCGCACTGGAAGATGGTTTCCGCGAATCGAGTTTCACGCCGACGACAACTCCGCTCAGCATCTGCACCTAAGACTGCGTGCAGCACCAGAACTGCTCGACACGGTCACGCTATGGACCCTGGATGAGCCGGACCCCAGAGTTTCGCCGAGCATAAAGGGGCCAGACCTAAGCCTCGGTCAACAACTGCGCAGGCGAGCCAATCTTCATGGTGCCGAGGAGGCAGTCTTGCTGAACCGCGATGGAATCGTGCTCGAAGGGGCACTTTCGAGTTTGGTGTGGTGGCGTGACGGCGTTCTTTGCGCACCACCCGAAAGCGTGCCATGGTTGCCGAGCGTCACTCGAGAAGTGATCTTCGAAATCGCTAAGCAGTCCGGCTATCAAACTCGCGAAGAACTTGTAACCCCCGAGCGCCTGAATGGGCTCGAGATTTGGGCGCTTAGCTCCTTGCACGGCATCCGCTTGGTAACCGCCTGGGATGCGCTCCCTGATGTTCCCGCGGCTGGCGAGCACGTTGACGCATTCAACCGCAGACTTCGAATGATGTTGACCGCCCTCGAACAGCAGGAGGAGTAACCCAGATGTGCGGTCGCTTTGTTGTTGCACGTTCGATGGGTGAACTGCTCACCATCTTCGAGGCCGATGAGATCGTCGGCGAAATGCCAGGCATCTCTTATAACGTGGCACCCACCCAGCCGATCGCGATCTTGGTCGACCGCGCGCTGGAAAAGGATTCCGATGGTTTGCCTGTTGGTGACTTGCGCCGCGAGTTTCATGCCGCACGCTGGGGCTTGGTGCCTCGCTGGTCGAAAGGCCCCGGCGAAGGTGCTCCCCTGATCAACGGACGAATCGAGACCATTCTCGAAAAGCCGAGCTTCAAAGAGGCTGTCGTGCGGCGTCGCTGTGTGATTCCGGCTTCTGGTTATTACGAATGGCACGTGGCTGCCGACGGCTCCAAGCAGCCTTTCTACATTCACGCCGGAGACGATGGGGTTTTCGCCCTTGCGGGTCTTTATGAGTGGTGGCTCGATCCAACCAAATCCAAGGATGACCCGTCGCGCTGGTTACTCTCGGCAACGACCCTGACCAAGCACACGGCTCCGGAACTTGCTCACATTCACGATCGCAATCCGGTTTTGTTAACTCCTGAGACTTTCGATGCCTGGATTGATCCGCACGTTGATGGCGACGCCGAACTTTTAGCTGCTTTAGCTGAGGGCTCTGACCAGGTTGCATCCGAGGCCCTGTTTCACAAGGTCGGTGCGGATGTCGGCAAGGTTCGAATCAACGAATCCTCGCTAATCACTGCCATTTAGACCGACACGCCGACCTCAATTTGATATGTCCGTGGGGTTTCCTACACTCTTGATATTCGAACAAATTTTCGAATAGAAAGAGGTTCATTCAAATGGTCAGGGTCGACGAAAAAGTCACCGTGGCGGTCGATAAAAACGGCAGCCCAATCGGGTTTGCCTGGCGAGATTGCAACTATCTGGTGTCCGACGTGCCCGTTCGCTGGTTCGCTAGGCGTGAGTGGTGGGTCGAGGCGGCGAGGGTTCAACGCGGCATCGGGTCTGGCGTTCTCGAGGTGGAGATGTGGCGCTTGATGGCCGCCGATAACGCAGCTAAGCGCAAGCACCAATACGAACTGGTGCACTTTACGCTCGAGAACGTTTGGCGTCTCGTTCGGGTCTACGACTGAGTCAAAAGAATCGAGTGAACCAAAGTGGGTGCATTCACTCATCTGCACGTAGCCTCGGCCTTCTCGGGGCACTACGGGGTGACTCGGCCGGAACTGCTCGTCGAGGCCGCCGCGGCACAGGGCGCAACCGCGTTGGCGATAACCGACCGCGATGGTCTCTACGGGGCGGTCAAGCACATCGGCGCGTGCCTAAAGGTCGGCATCGATCCGATTGTCGGAGCCGATCTGGCGGTACTAGACCGTTACGGCTCCCCCATGGGTCGATGCATCGTTCTGGCACACGGTCACGACGGGGGTTTGGGGTGGTCTGCTCTCTGCGCCATCGTGTCAGCGGCTCACCGAGATGCAAAAAAGAAAAACGGCGCTTCAATTGGCATCGACGAACTAGCTTCGCTGGCTATTCGAGATGGAGTTGCACTGGTCACCGTGCTTCTTGGCGTCGAGAGTGACTTTGCCGAAAGCGTTTTGGCTCAGAGTCGCACCGAAGCCATGGCCAAGTTGCTGATCTGGCGCAAAGCACTCTGGGCCACCGCAAGCCTCGGAGTTGAGATCGCCAGCCACATCACCGAACCGGGCACCAAGCGTTGCGTCATCCAAGCAAACCGGATGCTACAGCTAGCCGATTCGATGGGTGTTCCCACCGTGCTCACCAACGCCGTGCGTTACCTGCAACCCGACGACGCGCTCACGGCAGACGTGCTCGACTCAGCGAGGCACCTAGAACCACTCGGAATGTTCGAGCCACAGCCAAACGCTCAGGCTTGGCTGAAGCCCGCGGCACTCATGCAATCACTCGCGCACGAAATCACTCAAGATCCGCAACAAACACTGGCCCTATTGAAACGCACCGAACAACTTGCCGACCGCTGCCGGCTAGATCCACCAAACGATTGCGGCTGGGGAAAACCAAAGACTCCCGAAAAGAGCACCCTCGGCATCGAAGGCAACCCTTTCGAAGTGCTGTGGCAACGAGCGAACTCGGCCATCGAGTGGCGCTATCCACGCGCATCCGAATCGCAGTTGACCACCGTCAGACACCGACTTAGTCAAGAGCTAATCACCATCAACCGGCTTGGTTTTGCAACCTACTTCTTGACCGTCGCGGACGTGGCTCAGATGATTCGCGACATGAAAATCCGCATCGCCGCCAGAGGTTCTGGTGCTGGGTCACTCACCAACTATTTGCTCGGAATCAGCGGAGTAGACCCGATCGAGCACGACCTGCTCTTCGAGCGATTTTTAAGTGTCGAGCGCACGAGCCTTCCCGACATCGACATCGACGTTGAATCGGCAAGGCGGCACGACATCTATCGAGCCATTTTCAAGCGCTACGGCAGCAGCCGGGTCACTTTGCTTTCGATGCAATCCACCTATCGTGGTCGAGGCGCCATGCGTGACTCTGGGCTAGCACTTGGGCTAGATGACGAACAAATTGACGACATCGCGAAGAACATGTGGCGGTTCAGCGCCAGGTCATTCCGCAACGCAATCGGAGCTAAGCCAGAGCTGGCCTCACTGGCCGAAGCAATCGAAGAAGATCGCCGGCTCAACCTCTTGGTTGACATCACCGAGAGACTCGACCGACTGCCGAGACACATCTCGATGCATCCCTGCGGGGTGATTCTCGGCGACTCCAGCCTGCTCGGACTTACGCCCGTCGAACCAAGCGGTCTCGGGTTGCCGATGAGCCAGTTCGACAAAGACGACATGGACCCGATGGGCATGCTCAAACTCGACGTGCTTGGCGTGCGAATGCAAAGCGCAATGGCCTATGCGGTGCGCGAAAGAGAGCGAGTTTTCGGTGAACGAATCGAACTAGACGATATCGCCAAGGACGATCTCGAAACGTTCAGGGCGATAAGAACCACGAACACCCTGGGCATCTTTCAGATCGAGAGCCCCGGTCAACGTGAACTGACCGGCAAACACCAACCGACCGAGTTCAACGACCTCACGATTCAGATTTCGCTGTTTCGCCCCGGCCCGATGAAGGGCAACATGATTGCCCCATACCTCGATGGGCGGCACGGCTTTGCCACGCCCGAATACATCCACCCCGACCTTGAGCCGATCTTGAGAGAGACCTACGGGGTGGTGATCTTTCACGAACACGTGCTGCGCATCCTGAATGTGATGACCGGATGCACTCTTGCCAGAGCAGATGAGTTCAGGCGCAATCTGGAACACCCTCGACTGGCACCAGAAGTGGAGCGATTCTTTAGAGCAAAAGCGGCCGAACGCGGCTACTCGCAAGAGGTAATTGACAAGGTTTGGCAGATTCTCGCCGGGTTCGGGTCGTTTGGCTTTTGCAAAGCTCACGGTGCGGCATTCGCGTTGCCTACCTACCAGAGCGCCTGGTTAAAAACCCACTACCCCACCGAGTTCATCGCTGGTTTGCTGACCCACGACCCTGGCATGTATCCGCGCAGGCTGTTGCTCGCCGAAGCGCGCCGACTCGGCGTGAAGGTGCTGCCTATCGACGTGAATCACTCAACCGACGAATATCTGGTCGAGGCTCCCCACGCTCAATCGAGCACGAACTCACCGGGGGTTCGAATGGCGCTAACCGAGGTGCAAGCAATCAGCGATGCCGAGGTGGCACGAATCATCGCCGAACAGCCCTTCGCTAGCGTTGCCGACTTCTATGTGAGAGCAAAACCCAGCCGGCGCACTCTCGAACGTCTCGCCCTAGTGGGCGCTCTCGACAGCCTCGCCGGAACCGACAGCCACACCAGAGGGGACATAGTCGCGAGAGTTCGAGAACTAAACGCAATCGTGAAGCGGCCGCAGATCGACCCGAACCAACCAACCCTCAACTTCGACGTGGTTGAGCGCATGCCGACCGGGCACGATCAGATGACCAATGAAGAGCGGGTGGCCAACGAACTGGCGATTCTCAAGATGGACGTGACCGAACACGTGCTCGACAAATACCGCGAAATGCTCGACGAAATGGGCGTGGTTCGTGCCGATGAGCTGATTGGTCTCCGAAGCAAGACCGAGGTGTTAGTTGCTGGTGTGAGGGTTGCGACTCAGACTCCGCCGATGCGGTCGGGAAAACGGGTTGTGTTCATAACTCTGGATGACGGCAGCGGATGCTCGGACTCAACCTTTTTTGATGACGCTCAGCAGCGGTGCAGCGGCATCCTCTTCAACACTCGACTGATGGTGATTGCCGGCAAGACCAGAAGAACCGGGGTTCGAGGTGTCTCACTGATGGCAGAAAACGCATGGGACATCAAAGACCTATGGGCGGCTTGGCAAAAACAGAAGTCCGTCGAACGGCTAGACGCAATCGCCTAATGAGCCTTTTGCTCGAATTCCGACATCACAGACGCTGTTGCAGAGCAACCTGAGCGGCTAACACCCACATCCATGAAGTCGATGAGCTGATCAAGCGTCTTGACGCCACCCGAGGATTTAACCTTCAGCCTGTCCCCTACCGTGGCCTTCATAAGGCGCACGTTCTCGAGGGTGGCGCCGGCCGATGCAAATCCAGTCGAGGTTTTCACATAGTCCGCGCCGGCCTGTTCGGTGAGTTCGCAAGCCTTTTCGATCTGGTCAGAAGTCAAAAGCGCCGTTTCGAAAATCACTTTGATACTGCAATCCGCTAGGCGCGCCTTGGCAGCCTTGACTACGGCTTCGATGTCTCGCCTAACGAAGTCAAAGTCACCCGAAACCAGAGCAGAGACATTTAAGACCATGTCTAGTTCGTTCGCACCGTTATCGATTGCCTCAACCGATTCAAAAACTTTGGTCGCGGTGGTCGTCGTTCCGTGCGGAAAACCAATGACAGTCGCGACCCCAACTCCTGACCCTCTAAGCAGTTCAGCCGCCAACGAAACATCACACGGTCGAATGCACAAGGTAGCAGTTTGATAGCGTCTGGCGACCTCGCATCCATCGATGATGTCTTGCTTGGTGGCATCCGGTTTGAGCACGGAATGGTCGATCACAGAAGCCACCTGCTGAAAGGTGTATCCCCGATAGGTTGCTGTCATGCTTGAAGTATAGGTTGGCCAGAAACGAAAAACTCCCACACAAGGTGGGAGTTCTATCGTGGACCTGAGGGGACTTGAACCCCTGACCCCCTGCATGCCATGCAGGTGCGCTACCAGCTGCGCCACAGGCCCGAATCGTCTTGCGACAACTTGACTAGATTACTACAAGTTCGCGGTCTCTGGCGACGGCAGTTTGAGAATCGGGCAGTCGTTCCAGAGTCGCTCTAATGAATAGAACATACGGTCTTCTTCATGCATCACGTGAACGATCACGTCACCAAAATCCAAAAGTATCCAGCGCGATAGAGTCTTGCCTTCGCGTCGCAAAAGCTTTTGTCCGTGCTCAAGCATCTTCTCTTCGATAGAGTCTGAGATGGCTGCTACTTGGCGTTCATTGCGACCAGACACCAACAGGAACACATCAGTAAGAGCCAGATGGCCTGACACGTCGAGGGCCACTAGATTTTCACCAAGCTTGTCCATGGCTGCCAAGGCAGCAATCTCGGTAAGTGCCCTTGCTTGTTTAGATGCGGTCATCTGTTCCTATCCGAAGAAGCCAAAAAAGTAAGCGATGGTTGCCAGGGTTGCAACCACGAAAATCGAAATCATTAGGGTTAACGAAGTCGAAGACGAATCCTTGGCTCGCTTGCCTGATTTTGGCAGTATCTTAACCGTCTCGCGAGAATTCAAAACCTCGGATGCAGTAACAGGCGAAATCGTACTGACAAAGCTTGAGGCGGCATCCGAGTCATCGGCACGATCGGCATCCGACGTCTCCGAGACGATTGAAATCTCGCCAGTTTTGATAGGCACAATCTCGATGGAACCAGTGCGAACGAAGTGCCCTTCATCCACGAAGAAATCACCCTGCAGTGGGTCTTCTGGCTGTGCGATGACAATCGAATTGGTTTGCGGCTCGGAAACCAACGCCGAAGAGATCTCGAAACGTGGACCGTCGGTGTTTTCGAGGTGGTCAGCTGGCTTGTCCGCGCTTTCGATGGATACAACTGGCTCGTCCGCGCTTTCGTTGGATTCGACTGGTACTTCCTGGGCTTCAGGCTCGATCACCGAGAGTGCAGCGGCCACCTGTGTCACTGGCTTGAGTTCAAAAAACTTAGGTTTTTCAACTTCAACGGAGGCGGCCGAGACCGCTGGGGCTGGTTCCGAGACTTGACTTGCCGAAGCACCGACTTGAGCTACGGTTGGCGGGTTGCCGACGGCTGACGCCGCAAGCAAAAGTGATTGACCTCGCGGAGGCGCGACCGGATAAGCGAAGGTCCAAGCCCCAGGATAAGGCTGCCCGTTAGGCACTCTTACCCCCGACGTACAGTCCGTGCTTTCCGATGTACTGCACCACACCATCTGGTACGAGATACCAAACGGGCTTCTTCGAAGCAACCCTCGCTCGAATGTCGGTACTCGAGATCGATAGCGCAGGAATCTCTAACGTGGAAATCGCTCCACTCGGATGAGCCGGCAGCTCAAGTTTGTGGCCAGGACGTGTCACGGCAACAAAGTGAGCCAGACCCCAAATCTGATCAACATCCCTCCAGGAAAGAATCTGAGCGATGGCGTCTGCACCGGTGATAAAGAAGAGTTCGGCATCCGGGTATAGCGCCTTAATGTCTCTCAGCGTATCGATTGTGTAGGTGAGTCCATCACGATCTATGTCTACACGGCTGACCCTGAACCGCGGATTCGCGGCCGTTGCAATGACCGACATCAGGTAGCGATCTTCGGCTGCAGTTACCTCAGCTTTCTGCCAAGGAGTTCCGGTTGGAACGAAGATTACTTCGTCGAGCGAGAAGGCTGAGGCAACTTCACTCGCTGCTACAAGGTGCCCGTTGTGAATGGGGTCGAAGGTTCCACCCATAACGCCGAGACGAACCTTGGTCATAATAAACCCGCTCTTGCGGTTTAGTGGTGACCCTCGGAATTGCCCGACTTGTGGTCGTGGCGGTTCGCCACATCGCGGTAGGACCAAGTGATGAAGGCTAGGGCGATGAAGATACCCATGGCGGCAAGGCCAACTGGGAGCGTGTCTAGAAGGCTGACGGTGTGCTCTGCTTCTTCAACCGACGCGAAAACGTTTGTCATTTATTGTTCTCCTACTTACAGACTCAAGGATAACCTAGGCGCGGGTCTGACCTTCGCCACGAACCAGCCATTTGGTGCTGGTCAACTCGGCAAGCCCCATCGGACCTCTCGCGTGCAACTTTTGGGTTGAGATTCCAACCTCGGCACCAAAACCGAACTCGCCGCCATCGGTGAATCGAGTGGCCGCGTTTACCATCACTACAGCCGAGTCAATCGAAGACAGGAATCGTTCGGCGTTCGAAACGTCATCGGTGATGATCGACTCGGTGTGGTGGGTCGAGTATCTCGCAATGTGCTCGAGTGCCTCATCCAAGTTTCCGACGACTTTGACGGCTAGGTCGAGAGAGTAATACTCAGCGGCCCAGTCCTCTTCGGTGGCAACAACTGCAAAGTCAAATTTTGCAACGATCTCTGAATCGCCGTGAATGGTGACGCCGGCTTCGTGTAATTTTTGAAGGACGCTGGGGCCGATTCTGTCTAGAGCGGCTCGATGAATCAGCAGGGTCTCGAGGGCGTTGCACACGGATGGGCGCTGTACCTTTGAATTGAAAACAATCTCGGTCGCCCAATCAAGTCGTGCCGTCTCATCAATGAAAATGTGGACGACACCGTCTCCGGTTTCGATGACCGGAACCTTGGATTCCTCTACAACGGCCTTTATCAGTGAAGCGCTTCCGCGAGGGATCAAAACATCGACGAGACCGCGCGCCTGCATCATCTCAACTGCTCCGGCCCGTCCGAAATCATCGACGGTTACCACGGATTCGCGAGGCAATCCGACCGATTCCAGGGCGTCTTGGATGACCGAAACCAACACGAGATTGGTGTTCTCAGCCGCCGTTCCACCCCGCAAAACGGTTGCGTTTCCAGCCTTCAAGGCCAGCGCGGCGATGTCGACAGTAACGTTTGGACGGGCTTCGTAGATAGCCCCGACCACTCCGAAGGGCACGGCGACCTGGGTAAGTTTTAGACCATTTGCGAGCGTCATGCCCCGCTTGACGTCGCCAATCGGGTCTGGGAGGGCAATGATGAGTTCAACAGCGTCAGCTAGGGCTTGGATGCGCTTGTCATCTAGGCGGAGTCTGTCTTGAAGCCCAACCGAAAGTCCGCTTTCGACACCTCGAGCGAGGTCTTCGGCGTTGGCCGCGATGATCTTTGCTGCGTTTGCGACCAGGGACTTCGAAATAGCGGCTAGGCCGGCATTCTTTTGGCTCGTGTTTGCCTGGGCAAGCGCTGTCGACGAAGCCTTAGCGGCACGAATTTTGTCGAGGGCAGTCATGTCTAAAGCCTACTTCTTAGCCTCGAACCAGGTGCCAACGACCTCTGCCGAAAGCGCCTTGGATACGTTTTGGGTGCTCGTGAGAAGCACAGGTACACCGGCAGCATTTGCGAGTTTTGCTGCCGAAACCTTGGTCATAGCTCCGCCAGTGCCTACACCGGTTGAGGTGCCTCCGATCTCGACGGTTTCAAGATTGTCATCGAACGCCACTTCAGAGATTTTGTGAGCACCCTGCGAAGAAGGTGGCGCAGTGTAAAGCGCGTCAACATCGCTCAACAGGACTAGCGCATCCGCGTCGAGCAATACAGCGACTTGAGCTGCAAGTCGATCGTTGTCACCAAAGCGAATTTCAGCGGTAGCCACGGTGTCGTTCTCGTTAACGATTGGCAGAACCCGCAACTCGAGAAGCCTTTCCATTGCGTGCTTTGCGTTTGTGCTTGTTTCGACGCCGTCTAGGTCATCGGCGGTCAGAAGGACCTGGCCAGCGATAATGCCGAACTGTTCCAAGACCTGCTGGTAACGGGCGATGAGTCTGCTCTGACCAACGGCCGCCAGAGCCTGCGATGTTGGAAGGTCATCTGGCTTTTGTGTTAGACCCAAAAGAGGCATTCCGGTGGCGATTGCACCCGAAGAAACCAAAACAACTTCAGTCCCACGTTGGTGAGCCGCAGCCAAGGAAGCGACAAGAGAGCCCAACTGGCCCGCATTTTCACCGCTAATCGACGAAGACCCTACCTTCACGACCACGCGCTTAGCTGTAGCGAGATTGACATGGTGTTGCGACATTGCTATTCCTCTTCAGACGTTTCTGACTCGTCAAGTTGATCTGCTGCCGACCAGATTCCAGCCTGGCCTTCTTTTCTCAATTCTTCGCGAGCGGCGGCCTTAGCGTCCATCCTGGCCTTGTATTCTTCGCGCCTCTGGTTTGTGGTGCGACGTTCGTTCAGGTCGAAACGCGCATCCGTTCCGCGAGGTCCAGCGATCAGTTCGCCCGCGCTGGTAATAGTTGGCTCCCAGTCGAAGACGACACCTGCACCAGCGCCGATTACGACTGTCGAGCCAGCAACAGCACCCTTCTTGAAAAGCTCGTCTTCGATACCGAGCTTGGCAAGACGATCTGCAAGATAGCCCACAGCTTCTTCGTTGCCGAACTGCGTCTGAGCGACCCATCTTTCGGGTTTGACACCGATAATTCGGAAGACTTCTTCATCGCCGTGCATTTCTTTGAAAATCTCAAACGAACCCTCGTCACGACGTTTCTGCATGAGCGTGATTCGAGGTTTGGCAGGTTCGGCTGCCTTCGCTTCGCGTGCTTCGCGCACCAACTGGGCAAGTGCGAAGTTGAGCTCACGAAGGCCACTCTGGCTCACTGCCGAAATCTCAAAAACGCGGTAGCCACGGGCTTCAAGTTCGGGGCGCACAAACTGCGCCAACTCGAGGCCGTCTGGAACATCCACTTTATTCAGTGCGATCAGCTGAGGGCGTTCAAGCAGCGGAGCTTGCCCCTCTGGAACCTCATAGGCAGCGAGTTCTTTGAGGATCTTGTCGAGGTCGCTAATCGGGTCGCGGTGAGGCTCAAGAGTCGCGCAGTCTAGAACGTGCAATAGTGCCGAACAGCGTTCGACGTGTCTTAGAAACTCGAGACCGAGCCCCCTACCCTCGGATGCGCCTTCGATAAGTCCAGGTACATCGGCAATCGTGTAGCGAATGTCTCCTGCTTGAACAACGCCAAGGTTCGGGTGAAGCGTTGTAAAAGGGTAATCGGCAATCTTGGGACGAGCCGCTGACATGGCAGCAATGAGGCTCGACTTGCCAGCGCTCGGGTAGCCAACCAGAGCGACATCGGCGACAGTCTTGAGTTCGAGAATGATGTCACCACGCCAACCGGGCACACCTAGCAGGGCGAAGCCAGGGGCTTTGCGCTTCGAGGATGCGAGAGCAGCGTTTCCGAGCCCACCCTGACCACCTTCGGCGATCACCAACTCCATGCCGGACTCGTCGAGGTCTGCGATTAGCTTGCCGCGGGCATCCTTGACAACCGTGCCTATCGGTACGGGCAGAACAAGATTCTCGCCGTTGTGCCCGTTGCGGTAGTCACCGGCACCATCGCCACCGTCACCAGCGGCTCGGTGTGGGTGAAAGTGGAAATCTAGAAGGGTGGTTACCGAAGAGTCGGCAATCAGGCTGATAGACCCACCGCGACCACCGTCGGCGCCGTCTGGTCCGCCCAGGGGTTTGAATTTTTCACGGTGCACCGAAACACAACCGTCGCCACCGTCACCGGCTCGAACGTGCAGAGTCACCTGATCGACGAATGTGACCATGTCGGTTCCTCTCTTATTGAGCCTGAAATAAGAGAAGGCGAGCCAGAGGCTCGCCTTCTCAAGAAAATTGCGGTTTAGGCGGCCTCAACGATGTTGACGACGCGGCGTCCGCCCTTGGTTCCGAACTCTACGGTGCCAGCAGCGAGAGCGAACAGAGTGTCGTCCTTACCCTTGCCTACGTTCGAACCCGGGTGGAAGTGAGTTCCACGCTGACGCACGATGATCTCACCGGCGCTGACGATTTGACCAGCGTAACGCTTCACTCCGAGACGCTGAGCGTTCGAGTCGCGACCGTTTCTGGTTGAGCTAACACCTTTTTTGGATGCCATTTTGCGTTAGTCCTTTACTTGATCTCGGTGATCTGAACGCGGGTCAGGTCTTGACGGTGACCCTGACGCTTCTTGTAACCGGTCTTGTTCTTGTACTTCTGGATGACGATCTTTGGGCCACGTAGGTCGCCTAGAACCTCTGCGGTGACCTTTACCTTAGCCAACGCAGCTGCGTCGGTGGTGACCTTGTCGCCATCTACCAGCAAGATAGCTGGAAGCTGAATTTTGCCATTGGCGTCGCCTTGGACGCGGTCAAGCGTAACGATGGTGCCTACAGACACCTTCTCTTGACGGCCGCCTGCGCGGACTACTGCGTAAACCACAGATCTACCCTTTGTTAGAAGACTTTTTTGGCTCCACCGAGACACGGCGGGCAACAAGGTTCGAGTTTACCCTGATTGTCCGCCTCGGTCAAACCAATTTAGTCAGTGTTTTCCGATTCGATTCCGGTTGTGATCGTTGCCGTGGTGACACGGCGACCCTTGCGTCTCGATTGGCCGGGAGGTGTCGGTTCTGGAAGAGCTTCGAGCACCGCATCCAAAACCGCGACGGCAGGAACTTCCGATGTTTGTTCGCTCGGCGTAGATTCGGCGCTTGACGTTGCTTCGGCATCCTCGTGTTTGACCACCGGGATGAGCGACTCTTCGCCCGCCGCCTCGTGCGCGGCAATCGTGGACGCAGCAATCTTGGCTACAACGCTGTTGATTTCGCTGGCGCGCTCAGGGGTAACAACCTTTGCAACTTCTTGCTTGGCAGCCCTGCGCTTGTCCTTTTTCTCGGAACGCTCGCTCTTTTGAATCGGCTCGGAGTTGCCCTTGGCGCGCATGTGTGGTTCGTTGTGAACGATGATTCCTCGTCCGGCACAGGCCTCACATGCCTCGCTAAAGGTTTCCAATAGTCCGAGACCCAACTTCTTTCGGGTCATCTGGACGAGCCCAAGCGAAGTAACCTCGGCTACCTGGTGCTTGGTGCGGTCGCGGCTGAGGCACTCCATAAGGCGTCTCAGCACCAAATCGCGGTTTGATTCCAGAACCATGTCGATAAAGTCCACAACGATGATTCCACCGATGTCGCGCAGACGAAGCTGACGAACGATCTCTTCGGCTGCCTCCAAGTTGTTCTTGGTGACGGTCTCCTCGAGGTTTCCACCAGAGCCAACGAACTTTCCGGTATTGACATCGACCACGGTCATCGCCTCGGTGCGATCGATTACGAGGGATCCGCCAGAAGGCAGGTAAACCTTGCGATCGAGAGCCTTGGCGATCTGTTCGCCGATGCGGTATTCATCGAAGACGTCTTTCGAGCCCTCGTACTCTTCGACGCGCTCGAGCAGGTCTGGCGCAACAGCCGACAGATAGTTGTTGATGGTCTCGGCAGCGTCATCTCCGCTTATGACCATCTTCTGGAAGTCTTCGTTAAAGACATCGCGAACAATCTTGATGAGAAGGTCAGGTTCGGAGTGAAGCAAAAGCGGGGCCTGAGACTTTTGAACCTTGGCCTGGATGTCGTCCCACTGCTTTTGCAAGCGCTCAACGTCGAGGGTCAACTGTTCCTCGGTGGCACCCTCGGCCGCGGTGCGAACGATTACTCCCGCATCCTCGGGCAGAACCTCTTTGAGAATCTTTTTGAGACGCGTGCGCTCGCTGTCAGGGAGTTTGCGCGAGATACCGTTCATCGAACCATTTGGCACATAGACGAGATAGCGACCTGGAAGCGAGATTTGCGAGGTGAGGCGCGCACCCTTTTGACCAACCGGGTCTTTGGTGACCTGCACCAACACGGTGTCGCCAGACTTCAGCGCTAGCTCAATTCGCTTTGGCTGGTTACCGGTTTCGGCCAGCTCCCAATCGACCTCGCCGCTGTAAAGCACGGCGTTTCGGCCTCGACCGATGTCGACAAACGCAGCCTCCATGCTTGGAAGCACATTCTGAACCTTGCCGAGGTAGACGTTGCCGATCAGTGACGCCTCGGACGACTTGGCAACGTAGTGCTCCACGAGAACCTTGTCTTCGAGAACACCTAACTGAATCTTGCCGTCCTTCGAGCGAACGACCATGGTGCGATCCACCGCTTCGCGACGAGCAAGGAACTCACTCTCGGTGATTACCGAACGACGACGGCCTGCATCGCGACCATCGCGACGACGCTGCTTCTTTGCCTCGAGCCGAGTTGAGCCCTTTACACGCTGGGGTTCGTTGCTCGGTGCCTTTGGTTCGCGCGGGGTGCGCACCTTGACCACAACGTTCTCTGGAAGACCGTCGGTCTTAATGTCGTCACCGGCACGTCGTCGGCTGCGGCGGCGAAGGTGAGACTCGCCATCCTCTGGGGCATCGATGATCTTGCCGCGCTTTGGGTCGATTACAGGAGTGGGGAGATCGGGAGCCTGGAAGATTAGCGAAGTCGCCGATGGAGCAAGAGGCGCAGAAGGCGCCTCGGCTGCAGCGCTCTCGGCTTTCTTTCCGCGAGGTGACTTGGCAGGCTTATCGGCCGCATCATCCTTGCGTGAACGCTTCGGGGAACCAGCTTCTGCGCTAACTACTGACTCCGCGGAAGCTGCGCTCGCCGCATCCTTGCTATTTGTTTTGGCTTTCGAACGAGCGCGAGTTTTCGGCGCTGTTCTGGCCGCTTCGGTTACGTCGTTGACGTCAATTTCGTTTTTCTTCACCATTTCTGGTGCACTCCAAGCCGCCCTGGACTGTGCCACACAACAGCCCTTAGGCTTCAAATCTCAGTGTCGGACTCCTCTTGGAACCGACCAAATCTAAACAAGTCGAGTTATCTAATCCAGCGGTCGCTGCCCGATGGGTCTTAGCGCGATACCGTGTGTGAACTCGAAAAACTTCGTCGCTTCCGGTGTGGCCGGAGCAACTAGTTCAAGTATGACACCAAAGCCTGCCAAATGTCACGAACCGCGACATGCGATACTTGGAACGTGAGCGAAGCAAAGACGATCGAAACGGTTGACTCCCCCAGTCGCAGCGTGGCAATCACCATGATCTGGACCGGCATCTTGGGATGGCTAGCTTCGTTCAGCCTCGTTCTAGAGCGAATTCACGTAGCTGCCGACCCGAACGCCACCCTGTCTTGTGACATCAATCCATTCATCTCGTGCAAGTCGGTGATGCTCACGGCTCAAGCCAAGCTGTTCGGCTTTCCAAACCCAATCATCGGTCTGGCTGCTTTCTTTGCGCCGATTCTGATTGGTTTCGCGATATTTGCCGGCGCTCGATTCGCGGCGTGGTTCTGGAGGCTCTTTACGGTCGGAATCGCGATGGGTTTCATCTTCGTTTTATGGCTTTTCACTCAAAGCACGTTTGTCATTCACGTGCTATGCCCCTACTGCATGGTCGCCTGGGCAGCCATGATTCCGCTTTTTTGGAAGGTCTTCCTATGGGCCGCGGCAGAAGGAATTGTTGCCGTACCGGTGCGTTCTGTGGGATTCTTCGTTCGCGCCGCAGATAACGCCTGGATGTTCACCCTTGTCACAGAGTTCCTAGCGGTTTTTACGATCATCCTGTCGTTTTGGAGCCTCTGGCCAATCCTGTTCCGCTAGAACCAGAGACCTAGTTCTCTCGAAGCCGATTCTGGTGAGTCGGAGCCGTGAACCAAATTCTGAACTACCTTCGTGCCCCACTCGCGGCCGAGATCGCCTCGGATGGTGCCTGGCGCCGCAGATGTCGGATTTGTAGAGCCAGAAAGTGAACGGAACCCATCAATCACATTGTGACCTTCTAGGCGAATGGCAACCACGTCGCCAGAAAGCATGAACTCGACGAGCGGCTCGAAGAATGGCTTGCCCACGTGTTCTGCGTAGTGCTCCTCAAGCAACGATCGCGATGGTGCAAGCTTCTTTAGGTCGGCTACGACGTAGCCCTTCGCCTCGCAACGACGAATCACTTCGCCGATCAGGTTACGCTTCACGCCATCTGGCTTGATCAGAACCAAGGTCTGTTGCAACTCACTCATCTACTTCTCCTCTGAATCGGTTTCGATACGAAAAACCTCTGGTTGGCCTTCCGGGTTATTTGGATCAATGCCGTTAGCTTTTTGCCAGGCTACTCGAGCTGCATCAATTGTCGAACCGGCCAACATGGCCCAAATCCACAAGCTCAAGAAAATTATCGAGAGCACGATGTAGAAGACTCCAACGCCATTGATCGTGGCGATAAAGATGCTCAGACCCAATAGAGCCGCCTGGTAGATCCAGCCGATTAGGTAGCCACCGCGTCGACCAAGAATTCCTGGCAAGACGATGGCGATGACCGCGAGGGTCAGACCGACTCCCCAGACGGTCGGAGCGTCGCCGAATTGCATGCCAAAAGCGACCAAGGTGCCAAAGAACACGACGAACGATTGAAATGCAAGCAGCATCGAGCCCAATGTTCTCTGAGTGGACCTATTCTTCATCTTCATCATCCCTTTGAATCAACTTAAGCAGGTCGCCCGCCATGCTGACGCTTCCGGTGATGACGATAGCACCGTCTTGTTCAACGGATTCGCGAGCCTGGTTGAGTGCAGATTCGAGATCCGGGGCAACCGATACGCGTGTAAAGAACTCGGATGCGATTTCAGCAAGCGATTCAGGGTCGAGGGCCCGTGGCGAAGTAGACCTGGTCAAGATGACCTCGTCGAAAGACCCGCGCAGAGCCTCCAGCAGCCCGCGAGCATCTTTATCGCCGAGGACCCCGATGATGCCGATGGCCTTTGGCGCTCCGAAATACTCATCGAGTGCATTGGCTAGCGACTCCGCTCCATTCGGGTTGTGAGCGGCATCGATGATGGTTAGCGGCTTTCGGTCGACAACCTGTAAACGCCCAGGGGAACTGGCGTCAGCGACTGCTATGCGAAGGATCTCATCGTGAATCGGCGACTCGCCTCCGCCAAGGAAGCTCTCGACGGCGGCGATAGCCAAGGCGAGGTTGTCGGCCTGGTACGAACCGAAAAGAGGTAGGAACAAATCGTTGTAGGTTCCAGCAAGCCCCTTGATAGTGATTCGTTGGCCATTGCCATCAACGCTCTTACGGACCACTGCGAAGTCATGACCCAGCACTTTGAGTGATTCTGCCGTGCTCTTTGCCTTGGCCGAAATTACGTCGAGGGCTTCGGCGGTTTGGGTGCTCGACACGACGAGCGCGTCCTGCTTGATAATTCCAGACTTGGTTTTGGCGATCTCCGCAATCGTGTTGCCAAGACGCTCCATGTGGTCGAGGGCAACCGGCGTGAATACCGCAACATCGCCGTCGGCAACATTTGTCGAGTCCCATTCGCCGCCCATGCCCACTTCGAGCACCAAGACATCGACCGGTGCGTCGGCAAAAACGGCAAATCCAAGCACGGCCAGCGCTTCGAAAAAGGTGAGCTTGGTGTCGCCGGCCGCTTCGAGCTCAGCGTCAACCATTTCGAGGATCGGCGAAATGTCGTTCCAAACCTCGAAGAGCACCTCGTTGCTCACCGGTTCGCCGTCAATCGACATTCGTTCATTCAGGTGCACCAGATGCGGGCTCGTGAATCGACCGGTGCGAAGGCCATGCTCTCGCAAGATTCGCTCGATGAAACGGGTAGTCGATGTCTTTCCGTTAGTGCCGGTCACATGAATGACTCGGTAAGCCTTTTGCGGGTCACCCAACAGCTCAACGGCGCGACGAGTTGGTTCGAGCCGTGGCCTTAACTTGTTTTCTGGGATGCGCGCAAGCAGGGCATCCTCTACGGATTTGGCTTTTTTGGCCCAGAGTTTGTCGTTCAAAGCTTGACTACCGAGATTCGAACAGATTCGGAGTCGCCAACGGCTACGGCACCCGACGCATCGCCAAGCTCGACGTCAAGCTCGAGAGCGAGAGTTTCGGCCATGACCAGGTCTTTGTGTGCAGCGATGGCTTGAAGAACTACCTGCGAGCCGAGCAACGAAAGGCGGATGCGGTCGCTGACGTCGAGTCCGGCATCCTTGCGAGCCTGCTGGATCTGACGAATGACGTCGCGGGCGAGCCCCTCGGCGATCAATTCTTCGTTGAGTTTTCCATCGAGAATGAGGAATCCACCGGACGGCAGAATGCCGATCAAATCGGTTGGTTGTTCTCCCTCGTTGCCCCCGGCGAAGTCAGCAACCAGATCAATCTCGTACTCGCCCTCGAGGAGTTCGACTCCCCCAGCAACCACGGCATTTTCGGCCTGCGACCAGTCACCGGCCTTGGCTGCCTGGATGACCGCTTGAACGTTCTTGCCGAGTCTTGGCCCTGCAGCGCGCGCGTTCACGGTGAGACGCTTGACGACACCGAACTCGGTGGCACTATCGATAGCAAGTTCGACGATTTCGACGGACTTCACGTTCAGCTCGTCTTTTAGAAGATCGGCAAACTGCAGCATCGTAGCGGAGCCCGTTGCGACGACGACCAGCTTCGACAGCGGAAGACGCACGCGAAGACCAGCAGCCTTGCGGAGGCTTTGTGCCACCGAGGATGCGGCGCGTACCTCATCCATGGCTCCTACAAGTTCTGGATCAGCGGTAAACAGGTTGGCGTCTGGATAGCTCTGAAGGTGAACCGATCGTTCGCCGGTGAGACCACGCCATACTTCTTCGGTCACCATCGGAAGCAGCGGTGCAGCAACTCGACAGACCGTCTCGAGGACTGTGAATAGCGTGTCGAAGGCCTCGACCGATCCTTCCCAGAAGCGGTCGCGAGAACGCCTGACGTACCAGTTGGTGAGCACATCGGCGAAGTCGCGCAGACGTGAAGACGCCGAGTATGAGTCGTATTTGTTCATGTCGCCCTCGACAGCAACCACAAGATCGCGAGTCTTGGCCAGCAGATAGCGGTCAAGCACATCGGTGCTTGAATGGCTGATCTTTGCTTCATACCCAGCAGCGTTCGCATAGAGCGAGAAGAAGTAGTAAGTGTTCCAAAGCGGGAGCAGGAACTGCCTAACGCCTTCCCTGATGCCCTGCTCGGTCACGATCAGGTTTCCGCCGCGCAGAATCGGGCTTGCCAGCAAGAACCAGCGCATGGCGTCGGCTCCATCGCGGTCGAACACCTCGTTGACATCCGGGTAATTGCGAAGCGATTTCGACATCTTCTGGCCATCATTACCAAGGATGATGCCGTGCGAGATTGCCGACTTGAACGCTGGGCGGTCGAAAAGTGCGGTTGAAAGCACGTGAAGTGTGTAGAACCATCCTCGAGTCTGGCCGACGTATTCAACGATGTAGTCGCCAGGGTTGTGGGTGTCGAACCATTCGCGGTTTTCAAACGGGTAGTGCACCTGCGCGAACGGCATCGAACCAGACTCAAACCAGCAGTCGAGAACCTCGGGAACACGACGCATCGTCGAGCGACCGGTAGGGTCGTCCGGGTTTGGTCGAGTTAGATTGTCGATTGTTGGACGGTGAAAGTCGTCAATGCGAACGCCGAAATCGGCCTCAAGTTCATCGAGTGATCCATAAACATCGATACGCGGGTAGTTCGGGTCGTCAGACTTCCAAACTGGAATCGGCGCACCCCAGAATCGGTTGCGGCTGATTGCCCAGTCGCGCACGTTCTCGAGCCATTTTCCGAAAGAACCCTCTTTGGTGTGCTCGGGAGTCCAGTCGATCTGCTGGTTGAGCTCGAGCATTCGATCACGCAGCTTGGTGGTTTCAACGAACCATGACGAGACCGCCTTGTAGATCAGCGGGTTCTTGCATCGATAGCAGTGAGGATAAGGGTGGTCATAGGAAGCTTGTTTGAACAGTCGATCGTTTGCTTTCAGCCAAGCGATGATGTTTTTGTTGGCGTCGAAAACGTGTTGACCGGCGAACTCGCTGACGATCGAGTTGAACTCGCCGCGCTCATTCACTGACACATAGACGGGGATACCGGCTGCTTCACAAACCCTTTGGTCATCTTCACCGTAAGCGGGTGCTTGGTGCACAATGCCGGTGCCGTCATCGGCTCCTACGTAGTCATCGACGAGCACCTGCCAAGCGTTTGCCACCTCAAACTTTGACTCGTCGCGATAGAAATCGAAGATGGGCTCGTAACGCAGCCCCTTAAGCTCTGAACCAAGAACCCTGCGCGAAACGGCTGCAACCGCATCCTCGCTGGATTCGAAACCGAGCTCCTTGGCGTGAGCGCCGACGAGTGACGAAGCTAGAAGGTAGCCATTGACGATTGCGTATTCAATGGCAGGCCCTACCGCGAGGGCGAAGTTGGTAGGAAGGGTCCAAGGGGTCGTGGTCCAGGCAAGAAGCTTCACGCCGTCGAATCCCTGGCCATCGAGCACGGGGAATGTGACCGTTACCGTTTGGTCTTGGCGGTTTTTGTAGACCTCGTCGTCCATGCGTAGTTCGTGGTTCGAGAGCGGAGTCTCGCAGCGCCAGCAATAGGCGAGAACCTTGAAACCCTCGTAGATGAGTCCCTTGTTGTGAAGCTGCTTGAACGCCCATAGAACACTTTCGGTGTAAGGCGTATCGAGTGTCTTGTAATCGTTGTCGAAGTCGACCCAACGCGCCTGTCGGGTGACATAGCTGCGCCACTCTTCGGTGTACTTGAGAACCGAGGTGCGGCAGTATGCGTTGAACTTGTCGATGCCAAACTTCTCGATTTCGGGGCGTCCGGAGATACCAAGTTGGCGCTCCGCTTCGACCTCGGCAGGCAGACCATGTGTGTCCCAACCGAAGCGACGATCTACCCGATAACCCTGCATCGTCTTGAATCGCGGAACCATGTCTTTCGCGTAGCCGGTTAGCAGGTGGCCGTAGTGCGGGAGCCCGTTGGCAAACGGTGGGCCATCGTAGAAGACGAACTCATCGGAGTCGCGACGCTGGTCGAGAGAGGCTTGGAAAGTGCCGTCGGCGGCCCAGTATCCCAAAATCTTCTGCTCTACCGAGGGGAAACTGGGGCTCGGATTTACGCCTTCGCTCGCGCTCGATGCGTCGTCATTGATTTTGGGGTACATGCTTGCTTTCGTGAAGTGATTCAACACTCAATGTTAACCTTATACAGACCCCTATTTTGGAGACTTTCAGCGTGACCACTGCCACACCATCCTCAGACTTTCTTGCCCAGGCGAACCCACCCGAGAGGGCAAGCGTCGAAGGCTTAGAAGAGAAGTGGTCGATCGTCTGGGACGAGCAGGGTGTCTACCGCTTCGACCGATCTGCCACGCGTGAGCAGATCTATTCGATCGACACTCCCCCGCCAACAGTTTCGGGCTCACTCCACGTCGGTCACGTCTTTTCTTATACCCACACGGATGTGGTTGCCAGGTTCAAACGCATGAAGGGTTTCGAGGTCTACTACCCGATGGGTTGGGACGACAACGGGCTACCAACCGAACGCCGAGTTCAGAACTACTTCGGCGTGCGTTGCGACCCGAGCTTGCCTTACGACCCATCGTTCGTTCCGCCATTCGAAGGCGGGGACAACAAGTCTTCGAAGGCTGCCGATCAGATCGCGATCTCGCGCCGCAACTTCATCGATCTTTGTGAACGCCTCACTCTCGAAGACGAGAAGCAGTTCGAGGCGCTCTGGCGCAGACTCGGACTCTCGGTTGACTGGGAGCAGACCTACCAAACCATCTCCCCCGATGCGGTTGCCGTGTCGCAGAAAGCCTTCTTGAACAACCTCGCTCGCGGCGAGGCCTACCAGTCGATGGCGCCGACCCTCTGGGACGTGACCTTCAGAACCGCCGTGGCTCAGGCCGAACTCGAAGACCGTGACCAGCCGGGCAGCTATCACAGGCTCGGTTTTGACGGCCCCGACGGCAAGGTTTTCATAGAGACAACTCGACCCGAACTTTTGCCCGCGTGTGTGGCCTTGGTTGCCCATCCGGATGACGAGCGTTACCAGGGGCTATTCGGTAAGACCGTGCGAACCCCGCTGTTCGAAGTTGAAGTACCCGTTGTGGCACACCGTCTGGCACAGATCGAAAAGGGCTCGGGAATCGCCATGATCTGTACGTTCGGCGACGTTACCGACGTGATCTGGTGGCGAGAACTGGATCTGCCAAACCGAGCCATCATCGGTTTCGATGGTCGAATTCAGAATGAAGCTCCCGAGGGAATCTCCAGCGAACGCGGCTTGGCAGCCTTTGCCGAACTGGCTGGCAAGACAGTCTTTTCGGCGAAGCAGCGAATCGTAGAAATGCTGCAGGAGACCGGCGACATGGTCGGTGAGGCTCGTGCGATAACTCATCCCGTGAAGTTCTTTGAGAAGGGCGACAAACCGCTCGAAATCGTGTCAACTCGGCAGTGGTACATCCGCAACGGAGGGCGCGACGGTGCTATCCGCGACGAGCTCATTGCCAAGGGTAAGCAACTGAAGTTCCACCCTGACTTCATGCGCGTTCGCTACGAGAACTGGGTCAATGGACTGACTGGCGATTGGCTGATTTCGCGCCAACGCTTCTTCGGGGTTCCGATCCCAGTTTGGTACGCGCTTGACGCTAACGGTCAGCCGAACTTCGAGGCACCTCTGGTTCCAAACTTGGATGCACTGCCGATTGATCCTTCAAGCGATGTGCCTGCCGGCTACACCCAAGACCAGCGCGGAGTTGCAGACGGCTTCATCGGTGAAGTCGACATCATGGACACCTGGGCCACCTCTTCGCTAACGCCTCAGCTTGCCGGTGGTTGGATATCTGACCCAGAGAAGTATTCGAAGGTCTTCCCATTCGATCTGCGACCACAGGGGCAAGACATCATTCGCACCTGGCTGTTCTCGACTCTGTTGCGTTCTCACCAGGAATCAGACCAACTCCCGTGGTCCAACGCGGCAATTTCCGGCTGGATTCTCGACCCAGACCGCAAGAAGATGTCAAAGTCGAAGGGCAATGTAGTTGTTCCTGCCGAGCCGATCGATAACCACGGCGCGGATGCGGTGCGCTACTGGGCCGCTGCGGCACGTCTGGGCACCGACGCCGCCTTCGACGAAGGCCAAATGAAAGTCGGCCGCCGCCTTGCAATCAAGGTGCTGAACGCTGCCAAGTTCGCGCTCTCGTTCGAGGTTCCAAGCGGTTACGACGCGGTTACCGAGCCAATCGACCAGTCGATGCTCTTGGCCCTCGCCGATGTAGTTGACGAAGCGACATCCGCGTTTGAAAACTACGATCACACCAAGGCACTTGAGGTGACCGAGGGATTCTTCTGGAAGTTCACCGACGACTATCTCGAGCTAGTCAAAGAGCGTGCCTACGGACAGGGTGGCGCAACCGAGGCAGAGCAGGCATCGGCCACGGTGGCACTTAGACGCGCTTTGCACACGCTACTGCGCCTGTTTGCACCGTTCATTCCATTCACGGCCGAGGAAGTTTGGTCGTGGTGGCAGCAGGGGTCTATTCACCGCGCAGCTTGGCCGACAGCGGCCGACCTTCGGGCAAACACCGACCCGACGAATGGCGCGGTGTTGACACTCGCGTCGCAAGCAGTTTCGAGCATCCGAAAGGCAAAGTCAGACGCCAAGGTTTCGATGAAGTCGAGCATTCAGAGCGCGACAATCGTAGCCCCTGCCGAAAGCTTGCAAAGTCTTCGTTTGGCCGCTGGCGACTTGCGGGCGGTTGGCAAGATCTGGGAACTCGACTTTGCCGAAGGCAGCACGGTGGAGGCGACCAGCATCGTATTCGCAGAGGAATCCGAGTAGAGATTTCAATCTCTGACGCGGTTCGCTGCCTCTAGAAGGCTTAGGCTATGGGCATGACTTTCAACGAAGAAAACCCTTTTGCTCTGCGCTCGACACTCCCCTACGAGTTGCCTGACTTCAATCGAATCTCGATCGAGCAATACCTTCCCGCTTTCTACGAGGGATGCCGGCTACACCTTCTCGAGATAGACGCGATCGTCGCACAATCGGAAGTCACCTTTGAAAACACCATCGTCAGCCTTGAGCGCGCCGGTCAGGTGTTGAACCGGATGCTCATGGTCTTCTACAACAAGTCATCGAGCGACACCTCCGATGAACTGGACGCGATTGAAGCCGAGATCGCTCCGAAGTTGGCAGCCCACAGCGACTCGATTCAATTGAATCCAGCTCTTTTCGCCAGGGTCGACGAACTCCACAAAAAGCGAGGCGAGCTGGCACTAGACGCTGAATCTGACTGGCTGCTCGACCGTTACCACCGCGACTTTATTCACGCGGGCGCTCACCTGAGCGAGGCCGATCGCGAAACTTTGAAGGGTTATAACGAGAGGCTGTCGGTTCTGCAGACGCAGTTCGACCAGCGCCAGCACAACGATGTAAACGAGCTGGCAGTCATCGTGGACGATCTCGCCGAACTCGATGGACTTAGCGAGACCCAGATTGCAACTTCGGCAGCGGCAGCTGCAGCGCGTGGACTCGAAGGCAAGTGGGTCATCCCGATGGTGAACTTCACCGGGCACCCTCTGCTTTCCTCGTTGACTAACAGAAACCTGCGCGAACGAATCATGAAGAACGCCCTCGCCAAAGGAGGCCGCGGAAACGAGTTCGATGTTTCCGACGTAGTTCTGGAGTTCGTCGAACTCCGAGCAAAGAGAGCTCAGCTCTTCGGTTTCAAGTCGCACGCGGAATACATCATCAGCAACCAGACGGCTGGAACGCCTGAGAACGTTCACGGGATGCTGCGCCGAATCGCCCCGGCTGCCATTCGCAATGCGCGACTCGAGGCCGCCGACATCCAAGCGGCAATCGACGCCGAGGGCGGAAAATTCACTCTCGAATCTTGGGACTGGGACCTTTACACCGAGCGTGTTCGTCTCGAAAAGTACAACGTTGATACGGAAAAATTCAAACCATATTTTGAGCTTGAGCGCGTTCTAAAGGACGGAGTGTTCTTTGCCGCCACGAAGTTGTTCGGCATCACATTCACTCCAAGGCCAGACCTGGTCGCGTACCACCCTGACGCACGCGTCTTTGAGGTTCATAACGAAGATGGAACCGAACTCGCGCTGTTCATTTTCGACGCATATGCGCGTGAATCGAAGCGCGGCGGTGCCTGGATGAACAACTTGGTCGACCAGTCATTCCTTATGGGTCAGAAGCCTGTTGTGGTCAACAACCTCAACATTCCAAAGCCACCGGCAGGTGAGCCAACTCTGCTGACCTTCGATGAAACCAACACTTTGTTCCACGAATTCGGTCACGCCTTGCACGGCATGCTTTCCAGCGTCACCTATCCACGCTTCTCAGGCACGTCGACTCCGCGTGACTTCGTGGAGTTCCCATCGCAGGTGAACGAAATGTGGATGCTGTGGCCAGAAGTCGTTGAGAACTATGCCAAGCACCACATCACGGGCGAGGCTCTTCCTCAAGAGTGGATCGACAACCTCAAGGCGACGGACACCTTCAATCAAGGGCACGCCACCACCTCATACCTCGCAGCAGCGATTCTCGATCTGGCATGGCACGAACTTACGCCAGGTGCTGGGGTTTCGGACGTGTTCTCTTTCGAAGCAAGGGCGATCGCCGATTACGGTCTAGATTTCGGTCCGGTGCCGACCCGCTATCGCACGACGTATTTCAGCCACATCTTTGCGGGCGGATACTCGGCGGGCTATTACGGCTACATCTGGTCTGAGGTCCTCGACGCCGATACCGTCGAATGGTTCAAGAACAATGGCGGCCTAACCCGCTCTAACGGGGACCACTTCAGAAAAACTTTGCTGTCGCGAGGAGGCAGCAAGGATGCAATGCAGTTGTTCCGCGACTTCCGCGGTCAAGACGCTTCGATCGAGCCCCTGCTCAACCGTCGCGGCCTGAACTAGGTTCGTCGAGATTTCGTAAGCTCGAGCCACTGCCAAATCAGCACGCCACCGAGTAGCGCCCAGAAGGCTGGGCCAACACCAAAAAGAGCCAGGCCAGAAGCGCCGATCAAAAAGGTGACGATGGCCGGTAGGCGCAGCTCTGCGACCTCAACCGTCGAGAAAACTGCGTTCACCATGGTTCCAAAGAGCGCTACTCCCGCGGTTGCCAACACCAAAACTCTAGGCACCTCGTTCACAAATGCGACCAACGGAGTCACTGCAAAGGCCAGGACAAGGTAGAGGACTCCCCCGAAAACCGACGCCAACCAACGTTTGGTCGAATCTTTGTGGGCTTGCTCGTTTGCATTCAGGGCAGCCGTTATTGCGGCCAAGTTCAGAGCGAATCCGCCGAAGAATGACTGGGCCATCGTGGTGATTCCCGTCGAAGCAAGGACAGGACGAAACGGCACCTCGTAATCGAAGGTCTTCATGATTGCGATGCCCGGCACGTTTTGGCTTGCCATGGTCACTAGATACAGCGGAATGGCTATTCCGATGATGGCAACCGGGTTGAACTGTGGGGTAATGACCTCGAAGACAGGAAGTATTTGAGCTTGAGGCACAGAAACCCCAAGTTGAAACCAGATGCCGATAAACGCAACCGCAATAGCGACTGGAGCGGCCCAAACCTGCGCGAACCGGTATAAGACCAACCAAACCAAAAGCGCTGGGAGAACGATCTTGGAGTATTCCGAGATCGCCTGAAAGGGAGCAATGCAAAACGGAAAGATCACTCCGGCGAGCATGGCAGAAGCGATTGGTTTTGGAATCGCGGACACCGCCCTGCCGAGGGCCGGCCACAGTCCAGTCAGCGCGAGTAGCGCTCCGGTTACCAGAAAGGCACCAGTCGCATTTGCAAACCCAAGCCCCAGGGATGCCGAAGAAACAAGGAGCGCAGCTCCTGGCGTACTCCAAACTATCGAGATGGGCATTTTGAAACGCCAAGATAGGCCGATGGAGAGCAATCCATAAGAGATCAACATCAAGAAAACGGCGGTTGCGGTTTGATCTGGGGTGGCACCAAGACCCGTGAGAGCGGTTAGCACTACTCCGATAGACGCTGCGGTTCCGGTGACCGATGCGACAGTACCCGCCAAAAGCGGAGCTCTCACATCAGCGAACTTCAATTAGGCAGATTTCTCTCGCAGAGCGCTGAAGGGCACAACCTCTGGTGCGGAGCCGGTGAGCACGACATCCTTGGTGATTTTGACAACGCCGGTGATTGCACTACCTGGAAGCTCGAACATGACCGGACCCAGAATCTCTTCGAGGATCGCACGAAGACCACGAGCGCCGGTGTTTCGCTCAATCGCGAGGTCGGCAATGGTTTCGAGTGCATGGTGGTCAAACTCTAGTTCGAAGCCATCGAGCTCGAACATCCTTTGGTACTGCTTGACCAGTGCGTTCTTGGGCTTCGTGAGAATTTGCAACAAGGCTTTTCGATCGAGTTGACGCACGTGGGCGATCACCGGAAGTCGTCCGATGAATTCAGGAATTAGTCCAAACTTGCGCAGGTCTTCTGGTTGAACCTCACCAAAGAGCTCTTCCGACGCATCCTTGCCAGAGATAGTCGCTCCGAATCCGATGCCCTTCTTGCCGGCCCGCGATGCGATGATCTCTTCGAGCCCCGCGAATGCTCCGGCCACGATGAACAACACGTTCGTGGTGTCGATCGAGATGAACTCCTGCTGAGGATGCTTGCGGCCACCCTGAGGCGGAACGGAAGCCACTGTGCCTTCGAGAATCTTGAGCAGCGCTTGCTGCACACCTTCGCCCGAAACGTCTCGGGTTATCGAGGGGTTCTCAGCCTTGCGTGAAATCTTGTCGATCTCGTCGATGTAGACGATGCCCGTTTCTGCCCGCTTGATGTCCCCATCGGCGGCCTGAAGCAGCTTAAGAAGAATGTTCTCGACGTCTTCACCAACGTAGCCAGCCTCGGTCAGCGCTGTGGCATCGGCCACCGCAAATGGAACGTTGAGCCTTTTGGCGAGTGTCTGCGCCAGGTAGGTCTTGCCGCATCCGGTGGGGCCAATCATGAGGATGTTCGACTTGGCGATTTCGATTGAATCGTGTTCCTTGCCAGCGGTTGTCAGAGTTCCGCGTGAGCGAATGCGCTTGTAATGGTTATAGACCGCAACCGAAAGCGCCTTCTTGGCTTGGTCTTGGCCAATTACATATTCTTCGAGGAATGCGTAGATTTCTTTGGGGCGAGGAAGGTCGATTTCTTCGACCGTCTTTTGAACCGGGCCACCGAGTTCTTCTTCGATAATCTCGTTGCAAAGCTCGATGCATTCGTCACAAATGTAGACACTTGGGCCGGCAATTAGCTTGCGAACCTGCTTCTGACTCTTTCCGCAGAAAGAGCATTTCAGGACTTCCCCAGATTCGCTCAGCTTGCTCATAACTAAAACCCTATATCCACAGATAGACAAAGCGGGCGAGCAACGCTCACCCGCTTCTGCCTATGAGTTCTCTATTTGTTCTTGCGAGAGGTCAAAACCTGGTCGATGAGGCCGTACTCGAGTGCTTCTTGCGACGTCAGGATGTTATCTCGGTCGATGTCTTTCTTAACCTCGGCCACAGAGCGCTTGGAGTGCTTGGATATGGTGTCTTCAAGCCATTCACGCAGACGCATCATTTCGCGAGCCTGAATCTCGATGTCGGAAGCCTGGCCGCGATCGCCGCCGCTAGCCGGCTGGTGGATAAGAATTCGGGCATTCGGGAGTGCAAGACGTTTGCCAGGAGCACCAGCTGCCAGTAGCACAGCGGCAGCCGAAGCAGCCTGGCCGAGACATACTGTCTGAATCTGAGGGCGAATGTATTGCATGGTGTCGTAGATAGCTGTCATCGCAGTGAACGAACCACCGGGTGAGTTGATGTACATGGTGATGTCGCGGTCAGGGTCTTGCGACTCAAGCACAAGCAACTGGGCCATGATGTCGTCGGCCGAGGCATCGTCTACCTGAACACCCAGAAAGATGATGCGATCTTCGAAAAGCTTGTTGTAGGGGTCTTGGCGTTTGTAGCCATAGGAAGTGCGTTCTTCGAAGGTTGGAAGAATGTATCGAGCTTCAGGGCTCATGAAGTTTGGAGTGGTCATGTTTTACTTCTTTCCTACGCCGGTGGTGCCACTGGCAAACTCTTGGATGTGGTCAATAAATCCGTATTCAAGCGCTTCTTGGGCGGTGAACCAGCGGTCGCGGTCGCCGTCTTGCATAATCTGCTCGACTGTCTTGCCGGTTTGCGATGCGGTGAGAGTAGCCAACTGCTTCTTCATCGAAAGAATTAGCTCGGCCTGAGTCTGAATGTCGCTGGCGGTTCCACCGAAGCCTCCGTGAGGCTGGTGAAGCAGCACTCGGGTGTTTGGGGTCGCGTAGCGCTTGCCCTTGGTGCCCGATGAGAGCAAGAACTGCCCCATGGATGCGCACATTCCGATGCCGACAGTGACGACGTCGTTCGGAACATATTGCATCGTGTCGTAGATCGCCATGCCCGCGGTGATGGATCCGCCCGGTGAGTTTATGTAGAGGTAGATGTCACGGGTCGAGTCTTCGGCGGCAAGCATCAGCATTTTGGCGCAGATTTCGTTTGCGTTGTCGTCACGAACCTCACTGCCCAGCCAAATGATGCGGTCTTTGAGCAAACGCTCGAAGATGGACTGCGGAAGGCGGAATTCCTCTGCCATGTTGTGACTCCTAAGTTGTTGTCGTTGCTAGACCAAGATACTTGCCTGCACCGACGTTATTTGTTGCTGTTCGCCATCGGCAGATAGTCGTGTCGCAAAAGAAAAAGGCCCGAACCAATCGGTTCGAGCCAGTTTCTTAACGCTAATTAGTCGTGGTCGTGACCGGTGTGGTCTTCGCCAGCCTCTGCATCGGTTTTGAAGAACTCGGTGAGATCGATCTTGTTGCCCTTCTTGTCGACAACTTCGGCCGACTCGAGCACAACCGCAAGTGCCTTGCGGCGAGCGACTTCGGCAACGAACATCGGAATCTGACCGTTCTGGTCGACAATTTTGATGAATTCGTTGACATCCATGCCATACGACTGAGCAGCCTGAATCAGGTATTGAATCAGTTCTTGCTCATTGACTTTTACTTCCTCGGCCTCAGAGATCGAGTCGAGCAACATCTGTACCTTGAAGGAGCGGGTGCTCTGCTCGGTAACTTCGGCGCGGTGCGCAGCATCCTCGAGACGTCCCTCACCCTCTAGGTGACGGTTGACATCCGCTTCGATCAATTCCGCGGATGCAGGAACATCAACTAGCTCGAGCAGCTTGTCGGTGAGTAGGTCACGCGCCTGGATGCCCTGGTTGTATGACTTAGAGCGGGCGATCTGGGCCTCGATGCCCTTCTTTAGGTCGGCGACGGTGTCGAACTCGCTGTAGAGCTTGGCGAATTCGTCGTCAAGTGCTGGAAGCTCGCGCTCCTTGACAGCATTCAGAGTGACCGAAACCTGAGCATCCTGGCCCGCGCGGTCGCCGCCAACTAGCTTCGAAACGAAGGTCGTCGACTCGCCCGCAGTTAGGGTGTCTAGAGCCTCGTCGATGCCATCGAGAAGGTTTCCCGAACCGATCTCATAGGAGATGTTGTCTGCGGTGTCGATTACGGTGCCGTCGATCTCCGCCTTCAGGTCGATGCTGGTGAAGTCGCCCTTTTTGGCCGGGCGGTCAACGGTCTTTAGTGAACCGAAACGAGCACGAAGTGCGTCTACCTCGGCGTCAACTTCGATCGGCGCGACCTTGATTTCGTCGACCTGAACCTTGATTCCCTGGTACTTAGGGAGCTTGATGTCGGGACGAGCCTCGACCTCAACCTCGAAAACCAGCTCTCCTGCGAAAGTCTCGTTATCTGGAGTCGAGGTGATTTCAACCGAAGGCTGAGCCAACGGGCGAACTGCGTGCTCCTCAAGAGCGTTGCGGTAGAACGCGTCGATTGCGTCGTTGATGGCGTGTGCCAAAATGGTCGGCTTCCCGACACGCTTCTCGAGCAGTGCCGGTGGAACCTTGCCCTTGCGGAAACCTGGGATCTGCGCATCCTCGCCGATGTGCTCATAGGCGTGCTTGATGCTTGGACCGAGGTCCTCTGCAGTTGCCGTGATGGTGATCTTGACGCGAGTTGGCTTGATGCGTTCGACTGTGGACTTCAAGGATTCATCTCCAATAGGGGTCACCCGAGCGGGCTCGTTGATGCGGTTGAAGGCAATAACTGGTCGGGGTGACAGGACTCGAACCTGCGATATCCTGCTCCCAAAGCAGGCGCGCTAGCCACTACGCTACACCCCGGTGGTCAATCCGGTTTTTTGTTCAAAGACCGAACAACCTCCGCAAGTCTATCCCATAGAATGGTCTGGTTGATACGATTTCAAATCGAAAAATCAACGCTGCGGATGTAGCTCAATGGTAGAGCCTCAGTCTTCCAAACTGATGGTGCGGGTTCGATTCCCGTCATCCGCTCCAAACCCCCGAGCAATCGGGGTTTTTTCTTTTGAGGTCTCTCCTGGGCGAAAGCCGACATCCCGACTAGCTCTGACAGCCGCTGCACCAGTACAACTTGCGTGCCGCCATCAGTTCGATGCTGACTTCTGTGCCACACATTCGGCACGGTTGCCCCTCACGCTTATAAACCCAGTTGCGTTCATCCTTGGTGGGGCGCTTTTTGAACAGTTCGTCTCGAGTGATCATGAATCCCGTGGCGACACCGACTTTTAGCAATTTGACCGCATCGTCCCAGAGGGCTTGCACCTCATCCACTGTGAGGCTGGTTCCCGGTCGATGAGGCTCGATTCCCGCTCGAAACAGCAACTCGGCTCGGTAGACATTTCCGATTCCTGAGATCACATCCTGATTCATCAAGAGCAGTCCAACTGCGGACTTCGATCTCGTTACTCGCTCGATGAAGCGGTGGGACTCTCGTTGCCTTGGATTCGGATTGATTGGATCGGGTCCTAGCCGCCTAAGAACGGCCCCCACCTCGTCGGGTGAAATCACCTCGCAAACGGTCGGTCCGCGAAGATCTGCAGAGACCCGACCCGCGCTGAACCTAACTCGCACTTGGCCAACGACCTCGTGATCACGGTCGCCATCGTGAAACTGCCACTTTCCGTAAATTCCAAGATGTATGCGGATTGTGCCGCCACCATCAAACTCAAGAAACATCTGCTTTCCGACGGCGTATGCCCGAATGAGCGTTTGCCCAGACACCAAGCGAGCCGCGCTGGCGAACCTGCCCTGCGGCGATGAGATTGTGACAGTCTTGCCAGAAAAATCCCGTTCGAATCGGTCAGCGATTCGGTGAACTGTGTGGCCCTCTGGCATCGGTTATAGGATGTCGCCGGTTTGCTCGTAAACGCCGATTTTGCCGATTCTTCGAACGTGACGCTCATCGTGGCTGAATGGCTCGGCGACGAAGGCTCGAATTATTTCGAGAACCTCGTCCTGGGTGTGTTGACGAGCACCCACAGCAATAACGTTTGCGTTGTTGTGTTGACGGGCAAGTTTCGCGGTGTCAAGGTTCCAGGCCAATGCGGCACGAATGCCCTTTACCTTGTTTGCTGCGATCTGCTCACCGTTGCCCGAGCCGCCAAGAACAATACCTAAAGCCTCAACCTTAGCGTTCTCATCCGCAATGACAGCCAATGCTGCATTGATGCAAAACGCGGGGTAATCGTCGAGTGGGTCGTATTCGGTCGGTCCGTGGTCAAATACCTCATGGCCATCGGCTCTAAGCGAATCAATCAAAAAGTGGCTGAGGTCGAGACCGGCGTGGTCGGTGGCAATGTGAATGCGCATCGCTATTTCTTCTTTCGAGGTGCGGAGGTTTTGCCCTTCGGCTGAGCCTGCGGACCCGTGTTTATCGTCGTGTATGCAGTTGAACTGAGTTTGGTTTTGGTGTCATCGAGAATGAAGCGGTAGGTCACAACAGCCGAAATCAAATTTGCACCTCCGACAACAAAGGCGGTGGTCACCATGGTCGCAGCTCCAGTGGCATTGACTCCAGCCTGCGAGTTGCTCATAACCCAAAGCAGAAATAGGGCTAGCCCGCCGGTGAATAAAACGTTGATTCCAAGGTTGATCAGAAAGCGTTGCTTGATCCCACGATTTTTCACCAGTAGCCCAACAAATGACCAGGCACTGAAGATCGGGAACATGAAAAATAGCGCGGACGCTGTGGCGAAGTTGAAGGCCGTGTTGAGGTTGCCGGTTGTCGCGAAGAAGTAGGCGATAACAAGAAGGAATGAGAGCGCAAACGTAGCCGAGGACTCAATCAGAGGACTTGGTCTCAGGCGCATTCTGTCTCAATTCTTGTAGGCGGAGCACTGCTATTAGGCTAGACGAAGATTGCTACATCGTTCGACACAGGAGTCGCAAATGCCAGGAGAAAACCTCACCAGAAGCGAAGCAGAAGTTCGCTCATCCCTAGTTAGCACGCATTCATATTTGGTTGAACTCGACCTTACCTCTGGCGACGAAACGTTCCGTTCGAAGACGACGGTTCGCTTCTCTGCCCAGCAAGGGTCAAGCACATTTATCGACGCGATCACGTCGAAGGTTCACTCAGTGATTCTGAATGGCGCCGCACTGGACACCGATTATGTGTCAGACGGGGTGCGCATCTCACTTTCTAACCTCGCAAGCGAAAACACTCTGATTGTCGATGCCGAAGCCTTCTTCATGCACACCGGCGAGGGTCTGCACAGGTTTGTTGACCCTGTCGACAACGAGGTCTATCTCTACACGCAGTTCGAGGTGCCTGACAGCCGTCGCATGTTCGCTGTCTTCGAGCAACCCGACTTGAAGGCAACTTTCGAGTTCGTGGTCACCGCACCGAGCCACTGGAGTGTTGTCTCGAACCAGCCGAGCCCATCCCCTGTCGATCTGCGAGACGGAAGGTCCACTTGGCATTTCAGCCCGACCCCCCGAGTTTCGTCATACATCACTGCATTGATCGCAGGCCCTTATGTTTCTCGTCACGACAGCCTCATCTCGTCTGACGGTCGCACCATCGATCTAGGTGTGTATTGCCGCGCATCGCTCGAACAGTACCTCGAGGCCGACTACATGTTCGCAAAGACAAAAGAAGGCTTTGAGTTCTTCGAGAGAGTCTTCAGCTACCCATATCCGTTCGAGAAATATGACCAGCTGTTCGTGCCCGACTTCAACGCTGGTGCTATGGAGAATGCCGGCGCTGTGACCTTCACCGAGACTTATGTTTTCCGCGGCGCAGTGGCCGAAGCACTGGCCGAGCGTCGAGTTACCACCGTTCTCCACGAATTGGCGCACATGTGGTTCGGCGATCTCGTCACCATGAAGTGGTGGAACGACCTCTGGCTAAACGAGTCGTTCGCTGAATATGCCTCACACCTAGCGATGGCCGAGGCAACCGAGTGGACTGAGGCCTGGACAACGTTTGCCAGCGGTGAAAAATCCTGGGCATACAACCAAGACCAGATGCCAACCACTCACCCGATCGTGGCCGAAATTCGAGACCTAGAGGATGTTCAGGTCAATTTCGACGGAATCACATATGCCAAGGGAGCTTCGGTTTTGAAGCAACTGGCCGCCTACGTAGGGCGCGAACCATTCGTTCAAGGTGTCGCAAACTACTTCAAAAAGTTCGAATTCAAGAACGCAGTTCTGGGCGACTTACTAACGGAACTGGAAACTACCAGCGGACGCGACCTCAAGGCTTGGAGCGCTCAATGGCTAGAAACCGCGGGAGTAAACACCCTACGCAGCGAAATTTCCGAGGACGCCGAAGGCAAGATCTCGTCATTCAAGGTGCTTCAGAGCGCTCATCCCGACTGGCCGACAATCCGCGATCACCGAATGGGCATCGGGTTCTACAGCCTCCAGGGTGAGAGCCTAAAACGCACCCACTACATCGAGCTGGATGTGACGGGAGCATGCACCGACGTGTCAGAACTCGTCAGCCTCGATCGACCCGACCTGATTTTGCTCAACGATGAAGACCTGGCCTATGCAAAGATTCGCCTTGATGAAAAGTCGTGGAAATTTGCACTCGGAAACCTAAGGAACTTCGACGACTCTCTAGCTCGCGCACTCGTCTGGGGTGCCGCTTGGGACGCAACCCGTGACGGCGAAGCCAACCCTAGGGACTTCATCGATTTGGTGTTGAACAACGTTGCGGCGGAAACCCAGGGAACCATGCTCCTGACACTTCTTCGCCAATTGCTAACAACCACGAAGATTTACACGTCGCCGGCTAGACGTCACGAATCGATTGTTTACGTTTGTGGTCGCCTGCTAGATCTAGCCCAGAAGGCATCCCCCGGTTCCGACCAACAGTTGTTGTTCACCCGTTTCTCAACATACTTCGCTGAAGTGCCTCAGCACGGCGACGTGATCGAAGGTCTACTTGACGGCAGTGTCATTTTCGAAGGACTCAAGTTAGACCAAGACATGCGGTGGGACCTGATCAACGGTTTGGTCATGGAGGGCCGCTACGCGCTGGCTGAAATCGAGGCCGAGCTTGAAGTCGATAACACGGCAAACGGCGCTAAGCAGGCGATCATGGCTCGCACATCCATTCGTACCGCGGAGGCCAAAAAGGCTGGTTGGAACGAGGTTGTCTATGACACCAGCCTCTCGAACAGCGACATCAGTTTTGGTTGCCAGGGTCTCGTACGCAATCACGACACCGTGTTGCTCGAACCGATGGTCGACTGGTACTTCGATGCCGCCCTGGAAGTCTGGAACAACCGAACATTCAAGATCGCCGAATACATTCTCAAGGGCGCATACCCGTTCTATCTGGCCAATGGAAAGCTGGCTGAACGCACTAGGGAGTTTGCTGAGCGGAGTGATGTGAAGGCTATTCCAGCGCTTCACCGCATGATCGTAGAGAACCTGGACGTTGTCGAAAGGGCTCTCCGCGCACAGAAGATGGACAGTTGAACATGAACGATTTCCCGGCAACAGTGGCTCAGTTCTGGCACGACAACCAAACCCTGATTCGAATTGTTTTCGTACTTGTCGGCAGCCTGATCTTGCGTGCTGTGATGCTTGCCTCGGTCAAACGTATTGTTGCCGGTGTCGTCACCGGCGTCGCTGGCAAGGCGGGCGTAAAAAACGGCGAGGAATCACCAATCGAAAAAGCCCGAGTCGTTCAACGCACCCGAACCATCGGTTCGGTGCTTTCGAACTTCATCACCTGGGGCATCAGCATTTTCGCCGCGATCGTCGTTCTTAGTGAACTCGGCGTTGCTGTTGGCGGACTTATCGCGGGAGCGGGAATCATCGGTGCGGCCTTAGGTTTCGGTGCCCAGAGTTTGGTTCGCGACCTAATCAGCGGACTCTTCATTGTCTTCGAAGATCAGTATGGGGTTGGCGACGTCGTTGACCTTGGAGAGATCAAGGGCTCGGTCGAGGTTGTGGGTCTTCGCGTAACCCAAATCAAAGACTTCGAAGGCACGCTTTGGTATGTGCGAAACGGTGAAATCTCGCGAGTTGGCAACAAATCTCAAGGCTGGTCACGCGTCGTGCTCGACCTCGCACTCGATGGTGACACCGATAGGCAGAAGGCCACCGCAGTGCTTCTTGCTGCCGCATCCTCGGTGACAAAGTCGAAAGAATTCGTCGACGAAGTGCTTGCCGAACCCGAGGTCTGGGGTGTTCAGGCTTTCAACGGGGATGAGGTGGTTCTCAGGCTCGTGATCAAGGTCGACCACAGAAACCAGGATGCTGTCGCTCGTGCCCTGCGCGAACAGGTGCTGGTCGAGGTCAAAAAGTCGAAGATAGCCCTAAGCTCTGGCCGCCAATCCGTGTTCGTCAAACTTGGAAAGTAACTCTTGAGTCACGAGTTTGAAGATAAAGACCGCGTCGAAACGGTGCGTTTAACGATGCCGTCAGGCGAAAAAGCCGGTGGAAACTTCTTCGAACAGGTTGGGGGAAGTCCGGTCTTTGAAAAGCTCGTAAACGCCTTTTACGAAGGCGTAGCCAACGATGATGTGCTTCGCCCGATGTACCCAGAGGAAGATTTAGGACCCGCGGCGAGGCGTCTTCAACTCTTTCTCGAGCAATACTGGGGTGGTCCCAGCACCTATCAAGAGGAGCGCGGTCATCCTCGCCTAAAAATGCGTCACGCAGTTTTCAAGATCAATCCACTGGCTCGTGAACGCTGGCTTTTACACATGCGTGCCGCACTGGAATCGCTGGAATTATCCCCGCTGAAGGAAGCCGAGCTTTGGGCGTACCTAGACCGAGCCGCCACAGCGATGTTGAATACTTTCGAGGACTGACTTAGGCGAAACTCGTTGCCGCTCTAGCAATCACGTGACCGTGCATGCTGCTTAGTCGAACCCAGTTCTCTGCCTCATAAACCGCAACGTTCTCGTTTTCGGTCAAGAAACCGAGACCCGCCGCCACAAACGCTGCACCGGTTGGCACACGCGGGTTCTGTTCGATGGCGCGACCCCAAATCTCTCCTCGAATACGAGCCGCTATCGGACCACCTACCGACTCGGGAAGAGTGTCGGCAACCTCTGAAATTCCGTCTTTGGCTATTTGAGTGAGCTCCCTCTCACTGATCTCTCCCAACTCAATCCAACCGGAACGCGGAGGCGTGATGCCCGCCCAAGGAGCCCGCTGATTTTCTGGGAGCTGGATGGTCGAACCTTTGGCGTTCCACACGTCTGCATCGATTACTCGAGCTAGTCGATCAAGAACCGATTGAATGTCGACCAGCGATTCGACCTCTGCAGGTGCCGCCAATGCGCAGGTGCGCAAACCAAGCACTGTTGGGCCGTTCTCCATGATGCTGCCAGCAAAAATCGGTGCAACGTATGCGGCTAGAACATCGCCATAGGCACGTAGTCTCACCAGTCCGTTAGGGTCGAGGCGCTTTGCTCGAGTTAGAAAGGCCTGAAGATCGGCGGCGGTTTCGATGTCGGCGAGGAGAAATTCGTTTTTCATGGTCTTGTCTAAACTAACCTGTGACGGCTGCCAACAGCCAAAAGGGCGTGAGAAATGTCAAACCAAATACCAATCCCTTCGGATCCTTTAGCCGAACTCCTTATGACACTCGACCTATCCGACGCGTCTGGAGCGCGAACCAAGGAAGACATATTCATCGGACCTTCCCAGTGGATGCCGCACGGCAGAGTTTATGGTGGGCAGGTACTAGCGCAATCACTTGTGGCCGCTACTCGTACCGTTGACGCAGCTCGTCCGGCGCACTCGCTGCACGGTTACTTTTTGCGTCCGGGTGACATCGGTTTGCCGATCACGTTTTCGGTTGACCGTCTTAGGGATGGTCGTTCTTTCAGCACTAGACGGGTGCAGGCCTACCAAAACGGCGAACCAATCTTTTCGATGATCGCATCGTTTCAGGATGTCGATCCGGGTTTAGATCACCAACTCGAAATGCCTCATGACGTTCCTGACCCAGAGACGTTGCCCAGCGCAGCAGACTTGATGGGAGATAACCCTCATCCTGTCGCCCAGTATTGGTCTAAGGCCAGACCGTTCGACATGAGGCATGCACCGAGCCCGATATATTTCAACGTTGAGGGTGAAAGGGTGGCGAAGCAGGCGGTTTGGCTGAAAGCGCTTGGTCCGATGCCAAACGACATGGAGCTCCACCGTGCCGCACTTGCCTATTTGAGCGACTATTCGATTCTCGAGTCGATTTACCGCCGTCACGGCATTCCGTGGTCATACCCGGGTTTGAAAACTGCCAGCCTCGATCATGCTATGTGGTTTCACAGACACGGGCGAGTCGACGAGTGGTTGCTCTATGTGCAGGAGTCGCCGAGCGCTCAAGGCGGACGAGGTCTCGCCACCGGAAGAATCTACTCCCGAGACGGAAAGCTACTTGCAACCGTTGCCCAAGAGGGCATGGTTCGGGTTCCCGAGAACGGCTAAAGACGCTTAAATCGGCGACTAGGCGCTAACTGGGTGCGACTTAGTCGCGAGTTAGCCGGCGATAGGTCGAGCGGTGCGGTTTCGCCGCTTCGGCACCTAAGCGCTCGATCTTGTTTGCCTCATAGGCCTCGAAGTTTCCTTCGAACCAATACCACTGGTCTGGGTTGTCGTCGCTACCTTCATAGGCGAGGATGTGCGTCGCAACCCTATCGAGGAACCAACGATCGTGGGTGATCACCACGGCGCAGCCGGGGAACTCGAGGAGAGCGTTTTCGAGGCTTGACAGGGTTTCAACGTCGAGGTCGTTTGTAGGCTCGTCGAGAAGAAGCAGGTTTCCGCCCTGTTTCAGAGTGAGAGCAAGGTTTAGGCGGTTGCGTTCACCACCCGAGAGTACTCCCGCTGGCTTCTGCTGGTCTGGGCCTTTGAAACCGAAAGCGGCAACATAGGCGCGAGACGGCATTTCTTGCTGGCCAACCTGCATGTAGTCCAGGCCGTCTGACACGACCTCCCACAGAGTCTTGTTTGGGTCGATGCCGGCGCGACTCTGGTCGACATATGAGACCTTCACAGTTTCACCGATCTTGAGCTCTCCCCCATCCAGCGGTTCTAGCCCAACGATGGTCTTGAACAGGGTGGACTTGCCCACACCGTTAGGACCGATTACGCCGACGATTCCGTTGCGAGGCAAAGAGAACGAAAGTCCGTCGATCAAAGAACGACCATCGAAGCCCTTCTTCAGGTTTTTTGCTTCGAGCACGACGTTGCCAAGACGAGGTCCGGCTGGAATTTGGATCTCTTCGAAGTCCAACTTTCTGGTCTTGTCGGCTTCGGCTGCCATCTCTTCGTATTTGGCAAGACGAGCCTTCGACTTGGTCTGACGTGCTTTCGGACTTGAGCGCACCCAGTCGAGTTCTTCGCTGAGTCGCTTAGCCAACTTGGCATCCTTCTTGCCCTGAACTTCTAGACGTTCACGCTTCTTTTCGAGATAAGTCGAATAGTTGCCTTCGTATGGGTAGGCGCGACCTCGGTCGAGTTCGAGAATCCATTCAGCAACGTTGTCTAGGAAGTACCGGTCGTGTGTCACGGCGAGCACAGCGCCAGGGTATTTCGCGAGGTGTTGTTCGAGCCAGAGCACCGATTCCGCATCCAAGTGGTTGGTCGGTTCGTCGAGCAGAAGTAGGTCTGGCTTTTCGAGAAGCAACTTGCATAGAGCTACGCGACGGCGTTCACCACCGGAAAGGTGCGTGACTGGTGTGTCACCTGGTGGGCAACGCAAGGCATCCATAGCCTGCTCGAGTTGGCTGTCGAGATCCCAGGCGTCTAGATGGTCGATCTCTTCTTGCAACTGGCCCATTTCGGCCAGCAGTGTGTCGAAGTCTGCATCGGGATTTGCCATCTCTTCAGAGATTTGGTTGAAACGGTCGACTTTCGCCTTGATGTGCGACACGGCCTGCTCGACGTTGCCAAGAACGGTCTTGGATTCGTCAAGCGGTGGCTCTTGCATCAGCATGCCGACGGTGAAACCTGGGCTCAGACGCGCTTCACCGTTGGTGGTTGTGTCTATGCCAGCCATGATCTTTAGAACTGACGACTTACCGGCACCGTTCGGCCCGACAACACCGATCTTGGCCCCCGGATAGAAAGCCAGAGTCACGTCGTCGAGGATCACCTTGTCGCCGTGCGCTTTGCGCGCTTTGATCATCTGATAAATAAATTCGGCCATGCCAGCTAGGTCTCTTTCGAAGGATTGCGATTCGAAAAAGGGTGAACCACCCAGTGAATCGTTTCTCATCAAAGTTTATTTGATTGCGGAGGATTCAGGGTGGTTCGCCAGCGGTGAGAAGCAGGAGGCCTACCTACGTGGTGGCCATTTCCTTTTTGCCTTTGCTGTTCTCGCTCTCGCTCTCTGGTTCGTCAACCGGATCGGTCTCTGCGACGAGAACGGTTCGAGTGAAGGCTGCACTGCCCCACATGAGGTCGTGTCCAATGTGGTCTGCCTCAATCTCGACCGAGGTTCCGGCGCGTTCGCCGTTGTCCCAGTCACGAATGTGAAGTTTGCCTGTGACCAGCACTCTTTCGCCTTTGTTGATTGAGGATGCACAGTTGATAGCGAGTTGCCGAAACGATGTCACGGTGTACCAGTTGGTTTCACCGTCGACCCACTTGGATTGCTGCCTGTCGTAACGACGGCTCGAAGCGGCCAAACGAAATGAAGTGATGGGTAATCCGTCTTGAGTGACAAGGTGGCGGGGCGTCGTGGCCACAAGCCCTGCAACCGAGATGTTTTCTGACAAGTGATGCCTTTCGTATTCGAGTGCTCAACAACTCGTGAAATGCATTTTCGCCTAGAACAAACCGGTTAGGAGGCCCGACCCGAAATCTGTGGAAAAGTAACTACTTCAAGTACCCCGAGAAGCCGGAGCGCGCCTTAGCCATCTTTGGGGCTACCACAGCGTTGCAGTATCCCTGGTTGGGATTCTTGGCGAAGAAGTCTTGGTGATACTCCTCGCCGACCCAGAATTCGCTTGCGGCTGCAAGTTCGGTCACGATTTCTCCGTCCCAGTGCTCCGCCGCTCTGGCCAGACCGGCTTCGAACAGTTTTTTCTGTTCGGCGTCTGCATAAAACATCGCAGAGCGATACTGGGTTCCGACATCTGCACCTTGACGATTCAGCTGTCGCGGATCGTGGATTGTAAAGAAGATGTCGAGTATCACGTCGGCGGGGATTAGGGCTTCGTCAAAGACCACCCTCGCTACTTCGGCATGCCCGGTGTTTCCGTTGCAGACTGCCTCATAACTCGGGTTCGAGGTTGAACCGCCCATGTAACCGACCTCTACGTCGATAACTCCCTTGAACTGCATGAAACTGCTGTCGAGGCACCAAAAACAGCCACCGGCTAAAACGAAACTCTTCATGCCTCTAGCCTAGGCTGGAAAGCAGAGCCAGCGTCGACAGGACCAAAGTGAACCAGCGCAACCCAACCATAGGTGCGGTCTTCGCAATCACCGGCGCACTTCTCTTCGGTATCAATGCGAGCACTTCAAAACTCATCATTGCCGCCGGTTTCAGCGCGAGTGAGGTTGTGCTCTATCGGTCGTTTGCAACATCCCTATTCGCATTCGTTGCAGTCGCAATCGCGCACCGTGTCGGTCTACGAATAAAACTCCGAGAGTGGCCTCGGATGCTTGCTTTCGGCGTGTTTGGGGTGGCACTAATGCAGTGGGCTTATTCTCAGGCGGTCTCGAATCTAGCCGTCGGCATAGCGCTGCTCATCGAATACACGGCCATCGTTTGGGTTCCGCTGACGACCTGGCTTTTGCACAGACGCGGAGCTAGCCGCCTCACCTGGATAGGCGTTGGATTCGTGTTGACGGGGTTACTCATCGTTTCGGGGCTTTTGAACTCGCAAACAATCGACCCATTAGGCGCGCTCTTTGCTTTTCTCGCGGCGGCTTTTCTGACCTACTACTTCATCGTGGGAAAGAACATTTTGAGAGAACGTGACACCATGTCTACGCTCGCCTACTCGATGCTCGTCTCCACCGGTTTTTGGGCCATCGCGTCAGGGTGGTGGATGCACGAAGCACCAATCGCGCAGAGTGTCGCACTGCTAGGAAAAGATGCGCCGACTGTTCCGATCTGGCTTGCCTTGATTTGGTTGGCAGTGATGGGTTCGTTCGTGCCAATGTGGCTTTCATACCGAGCCATGCATCACCTGTCATCGACAGCCGCGGGCATAGCCTCGACCTCGGAGACCGTCTTTGCCTTCGGCTTCGGATTCATTATTCTCGGTGAAACCTTTAGTTTGCCCCAGATAATTGGAGGTGCTCTGGTGTTGTGTGGAATTGTTGCGGCCCAGTTTGCCGAACGTCAACACTCTTCGAAAGGAATCAAGTCCGATGGCGACAACTGACCTAACTCACGAAACCTTCATGTCAACCGTTCTTAGTGAGGGAATCACCATCGTTGACTTTTGGGCGGAGTGGTGTGGCCCGTGCCGCATGTTCGGCCCTATTTACGAAGAGGCATCCAATAGGCACCCAGACATCAGATTTGGCAAGGTTGACACAGAGGCCGAGCAGCAACTCGCGGGCGAGGCGAATATTTCGTCGATTCCAACGTTGATGGCGTTTAGGGACGGAGTTTTGCTCTTCAATCAGGCTGGCGCACTTCCGGGCGAGTCATTAGAGCAGCTGATCGCAGCCCTTCGGGCGGTTGACATGGACTCGGTGAGATCCGAAATTGCTAAAGAGCAGCATTCAAATGGAGAGTCATCCGACGCCGAGAACTAACGCGGACTCAAAGCCACGCCAACCGGAATCTCTCGAATCCAGGCTTGATCGGGCAGGTCAATTCGGTGAATGGCTCCGTCGCGCTTGGCCATAAAAGTAGTCGATCCACCACCATCGACCGTAACCGCATCGGTTGCACCGAGTTCACGCAACCACTCGGTCATTTGGCGGATAGTTGAGCCACCCATCCTGAATCCAAAATCGGCTAGAAAGTTACCCGAACTCGAGGTAGCAATCCAGACCTCGCCGGTCGCATTGTTCCATCCGATGGCGGTCCGAGGACGAACTTCTTCGGTTCGTGGGTAGCAGACCTGAATTGTCTTGCCAGCCGACAAAAGGTCACCACCGCGACCGGAAGCTTCAATAAGCCTCGATCCCGAACGGCTGGCGTATCCGTTTGTTATCTCGACGGATGCACCTACGACCGCAGCCTTATAAAGCGCCAACCCATCGTTTCCGAGCTGGATTACCTTGCCACCGTCTGGTACCGCAACTGTGGATCCTCCCCAATACTTTGACTTCAGCTTTCCTTCTGCATCGACAACCAGTGTGTAGCGGCCTTCCAACGTTGGTCTGTTCTTCGAATAGTTCGTGTCATAAAGATTCGCAGCATTGCTTAATCCATCGCTATTAACCGAGCGAATTGTCAACGAAACACCTCCGGTGGTCACCTTGCCAGCTGCCCAGATGCGGTCGGAGACCATGACGTTTCTTGGCGCAGGAATCGGCGGTAGTTTGTAACTTACTTTTGCGCCCACTTTGAGGGCACGGATGCGGTTCGCGTGCGCCCCATTAGCCAGAATCAGGTAGCCGGTCTTCACCTTAAAAGTCGCGGGTTTTGAATAAACCTTGATGACCTTGCCCCCGTCTATCCACAGGGCCGCTTGGTGGGTGGGCAGAGTTTTCGGCCTGTAGTCTGTGGTGAGCACGGTCGCTGCCGAGGCGGCGAGCAGAACTCCTGTGTTAACACCGGTGACAACAATCGTTGACGTTCCAGATTTGAGCGAGCTCGAGCCGGGGTATCCACCAGAAACTGAATAGGGCACCTCAGCAAGTGCAACCACATTCGTGGAGTGTGCAGGTGCATAGGTTAGTTTGCCTCCGCGCATCACCGCTGAATAGGGAAAGCGCGAGCCCTCGTTGTAGTAATCGGTGTTGATGTAGGCCAAAGCCGAGAAATCTGCGGCAAGTTTGTATTGCGACGAGGTTTCGCCTACCGGTGCCTGAGCCGAAACAAACTTGACCTTGGCAAGCGAGCCTTTGGCCCAGGAAACCTTGGTATTCAGCACGGTCGGATTAGCAACCCCTGGATCAAAATTCACTTCACCTAAGACCACGCCCGAACCGATCTGAGTCAAGGTGCGAGATGAGTACTTCGAAAGTGACTTAGTTGGTGCACAACTATAGGCTGCCGTTGCTGCTGAAGGCGAAAGGGTGCTCGCAATCAATCCCAAGCTGGCTGAGATCGCGACCATCGTTCGGCGAAAACTGGACAAGTGCACCATCCAAGGCTAAACCCGAAAATCGGCATCTGTGGCTTAGGTCTCTAGGAATATTCGGTGAATCACTCGGATAGGCTAGCCCCAGGATCGATGCCGATTTATTGGAGAGCGAAATGTTTTCAGAAACGCCGAACATGCACAGTTCGACGCCAGAGACCGAGGCTCTGAGAGAGGCCATCTTCGCCTATGCAAGAACTCGAATGGCATACGACCCCGTTCCGCTCGATGCACCCAAATCGCTCGAATTCCTGAGGACCCAAGCGCCCAATACCGTGACCGAGTCTGGGCTCGGCGGAATCAAAGCTTTGAAGCTTTTCGCAGAGGTTTTAGCGCCCGCATGCCTATCGACTGACCATCCTGGTTATGTTTCGTTCATCCCGACTGCGCCAACCGAAGCCGCAACACTATTCGATTTGGTTGTTTCGGCATCTTCTATCTACGGAGGATCGTGGATGGAGGGGGCTGGCGCGGTTTATGCCGAAAATGAAGTGCTTTCTTGGTTGGCTCGAGAGGTTGGACTTCCCGACTCAGCAGGTGGTGTCTTCGTTCAAGGTGGAACACTTGGCAATCTGTCCGCTTTGGTCGCAGCTAGACACAGTGCGACGGCGGAGCGCGCCCGCCAAGGCATCCCAAGACCAGAACGTTGGAAGTTCATCTGCTCGGCCGAAGCGCACTCGTCCTTGAAATCTGCGGCAGCCGTCATGGACGTGGAGATTATCAAGGCCGAAGTCGACAGTGAAGGTCGCCTCACCGGGGATGCGGTGCAGAGAGCACTCGACGACGCTGGGGATGGCGTCTTCGCGGTTGTAGCAACAGGTGGAACCACAAATTTCGGAATCGTTGACCGGCTGCGAGAAGTGGGCGACGTGGCGAAGCGGCACGGGCTTTGGTACCACATCGATGGAGCCTATGGGCTTGCCGCGATTCTTGCACCAGAAACCAAACACCTGTTCGATGGCACTGAACTGTGCGACTCGTTTATCGTCGATCCACACAAGTGGTTGTTTGCACCTTTTGATGCTTGCGCGTTGGTCTACCGAAACCCAGAACTAGCAAAAGCGGCTCACACCCAACACGGTGAATATCTCGACACGCTAACCGAATCGGGCGACTGGAACCCCAGCGACTATGCCTACAACCTAACCCGACGCGTGCGCGGTTTGCCACTCTGGTTCTCGCTGGCCACCCACGGTATCGCGGCTTATCGAAAGGCCGTGTCTCAGAACATTCAGGTCACGATGGAGATCACCGAATACATTCGTGGTCGCGAAGATTTAGTGCTGGTTCGAGAGCCCGAACTCAGCGTCGTCGTCTTTGAGAAACGAGGTTGGCAACTGTCTGACTATCAAACTTGGAGCGACCGCTTGCTCGACGCTGGCACTGGATTAGTGGTACCGAGCTCACACCGAGGACGACCAAACACAAGATTTGCAATCGTCAACCCCGCTACGACCACGCACCTGCTGGTCGAAATTCTAGAAACGATGGAATAAGGATGAAGGTCACAGTTGCAGCGCGCACGGAGTCGCTTTCACGCGCAAAGCCAGCTACACGCAAGCCGGTGCGAGTTGCCTTGGTGCAAACGCGCTGGCACGAATCGCAAGAAGAACACCAAGCAAAGTTGAACGAAGGTATCGAGCTCGCAGCCTCGGCGGGTGCATCCATCGTTTTCTTGCCAGAGTTGACGCTAAGCCGCTATCCCGCAGATGCTAAGCCGACCACAGTTCCGAATTACTCGGCCGAATCGCTAGAAGACGGTGTCACCAGAGCGTTTGCAGCCAAGGCTGCTGCTGACCACGGTGTTATCGTTCACGCGTCACTCTACGAATACAAATCCACCGCAGACGGTCGTGCGCTAAACAGTGCAATCATGGTTCACCCGAATGGAACCCTGCTGGCTAGAACCCCTAAGTTGCACATACCCGTAACCGCCGGCTATTACGAAGACAAATACTTTGAACCAGGGCCGGCCGATGGTGAGCCATACCCAGTTTATGCAACAGACCTTGGTGGTACGACGGCAATGATCGGTCTGCCAACCTGCTGGGATGAGTGGTTCCCTGAAGTCGCACGCAACTATTCGCTGCGCGGCGCTGAGATTCTTGTCTACCCCACCGCGATTGGCTCTGAGCCCGATCATCCCGAATTTGATACTGAACCGCTCTGGCGTCAGGTGATCGTGGGCAACGGAATCGCCAACGGAACCTTCATGGTCGTGCCGAATCGCTGGGGTCACGAAGGCAAATTAAACTTCTACGGCTCGAGCTTCATCAGCGACCCATACGGTCGAGTGTTGGTGCAAGCCGCGCGAGAAGGTGACGAAGTTTTGGTTGCCGACCTAGACCCAGACCAAAGAAGAGACTGGCTCGACCTGTTTCCGTTTTTGGCCACACGCCGACCCGACACCTACTCTGCTCTAACCAAGCCGGTTGTGAACCCTAGAGGCGAGAGCGGAGACGGCGCTCAGGGTGGAATCGCAGGAGAATGGTGAGTCTTCGCATGCCGGCTGAATGGGCTCGGCACGAGAGAACCTGGATGGCCTGGCCTCACGCCAAATACACGCTGGGCGATTCGACTCACGAAGCCGCTGAGGCCTATCGAGCTTGGTCGAACGTAGCGAACGCGGTGGTCGCGTTCGAGCCGGTGACCATGCTCGTGCATCCCGAGCAAATCGCCTTGGCTCGTGACTATCTAGATGGGCGTGTGGAGATAGTCGAGGCGTTGTTAGATGACGGCTGGATGCGAGACATCGGTCCAACCTTCGTGAAAAACGATTCTGGCGACCTGCTAGCCGTCGACTGGACCTTCAATGGTTGGGGCGGTCAAAGCGAGTGGTCAACCTGGGACAACGACGACACGATTGCTTCCGCCATCGCAGGTCGAATCGGAGTGCAACCGGTTCGCTCACGGCTTGTCAACGAAGGCGGCGGCATCCACGTGAATGGCGCGGGTGCGGTGATGCTCACCGAAACCGTTCAGCTTGGCAAAGGCCGCAACCCCGATTGGTCACGCACCGAGGTTGAAACCGAAGTTCACAGGATGCTCGGCACGTCCAAAGCGATTTGGATTCGCCGAGGCCTCACTCGAGACTACGAAGAGTTTGGCACTCAGGGTCACATCGACATCGTCGCCTGCTTTGCTGACGAGAACACCATTCTTTATCACGACCAACAGAACCCGGAGCACCCCGATTTTGCTGTGAGTCACGAAGTTCGCAGAACGCTCGAGGAGCAGACCGACTTTCGATTGGTCGGAGTGCCTGCCCCTAACGCGCTCAGGGATGAGCATGGCGTGGTCGACTACTCCTACATCAATCACTACATTTGCAACGGAGCCGTTATCTTGTGTGCGTTTGATGACTCGAACGATGTGGTGGCCAAGCGCATACTTGAGGTGGTTTATCCCGACAGAGAGATCGTGCTTGTCGATGCTAGAGCTCTTTTCGCGCGCGGAGGCGGCATCCACTGCATCACCCAGCAGCAACCGCGCTAACCGCGAACGAAGTTTCGCAAACAAGAGAAGGGCTTTCGGGAACACCAAGACCTCAGACGGCCACTGGTTCCGAGTCGACATGCCTTAGCCCTGCACCGCCAAGCCATGTCGGGTAACCTAGAAGACGTGTCTAAAGTCTTAGCTTCCCTCCCCGTCGGCGAAAAGGTCGGCATTGCTTTCTCCGGTGGTCTCGACACCTCTGTCGCGGTCGCATGGATGCGTGAAAAAGGTGCGATCCCATTCGCCTATACCGCCAACCTCGGCCAATATGACGAGGACGATATCGACTCGATTCCCGAGCGCGCAACTCACTATGGAGCGGAGGCTGGTCGCCTGGTTGACTGTCGCCAGTCGCTAGTAGAGGAAGGTCTCGCTGCAATCGCCTGCGGTGCGTTCCACATTCGCACCGGAGGAAAGGTTTATTTCAACACCACTCCCCTTGGTCGAGTAGTCACCGGCACGCTGCTAGTTCGCGCCATGCGTGAAGACGGGGTAGAAATTTGGGGCGACGGGTCAACTTATAAGGGCAACGACATCGAGCGTTTTTACCGTTACGGACTTCTGGCGAACCCGAACCTACGCGTCTACAAGCCATGGCTCGACGCGGACTTCGTGAACGAACTTGGCGGACGTCACGAAATGTCGGAGTGGTTGACGGCTCGCGACCTGCCTTATCGCGCATCCAAGGAAAAGGCTTATTCGACCGACGCCAACATGCTCGGCGCCACGCACGAAGCTAAATCGCTAGAAAATCTCGACACCTCGTTCGAAATCGTCGAGCCGATTATGGGCGTAAAGTTCTGGGACCCTTCGGTCGAGATCGCGACCGAAGAGGTGACTATCGAGTTCGTCCAGGGTCGTCCGGTTGCCATCAACGGCAAACGATTCGACTCTGCGGTTGACCTGATGTATGCGGCAAACGAGATCGGCGGGCGCCACGGCCTCGGCATGTCTGATCAGATCGAGAACCGCATCATCGAAGCCAAGAGCCGAGGAATCTATGAAGCACCAGGCATGGCTTTGATTCACATCGCTTACGAGCGCCTTCTCTCGGCCATCCACAACGAGGACACCATCGCGCAGTATCACGCGGAGGGTCGTCGAATGGGTCGCCTGCTCTACGAAGGTCGCTGGCTTGACCCACAGACCCTGATGCTTCGTGAGGCGCTTACGAAGTGGGTTGCCTCTGCCGTGAACGGCTCTGTCAGCCTGCGACTTCGCCGCGGCGACGACTACACAATCCTCGACACCAAGGGTGAAGGTTTCTCGTATCACCCGGAGAAACTATCGATGGAAAGAACCGAGGATGCGGCATTCGGGCCTGCAGACCGCATCGGCCAGCTGACCATGCGCAACCTCGACATTCAAGACACGAGAACCAAACTCGACCTTTACCGCAAGCAGGGTCAAATCGAGGGCGGCCAGTTCGAGCTGACATAGAGTCTTGGAGCGGGGTTACACTCGCAACATGACAACTTTCGATTTGGGAACAATCGGCTTTGGCTGCATGAAGGCTTCGTTCAACAACCCAGACGAGGCAACTCGCGAATCTACGATTGAGGCGATTCACGTGGCCCTCGATAACGGGGTTCGACTGTTCGACACGGCTGACATCTACGCGCCATCCTGGGACGCCTTCGGCCACAACGAACTTCTCGTTGCCGAAGCAGTGCGCACACATCCCAGGGGTTCGTCTGCCATCATCGCTACGAAAGGCGGCATTACACGCAAGCCGGGCGAGGTTTGGGGGCGCAACGCCTCGCTCGACTATCTTTTGCGCGCCGTCGAAGCATCGGCTGGACGGCTCCGCGTCTCAAAGATCGACCTGTGGCAGCACCACAGGCTCGACCCAAACCTACCCTTCGAGCAGCAGCTCGAGAACCTCGCGGGACTGCGCCAACGCGGGTTGATCGAGCACCTTGGCGTCAGCAACTACAGCGCAAGGCAGTTGCGTCGCGCGGTCGAAATTGTTGGACCAATTGCCACGGTGCAGAATCAGCTCAGTTTGGCCTATCGAAACGAGCAGGATGTGCTCGAAGTCTGTGAAGAGTTCGACATCACCTACTTGCCTTGGTCACCCATGAAAGGTGCACACGCACGCGACGCAACCCAAGAGCTTCGAGACTTTGCCGCACAACACTCCGCGAGTACTTATGCAGTGGCAGTCGCTTGGTTGCGATCGCTCTCACCCAGGGTCGTGCCGCTGCCAGGAGTTACCCGCTCGGACTCGGTTTTGGATGCCATCAGCGGGCTCAACCTGCAACTTTCATCCACCCCTCCACTGTCGGACACATTGCCGATGGATGCAGAACTTCTGAGCGACCAACCGCGCGTTTAATTTCGTCTCGTTCTTGCTAACTTCGGCGTGTCGCGACCGAATCATATGCAAGACTTTTTGCACGCCAACTGGATAACGGGACTAAAAGCCCACAGGCATCTGGCGTAAGCAAAAAGATCTATCTCACCTGCTCAATTACATTTGAAAGGTTACTTAAGTGACTTCACAGAAAACCGGCCTTAAAGGTCGTATCAAGGCCATTGCCGCAGCCCTTTCGGTTGCAGCCCTGGCTCTAACCGGTTGTGCACCAGCTGCAGAGCCAGCCAACTACGGCGAACTGAACATTCAGCTCTCGTGGATCAAAAACTCCGAGTTCGCCGGCGAATTCTTCGCTGTTGAAAACGGCTACTACACCGATGCAGGCTTCTCGGCTGTGAACCTCGTAGCAGGCCCAGCAGCAACAGAGGCTGAAGTTCTTTCGGGCAACGCTCTGGTTGGTATCGCCAACCCGATCTCGACCGCACCGATCATCCTAGAAGAGGGTGCTCCGCTGAAGATCATCGGTACCACGTACCAGAAGAACCCCTTCACCATTCTTTCGCTCAAGGACGGCGGCAACATCCAGACCGTTCAAGACCTGATCGGCAAGAAGATCGGTGTTCAGGCTGGCCCGAACGAGACCCTATTCGACGCGCTCCTCAAGGCCAACGGCATTGAGCAGTCACAGGTCACCAAGGTCCCAGTTCAGTACGACCCAGCCCCGCTGGTGAACGGTGAAGTCGACGGCTTCCTCGCATACGTCACCAACGAGTCTTTCGTTGTTGAGAGCCAGGGCTATGAAGTCACCAACCTGCTCTTCGCTGACAACGGCCTACCATTCGTGACCGAGAGCTTCGTTGTAACTCAGGACTCTATCGACAACAACCGCGAAGCACTGAAGGCCTTCCTCTATGCAACCATCCTCGGCTGGAAAGACGCGATTGCTGACTCGAACGGTGGCGCAGACCTAGCGCTGAACACCTACGGAGCAGACCTTGGCCTGAACCCTGACAAGGAGTACTACCAGTCGAAGACCCAGAACGAGATTCTGGTTCAGACCGAAGAGACCGCCGCAAACGGACTTTTCACCATCAGCGAAGCGATGATCGAGCTGAACCTGGCGACCCTAAAGTCGGCTGGTTACGAGATCACTGCAGACCAGTTGTTCGACCTAAGCCTCCTCAAAGAGGTCTACGATGAGCACCCTGAACTCAAGGGCTAGTCTCTAGTGTCAAACCCGGTTGATGTCGCTGCTCAGGGCTCTAACGCCCTGGGCAGCGGCATTACCATTTCAGGACTAAGCAAGACCTTCAAGATCGGCAAAGAAACCCTAGTCGCCCTTGAAGATGCAACACTTCACAGCGACAAGGGGAGCTTCCTCTCGCTGCTCGGCCCCTCGGGATGCGGCAAGTCGACGATTCTGCGAATCCTTGCCGGCCTTGAGACCCCAACTTCGGGATACGTCACGGTCGACGGAAAAGACCCACAAGAACTTCGACGAAACCACGAACTTGGAATCGCTTTTCAGGATTCCGCGCTCATGCCATGGCGCAGCGTGGTTTCAAACATCAAACTTCCACTCGAGATCTCGGGTGAAAAGGTTGACGAGCAGGCTCTCAAAGACATCATCAAGTTGGTAGGTCTCGAGGGGTTTGAGAATGCTAAGCCGGCGCAACTTTCCGGAGGAATGCGTCAGCGCGTGTCTATTGCCCGCGCCTTGATCGTTCAACCTTCGGTTCTTTTGCTCGACGAACCATTCGGCGCTCTAGACGACATGACCCGCCAGCGATTGAACCTCGAGCTCCTTCGCATCTGGACCGAAAAGCCCGCGACGACCCTTATGGTCACGCACGGTATCTCTGAGGCCATCTTCTTGAGCGACCAGGTTGCCGTCATGAGCGCGCGACCAGGCCGAATCAAAGAGATTATCGACATAGACCTTCCGCGTCCAAGAACCATCGAGATGATGCGCACTCCTGAGTTTCACGCCCTTCATGACAAAGCTTCTGAGCTGCTCTTCGGGCTTCACGGGGAGAACACCAGCGATGACTAACTCGCGACCACGATGGATCGGTGGAACCATTGGGTCGCTTGCTGTGATCGCCCTCTGGTGGATCAGCGCGGTAACCGTATTCGCGAGAACTGATTCGAGTGGCGCGGCGCGCGTTGGAGCCATACCCACTCCCCTGCAGGTGCTCGAGCAGTTATCGACAGACGGGTTTGCCTTCTATTGGAAAAACGCGTCACTGACGCTTGCCGAGGCAGGGTTGGGATTTCTTTTCGGAAACATCAGTGCCCTCGTCCTAGCCGGTCTTGCGCTTATGATTCCAAAAATCGAAAACTTAGCGACCCAAATCGCAGTGATCACCTACTGCATACCTATCGTTGCCATCGGCCCGATTATTCGTTTGGTTCTAGGCGCTCCCGGCGATGGAGAGCCCGCCGGTGCAGCCATTGCATTGGCTGCCCTGAGCGTATTTTTCACCACTATGGTCGGAGCTCTAACCGGCGTGAAGTCGGCCGATAAAGCAAGCCTGGATGTCGTCACGGTATACGGTGGCAACAGTTGGCACAGGCTAATCAAGGTGCAGTTGCTTGCGTCGCTTCCGTCGATCTTTGCAGCACTTCGTATCGCAGCTCCGGCTGCCTTTCTGGGAGCGATTCTTGGCGAATATGTGGGTGGACCAGACCTCGGATTCGGCCCAGCCATGGTCAACGCGCAGCAGAGCTTAGAGGTTGCTCGTGTCTGGGGCCTCGCTTTGGTTTCGGGAGCGATTGCCGGTCTCGCCTACGCCCTCTTCGGAATCATCTCCCGAATCGTGAGCCCATGGGCAAAGGAAACCTCGGGAGGCACCGCATGACGAGCCTGTCGAAGCGAGTAGGCAAGACCACCTACAACACGTTCATTTCGCTCGCCGTAGTAACCGTGCTCTGGATGGTCGCCTTATGGGCCCTGGACGTGACGCCCTACATTGGCAAGAACCCGGTTGATGTCTATAACTTTTTGTTCACGCTTGAGAAGTCGGCAGAGAATCGTGAACTTGTCTTGACCGCACTCGGTCAAACAATGGTCGATGCTTCAATCGGGTTCGCATTTGGAATCTTTTTTGCGACACTCATCGCCGTATTGTTCACCCTGTCAAAGGGCATCGAACAGGCCCTGATGCCGATGGCGATGTTGCTACGCTCGGTTCCGCTTATCGCGATGGCCCCAATCATCATCTTGATTTTCGGGCGAGCCGAAGTCACCGTGGCTGTAATGGGTGCAATCGTCGTATTGTTTCCAGCACTCGTGAACATAGTTTTCGGCTTGCGATCGGCTTCGCCAGCTATGTATGACCTCGTCAACGTTTATGGCGCTGGCAAACTCACGGCGCTCAGAACGGTGGCTTTCCCAAGTTCCCTACCGGCTTTCTTCGCGGCGCTGAAAATCTCGGTTCCCGGCGCGATCACCGGAGCGTTGTTGGTCGAATGGCTCGCAACCGGTGGTGGCATCGGCTATGGCATCGTGTCTGCCGTTGGACGCGCCAAGGCAAACGAGGTGTGGGCATACGTTGTGGTGATTACCTTAGTTTCGATTGTTCTCTACAACGTTGTCGCTCTCATAGAGGACTCCGTGCTGGCTCGCTTCGGCCACACAACCAAAAAGTAGGTTTAGAGCGCGCCTTCGATTGCCGAAACAATCGCGGCATCATCTGGCTTAGTAGTTGGTCTGAATCTCAAAACCTCGCCGCTTGGCAAAACCAAGAACTTTTCGAAGTTCCACATGATTGGTCCGGCCATCCCCGAAGCATCCTTGGCCTTGATCAGTTCCTTATAAAGGTCGTGACGGTTTCTGCCGTTTACCCTCGTCTTTTTGGTCAGCGGGAAAGTTACTCCGTAGGTGGTCGAGCAGAAACTCTGAATCGCCTCTTCACTGCCCGGCTCTTGCATGAACTGATTGGTCGGGACACCGACAACGGTGAAACCCTTGCTTTGGTACTTCTTCTGAAGTTCTTCGAGTGCGGTGTACTGAGGAGTCAATCCGCACTTGGATGCGACGTTGACAACGAGGATGGGGCCGTGAGCCAGCTCACCGATAGCGACGGTCTTGCCATCCATTAGTTCCACTTTGGTTTCTAAAACGTTCATGGTGTTCTAAAGGTGCGAACGGTCCGAATTGTTCCGCAAATGCATGGTTGGTCTTTTGCCCTTAGTGAAAGGCAGTAGCGTGAAGTTGGAGGTAAAGCCATGAAGTTGACCGAAAAGGTAGTCGTAATCACAGGAGCCGGAAACGGCATGGGCCGAGAAATGACCCTCGAGTCCATTCGGCGGGGTGCCAAGGTTTATGGCGTCGACATTAGCCAGAAGGACCTGGTGGAGACCGCATCCTTGGTTTCTTCAAAAGATGCGTTCAAGTTTGAGGTGCTCGACATCACCGACCGCGCCCAAACTGTTACCCTCCCCGACCGAGTCATAGCCTCTTTCGGTCAGGTTGACGCACTGATCAACAACGCCGGAATCATCCAGCCGTTCGTATTCGTGAGTGAACTCGACTTCGAGCACATCGACCGAGTGATGAATGTGAACTTCAACGGGCCGGTGAACCTCGTGAAGTCGTTTTTGCCACACCTCGCAAAGCGCCCGGAGGCCCAGATTGCCAATGTCTCGTCGATGGGTGGCTATGGTCCGGTGCCGGGGCAAACCGTCTATGGCGCATCCAAGGCCGCACTTAAGCTTTTCACCGAGGGACTGCGAAGCGAACTGACTCCAACAAACATCACCGTAACCGCGATCTATCCTGGAGCCATTGGCACGAACATTGCGGCAAACTCTGGAATAAGCATGGAACTGCCCGACGGTGCCGATGCGCCAGCCATGAAGATGACGCCAGCAAACGAAGCCGGCAGAATCATGATCGACGGCATCGAAGCCGGCAAGGCACGGGTTTTCGTGGGCAAAGACGCGTCGATGATGGACAAGCTCGTGCGATTCATGCCGGAACGAGCTCCAGGCATCATCTATGAGCAGATGAAGTCGATTCTGCCTAAATAGGGCGCCCTCGGTAGGAATCGAACCTACGACCAAGAGATTAGAAGGCTCTTGCTCTATCCACTGAGCTACGAGGGCAGCGAGTGCAACTGAACAAGTTTAGCCAAGAAGCGGAATACAGAGCACTCTCAGGTTGCTTGACTATGCTGACGCAGTTGTCCGTATCAGAAAGAACACCTTGCACAAACTATCGAAGTTCAGTCTTGCCAATCGCTCAGTCGTCGCCCTAGTGACGGTGATCACCGCAATCTTCGGATTCGTGACACTCGGTTCACTAAAGCAAGAGCTAATTCCATCTTTTGAGACGCCTCAGGCTGCCATCGTCACGACTTATGTCGGCGCATCCCCTGAGGTTATTGATTCCCAGGTCAGTCAGCCCATCGAAGAGGCCGTTCGCGCACTAGATGGCCTGGTTTCGTCTTCATCGACCTCACAGAGCAACATTTCGATCGTGCGCGTCGAGTTCGACTATGGCACCAAGACTTCGAAGGTTAAAGAAGACCTGAACGCTGCTCTGGCGTCAATCAGCTCAACTCTTCCAGGTGACGCGGAACCGAGGGTTCTTTCGGGATCGTTCGACAGCGTGCCAATCATTGCCCTCGGAGTCTCGTCTCCTGACAATGAAGCACTCGGCAAGATTCTCGAGGATGTGGCCACTCCCCTGCTTTCGTCGGTTCCGGGTGTCCGCGACGTCACCGTGACCGGTATTCGCGAGAAGCGCGTGAACCTCGCACTCAAGACCTCGGTGCTATCCGCCAACGGATTGACCCAGCAAAATATCGTTACTGCCCTTCAGTCCAACGGCTTTGTTATTCCTGCCGGAACCATCGATGACAGCAAGGGAACCATCTCGGTTGAGGTGGGCACCCGCGTCGAGAGCATCTCGGCGTTCAAGAGCCTGCCGCTAATATCATCGAGTTCGTCCTCACTGTCTGGGATGTTCGGCTCTGGATCTAACCCATTCGGTTCGGGCTCCGGCACGCCAAGCATTCCGGGCGTACCTACCGTTCCCACCGTGCCAACGGTCAAGCCACTATTGACCGTCAGCGACGTCGCGACCGTTACCTATGAGAATGCTCCCGTCACCAACATCTCGCGCGTTGACGGGGTGGACGTGCTCACCCTCTCGATCACTAAGACCCAAGACGGAAACACCGTGGCTGTGTCACACGGCGTTCAAGACAAACTGGATGAACTGAAGCAGAAGCTTGGCTCAGACGTCGAGATTAAGACGATCTTCGACCAGGCTCCATACGTTGAGCAGTCACTTGAAGACCTAACCACCGAAGGCATGCTGGGTCTCACCTTTGCGATTATCGTGATCCTGGTCTTCCTGTTGTCGTTCCGCTCGACGGCGGTGACCGCAATCTCGATTCCAACATCCGTCTTGATCACCTTTATCGGTCTGTACTTCTTGGACTACTCGCTCAACCTCTTCACCCTGAGCGCACTAACCATTGCAATCGGTCGTGTGGTGGATGACTCGATCGTGGTTATCGAGAACATCAACCGCCACCTGTCCTACGGCGAACCTAAGAAGAAGGCAATCACTTCGGCCGTCAAGGAGGTTTCGGGAGCTATCACCGCCGCGACTATCACCACGGTCGCCGTATTCTTGCCAATCGCCCTGGTCGGTGGCCTAGTCGGCGAGCTGTTCCGGCCATTCAGCTTCACCTTCGCAATCGCACTGACCGCATCGCTCTTCGTCTCGCTCACCATCGTTCCGGTGCTTGCTTACTGGTTCATGAAGGCACCGAAGGGCACGGTTGTTGAAACCGATGCGTCTAAGGCGGCTGCCCACGCGGATGCTGTGCGCGAGGCAGAAGAGCACAAGGAGCGCAAGTCGTGGTTGCAGCGCGGCTACCTGCCGATCCTTCGCTCCACGCAGAAGCACCCGGTAATCACCGTCATCGCTTCGTTCATGATCTTGGTATTCACCTTCGGGCTGGTGCCCCTGCTAAAGACCGACTTCATTGGCGGTTCGGGCTCGAGTGGATTCGTGATGAACCAAACTCTCGAACCTGGTGCGACTCTTGACCAGAAGGACAAAGCCGCAGGCAAGCTCGAGGACATCGCTCTTGCAACCCAAGGTGTCGAAGTTGTTCAAACGACTATCGGTTCATCTGGTGACTCACGAGTTGCGTTTGGAGCGCAGGCCGGTGGAATCAGCATCCAGGTCATCGTCAAGGACGGCTTCGACGTAACCGATGTGCAAAACCAAATCACCACGAAGGTGAAATCCGACTCTTCTATCGGTGAAGTTAAGTTCGGCACCGGTGGTGGCGGGTTCTCAGGCTCGAGCACGATTGACATCAAGATCAAGGCAAAGGATTCTGCTGGACTAGAGGCCGGAGTCCTAGCCGTGCAGAAGGCCATGAAGCCAGTGAAGGACGTGAGTGAAATCACCAACTCCTTGGCTGACAAGCAACGCACGCTTCGCGTAAAGGTTGACCGCGAGGCAGCCGCTCGACTGGGGCTGACCGAGACCGCCGTCGGTGGAATTGTTGCCGGTCAGATGCGCCCGAGCTCGATCGGAAATCTAAACGTTGACGGCGTTTCGACGCCGATCTATGTCGTGCAGAACGACCTGCCAGAAACCATCGCAGATGTTCGGGCGATTCGCATTCCGACCGCAACGGGTGCTGTGTCGCTTGACTCGATTGCAGATGTCTACCTAACAAAGGTTCCCGTCTCACTCACCACCGAGAAGGGCGATCGAACCGCTACGGTTTCGCTGACCCCAGACGGCAAGAACCTCGGAGCGATCTCAACCGATGTCACGACCCGTCTGGCCGACGTGAAGTTGCCAACCGGTGTCACTGCGACAATCGGTGGTGTCACCGCATCCCAGGCTGAATCATTCAGCCAGCTGGGGCTTGCACTTTTGGCAGCTATTGCGATTGTGTTCATCGTCATGGTGGCCACCTTCAGGAGCATCCGCCAGCCTTTGGTGCTGCTTATCTCTATTCCATTTGCCGCGACTGGTGCGCTGGGTCTGCTGCTGCTAACCGACACTCCGCTCGGTGTTTCGGCACTGATCGGTATGTTGCTGCTCGTGGGAATCGTGGTGACCAACGCGATCGTTCTGATTGACCTGATCAACCAGTACCGCCGCGAAGGAAAGCCAATTCAAGAGGCAATCATGGATGGTGCGCGCCAACGTTTGCGTCCAATCTTGATGACCGCACTTGCGACTATCTTCGCCCTCATGCCGATGGCGTTCGGAATCACCGGTGGCGGAGGCTTCATCTCGCAGCCTCTCGCGATTGTCGTGATTGGCGGACTGTTCTCGTCGACCGTGCTGACCCTGATCATCGTGCCGGTGCTTTACTGGCTGATCGAGGGCGGCAAGGATCGCAAGGCGGTTCGCAAGGAAAAGCGCGCAGCAAAAAAGGCCGCGAAGGCCGTTGCGGTGGCTGAACCCGCCTAGACCTCACGGCTAGAATTAGGGGGCTTCCGATAAACGTCGGAGGCCCCCTCTAGTTTTGGCGTGTGATTGCTATTTCTCAATACTTGGTCTGGATCGACTGCGAGATGACCGGGCTCAACCCTGAGGTTGACGAACTCGTCGAAATTGCCGTGGTCATCACCGACTCCGAGTTGAATCTTGTCGACGAGGGAATCGATCTGGTAATCAAGCCGAGCGATGCCGCCCTGGCGCAAATGAACGATTTCGTGCGAAACATGCACACCGAATCCGGCCTCATCAACGAGCTTGCAAACGGGCTGAGCCTCGAAGAAACCGAAAAGATTGTTCTCGAATACATTCAGCGGTTCATCCCAACAGCCAAAGAATCACCGCTTGCCGGCAACACCATCGGAACAGACCGCATGTTCATTGCCCGCTACCTCCCAAACGTGGATGCACACCTGCACTATCGCAATATCGACGTTTCTTCGGTCAAGGAGTTGACTCGCCGTTGGTATCCGCGCGTGTACTTCCAACTACCTAAAAAAGATGGCGGGCACCGCGCGTTGGCCGACATCTTGGAATCGATCAAAGAACTCAAGTATTACCGAAACACGGTTTTTGTCGAACTTCCCGGGCCGACCACCGTCGAAGCACAACTTGCGGCCGAAAGACTGGCAAACCAGTAGCACGAGCATTACTGCTAGAATCTTCTAGTTGCCTCGGCAACCTTGGTGGGTATAGCTCAGCTGGTAGAGCGCCTGGTTGTGGTCCAGGAAGTCGCGGGTTCAAGTCCCGTTACTCACCCGAAACGCTCTAAAGATGACTGACGTCATCTTTAGAGCCGTTGAGCCTCAAAACAACATGAGTTGTTTTGGGGTTTCACACCCTAAGGGGATTTACTCCGAAGCGCGCTGAATCAGAAGTTCACGCACTCGAGCAGCGTCGGCCTGACCCTTCATGGCTTTCATGACCGCGCCAATAACAGCGCCAGCCGCCTGCATGCGACCCTCACGAATAGCGTCGATAACGTCTGGTTGAGCTGCCAGTGCTTCGTCGATGGCCGCAAGTAGAGCACCATCATCCGAGACAACCTCGAGACCCTTAGCAGCAACGATTGCCGCTGGCGAACCCTCTCCCGCCAAGACCGCTGCCAAGACTTCGCGACCGATGCGGTCGTTGATCTTGCCTGTTTCAACGAGTTGAGCCAACTCGGCGACATCTGCGGCGGTGACGGCTAGTGCGTCGATCTCTTTGTCCTCGTTGTTGGCCAAACGGGCGATCTCGCCGGTCCACCACTTGCGGGCCGACTGCGGCTTTGCGCCTGCAGCCACAGTTTCCTCAATTTGGTCGAGCAACCCGGCGTTTACGACATCCCTGAATTCGAGGTCGGCGAAACCCCACTCGGACTGAAGACGCTTGCGACGGTCGGCAGGGTTTTCAGGCAGGCTTGCGCGAATCGATTCGATCAGCTCACGAGACGGCTGAACCGGAACGAGGTCTGGCTCAGGGAAGTAGCGGTAGTCGTCGGCGTCGCTCTTCGGACGTCCGGCACTCGTCGCTCCCTTGTCTTCGTGCCAGTGACGAGTCTCTTGGGTGATGGAGCCTCCATTGGCCAAGATGTGGGCCTGACGCTGAATCTCATAACGCACGGCACGCTCGATCGAACGCAGTGAGTTGACGTTTTTGGTTTCGGTGCGAGTGCCGAGTTTCTCTTGACCGTGTGGCCGAAGAGAGACGTTGGCGTCACAGCGAACGTTTCCGCGCTCCATGCGGGCATCTGATACACCAAGTGCCTTCACGATTTCGCGGATGCTGCGCACATAGGCAGCGGCCAACTCAGGCGCTTCTGCGCCTGCGCCAAGCACAGGTTTGGTGACGATCTCAACAAGGGGAACGCCTGCGCGGTTGTAGTCGACCAGCGAATACTCTGCACCGTGGATGCGTCCGGTGTTTCCACCGACGTGAGTGAGCTTGCCGGCATCCTCTTCCATGTGGGCACGATCGATGCCAACCGTGAAAACCTTGCCGCTCGGAACCTCGACATCTAGTGAACCCTCGAAAGCGATCGGTTCGTCGTATTGCGAGGTCTGGAAGTTCTTGGCCAGGTCCGGATAGAAATAGTTCTTGCGGGCAAAACGGCCGGTCGGCGCAATCGAGCAACCGAGGGCTAGGCCGATTGCTATCGATGACTCAACCGCACGTTTGTTGACCGCTGGAAGCGACCCAGGAAGCCCGATGCAAATCGGGCAAACGTTGGTGTTTGGTTCATCACCGAAATCATTGCGGCAACCGCAGAACATCTTGGTGTTCGTGTTGAGCTCGACGTGCACCTCAAGGCCGATCACGACCTCAAACTGCTCGAGAGCCTTTTCGTAGTTCATCAGTTCGGCTTTAGCCATGGCTAAGCACCCACCTTCAACTCGGGAGCGAAATCCATCATTCTCTTGCCCCAGACACCCTCGTGCAGCGCTTCGAGAGCCGCAGCGACTTCGTAGAGGCGCGCATCCTCGCGGGCAGGTGCCAGCAACTGAATTCCGCTTGGCAGACCGTCTTCTTCGGCGAGTCCGTTTGGAATCGCCATTCCCGGAATGCCGGCCAAGTTGGCAGGGATGGTTGCGATGTCGTTTAGATACATCGCTAGCGGGTCTTCGAGCTTCTCACCGAACTTGAACGCCGTGGTCGGAGCGGTTGGCGACACGAGCACGTCGGCCTTTTCGAATGCGGCAGCGAGGTCGCGCTGAATGAGCGTTCTCACCTTTTGAGCCGAGCCGTAGTAAGCGTCGTAGTATCCGCTAGACAGAGCGTAGGTGCCCAAGATGATGCGGCGCTTGACCTCTGGGCCGAATCCGGCTTCCCGGGTGGCGGCCATCACACGTTCGATGGTCGGGTTGCCCTCTGGGGTCACTCTCAAACCGAAACGAACGCTGTCGAACTTGGCTAGATTGCTCGATGCTTCCGCGGGAAGAATCAGGTAGTAGGCAGCAATCGCGTATTCGAAGGATGGGCAGTCGACCTCAACGATCTCGGCACCAGCCTTCGCGAGCAGCTCGAGGCTGTGGTCGAAACGTGCCTGAACACCCGGCTGGAAACCTGCACCGGTCAGCTGCTTGATGACACCGATGCGCTTGCCTGCGACTGATCCGCGGCGCGCCGCATCCGCCATTGATCCGAGCGATTCTGGCAGCGAGGTGCTGTCGTGCGGGTCGTGCCCGGCAATAACATCTTGCAAAAGTGCTGCATCGAGAACGCTTCGGCTAACCGGACCGATCTGGTCGAGCGATGAGGCCAGCGCGATTAGGCCGTAGCGCGATACGGCACCGTAGGTTGGTTTGTGTCCGACGGTTCCGGTGACCGCAGCTGGAAAACGAATCGAACCACCGGTGTCGCTGCCGATGGCTAGCGGCGCGGTGAATGCAGCAACAGCCGAGGACGAGCCTCCGCCCGATCCGCCTGGGATTCGTTCGATGTCCCAAGGGTTTTTGCTCGGGCCGAAGGCTGAAAACTCGGTCGATGAACCCATAGCGAACTCGTCGAGGTTGGTCTTGCCGAGGATTGGCATTCCCTGGTCGCGAAGGCGTTTAACGACGGTCGCATCGTATTGAGGCACCCAGCCTTCGAGAATCTTTGAACCCGCTGTGGTTGGTGCATCTGTGGTGGTGAGGTTGTCTTTGACGGCGATGGGCAGACCAGCCAGCAGCGGAAGGTTCTCCCCTGCCGCGCGACGACGGTCGACATCGACTGCGACGGCTAGGGCTGCTTCGTCGGTGACGTGAAGGTATGAGTTGATGGTCGGGTTGACTTCGGCGATGCGGTCTAGGTGTGCCTTAGTAACCTCGACGGAGCTAACTTGCTTCGAGGCGAGCAAGTCGACGAGTTCGGCGGCGCTTTTTCTGATCAGGTCGCTCATGGTTTACTCTTCGTCCAAAATCGCAGCAACCCGGAATCGGCCCTGGTCTGAATCGGCGGCACCCGAGAGGGCTTGCTCTTGGGTGAGAGATGGCTCTACGACGTCTTCACGGAACACGTTTGCCATAGGAATTGGGTGGCTGGTGGCTGGCACCCCTGAGTCGACTGCCTTGTTGATGGTTGCCACTGCATCCACGATCACGGCAAGTTGCTCGGTTAGTCGGTCTACTTCGGCGTCGGTCACTTGGATGCGAGCCAAACTCGCGAGGTGACGCACCAGATCTGGGGTTAGTTCAGACATTAAATTCTTTCCGCTTTGCGGTGAATGGATTTAGGTCAAGTCTACCGAACGAAGCGTTGCGGCAAGGATGCTCTGCACTCAGTGAGGGTCAGGAAAGCCGATTGACGAACTCTTGCTCGTCGATTACTTCGACGCCGAGAGCTTCGGCTTTGTCGAGTTTCGAACCAGCGGACGCGCCAGCCACAACGAAAGCGGTGTTCTTAGAAACACTAGAAGCCGCCTTGCCGCCTCGAGAAATGATTGCTTCTTCGGCTTGCTCGCGAGTGAAGCCGACCAGCGTGCCGGTAACCACGATGCTCTTGCCGCTGAAGATGCCGCCACCGAGTGTTGTCGAGCCCGGGCCGGCATGACCCGGCATCTCGAGAAGGACGCCCGCCTTGCGCCAACGCTCGACAATTTCGCGATGCCAGTCGACGCCCCACCAATCGATGATGCTTCGAGCGAGAATCGGCCCTACCCCGTCTACGCCTGCTAGATCTGACTCGTTTGCTTCAAAAATCGCTTTTAGTGAGCCGAAGTGGCTAGCTAGAGAACGAGATGCAACCGGACCTACGTGTCGAATCGAGAGCGAAACAAGGATGCGCCAGAGGGGTCTAGTTTTGGCTTCTTCTAGATTTTTTAGGAGTTTGTGCGCAACTTCGGCTGGGGTTCCGTCTTTCTTTTGGAAAAAATCGACGATCTTCGGAGAGCCGTCTTCATTTAGCTTTGGAAGACCGGTGTCAGCATCCAACACCAGAGATTTGATGGGTAGAAGCTGTTCGAGCGTGAGGTCGAATAATCCTGCCTCGGAAGTCAGTGGCGGAATCTTCGGTTCGAGCGGCTGAGTCAGTGCCACCGCAGCGACGTAACCGAGTGCTTCGATGTCGAGGGCTCCTCGCGAGCCTAAATAGGCGACGCGCTCGCGAATCTGAGCTTTGCACCCGGTCGCGTTGAGACAACGAAGATCAACATCCCCTTCACTGGCTTGAGCCAAGGGAGAGCCACATTCTGGGCAGTTTGCCGGCATGACGAAGTCAATCTCGGCACCGGTGCGCTTTTCGACGACGGGACCGAGGATTTCGGGAATCACATCGCCCGCCTTGCGAAGAACGACAGTGTCGCCAATCTTGACGCCCTTTGCCTTGACAACGTCTTGGTTGTGCAAGGTGGCGAACTCCACCACAGAACCCGCGACCTTGATCGGCTCGAGCACTGCATAGGGGGTGGCTCGGCCGGTTCTGCCGATTCCGATGCGAATGTCGAGCAACTTGGTGTTTACCTGCTCCGGCGGATATTTGTAGGCGATAGCCCAGCGCGGTGCCCGAGACGTTGCTCCTAGTTCGGCCTGGGCCGAAAGCGAATCTACCTTGATCACGACACCGTCGATCTCGTGCTCAAGCGAGTGACGTTGCGCCTCGAAATCTTTGATGTAGGCCAAAGCTTCTTCAGGCGTGGAAACGGTGCGCACTCGACTGGAGGTTGGCAAACCCCAACCTGCAAGGAGCGAATAGAGCTCACTCTGGTTGCGAACCGGAGCGTCGGCCCAAGCTCCGACTCCGTGAACCAACATGCGCAAAGGTCGGGATGCGGTTACGGCCGGGTCTTTTTGACGAAGCGAGCCGGATGCCGAGTTCCGTGGGTTTGCGAATGGTGCTTTGCCATCAGCCACTAGCGAAGCGTTAAGTTGGGCGAAATCGGCTAGACCGAAGAATATTTCGCCTCGAACCTCGACCACCGGCGGGTGACCTGACCCAGTTAGACGTCGAGGAATTGACGAAATGGTGAGCACGTTATTGGTGACGTCTTCGCCAACAACGCCGTCGCCTCGAGTGGCAGCCGAGACCAGCACGCCATTTTCGTAGCGCAGGTTCACGGCCAAACCGTCGATTTTTAGTTCGCAGAGCAGGGGCTCGCCCTGCGCGCGCTCGGCCCAGGTCAAAAACTCTTCGTCTGAGAACACGTTGTCGAGGCTCATCATGCGCTCGAGGTGCTGCACTGGTGCGAAGGCCACGTTGGCCGCGCCACCGACCGTTTGGGTTGGGCTATCGCCGGTCACCAAATCTGGATATTCGTTCTCAAGAGCCTCAAGCTCTTTCATCAGCGCGTCGTATTCGGCGTCGCTGACTAAAACCGTGTTGCCCTCGTAATAGGCACGGCGAAGCGAATTGATTTGATCGACCAGTTGATTGACTCTGGCGACGGCGGCTTCGCGAATGAGGTCTGACACGCTTAGAGCCTAGTTTCAGCCTGCGACGTCATGAGGGATTTTGTGCACAGGGCTGTCAACCGCATCCGCGCTGATTGTGCGGTCGATCGTGGTCTGCCCGAGAACCCTGGTGCCAACATACAAAACGGCGGTCTGACCGGGAGCGACTCCGACCAGCGGCTCGCGAAGTCGAATTACGAGTTCACCATCGACTACGGCTGCGAAGCAATCCACCGATTCACCGTGAGCGCGAACCTGTACTTGAGCAGCAAACCACTCCTGCGGGTTGCTCGGCGCCGTGCCACACCACGTAAAACGTGAACCCGCTAGTTCGGCGATGGCCAGTGCATCCTGTGGGCCGACAACAACGGTGTTGGTCTTGGGGCGAATCTCGAGAACATACCTCGGTCGACCATCCGCCGCCGGACGACCGATGTTTAGCCCCTTGCGCTGACCAACCGTGAATCCGTGTGCACCCTCGTGGGTGCCGAGCTGGTTGCCCTCACGATCGATGATCTGCCCCTCGGCCTTGCCTACCTTCTCGGCGAGCCAGTCCTGGGTATCGCCCTCTGGAATGAAGCATATGTCATAGGAGTCGGGCTTCTGAGCCACGGCCAGACCGCGTCGCTCGGCTTCGGCACGCACATCCGCCTTGGATGCGGCGGCTCCGAGAGGGAACATCGAATGAGCAAGCTGCTCCGAGGTGAGAACTCCGAGGACATAGGACTGATCTTTTGCCATCGCAGGGCTGCGGTGCAGTTCGAGAGCTCCGTCATCGCCGGTCACCAGCGAGGCGTAATGCCCGGTGCACACAGCGTCGAATCCGAGCGCAAGAGCCTTCTCGAGCAGCGCCGCAAACTTGATGCGCTCGTTGCACCGCATGCAAGGGTTTGGGGTGCGTCCAGCTTGGTATTCGGCGATGAAGTCGTCGACCACGTCTTGCTTGAATCGCTCGGAGAAGTCCCAGACGTAATAAGGGATTCCGAGAACGTTTGCCGCTCGTTGGGCATCCATCGAGTCTTCGATGGTGCAGCATCCTCGCGAGCCTGTGCGCAAGGTGCCTGGCATGCGAGAGAGGGCTAGGTGAACGCCGACAACCTCATGGCCGGCTTCGACCGCGCGTGCAGCCGCAACAGCGCTATCGACGCCACCTGACATTGCCGCAAGAACCTTCACCCTTCAAGTCTACGAAGTGGTGTAGCCAGCGCGGCGCGCTCCTTCATGAGCGGCGGGAAGAGCCGCCAAAAACGCATCGACATCGGAGTCGGTCGTGTCGATTCCGAGCGTTACGCGTATGCAGCCCGATGCCTCTGCTTCGTCGCGACCCATAGTCAAAAGCACGTGGGATGCGGCCGTGACGCCGGCCTGACAAGCCGAACCGTTCGACACACAGATGCCGGCTCGGTCGAGCAGAAACAGCAGGGAGTCTCCCGAGCAACCCGGAAAGGTGAAGTGGGCGTTGTCTGGCAGACCTGGCGCGTCTCCCCTGCTGAAGCGGGCATCGGCGACGAGTTCGTGAACCCCCGCTACCAAGCGATCACGCAAGCGAACGAGTTCAGGCACGTGGTGGTCGATGCGAGAAACCGCGAGGCTGACCGCGTGCGAAAACGCCTTGGCACCCGCGGCATTCATGGTTCCCGAGCGCATGGCACGCTCCTGCCCACCTCCGTGAACCAGCGAGGTCAGCTTCGACTGCCGCGAGACAACAAGCGCGCCGACGCCAACCGGCCCACCAACCTTGTGCGCGGTGATTGACATCGCGGCTAGACCTGAGGCAGCGAAGTCGACGTGAATGTGACCGAGTGCCGCCACCGCATCCGAGTGCACCGGGATGCCGTGAACCGCCGCGAGCGCGGTAATCTCGCTGATCGGGGTGACGACTCCGGTTTCATTATTCGCCCACATGAGGGTAATCAGAGCGACTCGCGGTGCGTTTTCGGCTAGATAGTTCTTGAGCCAAGCGAGATCGACGACTCCCCGTTCGTCTACCGGAATCCAAACCGCCTCGGCTCCCTGTTCCTTTTCGAGCCATTCGATCGGGTCGATAACCGCGTGGTGCTCGGTGTAAGCACTCAGGATCACCTTGCGTTCTGCATCCGCGTTATGCCGCTGCCAGAAGATCCCCTTGATGGCCAGATTGTCGCTTTCGGTGCCACCCGAGGTGAAAATAACCTCGTTGCGATTGCACTTGATTGCCTTGGCTATCTCTTCGCGTGCCTCCTCGAGTGCGCGACGCACTGTTTGCCCGGCGATGTGAACCGAAGATGGGTTGCCAACGAGTGTGAGGTAACGAGTGTAGGTCTCGAGCACCTCAGGCCTGATTGGCGAAGTGGCTGCGTGGTCTAGGTAGACAACCATGTTTTTTAGCCTAGCCAGTCAAATGAAACAAGTTGGCAACATTCGCGTGGGTAAACTTTTGAGGTTGCCTATCCCCCTGCACACAGGAAACTCATGAACGAAAACCCAACCGACTCGCTGCCCTTGGGCGTGAGCTTCGAGGGCGATCGTGGCGTGATTAGGGTGTATTCGGCGAATGCGGATTCGATCGAGTTTTTGGTGCTCGACCCCAACGACTCAAGCAACGTGGAGCAACGCATAACGCTCAAGCCGGTCGGCGACGACATTTGGCAGGCTTCCAGCCCGGCCATTCACAAGGGCGTGCACTACGCGCTTCGTGCATCCGGCCCTGATGGACCGCGTCACGGCTTTAACAACACAATCAACTTGATCGACCCGTATTCACGTGGAGTAGTGCGCGAATCCGCGCGAGAGTTTCACAACGTGGTCATCGACCGCTCGTTTGACTGGCAAGGTGTCGAAAAGCCAAAGACCGCTCTAAAAGACACCGTAATCTACGAAGCCCATGCGCGCGGGCTCACCCGAGGCAACCTTGAGCTGCACGACGACATTCGTGGCACATACGCGGCTCTGGCGCATCCTTCGACAATCGCCCACCTAAAAGCGATCGGAATCACCGCGGTCGAACTGCTGCCAGTGCAAATGTTCATCTCAGAGCCTCGCCTTATGAATATGGGTCTGATCAACTACTGGGGCTACAACACCATCAACTTCTTCACCCCACACCACCGGTATGCATCTACCGGCGCTATTGAGGCCGGGCCACAGGCCATCGTCGAGGAGTTCAAAACGGCCGTTCGCGAGCTTCACCGAGCCGGCATCGAAGTGATTCTCGACGTGGTCTACAACCACACCGCCGAGGGTGGCGCGCGAGGCTTGACCTATTCGTTTAGGGGGCTCGACAACTCGTCTTATTACCGCCAGGACGACCAGGGCAACTATCACGACACCACGGGATGTGGAAACTCGCTCGACTTCAGCAACCCTCGCGTGGTCAACCTAGTCATGGACTCGCTGCGCTATTGGACAGAAGAGATGCAGGTCGACGGCTTTAGGTTCGACCTGGCCACAACTCTCGCGCGTGACTCTTCGAACCAGTTCGACCCGAACCACGAAATGTTGCGTCGAATGGTCGAAGACCCGATTCTTGCCGACTCCAAGCTCATCGTCGAACCTTGGGATGTTGGCCTCGGCGGCTGGCAAACCGGAGGGTTTCCCGATCGTTTCAGCGAATGGAACGACCGTTACCGTGACTCGGTTCGCCGGTTCTGGCTTACCGACATCGCCACTGCTCGCAACTCCGGTCGCTACGACAACGGTGTTGCTGAACTAGCAACCCGCTTGGCTGGCTCGCGTGACATCGTGGATGGGCCTTCTGGCCCGCTCGGTGGAATCAACTTCATCACCGCGCACGACGGCTTCTGCCTTCACGACTTGGTCACCTACAACGTCAAGCACAACCAAATGAACGGCGAAGGCAACCGAGACGGAAACAACAACAACTATTCGTTCAACCACGGTGCCGAAGGCGAGGTGTCCGACGTTGCGATAAACATCCAGCGCCGTCGAGCCGAGCGCAACATGATGGCAACGCTGATGCTCTCGGCGGGCATCCCGATGGTCACCGCCGGCGACGAGGTTAGCAAGACACAACTCGGCAACAACAACGCCTATTGTCAGGACAGCACACTTTCGTGGGTCAACTGGAACCTTCACCCACATCAGCAGGAACTGAAACAAACATTCGCCTATCTGTCCAGGATGCGCCGCGAAAACGGATCACTTCGGCAGCCCAACTTCGGCAACTTTGACGAGGCTCAGGTGGGCAGTGACATGGTCAAGTGGTTCTCGGAAACAGGCCAGATTTTGACCGAAGACCAGTGGAACAATGCCCAACAGCGAACCATTATGCGACTGGTTAGCCACATAAATACCGACGGTTCGCTAAACACCACGCTTCTGGTGATCCACGGCGCCGAAACAGAGATCGAGATAACGCTTCCAGAAACGGCACACGACTGGCACGTTCTGTGGGATAGCTCGAAGGATGTTCCACCGGCCAAGACTCAGAAGCTGAAGGCCGAGGCAAGAGTCAAAATGGGCCCAACGTCCATGCTTTTGCTACGTGCCGACTAACCCACCCACCTCGCGCTTCAGCGAGCGCGCAAGTGCTAGCAACCCCTTAGACATGCGAAAACCGCTAAGTTTGGACTATGTCTCGCGTTATTTCTCATCGCCACGAACAACCGGTAGGTCGCTTTCCGATTCTCGACGTGCAGCCAACGGTTGACGGCGGACGATGGGGGGCTAAGGCATTCGATGGTGAGCTGATTCCCTTCTCTGCAATCGTTTTCAGAGAGGGTCACGACGCTCTAGGAGTTGAGCTTTTGCTCACCTCGCCGACCGGCAAGAACACGGTGCACAGGATGCACGCTGGCGCACCCGGTAGTGACCGCTGGCACACGGCGGTTCTTCTGGCCGAAACAGGTCGTTGGCAGTTTCAGATTCGCGCCTTTGCCGATGACTACGAGACCTGGCACCACAACGCCGAGGTGAAGCTCGAGGCTAAGCAAGACCAAGACCTGATGATGCTCGAAGGCGTAGCGCTGTTCACCAGAGCCGCCAGCGAGAAGGACCGCACCAAGGCCAACGCGGCACACCTAGTTTCGGCCGCTGAGACACTGGCAGACAAGAGCCACTCCCCGAGCGCGAGGTTTGCCTCGGTGCAGAACCCGAGTGTTCTGAAGGCCGTTGCGGCGCATCCAATTAGAAGCCTCGTGACATTGAGCGAAACCTACGTGATCAACTGCGAGCGCAAACTGGCAGGCGCCGGTGCTTGGTACGAATTCTTCCCGCGCAGCGAAGGCGCAAAATACAACTCGAAGACCAAGACCTGGGTCTCGGGCAACTTCAAGACCGCAACCAAGCGCTTGCCAGCCGTTGCCGCGATGGGCTTCGACGTGCTCTACATGCCGCCGATTCATCCGATCGGCAAGTCTTTCCGCAAAGGACCGAACAACACTCTCAACGCAGCTGAAAGTGACCCAGGTTCGCCGTGGGCCATCGGAGGCGCGGATGGTGGGCACGACGCCGTTCACCCAGAGCTTGGCACCGACAAGGACTTCAAGAACTTCATCAAAGCTGCCAATGAGCTTGGACTAGAGATTGCGATGGACCTCGCGGTGCAAGCGAGCCCCGACCACCCGTGGGTTAAGGAACACCCCGAGTGGTTCACCACCCGAGCTGACGGCAGCATCGCCTATGCCGAGAACCCGCCGAAGAAGTATCAGGACATCTACCCGATCAACTTCGATAACGACCCGGCTGGTATCTATCAAGAAATCCTTCGAGTGGTCAAACACTGGATCTCGTTCGGCGTCAAGATTTTCAGAGTCGACAACCCGCACACCAAGACCGTCGGATTTTGGGAATGGTTGATTAGCGAAGTGAACGCCGAGTTTCCCGAGGTTGTGTTCTTAGCCGAGGCGTTCACCCGCCCGGCAATGATGCACACTCTGGGCAAGGTCGGTTTTCAGCAGTCCTACACCTACTTCACCTGGCGCAACACTCCGGGCGAGCTGCGCGACTACCTGAACGAACTGGCCCACCACAGTGCTGCATACTTTAGGCCAAACTTCTGGGTGAGCACGCCAGATATCCTCACTCCGTACCTACAGTTTGGCGGCAAGTCGGGGCACAAGATCCGTGCCGTGCTCGCAGCCATGAGCACACCCTCGTGGGGCATGTATGCCGGCTACGAGCTGATCGAATGTGTCGCTCGCCCGGGTGCCGAAGAGCACATCGACTCCGAAAAATACGAATACAAAGCTCGAAACTGGGATGCGCCCGACAACGTCGAGCGTTCCATCGCGCCTTACATCACGAGGCTCAACCAGATCCGACGCGACCACCCCGCCGTCATGCAGTTGCGAAACATCGAGTTCCACCACTCCGACGATGGTGCGTTCCTGGTCTTCTCGAAGCACCTGCCTGCCGAACTCACCGAATCGGGCAAATCCGACACGGTGATCGTGGTCGTGAACACCGACCCTCATGCGGTGCGGGAAACCACGGTTCGCCTCGACCTGAGCAAGCTCGGGCTCGCTAACGGAAGCACCTTCGAGGTTCAAGATCTGATCACCGATGCGAAATACCACTGGTCGGCAAACAACTACGTTCGCCTTGACTCATTTGTCGAACCAGCTCACGTTCTGCACGTGATTCGAAAGAAGTAAGCATGGCATTCAAGAAAAAGACACCGACCCTTCCCGCGATTGGCGACTACGACCGCGACCGAGTGTCCAACGGAAGCCATCACGACCCTCACGGCACGCTTGGTGCGCATCCGCACGATGGTGGCTGGGTCATTCGAACCCTGAAGCCCATGGCTACCAAGGTTTCTGCAGTGCTAGCAAACGGTAAAGAGGTTGAGCTCAGCCACGTCTGGAATGGCATCTGGGACGGTTTCGTGGCATCAAAGGATGCCCCTGACTACCGAATCAAGGCCACCTATACCGCAGATGGTCAGTCGACAGAGTGGGTAGTTGACGACCCATACCGCCACCTGCCTACCATCGGTGAACTCGACCTGCACCTGATTGGCGAAGGGCGCCACGAAGAACTTTGGAAAGCTCTCGGCTCGCACGTGTTGTCGTTTGACGGACCTATGGGAGTCAGCCGCGGCACCTCGTTCAAGGTATGGGCACCCAACGCACAGGCCGTGCGAGTCGTTGGTGACTTCAACCACTGGGTCGGCGTCGCGCACTCGATGCGAGTGATGGGGTCGACCGGAGTGTGGGAACTGTTCATTCCGGGAATCGAAGCCGGCAGCGCATACAAGTATGAAATCTTGACCAAAGCCGGGCATTGGATCAAAAAGATTGACCCGATGGCTCGCCAGACTCAGTGCCCACCTGACACCGCCTCGATCGTCACCGAATCGACCCACAAGTGGTCTGACAAAAAGTGGATCGAAGCCAGAACCAACCGGGATGCGCTGAGCTCGCCGATGAGTATCTACGAGCTTCACGCGGGCTCCTGGCGCACCTCGATGAACTATCGCGAACTCGCCGACGAACTGATTCCCTATATTCAGGAGATGGGCTTCACCCACGTGGAGTTCATGCCACTTGCCGAGCACCCTTTTGCACCATCCTGGGGTTATCAGGTCACCGGATACTACGCTCCAACCGCGCGATTCGGCTCGCCAGACGACCTCAAGGTTTTGATCGACCGCCTGCACCAGGCCGGAATCGGAGTGATTCTCGACTGGGTGCCGGCCCACTTTCCGAAGGATGACTGGGCGCTGGCCCGCTATGACGGTCAGCCACTGTATGAGCACGCCGACCCTCGACGCGGCGAGCACCCTGACTGGGGAACCTACATTTTCGATTTCGGTCGCACCGAGGTACGCAACTTCTTGGTAGCCAATGCGCTGTATTGGCTCGAAGAGTTTCACATCGACGGACTCCGTGTCGACGCCGTAGCCTCGATGCTTTACCTGGATTACTCCCGTGAAGGCAACGACTGGCTGCCGAACGAATTCGGTGGTCGCGAGAATCTCGACGCAATTCGGTTCATGCAAGAGACCAATGCCACTGCATACCGTCGCAACCCAGGCATCATGATGATCGCCGAAGAGTCGACCTCTTGGGGTGGAGTTTCGGATCCGACCGATGGCGGTGGCTTGGGCTACGGGTTCAAGTGGAATATGGGCTGGATGAACGACACCCTGCGTTACATCGAAAAAGACCCGATGTATCGCAAGCACCACCACGGCGAACTCACCTTCTCGATGCTCTATGCCTACGACGAGAAGTTCGTGCTTCCGATAAGCCACGACGAAGTCGTGCACGGCAAGGGCTCGCTACTCGCCAAGATGCCGGGTGACCGATGGCAGCAGCTCGCGAACGTTCGCGCCTACCTGACCTTCATGTGGTCGCATCCCGGTAAGCAACTGTTATTTATGGGTAGCGAGTTCGGCCAACCGTCCGAATGGAACCAGGAGCGCGGACTCGACTGGTGGATTCTCGAACAGCCGATTCACCAGGCTCTGAAGTCGCTGGTTGCCACGCTGAACCGCCTGTATGTCGCGAACCCCGCGTTCTGGGAACTCGACCACGATCGTGCCGGATTCGTCTGGATCGATGGCGGAAACGGCGATGCCAACACGCTCAGCTTCCTGCGTTATGACCGAAAAGGTGAGCCAATCGCCTGCGTCATCAACTTTGCTGGTCAACCCCATCACAACTTCAGACTCGGACTCCCCCGTTCTGGTGAGTGGGTCGAGTTGCTAAACACGGATGCAGGCGAGTTCGGCGGCTCTGGGGTCGGAAACTTTGGTGCGATTCACGCAAACCTCGAAGGTTCGCACGGTCAGCCACACTCGGCGGAAATCACGGTTCCGCCACTCGGTGCGCTCTGGCTGAAGCCTAAGAACTAATAGAGCAGGCTCGCCAGGCGGCGTCTAGCAGCGGCCAGATCGGTATTAGCCGGATCGACAACCGCAAACAGTTCGAGCAAATGCACGCGGATGGGCTCCCGCTCGTCTCTGCGCACCTCAAAGGCGTCTAGCAGCGCACCAAACGCAAGTTGCACGTTACCTTCGGAAAGTTTGTGGTCGGCCCAAAGCAGCAGCGCGTCAAGTTCTGCTGGCGGTGTGTCTGAGGCCGCAACGTCGGCCGGCTCGATGGTGCGTTTTAGCAACTTCACCTGAGCAAGGCCAGACTGCGCCAGATCGTCTCGCGGATTTTCCCTCAAAGCCTGCTCATAGGCAGCAATAGCCTCGTCGAAGTTTCCCTCGTTGATGGCGTCAAATGCCTTTTGGTGAAGGGGTGGAAGAGCCTCGACTACCTGGGCATCGCTGCTCACGCGAGCGACTCCGGCAACTCCGTTCTCGGCTGCGACCTGAAGAACACGGTCGATCACTTGGCGAATGGCAGCATCATCTTGGTCACCCTCAAACAGCGGTGCGGGTTGCCCTTGAATCACTGCGACAAGGGTAGGAGCGCCTTTCACTCCGAAAGCTTGACCGATTCTTTGCTCGACCTGGGCGTCGACGCGAACGAGCACCCAGCGACCAGCATCGGCCTCGCAGAGTGCTCGCAACCGCTTCGAGATCTCGAGTTCACGAACCGAATCGGCGTGAAACTCGATGATCACCGCAACCTGAGCCGACAGCGCGAGCACGTCACGCAGATTTGCTTCGGTCGCCGCAATAACCAGGCTCGAAACCTGCACACTCGCGACAGCTGAGCCCGCGGACTCGCCATTGGGTGCACCCGTAGTTGAGGATGGCGAACCCGCCGTTGGCGAGATGGGAGCCGCGGTCGCCGCATCCGTGCGTTTCAGTTTGGAAAGGTCGATACCTCCACCGAAAGACATTAGAGCCCTCTCACAGAAAGCAAACCTTGGCTGACTCCAAGCAGGATGGCGCGGTCGTCGTCAGTCAGCGCAGGAACGAAGAAGAGCATCATGTTGCCATACGTGCTCACCACACCTCTGACCGAACCATTGCTGCCGAGCAACAACTTTTCACTGCCAGACACGGTCACACCCGAACCAGCCCGCTTTGGCTTGATCGTATAGGTGTCTTTCATGTAGACGGCCACGAGTGCACCACCACTCGAGGTTGCCAGCGAAAGCACACGAGCCGTGCCAAGTGTGTGCTTGAACTTGATCGTGGCATTGGTCAGCTTCTCAACCTGAGTCTTCTGCAGCGCTGAAACGTCGGAGTAATACTTGTCTTTTTTGACGTCATAGACACCGGCGGAGAGGCTCGCAGAGCCCTTGTCGATAACGTCTCCGTAAGTCACCGGAATGTCACGTGGTGGCACTCGAAGGTAAGCCGAATCTGCAGAAACCGGAATCGCTCCAACTTCTGGCACCGGCACCGCGGGGATCTCGGCACCTGGAACCAGATTCATGAAGTAGTAGACGATGTATTTGGCCCGAGGGCTCTCTTGCTGCATTACTACCATCTGCGGAAGTGCGCTTCCGGGGGTATCGGTTACCGCCATGATGGTGCGTGGCCACTGGGTCGTTGAGGCAGGAAGAGACCAGGTCAACGGTTCGGCCGAAATGGCAGGCAAAGCATCGATCTTGTCTGACTTTTTCATCAAGACGTAGTGCGTGCCACGCAGAGCTAGAGCCGGCCCACCAAATCTTGGCTCCAGGAGTTGCTTGTCTTTAGCTGCGTCGGCCGCCGCGGCAATATCGGCAACATTTGCCAGGATGCGCTCCAACTGGTTATCGAGAACCACGGGCGGATCGGCAACGATCACGTCACCGGTTGGCGTCGGAGTCGGAGTGGGTTGCACGGTTGTTCCGCTACAGCCGGCGAGTGAACCCACCACGGCAAGCCCGACAAGCGAGGCCACCGTTTTGCGTGCGACGCGGCGACCCTTGCCGGGAAGGATCAGTTGAGACTTGTGCCGGCGAGTCTTGGGGCCTTGCGGTGCACGAGGCATTCGTCGACGTGGACCGCCGCGCTTGCGCAAATCGGAAAGGTGCCAAGCGTTGAGTGCCGCAGCTGCAGCGAGCAACAGCGCGGAAAGCCAGAGCAGGGTGTTTGAAAGAGCGAGATCGTGAAATACCGGCCAAACGATCGAAATCTTGCCAGGTGCCGCAGTGAAACCATCGGCAGCCACCAACACCCCTGCGTTTTCGGCTTTGTCGACTTGAAGTGATGCCGACTTTACTGCGGTGACTTCGCTTCGCCAAAGGTCGCTCTGACGCGGATTAGCGAAGTCCGAGTTACCGAAGTTCGACTTCACCGCGAGAGTGGTCTTTTTCGATTTCGTCTCGACCGAAAGTTCCGAGTTGGAAGTGCGCCCGAGCCAGGCGCGGATGTCCGATTCTCGTCCGGTGGCGATAAATGCCTTTTTGGGTCCGGAAACCTGAATCGTTGGATTCCCCGCGTATGTGGCTAGGGTCGCCTCTGGAATGACAACGTATGGGTAGCCGGAATCAAACTCAACCGAAAGGGTTTTTGTGGGGGCAGGAGCCCAGATAGTTCTTTCGGCTACACCCACCACCGCAAGCGATAACGACAACACAAACAGTGCTATCGCGGCTATCAGCTTCACTGCTTTCCAATCGTTAGACTTAGGGCTTGGGTACCATTTCCAAGTCTACCCAAGGGTCTAGGAGCGAGCGTTTTGGCAGCAGATGAAGCCGAATTCCCCATTGTGATGCGCGGTTATGACCGCGACACCGTGGATGATCTCGTGCGTGACCTTCGCAAGCAACTGCTTCAAACTTCGACTCAAAATGCGCAGCTGGTTAGCGAGTTGCGTGCAGCAAACGAAGCCGCTTCTCGCCTCGAAGCGCAACTGGCTGAAACCGCTGCACCGTCATACGCCAGTGTGGGAGCTCGTGCAGCCCTCATCCTGAGCACTTCCGAAGATCAGGCCAACCGAATCATCGCGGATGCTGACGCCGAACGTGCGCGCATCCTCAAGGAACTCGAAGGCGAAGTCGCCGAGACCCGTAATGAGGCCAAAGGTTATTACGACGCGCTCGTGTCAGAGGCTCAACGACGCGCTGAGCGTCTCAACGCTACCGCACGCGCCGACTATGACGAACTCGTCAACCAAGCCCGCTCAGAGGCTGCTCGAATGATTCAAGATGCTACTCAGGAGGCGGGAGCTACCCGAGGCGCGATCGCCACAGAAGTCGCCAAGATGCGAGCAACCGCAAAGCGCGAGATCGACTCGGCCAGATCGAAGTTTGACCGTGAACAGTCGGAGAAAGCGCTCATCGCCGCTCGCGAACGCAACCAGCACATCGACAAGGAAGCTGCCTGGCGCATGCTTAGCGAACAGGCACGAATCGACCTCGACCTCGAGATTTCGGCGCGCCGTGCCGAGGCTGAAACCGAATACTTGGCCAAGCACCAAGAAGCAGTTTCACTCACCCAGCGCTACCTCGACGAAGCCAACCGGATGCTCGCGCAGGCGCGAACAAGAGCGAACGCCGCTCGCCTCGAGGCAGAGACCCTCGAAGGTGCAGCACGTTCGGTGAACAAGCGAACCAAGGACGAAGCCCGCGCGAAGGCCGAGGCAATCTTGGTTGCAACCGAGGCTGAGGCGCGCAGCATACTCGCTGAAGCCAAACTCGAAGCTGCTAAGCAAATCCAGACCATGAGACGCAAACTCTCTAGGCTGAAGGTAGAGCGTAATGCGCTAGCGCAATATCTAACCAATCTGCGTGCCGTCATCGATGTGGCTCAAGAGAACCTAGCGAAAGAGCAACCAGAAGAATGACCACCAAAAAGTCACCGGAATCGGAAACTCGAAGCATCGGGCTAACCAATGGCTTTCAGTTCGGATTGCTCGGAGGACTCGGTGTACTAACCGCTCTAGCCCTTGGCAATGCCTTGGTGACACTTGCCAACGTTCTAACCTACGTGGCGCTAGCAATCTTCATCGCTCTTGGCCTAGACCCTGTTGTTCGTTTTCTTGAGCGCAGGTTCTCGCTTAAGCGCAGCCATTCGATCTTTGGCGTAGTCGTCTTCTTAGTGGCCTTCCTTGGCATCATCCTGTGGTCTCTATTGCCGGCGGTTACGGCACAAACGGCACACTTCATCGAGAGTGCTCCCGAGTTGTTGACCTCAGTCAAGTCGGTCGAGATAGTCGCAACGCTCGACTCGCAGTTCGGCGGTTCGATCAGCAAAGCCATCGACTCGGCGTCGGGCTTCTTGTCTGACAGCACAAACTGGCCGACGCTACTCGGTGGTGTGGTGCAAGTTGGACTATCCGTCTTCAACGGTTTCTTTGGTGCACTCATCGTGGTGACACTCTCGATCTACTTCATGTCGTCGCTCGCGAAATTTAAAGAATGGGTCTATTCGCTTGCCCCGGCATCCAAGCGAGGCAAGTTCACCATTCTGGCCGAAGAGATCGCAAACTCGGTTGGCCGCTACGTAATGGGCCAGGTGAGCATCGCCCTCATCAACGCGACGCTTGGCTTCATCATGATGTCAATCGTTGGTGTGGAGTTCTCGCTGGTGCTCGCTTGCATCACCTTCTGCCTCGCTCTTATTCCTCTGGTTGGAAGCATCTCTGGTGCGGCAATCGTGGTAATCGTTGCACTCACCACCAGCCCGGCCGCAGCGATTTCGGCAGCGATTTATTACCTGATCTACATGCAAATCGAAGCCTATGTGATCTCGCCTAGAATCATGACTCAGGCAGTGAAAGTGCCGGGCGCTGTTGTGGTTGTGGCGGCATTGGCCGGCGGAGCCTTGCTCGGAATTCTCGGAGCTCTCGTGGCAATCCCAGTTGCGGCTTCGATCATGCTGATCATTCGTCAGGTTTGGATACCGCGCCAAGAGCGGTCATAAGAACCCGAATCAAAGTAAAAATTGGTCTAGCCTGCGACATCCTCGATGTTTGCCGGGTTTGAGGCGGTTGCCGTGTAAATGGCGTTTCCCGCATTTGCTACGTTTTCGGTGTTGAAGGTTGTTGGCAGCGGCACTTTCGTGGGCGAAATGACGCGTACGACTTCGTCGAGAACCGACTTCGTGGCGTTCTCCCCTACCCAAAGGTGCTTAGCGCTCTCGATTGCGATTACCTCGGCATGCGGAATGACCGCAAACCTCTCTCGGGCCCGTTCGGGAGTCAGGTAGTCATCAAACTCGGGAACGATCGCCACCACTCGTTTCGACGACCCGGCCCATCGGCTGAGCTCTTCAACGCTCGTTCGGTGAAGAGGTGGCGAAAGCAGAATCACGCCGCCGATGTTCTTGTCTGACCCATATTTCAGCGCGAGTTCGGTACCGAAAGACCAGCCAAGCAGCCAAACATTTGGCAGGCCTCGACTTGCCACAAACCCGAGTGCAGCCTCTACATCGAACCGCTCATCCTTGCCGCCATCAAATTCACCCTGGCTTTTGCCTCGCGGCGATTCGGTTCCGCGCGTGTTGAACCTAAGCACTGCAAAGTCAACCAGAGCAGGCAAACGGTTTGCTGCCTTGCGAATCACATGGCTATCCATGAAGCCGCCGTGGGTAGGCAGCGGATGCAGTGTGACCAAGGTTGCTACCGGGGGTCGGTCAAGCGGGGTTGCCAATTCGCCAACGAGAGTGAGCCCATCCGCGGTTTGCAGTTCGATTTCTTCGCGGTTGGCGGGAAGTTCCACACCTGCCCTAATGTCGATTTCGGTCACAGAATCGGCCCTTGAAACTTTCTCCAGCATTCCGAGTGGAAGTGCCGACGTCCATCTGAGCCACGCTCATCCCAGGCGACAACGTGCGGTGTGCCTCGTGTGATCAGGATGTGGCAAAACGGGCAGGTCCAGGTTTTTGAATCCTCAGCAGCACTTCCGGAGTGGGTCTGAACGGTGTATTCCACCCCTCGCTTTAGTTCGGTGCGTTTTGCTCCGTAGAGCACGGAACGACTGACTTCCGGCTCTTCATGTTTCTGCCCTTTTGAACGTCGCGGACGATTGGAACGAGGCACTAGTACCAGCCCAACTTGTCAGAGTGCGCCAGCGCACCGCAAGGTGATCCGTATCGGCCCTTGATGTAGCCGATGCCCCAGCGAATCTGAGTTTCGGGGTTCGTTAGCCAGTCTGCGCCTGCTGTAGCCATCTTGATACCGGGAAGGGCCTGCGGAATACCGTATGCGCCCGACGAGCGGTTCTTTGCGTTGTATCGCCAGTTCGACTCGCGCTCCCATAACTTGACTAGGCACGAATACTGATCGCGTTGCCATCCGTTGGCAGTGACCTGCGTGTAGGCATAAGCCTTGACCGTTCCAGAATCTGGCACGGCAGCTAACTCTACGAACAGCGCCGAAGCATCCTTGCCTGTGACAACCTTGAAACCCCCTCGAACATAAGAAATCGTTTGAGTGCTTTCGTATCCATAGATTTGCTCGGCGTCGTTTCCCTCCGCCATCTGCAACATGTAAGCCTTCTCCATGGTGTTGGCCAGAGCTCCGGAATAAGGGTCAACGATAGAGACCGCAACTAAACCAGCGGTCCAAAAGAAGCCTGACAAGGACTTTTTAGATTTTTCGGTCAGCAGCTTCTTGATTGGGTGCCACCCCAGTGGCTTTGCCGCCGCGTTGGCGACAGGTTGAAGCACCCTGCGAGTCACCGAAGGTTTGTGGGCAACATGTCTAGCCAAAACCTCACCTCGCCTGCCGTTTGTTATCGAACCTAAAGTTTACCAAAGGGGCATTTTTTGGGTCATTTGGAGGGCAGGTAGTAGCCGGGACAGCTGTTCAAAATGTTTGCCATGGCTGTCTTTTCGGCTGTTGTCACCCAGACCTGATACTTGGTCTTGATGGCGATCTGGCGGGCCACGTAAGCACAGCGATAGGCCTTGTTCGGAGGAAGCCAGGTAGCCGCATCCCCGTCACCCTTTGATGAGTTGGTCGGGCCGTCAACGGCAAGAAGGTTGAGCGGGTCATTGTAGAACTTATTGCGCTTGGAGTAGGTCCACTGCTGAGCGCCTTTTTGCCAAGCATCACTCACGGCAACCACGTGGTCGATTTGCACCTTGATGGATGTGCTTACTCCGCGTTTGAAGTTGATCACTTTTGTCGTGTAAGGGTCTTTAAGCACACCAGTCTCAACAATGCAGACCTCACCAGCACGCCATTTCACATTGACGAGGTCTCGGGCCAAGATGAAGTTTCGTAGGTCGCAGGAGCCAATGTCACCCCATCCATCGGAAAAACGCTCGCGCGCGTAGCCGGTCTTCGGAGCGCGGCCTTTGACTGCAAGTTTGGCCAAAGCCGTTGCAGCTCGGGTTCGCTCAACAATAACAGGGCTGTGAGCGACGTCTCGAGGTTCTCCGCTGGCCGATGCCAACTCAAACGAACCGCCTAGCAACCCAGCTAGCACGAAAAAAGCGGCGAGGATCCGTCCGGATCGCTTAGAGGACTTGCTCAATCTGAAGAAGTTCGATGACCTTGTCAATGAACGCGTCCACTTGATTTTCTGCATAGCCACCCCTTTTCGCTGTGAACAATACTTTTCTAACGGCATCCAACGACAAGTTAGAGTGTGTCTCGATGTGGGTTGAGACAAGGTTCAGAAACTCGTCAACCTGTTTCTTGCTGTATCCGCGAAGAATGAAACCCGTGCTCGAGAATTTTTTGCCTGCCGGACGCTCCATGCGTCCCACCAAAAGAACGCGGATGTGGTTGGCCCGTTCGAGTAATCCCTCATGTCCCAGAGCCTCAACCTGAGCCTGGTAGTAGCGCTTGGCGAAGGAGTCTTCGAGGCGGTCGAGTGCTGCATCCACTGCGCTAACCGAGTAGCCACCCTTAACCAGTTCGAATTCGTGCTCGCGGATGCCGAGCTCATGACCGTCGTGACGTTCATTGAACTCGACCCGGGCACGCTCGATGAAAGCGTCAACATCCTCGGGCTTGTAGCCGAGTTTGTTGGGTCTAGTCTTGGGGAACGGGAAGCTCACTGAACTATTCTCTCAGCCGAATCAAATCGGAAAGCAGATCGTGGCGATGACATACATCACGAGCGCTGAAGGCAGCATCGAATCGAGGCGATCCATCACACCACCGTGACCGGGTAACCACGAGGACATGTCTTTGACGCCCAGATCGCGCTTGATAAGCGATTCGGCCAAGTCACCGAAAACAGCAGTGACCAAGACTGCAGCGGCGGTTATTACGCCCCAGTACCACTCGTGTTGCAAGACAAACACCATAAGCAACACCGACGAGGTAACGCCCGCGATGATGCTGGCGATTAGTCCTTCGAGCGACTTTTTCGGGCTCACCCCTGGGGCGATGCGCCGCTTGCCGAACTTGCGACCGATGAGATAACCCGAAGTGTCGATTAGCGCTGTTGGCACCACAAACTGAATCACCCAGGCAGCGCCCTCGAAGCCGGGACGAGCGAGCAAAAGCATCGTGAAAGATGCCGTCAGCGGGAGGTAAATGACCACGAACGCGGCAGCGCTAAAATCGCGCAACGACTTCTGGAACGACTGCGTTATGGCCTCTCGTCGTTCCCAGAGCAGATGAATCGCTCTCCAAATAGTCAAAACGAGAATCATGGCGGCGGTTGTCGCCCACTGCAGTGCCGCGCCGCCGAAGTAGGTTGCCGGCATGATGATGAGCGAACCGATTGTTACCGGGAGTCTCGGAACATACCACCCAGCTTTTCGAAGCGCTGTCGAAATTTCCCATGCGCCCGCCGCGATTGCTATGGCGAGTAAGACGATAAGAAGTTCTTTGATGACCAAGATTGAGACAAGAAATGAACCGCCAAAAACGATTCCGTAAATCACGGATTTGGCGAAGTTGCGCTCCCCCGATGCGCTTGAACTTTGACTCATTAGACCTCGAGCAACTCCGACTCTTTGTGCTTGAGAGCGTTGTCAATCGCGTCCACATGAGTCTTAGTGATTGCATCGAGTTCTTTTTCGGCTCTCGAAATTTCATCTTCGCCAGCCCCGCCGTCCTTCTTGAGAGCGGCCAGATCGTCGTTTCCTTTGCGGCGGATGTTGCGAATCGAAACTCGGTGATCCTCGGCCTTCGAACGAGCGAGCTTCACGTATTCCTTGCGGCGGTCTTCGGTGAGGTCTGGCAACGTGACGCGGATGATGTTGCCGTCATTGTTGGGCTGTGCACCAAGGTTAGGAACATCGCGGATGGCCTTCTCGATGGCAAGAAGAGCGCTCTTGTCGTAAGGAGTGATTGCTAGGCTGCGAGCTTCTAGAACCTGGATGCTGGCAAGGTTGCCGAGTGGCGTTCCCGAACCGTAGTAGTCAACGGTAATCTTCTGAAACATTGCGGGGTTAGCCCGACCGGTGCGAATCGTGCCGAAGTCGTCTTTGGCCGCTTCAACGGCCTTTTCCATCTTGTCGGTTGCCTCGAGCAGAATGTCTTGAATCATCTTTTGTCTCCTTGAATAAAGTCTTTAAGCCGTAACCAGGGTGCCGATCTTTTTGCCCTTGATTGCGTCGGTGACGTTGCCGGCACCTTGCATTCCAAAGACACGCATCGGCATCTTGTTGTCCATGCAGAGGCTGAATGCGGTGGCATCGACGACCTTCAAACCTTTGACCAGAGCATCCTGGTAAGTGATTTCGCTCAACAGCTGAGCGTTCGGATCTTTCTTTGGGTCGGCGGAATAGACGCCATCCACGCCATTCTTGGCAACAAGCACTTCATCGGCGTGAATTTCAAGCGCACGCTGAGCTGCAACGGTATCGGTTGAGAAGTATGGAAGGCCTGCACCGGCACCAAAGATCACTACGCGACCTTTTTCGAGGTGACGGATGGCGCGAAGCGGGATATAAGGCTCGGTGACCTGTGCCATGGTGATTGCCGACTGAACACGGGTGTCAACACCCGCCTGCTCGAGAAAGTCTTGAAGCGCAAGGGCATTCATGACGGTGCCGAGCATACCCATGTAGTCTGCACGGGCTCGATCCATGCCTCGCTGTGAAAGTTCAGCTCCCCTGAAGAAGTTTCCACCGCCGACAACTACGGCGATCTCGGCGTGTTTAGACCCCTCAGCAATGTCTCTGGCGATTTCACCAACTACGTCTGGATTAACGCCCAGGCTTCCCCCGCCAAAGGCTTCACCGGAGAGCTTTAGAAGAACGCGACGCTTGTGTGACATGAAATCCTCCGTTCACTTTCTATCCTAGGCGGGCAACGAAAAAGGCTCGGTCAATGACCGAGCCTTTCGCGATGATTTTGGCTATGCGCCGACGCGGAAGCGAACGAAGGCAGAAACCTTCACGCCTGCTGCGTCGAGAACCTTTGCCACAGTCTGCTTGTTGTCCTTGGCGAAGTCCTGCTCAAGAAGCACGTTCTCCTTGAAGAAGCCGTTTACGCGGCCTTCAACGATCTTCGCAAGTGCAACCTCTGGCTTGCCTTCGTTACGAGCGGTTTCTTCGGCGATGCGACGCTCGGTCTCAACGGTCGAAGCAGGAACCTCTTCGCGAGTCAGAACGCTTGGCGAGAACGCCGCGATGTGCACTGCAACATCGTGTGCGGTCTCCGCATCGCTGCCCGAGTATGCAACTAGAACGCCGACCTGTGGAGGTAGGTCCTTGCTGGTGCGGTGCAGGTAAGCGTCGACGGCTGCATCGCTGACCGATGCAACGCGGCGAAGTTCAACCTTTTCACCCATGATTGCAGCTTCGTCGTTGATTGCCTCTTCAACGGTCTTGCCGCCGAGGTCGGACTTGAGCGCCGATGCGAGATCGGTCGAGCCGGCTGCAGCCACTGCATCCGCGACCGAGTCAGCAAGTGCGACGAACTTAGGTGCCTTAGCAACGAAGTCGGTCTCACAAGCGAGTTCGATCAGGTAGCCGGTGCCGCCCGAAACGCGAGCAACTACAAGACCATTGCTGGTGGTGCGTCCTTCACGCTTGGTGACGCCCTTGAGCCCCTTTAGGCGAAGGACTTCCATGGCCTTGTCGAGGTCGCCGTTGGCTTCGTCGAGTGCGCCCTTGCAGTCCATCATGCCCGCGCCGGAGCGCTCACGGAGGGTCTTTACGTCTGCTGCGGTGTAGTTAGCCATTAGTTCGCTTCCTTTGCTACTTCTGCCTCAGCTGCAGGAGCTTCGGCTGGAGTCTCTTCGACTGCAGGTGCTGCTTCGGCTGCGGCAGCGTTCTGCTCTAGCAGCTCGCGCTCCCACTCAGCCAGAGGCTCTGCGGTTTCTTCGGTCTTCGAGTGACGTGCGATCAAACCTTCGGCAACTGCATCCGCGATGACACGGGTGAGCAGTGCAACCGATCGGATTGCGTCGTCGTTTCCAGGAATACCGATGGTGACCTCGTCTGGGTCACAGTTGGTGTCTAGGATGCCGATAACTGGGATGCCCAGCTTCTTGGCTTCGGTGATGGCTAGGTGTTCCTTGTTGGTGTCGACTACCCAGATAGCGCTCGGGGTCTTCGAAACGTTGCGGATACCACCGAGCGACTTCTCGAGCTTTACCTTTTCGCGGCTGAGGATGAGAAGTTCCTTCTTGGTGAGACCGCTCTTGGCTGGGTCTGCGAAGTCCATGGTCTCGAGTTCCTTGAGGCGGGTTAGACGCTTCTGAACGGTCGAGAAGTTGGTCAGCAGACCACCCAGCCAACGCTGGTTAATGTAAGGCATGCCGACGCGCTGAGCCTGCTCAGCGATGGCTTCTTGAGCCTGCTTCTTGGTCCCTACGAACAGGATGCTTCCGCCGTTAGCGACGGTGTCCTTGACGAAGTCGTATGCCTTGTCGATTAGGCCGAGCGACTTCTGTAGGTCGATGATGTAAATGCCCGAGCGGTCGGTCAGGATGAATCGCTTCATCTTTGGGTTCCAACGGCGGGTCTGGTGCCCGAAGTGAACGCCGCTGTCAAGCAGCTGGCGCACTGTTACTACTGCCATGGCAGTATCTCCTTTTCGGCGCATTACTGCGCCACTCAGTTAGTCTGTGACCGGCGGTTGCCGTTCACACCTGGTGTCGGATCTGAATCAGCCAAATTGCTTTGGACCGAGTTGTTCTAGATCTGGTTCGACACGCGAAGTCGACGCGCTTCGAGAAGGCACATTTTGTGGGCTTTCGCGGTGCACGCCGCTGTGTAAAAGCATACCAGCGGTTTGTTGGCTAAAACAGTCGAGTTTTCCACATTTTCTAGGATGCCCAACCACCGTATTGAATGTGCGGGCAACATTCGACCATGCCCAAGTTCGTGCGCCACACCCTGATCGCCTTAGCTTTTCTTGCATTCAGCCTGTGCTACGCCGTCAACAATGCTCAGAGCGCAGTCGCGTCGCTGATATCAAATGAACCACGCATCAAAGGGCATATTCACACGGACTTAGCCCAGTTGAAATCTGAAGTTCTTGATGTTAGGCCTTGGCTAAAGCCTCTAAGAAAAACCGCAACAGAGCGAGTGTTTGTGCAACCAAACTCCGATTGGGGCGCGGGCCACCGCGGAGTCGACTTAGTGGCAGAAGCTGATGACGTCATCAGAGCCCCAACCGCTGCCGTCATTGCATATTCGGGCCAGACATTCGGCCGTCCAGTCATAACGCTGAAAACTGAAGAAAAATTGACGTTGGAGTTCGAGCCGGCTTGCCTGAGTGACTTTCACAAAACAGGATCGGTGCTGTCTGCCGGCGAAGGTTTTGCCTACTTCTGCCCAACTTCAAGCGGTATTCACTGCGCCAAGTGTCTTCATTGGGGAGTCAAGTTCGGCGACTACTACCTGTCGCCGCAACGGTTCACTGGAGATTTGAAGCCAAGCCGAGCTAAGCCCTCGGATGAGCGTTTTGATAACCAGACTTGAGGCGCTCGATACTTACGTGGGTATAAATCTGCGTGGTACCCAGACTCGCATGCCCTAGTAGTTCTTGAACGGCACGAAGATCTGCACCACCATCGAGTAGATGCGTTGCTGCGCTGTGCCTGAGCGCGTGCGGCCCGAGAGCGCCACTCGTGGTTTCAGCCAAGAGTCTCGCCACAAGTTCGTAGATTTGCCTAACCCCGATTCGTCCACCCCGCTGATTGAGCAACAGTGCGTGACCAGATTTCGTTGACTCTAGAGCTGGTCGCCCATTCTTAAGCCAACTTTGCAGAGCATCCATGGCTGGCTGGCCATAGGGCACCACGCGCTGCTTGTTTCCCTTACCGGTCAGGCGCAGAAGATTTCGACTTTGATCCACGTCGCCTAGGTCGAGTGAGGCGAGTTCGCTGACTCTCGCGCCTGTGGCATAGAGCAGTTCGAAAATTAGCAGATTCCTGCCAGCAACAGCATCGCCAGAGTCGGCAGCGGTTGACAACCAAGCGAAGACCTGCTCTAAAGAGCTGCGGGAAATCACCTTGGGCAAGGACTTTGACGCTTTGGGGCTTCGCAAACGCAAGCCAGGGTCGACGTCGATAATTCCCTGTTTGTTCATCCAGGCCGTGAAGGAACGCAGAGAGGCACTCTTTCTGGCTACCGATGACATGGCCAGGTCGCGTTCGGTTAGTTCAAAGAGCCAGTCTCGAAGCAACCCCAGTTGTAGGTCGGTGACCGAAGTAAGCCCCTGTTTTGAAGCAAAATCCAGAAAATCTGAAACGTCGTTCAGGTAGCCCTTGACAGTATTTGCGGAATATCCGCGCGCTGCCTGGAGGTGCTCTCTGTAGGCGTCTATTATTTGGGCGAACTGCATAGTTCGAGCGTAGTTTGGACTGCATCAACTTTCCTTGGTTGACACTCGACACCACCGCCCGTTCGCTTGCTTGACCTGCCCCAACAACAAGAGGTTTGAAAGTGAGATTGATGCTTCAGAGGTGCTCAAGCCTGCCGCGATGGCAATGTCTTCCGCCTGCATGGGTTTTAATCCAATGGCGTCCAGTGCTCGTTTTTCAAGATCACCGAGGTCTTGCCATTGGGTTTCGAATTGAAGCTCGTTAGAGTCTCCCGCAAGAAGGCACACTTCTGACGCGTTTGTCACTAGGGTTGCAAATCCGTCGGCGATCAAGCGGTTCGTGCCGAATGATGCCGTTGAAGTAATAGGCCCCGGAACGGCACCTACAGGCCTTCCGATTGCTAGGGCGTGATTTGCTGTGCTGATGGATCCGGACCGCTTGCCAGCCTCGACAACCACTGTGACTCTGCTTAGAGCGGCGACGAGTCGATTTCGTTGAAGGAACCGCCACTTTGTCGGCATTGCACCCGGTGGAAGTTCCGCAAGCACAGCTCCGTGCTCTCTGACCTTGGAAAGTAGAAGCTCGTTCCCGGCCGGATAAAACCTGTTGACCCCTCCAGCCATAACTGCGAAGGTTGAACCTCGAACTTGAATCGTCGCTTTGTGAGCGATTCCATCGATTCCATAAGCGCCGCCAGAAACGATCGCATAGCCGTTGGCAACCAGCTCTCCCACGAGTTCGACCGTTGCCCACTCGCCATATGTTGTAGCGCCTCTCGAACCCACGATTGAGACACTTCGCGACAAGTTAGGTAGTTGAGATCGGTCGCCAAGCCCCCAGATCAACGGTGGTGTCGCCCACCCTAGGTCGTCGAGACCGGATGGCCAGTCTTCATCTTGGGGCAAGACAACCCAACCTCTGTTGGCTTGCAGTGCGGCCAGCGCCGAGGAGACCGCCGTAGTCGAGATTCTCGGTAAGTAACGTTCGAAAGACGCACTAACTACTCTCTCTAAATCTCCAAATCTTGATTGGCCTGATCCGAGGTTGCCAGACTCGTACAGCGCACCCAGTACTCGTTGCAAATTCTGACTTCGAATCAATTCGAGCGCCCGAGATACACCCAATGCGTCTCGAAGGTAGCCAGCCAGTTCGTCTCCTGGCTCGCAAGCGATGCTCCACGTGATGGCAGCCCTAACTTCAGGGCTGATGTTCGAAAGTTCACTCACTACAGCCTCATCGTGAAAGTGAAGGTTCGACTCCGCGAAGCCAAATAGCTTTGGCAAAATCATCGCTGGAAGGTCGGGCTCTCTCACCAAGATCCGCGAGTGTCCATGCAATGCGAAGACACTTGTCGAAGCCCCTCATCGAGATTGCACCTCGCGTTAGAGCGGTCTTCAATCGCTCAGCTCCAGGCATGTGCGCCAGATTTTGTCGAAGGTGAGACCCAGAAACTTGTGCATTTCGCGACCAAGGCGTGTTCCGCAACCTTTGCCTAGCCCGATCTTGAGCGCTGTAAACAACATCTGCGAGTTCTCTAGAAGAAGTGTGATCGGGCTCAGATCCCAGAGCTAGTTGAAGCCTGGCGGGCCTCATTCGAAGTTGAATGTCGACCCTGTCCATGAGCGGGCCAGAAATTTTCGCTAGATACCGCTGTTTCACTCGTTCGGGGCATTCACAAGTGCCAGAAGACCCTGTTGCTGGCTTGGCACAAGGACAAGGGTTCGCGGCCAGCACAAGTTGAACTCTTGCTGGGTAGCGCACAAGGTAGTTAGCTCTTGCTATTTGCACCTCACCAGACTCCAGTGGCTGTCGGAGAGCATCTAAGACATTGGCATTGAATTCGGGTGCCTCGTCGAGAAAAAGAACTCCCGAGTTTGCCCTCGAGAGCATGCCGGGTTTAGGCATGCCCGACCCGCCACCGACGAGTGAAACCATCGAAGATGAGTGATGAGGTGCAACAAATGGTGGCCTGTAGTCGAGCGTTGAGATGCTGAGCCCGGTTGAAACCGACCTTACGGCAGCCAGCTCGAGAGCCTCATCATCTGTCAACGGGGGAAGAATCGTGGGTAATCGTTGCGCGATCATGGTCTTGCCACACCCCGGAGAGCCGATCAGCGACATGTGATGCCCGCCTGCTGCGGCTACCACGGCCGCCTCCACCGCTTCGGCTTGCCCTCTGACATCTGAGAAGCAAAGCGACTCCACTGAATCTAACGCGACGGGTTGTTTTTGGGCGGTTGAACCTGAAATTACCTCGACGACCGATCCATGAAACCGTGCCACCGATGTCAGATGATCGAATCCAATAACTTTTATTCCAGCGACCAGAAGCGCCTCGTCGAGATTGGCTTGGGGAACCACCACGACTTTGAAGCCCTCAGATCGAGCACCGAGAACCAAAGGGACGATTCCACGAACGGGAAGGAGCGACCCGTCCAAAGCCAATTCACCAACATGGATCGTGGACTCTAGTTGGTTAGCTGAGATTTGTCCAGCAGCCGCTAAAACGGTTATTGCGATGGCCAGATCGAAACTCGAGCCGTATTTAGGCACAGATGCGGGCGAAAGGTTTACGGTGATCTTTCGAGCCGGTAACTCGAGTCGCGAGTTCTTGCATGCCGCTCTGACCCGAGCTGGTGACTCACTAAGCGATGCATCTGGGAGCCCCACTAGAACAAAGGTTGGGAGACTCGCTGAGATGTCTGCCTCGACCACAATCTTGTGGGCAGAGAGCCCCAGCAAGCAGAGCGTGTAGCTTCTTGCCAACGACATCAGGCGGCCTGTCGCAGATGGTCGATGCCTATTTTTCCGGCTGAAACAGTGATCGAGATTGCATCAATGCGAATTGACTGGTGATGACCTGGATTCAAACTGCGCCAAGCGTGGATTGCGGATCTCATGCGACGGATTTTATCTTCGGTGATGGCCTCAAAACCTGCGAGGTGTCCGGCTGAGTTTCTGGTTTTTACCTCAACGAAGACGAGAGCACCTTCGCCCTCGCAGATGATGTCTATTTCGCCGTCGCGCGTGCGAAAGTTGCGCTCCAGAATCTGAAAACCATGGTGTGAAAGAAAATCAGCAGCCACGTTTTCGCCGTAAATGCCTAGGATGTGTCGCCGTTCGAGAGCCTGCATCCCTGTAGAAAAGCACTGATTATGTCGCTCGTGGCCCGGTGTTGCGAATCTGTGGAAAACCTAGCGAGTTGCGGTTCGCCCGCCGGATTATCGTCCCGACGTTGGAAGCCTACTGCCCTGGCGTAAAAGCCTTTGGCAGTTCGAACGCCTTGCCCGACAGCTCTTCGATGTTCACATCTTTGAATGAAAGAACTCGAACCGACTTTACGAACCGATCGGTGCGATAGATATCCCACACCCAGACATCACGCATTTCGACTTCAAAGTAGAAGTCGGTTGGGGTGTCGATTCGCTTCAGGTCTACTTCGTTTGCAAGATAAAAGCGGCGTTCGGTTTCAATAACGTATTTGAAAGTGCCGACAAGGTCGCGGTATTCGCGATAGAGCGCTAACTCGGCCTCGCGGTCGTAGTCGTCGAATTCATTCTCATCCATTATGGAAAGTGTAAACCTTCTTGCAAGCCTGAATTAATCAGCCAAAATCTTGGTGAGCCAGCTCAGTCGGTGAATCGGACTCGGGCCTAGCCGCCTAATCGCATCTATATGTCTTGCCGATGCGTAACCTTTGTGCCCTTCGAGTTCATAACCAGGGTGCTCGTTGGCCAGCTCGACCATCAGCCGATCACGCTGAACCTTGGCGAGCACGGATGCGGCTGCCACGATGGCGCAGTCTCGGTCTGCCTTCTCGCGCACAACTACTTGGAGCCCGCCTGCGTGCTGCTTTAGCCAGTCATGGTTTCCGTCAAGAAGTACCGTTGCACCGTCACGCGCGATTTCTGTGCGCACTGACGTTGACGAAAGAAGTTCGCTCAGTGCTCCTGAAGCAGCCCGGGCCAACGCGGTGATGATTCCCTCGTCATCGATCTCTTTGGCAGAAGAAAATCCCACTGCGTGACCCGCAACCCACTGCGCCGTTGGCTCTAGCAGTGCCTCGCGCTGTTTTTCAGAGAGAAGTTTTGAGTCACGAAGTTCGGAAGGGAATCCTTCTAAACTGCCAGTTGCCGAATCGAAGAGCGCCGCCCCCACTGCAACCGGTCCTGCCACGGCACCTCGACCTACTTCGTCGATGCCGATCACGAACCTTGAACCCCGCTCGATGAGCGAGCGCTCAAGGTCAGTTGTTGGGGACGTCTTTGAAGACATCTGGGTAGTTGTCTAGCCACGTCCAGCGATCGAACGGCCACGACAGAACAAACGCGCGGCCGACAATAGCCGACTTTGGCACGAAGCCCTTGCCCGGCTGGGTTCGGTGAAAACGAGAATCCTCAGAGTTTGAACGATTGTCACCCATGACCCAGAAAGTGCCCTCTGGAACGGTCACGTCAAACTTCATGTCGCTCGGCGTCGCGTCAGATTGAACATAAGGCTCGGTGATGCTAACTCCATTGATTTGAATTTTGCCATCTGCGTCGCAGCAAACAACGTGATCGCCGCCAACTCCAATAACTCGTTTGACTAGGTGCTGACTCGAGTCTGGAGCGGTCAGACCAAACACCGACAAAAACCATTCACCGATGTTTACAAAACCACGCGATTCTGGGTCTTCAGGAGCTTGATACAGCCAACCTCCTGGATCTTTGAAAACTACGACGTCGCCTCGATTGACGGCAACTAGGTTGGGAACCAGTTCATTCACGATGATGCGGTCGTCAACCTGCAGTGTGTCCATCATCGACCCCGAAGGAATGAAGAATGACCGGATGAGGAAAGCCTTGATCAGCAAAGAAAGAACCATCGCGGTTGCTACGATCACCAAAATGTCGATGAAAAAAGCCGCTACGGGGTTTTTCTTTAACTTGCGCCAAATCTTGGCAACAATCGAGTTGCTCTGAGGCTTGTCTTTCTTGCGAAATAGCCGGCGAGACTCGGAAGTTTCGTTCATAGTCTCGAGCGTAATCTGCTGCGCAGGCTAAATGATTTAGGCGTTGTCGCGCTTCTCGCGAATCTTGGCCTTCTTGCCACGAAGCTCGCGTAGGTAGTAAAGCTTGGCGCGACGAACATCTCCACGCGAAACCAGTTCAATCTTGTCGAGAACTGGGGAGTGGATTGGGAAGGTGCGCTCTACGCCGACCTGGAACGAAATCTTGCGAACGGTAAAGGTTTCGCGAACACCGTGACCCGAGCGACGAATTACGACCCCCTGGAAGATCTGAACACGGCTACGGTTTCCTTCAACGATGTTTACGTGAACCTTGACATTGTCTCCAACCCGGAAGGCTGGGATGTCACTCTTGAGGCTCTTTGCATCGACTGAATCGAGGATGTGCATTTTGTATCACTCTCTGTTTTCGCACGCAGGTCAAAAACGATTTTTATGTTCGACTTGTTTGGCCTCGGCGATTCCCCTGCGGCAGAACGTTTTAGGGCCGAGCAACCTCTCTATTCTGCCAGACGTTTCAGTCTTCGAGCAAGTCTGGGCGCACCTTTTTTGTGCGTTCAACCTGCTGCTCATTGCGCCATTTGGCAATCAGAGCGTGATTTCCCGACAGCAACACTTCTGGAACGTCTAGTCCGCGCCAGGTGGCAGGTTTTGTGTACGACGGATATTCGAGCAGCCCGTCGTTGTGAGACTCCTCAGCCAAACTTTCGGCATTGCCGATTACACCGGGGATGAGGCGCGCAATGGCCTCGATCATAGCGATGGCCGCAACCTCTCCCCCGTTGAGAACGTAATCCCCGAGACTCACCATGCGGACATGGGCTTTGGTTGATGCGTAGTCGACCACTCGCTGGTCGATGCCTTCGTAACGGCCGCAGGCGAAGACGATGTGTTTGGCTTGCGATAGTTCAACCGCGGTCGCTTGCTTGAACAGCTCGCCAGCTGGCGAAGTGAAAATGACGATGGTCTCACCATCCTGCGACAGAAGTTCGTCGAAGGCTTCGCCCCAGGGCTCTGGCTTCATCAGCATCCCCGCGCCACCACCGTAAGGGCTGTCGTCAACGGTCTTGTGCTTGTCATGCGTGTAGTCACGCAGGTCGTGAACCTGAATGTCTAGGATGCTCTTTTCACGAGCCTTTCCCAAGAGCGACAACTCGAGCGCGTCAAAGTAGGCGGGAAAGATCGTGATCGCGTCGATACGCATGGTTCTAGGCTATTCGTCCGCGCCGGGCTTCGAAAGCGCTTCGGTGGCCGAAGGCTTCGCAAGCTCAGAAGGTGCGTCAGGCTCATCCGCGTCGATTTCTTCGAACAAACCAAGTGGAGGGGTAACGGTCACTGTACCAGCCACGACATCAACGGCCGGCACAATCGCCTTGACGAACGGCACGAGCACTTCACCAGAATCGGTCTTGACTGCGAGCAAATCTTGGGCTGGCATGTGGTCAACGCGAGCGACCACACCAACCTGAGCGCCATCACGAATGACTTTGAGCCCCACGAGTTGGTGGTCATACCACGCGTCGGGCTCTTGCGGAAGCGCTTCGGTGTCGGCGTCGATTAGCAAAATAGCGCGGATGAGCGACTCGGCGGCCGTGCGATCGTCAACGCCTTCGAGAAAAATGACTGGTGCTTGGTTATACCAACGGAGCTCGCTCACGGTTACGGACTTGCCAAACCATGGCGAGGTTTCTGGAACCTGGAGTTTGAGTTTTGCGCCGGGAACGAATCGTTCGTTCGGGCTGTCGGTGTAGAGCTCTAGTTTGATAGCACCTTTTAGGCCATGAGCCTTGAGCAGACGGCCCACACGGAGCTCGGTCTGCTTAGAAATCGGTCTCTACCAGTTCCACACGAACGCGCTTGCCATCGGCAAGGGCAGAAACAAGCGCACGAAGGGCTTTAGCGGTGCGTCCGTTGCGCCCGATCACTCGACCCAGGTCATCCGGGTGAACGTGAACCTCGAGCAGATCTCCACGGGAGGTTGAGCGTTCGGTGACGGTAGCGTCGTCCGGGTGGTCGACGATACCCTTCACCAAGTGTTCGAGCGCAGCGGCTAGCACGACTACTAATCCTCTTCGGCTGGTGCTTCTGCCTCGGCGGCAGGAGCTTCTTCAGCGGCAACGTCGGCCTCAGCTTCGGCTGCTGGAGCCTCGTCTGCTGCTGGTGACTCTTCTGCTGCTTCGGCTGCTGGAGCTTCTTCAGATGCAGGAGCCTCGGCTGCTACTTCTTCGACTGCTTCAGCCGCGGTCTCTTCGACTGCTGCTTCGACTGCTGGAGCTTCTTCGACAACAGCCTCAACGACTGGAGCCTTCTTCTCTTCCTTTGGACGAAGGACGGCCTTCTTTGCCGAGTCAACGACGAACTCTGGCTTGGCTTCCTTGACCTGTACGGTGTTCTTAGCCTTCTCACCCTTCGAAGCCTGGAAGTCTCCAGTCAGCTTGAGGATGGCGGCTACCTGCTCGGTTGGCTGAGCGCCAACACCAAGCCAGTACTGAGCGCGCTCAGAGTTGACCTCGATGAACGATGGGTTCTCGGTTGGGATGTAACGACCGATCTCTTCGATCACACGACCATCGCGCTTGGTGCGCGAGTCTGCTACGACGATGCGGTAGTGAGGCGAACGGATCTTTCCGAGTCGCTTCAGGCGGATTTTTACGGCCACAATGCTCCTGTTTGGTTTAGTAGTGGGCGAGTTCCACCGTGAGCGTGGGGGCACACTCGGTAGAGAAGCTCTAGGGGTAGCCATTCGTTTCTGGTTAGAGGGTCAGAAACTAGGCAACCGCTCTATTCTGCCAGATAAACCTTGCGTCTGCCAAACATTCCACGAAAGTCGTGCGCGCCAGCATCCCTGAAATCACAGGGATGAGATGGCTAAAGACCGAATGCGGATCCGCCCGAGCCGCTCTCGTCGGTGGTGCGGTTCTGCTGCGAAGCAATCTCGGCGGCGCGCTTTGCAGGGTTTCCAGACTTGGAACCCTTCTTGCCTTTGTCCTTTTTCTTGGGTTTGCCGATGTAACCGCCGCCCATGCCTGGCATGCCGGGCATACCTGGCATCTGCGGAACACCACCCTTAGCCACGGTTTTCATCATCTTGGCTGCTTGCTCGAAGCGGTTAACCAGAGAGTTGACCTCCGTGACCGTCACCCCAGAGCCCTTGGCGATGCGAAGACGACGCGAACCGTTGAGCACCTTCGGCTGTTGACGTTCCATCGGGGTCATCGATCGAATAATCGCTTCGGTGCGGTCAATTTCGCGTTCGTCAAAGTTTTCGAGTTGCTGACGCATTTGGCCAGCGCCGGGCATCATCGCGAGCATGCTCTTAAGATTGCCCATCTTGCGAATCTGTTGCATCTGCTCGAGGAAGTCTTCGAGAGTGAAGGTTTCCGATGCAATCTTGTCGGCAATCTTCTTGGCTTCTTCTTCGTCAAAAGCAGCCTGGGTCTTTTCGATCAGCGAAAGAACGTCACCCATGTCGAGGATGCGGCTGGCCATACGGTCTGGATAGAACGGCTCGAACGCGTCGAGCCCTTCACCGGTGGACGAGAAGATAATCGGCTTGCCGGTGACAGAAGAAACCGAGAGCGCGGCACCACCGCGAGCGTCACCATCGAGCTTGGTCAGCACGACACCGGTGATTCCGACACCGTCTTCGAAAGCCTTTGCGACGTTTACCGCGTCTTGACCGATCATCGCGTCGATGACAAACAGCACTTCATCCGGGTTAACGGCCTTGCGAATATCGCGAGCCTGCTGCATCAACTCTTCGTCGATACCAAGGCGACCAGCGGTGTCAACGATGACGACGCTGTACTGCTTTTTAGCTGCGTGCTTGATCGAATCCTTGGCCACCTCGACCGGGTTGCCGACACCATTGCCAGGTTCGGGGGCAAAGACATCGACTCCAGCGCGTTCACCGACAACTTGAAGCTGGTTTACCGCATTTGGACGCTGAAGGTCAGCCGCGACAAGAAGTGGGGTCTGACCCTGGTCTTTTAGCCATTTAGAGAGTTTTCCGGCAAGGGTCGTCTTTCCGCTACCCTGCAGACCCGCGAGCATGATGACGGTTGGCGGGGTTTTGCTGAATGCGAGCTTGCGCTGTTGTCCACCCAGAATCGCCACGAGTTCTTCGTTGACGATTTGCACGACCTGCTGTGCCGGGTTTAGAGCCTTGCTGACCTCGTCGCCGAGGGCGCGCTCACGCACCGAGTTGACGAAGTTTTTGACAACCTCAAGGGCTACGTCGGCTTCGAGAAGCGCACGGCGAATCTCGCGAAGGGTTGCGTCGATGTCTGCAGGGCTCAACTTGCCCTTGGTGCGCAGATTTCTGAACGTCTCGACAAGACGATCTGAAAGGTTACCGAACACTTGACTCCTTGTTTTCTAGCCTCAAGCCTACCGAAGCGAACCTCGGCGGATGCTGGCGGAAGGTTTAGCTGACTAAGCCCTTTGCGAACTCAGCGGCATCAAAGAACGCAAAGTCACTGATGCCCTCGCCCACACCAACAAGTTTGACTGGGATGCCGAGTTGAGTCTGGATCGAATAGACGATGCCACCCTTGGCGGTGCCATCGAGCTTGGTGAGCGCAACACCCGTGACCTTGGCCACTTCGGCAAATGCCTTTGCTTGTGCCATGCCATTTTGTCCGGTCGTGGCATCGATGACCAATAGAACCTCGGCAATCGTCGCTTGTTTTTCGACTACTCGACGAATCTTCTCGAGCTCGTTCATGAGGTCAACCTTGTTTTGAAGGCGCCCAGCAGTGTCGATGAAAAGCACATCAGCACGCTCTCGAACCGCGATTTCGGTGGCCTCAAAAGCCACGGATGCGGGGTCTTGCCCCTCAGTCTTTGGCCTAACCATTCGTGCCCCTGCTCGGTCTGCCCAGGTAGCAAGTTGGTCAACGGCTGCGGCTCTGAAGGTGTCGGCTGCGGCAATAACCACGTCCGATTCGCTTTCACCCAACCATTTGGCGAGTTTTCCGATGGTAGTGGTCTTGCCAACGCCGTTGACGCCAACCACGAGAATCACGTAGGGCAAGTTGCCGGTATCTAGTGCAAGACCCTTGTCGTCGCGCTCGAGGTGCTCGGTAATGATTTCCGCGAGGATGCTCTTCAACTGCTCCTCGCTGGTTGCCCCAGTCTTCTTCGCTCGGTCTTTGACGGCCTGAACGATCTTCTCGCTGGCGTCGAGACCAAAATCCGCCTGGATCAGGACGTCTTCTAGGTCGTCGAGGTTGGCCGGGTCGAACTTGACGCGCGAGAAAAGGCTCTTGATGCCCTTGATGAACGACCGTTTCGGAAGCTCTACCGGAACAAGCTCTGGCTCAGGTTCAGGCGTCGGCTCGGGTTCGGGTTCGCGTTCAGGCCTCGGCTCGGGTTGTGGTTCTGCAACGAAAACCTGCTGGGGTTCGGGTTCGGGTTCGGGTTCGGGCTCAGGTTCAGGAGCAAGCTCCGGTTCCGCTTCGGGCTCAGATGCCGCCTCAGGTTCAGGCTTCGGCTGTGCAACCGCGACCGGCTCTACCTTTGGCTTTGGTGAGGCTTTGGGCTCTGGTTCTGGCTCAGATTTTGGCGCTACCTGATTCTCGGCTACTTGCTCAGGCTTAGCCTCAACCGCTGACTCGGGCTCAGGCTGAGCAACTGGCTCAGGTTTGACCTCAACAACGCGAGGAGGTGCTGGCACCTGATCAACTACACGAGGAGGCGCAGGAACTTCGTCGAAGAATCGGGGTGGGACCGGCGCTTCTTCGGGAACGGCTTTCTTTTCTGGGCCTGCCGGTTCGGCATCCTTGTTCTTTTTCTTCCAGAACAAGAAACCCATTAGCTTGCCTTCTCCAAACGCTGGCCGACCACGGCCGACACTCCGTCTTGCCGCATCGAAACACCATAGAGCGCATCCGCGATTTCCATGGTGCGCTTCTGGTGGGTCACGATGATGAGCTGTGAGTTCTCGCGCAAGTCGGTAAATATTTGGAGCAGGCGGCCCAGGTTTGCATCGTCAAGGGCAGCTTCAACCTCGTCCATCACATAGAAGGGCGAAGGGCGCGCTTTGAAGATCGCGATGAGCAAGGCGACCGCCGCAAGCGAGCGCTCACCACCCGAAAGCAGCGACAACCGCTCGATTCGCTTTCCGGCCGGCTTGACGTTGACCTCGATGCCGGTGGTGAGCAGGTTTTCTGGGTCGGTCAAGAAGATTGAACCAGAACCGCCAGGGAAGAGCACCGGGAAAACCTGTTCGAAAGCCTTGCGGGTGTCGTTGAAGGCATCCTCGAAGATGGTCTTCATTCGCTCGTCGAGGTCGTCAATGATCTGGAGCAGGTCTTTGCGGGTCTGAGTCAGGTCGGCGAGTTGTTCGGTCAAGAATTTGTGGCGTTGTTCGAGCGCGGCAAACTCTTCGAGTGCTAGTGGGTTCACGCGACCCAGACGCTCGAGCAACCGCTCGGCCTCGCGAAGGCGGCTGGACTGTTCTGCACGATCAAACTGGCGAAGATTTGCTGGGTCGGTTTCGTCTGGGATGAGTTGGTCTGGTCCGAACTCGGCAAGCAGGATGCTCTGCTCGAGCCCGAGCTCGTCGTGAGCCTTGGCAACGAGGTTTGCCAGGTTGAGTCGTTTCTCGTGGTTGGCCAGCTCGATGTCGTGAACACTTTGAGTCAGGGCCGAGAGGCGGTTCTGAATGTCGGAGACATCACCACGCAAACGAACGAGTTCGCTGAACTGAGACTGGCGTTCGGCGTCGAGTTGCGAAAGCTTGAATTTGGCAGCGGCAGACTGGTCGGCAACCGCATCCATCACCTCGGGTAATACCTCCAGCACCTTTTGCGCTGAAGCAAGCTGTTTAGCCTGGCTGGCAGCGATTGCCCGAGCACGCTCGATCGCAGCGGTCGCTTCTTGAACCTGCTGTTTCAAGGATGCGGCGCGCTCACGCTCAACTCGAACACGCTCGACGGCTGCCCCAAGTTCGACCCGAACTTCGAGCTCGCGTTCACGGTGGCGTTCGAGTGCATCGACAAGCGGCTGACGGTCTGATACGTCAACCGAAGGGCGCTCGGATTCGGCAAAACTTTCGAAGGTTGTCTCAGCATCAGCAACAGCTTGTTCGGCCGACTGGATCGAAGCGGATGCCGTGGCTACGGTATCGGCAAGGCGATTCACCTCGCTCTGGGCAGCCTCGACTTGAACTTTTAGGCGGCCTAGTTGCTCGGCGTTGGCAGCCAAGGCTGCATCGTGCTGGTTTAGCTCGGCAAGGGCATCCTTGGCCGACGACTTCGCAGCTTCTTCGGTGGCGCGGGCTTGTGCAAGCTCGGCGCGACTGGTCTCGATTCTTGCGGTCACCTTCGCTAGCGCCGCTTCGGCAGCATCTCTCTCGGCCACAAGTTCGATCTTCGATGGCTTGTTCTGGCTTCCACCACGAAGCACCGACTTGGTGAGCACATCTCCATCGAGCGTTATCAGAGTCTTATCGGCCGCGGAATTGTCGGCTCGATAAAGAGCCTGAGCCACCGAAATCGAGTCGACGATGACGACGTCCGAGAGCAGGTCAAGAACGCCTGCAGGTGCTGTAACAACTTCGGTCGCAGCACGAACGCCCTCGACTGACAATCCCCCGGCGGCTTTCTTCTTGGCATCCACGTCGGCGATGATCAGTTCGACACGACCCTGATCGGTGCCCTTTAGGTGCTCAATGGCAGCCAATCCAGAATCACGGTCATCTGCAACGAGCGCGTCGGCGAGGCTTCCCAGGGCTGCCGCAATGGCTGCCTCGAAACCAGGTTCGATGCGGATGTGGTTTGCCACAAGACCTCGGATACCCTTCAAGCCGGCAGAAACTAGAGCCGAAGCTCCGTCCTTCTGCTCGAGGGTCAAGTTGAGCGCCGAGCGCTTTGCAGAGAGCGAATCGCGCTCGCGTTCATCCGCGTGAATGCGCTCGCGCAGCTCTTCAATCTTTGAGGCGGCATCTGAAACGGCCTGGCTGGCTGCCTCGTAACGTTGTTCCAAGTTTGACGAGCCACGTGCACCCTGCGATTGCAACTGTGCTTCGTTGGCCTCAAATTCGCTTTTGGCCGTATTCAATCGCTCGGTAGCTTGCGAAAGGGCGGCCTCGTGCCTGACCAATTCTTCGCGGATGCTGCCCAGACGAGTTTGCGCCATCGCCTTGTTGCTCTCGAGTCTGGCCTTCTCAAGGTCGAACTGCGAGATCAAAGCCGACTGCTCGGCAGCCTGGTTGTCAAAACTCTCGAGCGCGTCACGTGCAATGTTGCGCTCCGCCTCGCAGGCGGCAAGCGCTTCGCGAAGTTGCTCGACAAGGTCTTCGAGCCTGATTGCCTCGTTTTCGGCGGCCTCTGAATCGGTAGCCAGTTGAGCAGGATCGGCCTGAGCGCCGAGTGCCTGCGATTGCGCACCGAGCAGTGCGACGCGCTGGTTGGCCATCGACAAAAGTGAACGAAGTCGTTCGGCAATCGAATCAAGTTCGTAGGCGTGGGTTTTTGCCTGGTCGAGAGCTGGCGAGACTTGAGCACGCTCGAGTTCAGAAAGTCGGGCCGTGTTCTCTTCGAGAAGCTCCTGAAGGATGTTGCGCTCCGCCTTGCGGTCGGCCTCGCTCTTCGCGGTCTGCTCAAGTGCTGCAATCAGTTGAGCCACATCGTCGGCGAGCAAGCGTGCCTTGGCATCACGAACCACGGATGCGATGCCCGCGGCCTGCCTCGCAACCTCGGCTTGCTGGCCGAGTGGTTTGAGCTGGCGACGCACCTCGCCGGCAAGGTCACTCAGGCGGGTGAGGTTTGCCTGCATTGCCTCGAGCTTGCGTTGGGTCTTTTCTTTGCGACGACGGTGCTTGAGAATTCCGGCAGCCTCTTCGACGAACCCACGGCGCTCCTCAGGTGTCGCCTTGAGGATGCTGTCGAGTTGCCCTTGTCCCACGATGACGTGCATCTCGCGTCCCAGTCCGGAGTCGCTGAGCAGTTCCTGTACGTCGAGCAGTCGACATGCCTCACCGTTGATGGCGTATTCACTGCCGCCGTTGCGAAACAGCGTTCGGCTGATGGTTACTTCGCTGTAGTCGATCGGGAGCGCACCATCCGAGTTATCGATGGTTAGCAAAACCTCGGCACGACCGAGTGGGCCTTTGGTGCTGGTGCCAGCGAAGATGACGTCTTCCATCTTGCCGCCGCGGAGGGTCTTAGCGCCTTGCTCACCCATGACCCACGCCAGCGCGTCTACAACGTTGGATTTGCCAGAACCGTTAGGTCCGACGACGGCGGTGACACCAGGTTCGAAGTTGAATGTGGTTGGCTGCGCAAACGACTTGAAGCCCTTGAGAGTCAGGCTTTTGAGATACAAGCTTCACGCACCTATTGAGTCTTTGAAGACGGCGAAATGCCGTCACCCAAAATTACCCGATTAGTGCCTAAGTTTCTGGCACTTCGGGCAGAAATGTGACCCGCGGTTCATCCAGTTTTCGCGCCTGATTTCAGCCCCGCAACGGTTGCATGGCTTTCCGGTTTGGCCGTAGGCATTGAGCGACACTTCGAAAAAGCCCGACTCGCCGTTCACGTTTTTGTATTGCTCGTCAAAACTGGTGCCGCCGGCAGCAACCGCTCGCTCGAGAATGCTCTTGGAAATCTCGATTAGCTCAGCGATTTTTCGCTTCGACAGAGCAGCACCAGGGGTGTCGTAGTGAAGCTTGGCTTGCCAGAGCGCTTCGTCGGCATAGATGTTACCGATGCCACTTAGCACGCCTTGATCTAGCAAGACGCGCTTGATGCCAGAGTTCTTAGCCGCGATTCGGGCCGCCACCGATTCAACATCAAAGTTCTCGTCTAGTGGGTCTCGTGCGATGTGCGCCGCGGATGCGGGAATCAAGTTTTGCCAGGGTTGTCCCTCGGCGACTCCAGCACTGAAACCACCGGGACCACCATCCCTGGTTTCGACCAGGTCGTCGATCTGAAGCGACCCGAAGATGCGCTGGTCGACGAATCTAAACTCGAGCTGCTCGCCAGTGGTGGATTCGACATAGAGAATCACTCGAGTGAGTTTGTCTGGCTCGGCACCGCGATCGCGAATCAACATCTGTCCGCTCATACCAAGGTGCCCGACGAGTGCGTGACTAACCGCATCCCCGCCTTCGAAGCGAAGTGGAAGCCACAGAAACTTGCCACGACGAACAACGGCAAGAACTTCGGCGTTGGCAAGGGTTTTGACGAAGTCCTTGGGTCCAGGCAGGTGGCGCTTCAGGCTGCGCTCATCGAGAATCTCAACAGCGCGGATAGTGCTGCCGGTTAGGTATTGAGCCAGACCGAGACGAACAGTCTCGACCTCGGGTAGTTCTGGCACTACTTGCCTCCGAGCGCTTCGATGGCGGCGATCGCGCCCTCTGACTCGGCATTCTTGCGGCTTCTAGCGACTCCTTGAACCGTCACTCCCCCGACCTCAACGGTCGCAAAGAAGGTGCGATCATGATCTGGGCCTTCGAATCGAACCGAATAGATCGGAGCTGGGATGCCGCGCACTTGGGCCATTTCCTGAAGCTTGGTCTTGGGGTCGCTGTTGTCGAGAAGGCTCTGGTGATCATCGAGTTGCGGTAGCACGAGCCGTTCGACCATGGCTGTAGCGGCAGCCAGTCCCGCTTCGACATAGACCGCGCCAAGCACGGCCTCGAAGGTGTCGGCAAGCAGGTTGATCTTGGTGCGACCACCGGTTTGCTCTTCTCCTCGTCCGAGAAGAATGAATTCGCCAAGCCCGAGTGTCGACGCGACTTCGGCCAGAGCCTTGGCTGAAACTATCGCGTTTTTGAGTTTGGTCAGCTCACCTTCGTCGAGCTCGGAAAACCGGGCGAAAAGGTGCGTAGTAACAACGAAACCCAACACCGAGTCGCCTAGAAACTCCAGGCGTTCGTTGTTGGGTTGGTTGTTGTGCTCATAAGAATACGAGCGGTGGGTCAGTGCTTGACTCAGTAGTTGGTCACCGATGGTTACGCCGAGGCGCTCGGATAGAACTTCGAGTCGCATGACCGAAAGTCTTAGGCGTCTGCGACCTTGCGACCCTTGTATTCGAGGAACTGGGCGTTGCCGGCCGAGTCCTCAACTACCTTGGCGCGGTGAGGCAGGCTGTAAACGGTCTTGCCGTTGACGACGGTCTTGACCAGAGTCATTTCGGCGGCCTTCCACTGCGAACGGCGTGCGTGAGTGCGGCTGCGCGATAGGCGTCTCTTTGGTACTGGCATGTCTAATCTTCCTTCAGGCTCTTCAACCCATTCCACCGCGGATCGATTGCGGCTTCGTGAGTGTGTTGCGGGTCATCCTTGTATTTCGCACCACACGTCGGGCACAAACCATCACAGTTTGCATCGCATACGGGTTGGAACGGAAGAGACAGAACTACCGCGTCTCTGATGACCTGATCGATGTCGATTTGCTCGTCTACGACCACGAAGTCATCTTCGCTCGTTCCAGAATAGGCGAAAAGTTCTTGAAAATCCACCTCAACCGCGGTTTCAATCGGATCGAGGCAGCGACTGCACTCCCCCGTTGCCGTGGCAAAAACGTCTCCGGTGGCGAGAATTCCTTCGTGAACCGATTCCAAACGGATGTCGATCTCGAGCTTTTCTCCCGGTTCGATTCCGACCGCATAATTGCCCATGCGCTCTTCCACGGCAACTTCGAGCGCCTTTTCGCGCATCTGGCCGGGCTTGTGCATCAGGTCGTGGACCGAAATGGTGAGTTCGTTAGGCATTCTTGACTCCAGACTCAAGGGCAGCGAGCGACGCCGGCGGGAGATAGGCAGATACGTTTCCGCCCGCTTGCCAAACCTGACGGACGAGTGACGACGAAATGTGCGAAACAGCCGGGGCAGCCGACAGCATCAAAGTGTCGATACCACTGAGCTCACGGTTGATGTGTGCCATCGGCACCTCATACTCGAAGTCGGTCACGCTTCTGACACCGCGAACCAGAGCGGTCGCTCCGAGCGACTTCGCCAACTCGACGAGAAGACCTGACTCGAGCGCTCGAACCTCGATCGAAGTATGCGTTGCAAAGGTTTCGCGAATCGCCCTCAACCGCGCCTCGAGGGGCAGCAGGCTTTGCTTTTGAGTGTTCTCGACGACCACGATGGTGAGCTTGCCGAACTGCTTCGATGCTCGGGTTGCGATTTCGAGGTGACCGATCGTGAACGGGTCAAACGTGCCAGCGTAGATGGCGTGGGAGGTCATATTTCTAGGTTACCCGAGCCCCTAGCCACATCACCAGCCCAGAGATCGCACCTATGACTTGGCTAAGTAGTCCTGACGAGCCTCATCCTGCGCGGCAATCGCACGCGCGAGAGCTTGGTGTTGAGTCAGAGCGGGGTCGTTCTCATAAAGTTTCGCCACCGCATCACGCACGTGCATGATCAAGTCGGCATCTTGAACAACTCTCAGAAGGCGAAGCGATGAACGCCCTCCGGACTGGGTAGCCCCCAGCACATCACCTTCGCGGCGAAGTTCGAGATCGAGTTCGCTTAGCTTGAACCCGTCTAGAGTTCCTGCAACGGCCTGAACGCGCTCGAGCGAGGTCGAGCCCAGTTCGGCACCGGTGAGCAGCAGGCAGAGGCCAGGCAATCCGCCACGACCAACGCGTCCTCGCAACTGGTGCAACTGGCTGACGCCGAATCTCTCCGCATCGAGAATCACCATGACCGTGGCGTTGGGAACATCGACACCGACCTCGATCACGGTTGTGCTCACTAGCACGTCGATCTCGCCCCTAGCAAAGGCATCCATGGCGGCGGTTTTTTCGTCGTTGGGCATGCGGCCGTGCATGAGACCAATGCGCACTCCCTTCAGGGCAGGGTTTCCCTTGAGGGCTTCGGCAACCGTCGTCGCAGCGGCCAGTGGTCGCTTTGGCTTGATTTCAGCTTCAGACTCGAGCAGCGCATCCTCGTCTAGCGAACCACCAGCCTCAACAAACTCGGCACCGGTGTCGGTCTCTTCAATGCGTGGGCACACCACAAAGGCCTGACGCCCTGCGGCAACCTCCTCAGCAACTCGACTCCAAACGCGCGCCACCAGATTCGGCTGCTCGAGTTGCACCACGTGCGTCTGAATCTCCTTGCGCCCCGCAGGCAACTCGCTCAGGGTAGAAACATCAAGATCGCCGAAAACGGTCACGGCCAGTGTGCGTGGGATTGGAGTTGCCGTCATGGTCAAAACGTGCGGCGGAAGCTTGCCCTTTAGGCGAAGCGCTTCGCGTTGTTCGACTCCGAATCGATGTTGCTCATCGACCACTATTAGCGCTAGGTCTAGAAACTCGACGCGGTCGGCTATCAGGGCATGTGTGCCAACCACCAGCCGTGCTTTTCCGCTAACAATCTGAAGCAGGGCTCGTTTCTTTTCGGCAGCAGGAAGTTGGCCGGTGAGCAGCGTGAGACCGACTTGCTTCGAAAGTTCAGGTCCGAGCGTCTTGGCAATCGAGGCAAAGTGTTGCGAGGCCAAAACATCGGTAGGCGCTAGAAGCGCTGCCTGCCCGTCCGAGTCGGCAACGGTCAACATCGCCCGCAGTGCCACCAGGGTCTTGCCCGACCCAACCTCACCCTGAAGCAGTCGATTCATGGGATGCGACTGCGCCAGATCACTGTCAATCTGCTGCCCAACGGTCGCCTGTCCAGCGGTCAACTTGAACGGAAGGTTGGCGTCGAAGGTCGACACGAGTCCGTCTGGCTTCGCCACGCGAGCCGTGGCACTAGATTGCTCTGCCGCGAGCTTGCGCCCGATCAACGTCGCCTGGAGCATGAACGCCTCGTGGAATCTGAGAGTGTCTCGAGCTAACTGCCAGTCTCGCTGCTGTTTCGGGCGGTGAATGAGCTGCAGTGCTTCGGTGAGCCCCAGCAAACCCTCGCTCTTCACGAGGTCTTCTGGAAGCTCGTCCTCCATGGCGGGGAGCGTATCGAGCACCACCCCCATCGCGCGCTGAATCATCCAGGTGGTCACGGTCGATGAGGCTGGGTAAATAGGAATCGGAAGATCTGCCCAAGCCTTGGCGGCTTCGTCTGAAATCTCCTCGGGAAAGAGTTCATAATCGGGATGCGTGAGCTGGAGTTTTCCCTGATACGCGCCGATCTTGCCGGCAAAGAGCCCGCGCGAACCCGGCTTGAGATCTTTCTGACGCCAGGCCTGGTTGAAAAAAGTCAACGAAAGCACACCGTTTCCGTCGGTGATGCGAACCTCGAGAATGCTGCCCTTTTTGCCGGTCATGTGCCTCTCGCGCACATCCACGATGTCGGCGACGATGCTGACCATCTCGCCGATCGGCAGGTCGGAAATTGGAGTCAGTTCACCGCGGCTGGAATAGCGACGTGGGTAGTGCAGCAGCAGGTCGGCAACTGTTTCTAACCCCAGATGACGTGCGAATGACTTGGCGGTGCGGTCGCCAAGCACTCGAACGAGCGACTCCGAAGGTAAAAGCATGGTTCAATGCTAGACATGACCCGAATCATCAGCGGCATAGCCGGCTCGATAAAACTCGCGTCACCCGCAAAGGTGACCCGACCCACCTCCGATCGGATTCGGGAAAGCATCTTTGCCATGCTCGAAGCGCGAGACCTAATCGAAGGTTCAAGCGTTCTAGACCTTTACGCCGGCACCGGCGCTCTCGCGCTCGAAGCAATTAGCCGCGGTGCGAAGAGTGCTGTGCTGGTCGAGCGAGACGGCAAAGCCGCTGCGGTCTGTGTCGCGAACCTAAAGAGCGTGCAAAAGTCGCTTGAAAAAGAAGACGTTGAGTCGAGCATCCGTGTGGTCAATAAGTCTTGCCAGTCGTTCGCGGGGTCGGCCCCGAGGGGTGAATACTCGCTGGTCTTTGTCGATCCGCCATACGATGTCTCGAATGCCGAGGTTGAAACGCTGTTGGATGCGCTTGCCCCGAGCTTGACCGCAGGTGCAACGGTAGCCGTCGAGCGTTCGAGTAGGTCTGCGCAACCGACTTGGCCGGCGGCATTCAAGGTTGGTGAAACCAAGAGTTATGGCGACACCGTGGTGTACTGGTTGACCGCTAACTAGCCTTACGGCCAGATCCCACTAGACGTGGCGCTCGCCTTCGCCGATGTAAAGCTGCTGCGGGCGACCAATCTTGGTTGCTGGATCCTGGTTCATTTCACGCCAGTGTGCAATCCAACCTGGCAGGCGGCCGATAGCAAAGAGCACGGTGTACATGCGGCTCGGGAAGCCCATCGCCTTGTAGATCACGCCCGTGTAAAAGTCGACGTTTGGATACAGCTTGCGCTCGACGAAGTATTCGTCGGCGAGAGCGGCAGCCTCGAGCTCTTTGGCGATGTCGAGTAGCGGGTCGCTGACTCCGAGTTCGGCAAGCACCTGGTCGGCGGTCGCCTTCACAATCTTGGCGCGCGGGTCAAACGACTTGTAGACACGGTGACCGAAGCCCATCAGACGGATACCGTCTTCCTTGTTCTTAACACGCTCAACGTAGCGCTGCACCGATTCACCCGAGTCGCGAATCGCGGTGAGCATCTCGATGACAGCCTCGTTCGCGCCTCCGTGGAGCGGACCGAACAATGCCGACACGCCCGCCGAAACCGATGCAAACAAGTTGGCCTGGCTGGAGCCGACCAAACGCACCGTCGAGGTAGAACAGTTTTGCTCGTGGTCTGCGTGCAAAACGAACAGGGTGTCGAGAGCCTTGGTGACCACTGGGTTTTGCAGATAAGGCTCGGCCATGTTGCCAAAGCAGAGACGCAAAAAGTTTTCGACAAAGCCGAGCGAGTTGTCTGGGTAGAGCAGCGCCTGACCCAGCGAGTTTTTGTAGGAATAGGCTGCCAGCACCGGCAACTTGGCCAGCAGGCGAATGGTCGAAAGCTCGACCTGAGCTGCGTCGTGCGGGTTCAGGGAGTCCTGATAGAAGGTCGAAAGCGCAGATGCGCCTGCCGCCAGAACCGACATCGGGTGCGCGTTCTGAGGCATCGCATGAAAGAGGTTCTTGAGCTCTTCGTGGATCAGGGTGTGGCGACGAATGCGGTCGTCAAACGCGGCCAACTCGGACTCGTCGGGAAGGTTTCCATAGATCAGAAGAAACGCAACTTCGAGGAACGAGCGGTTGCCGGCGAGTTCGTTGATCGGGTATCCGCGATAACGCAGTACACCCTCATCCCCGTTAATGAAAGTGATTGCCGAACGAGTTGACGCGGTGTTTACAAAACCCTGGTCAAACGCGTTCAACCCGGTGATCGCGTTTAGCTTGGAAAGGTCGATTGCGCTGTCGCCATCGGCCGATTTCAGAATCGGAAAGTCGGCGGAACCGCCTGGGTATGTGATGGTGACTTTGTCGCCATTAACCTGTTCGGTCAACGTTGCTCCTTGGTGTTTAGCGGTGTTTCAAGCCTATGGCATCGTGAAGGCGTCGAGCACCCTCGGCAATGCGTTCATCGGTGGCAGTGAGGGCAAACCTAACGTGGGTGCTAGAAGCCTCATAGAGAGTGCCAGGCGCGACGAGGATGCCCAACTTGGCCATCTCGTCAACGGTTTGCCAGCAGTCTTGACCGAGGGTGGCCCAAAGATAAAGTCCAGCCTCGCTATCGCTCACTTCGAAACCGTAGGCTCGAACGGCCTCGAGCAGCACCGCTCGACGCTTGCGATAAACGCTCTTGGCGTGACGCACGTGCTCTTGGTCACGCAGCGCGACTGCGATTGCGTGCTGAACCGGTGCCGGGGTGTTCAATCCAGCGTGCATTCGCAGATTCACCAGCGACTTCACGAGTTTTGCATCACCCACTGCAAACGCGGCCCGGTGGCCGGCCATGTTCGACTGCTTGCTGAGCGAGTAGAGAGCCAGAAGGTTCGTGTGATCGCCGTCGCAAACGCGTGGATCGAGAATCGACGGGATGAGTTGGTTTTCCCACTCGTCCCAACCGAGCTCTGCGTAGCATTCGTCGCTCGCAATGATTGCACCCAGCTCTCTGGCTCGGGCGACCGCAGTTCGAAGTTCCTCGACAGAAAGTACGCGCCCGTCTGGGTTTCCGGGGCTGTTGAGCCACACCAGCTTGGTGTTTGCGGGCCACTTTGCTGGGTCATCCTCGCTGACAATTTCACAATCGGCGAGTGCGGCTCCAACCACGTAAGCCGTATAAGCGACCGACGGCTGAACCACCGCATCGGTCGACTTGAGGCCCAGAAGAAGTGGGAGAAACGAAATGAGTTCTTTCGAACCGATGCTCGGCATGACCTGGTCTGGCGTGAGCCCTTCGACCTGTCGGCGACGAGCAAACCAAGAAATCACCGACTCCTTGAACTCGACCGATCCGCCAGTAGACGGATAGCCGGGAGAGTTGGCGGCGGCGTTCAGAGCCGACTGAACTTCGAAAGGGGTTGGGTCGACGGGAGAACCGACCGAAAGGTCGACGATGCCGCCGGGATGCTGTGCCGCCAGCTCAGCGAACGGCTTGAGTTGCCCCCACGGGTACTCAGGCAGGCGGTCAAACACGGATTACTCGCCCTGCGGAGGCAGAGCAGAGACCACGGGGTGGTCGCCGTCGATCTTGCCGACCTTGGCCGCGCCACCTGGAGAGCCGATTTCGTTGAAGAAATCTACGTTTGCCTTGTAGTAATCGGCCCACTGGCTCGGAAGGTCATCTTCGTAATAAATCGCTTCGACTGGGCACACCGGCTCGCAAGCACCGCAGTCGACACACTCGTCTGGGTGGATGTAAAGCATGCGGTCGCCCTCATAGATGCAGTCGACAGGGCACTCTTCGATGCACGCCTTGTCTTTGACATCGACACAGGGCAAAGCGATTACGTAGGTCACGCCAAAATCCTCTCAAACACTTGGGTCAATTAAAACATCTAGCGGTGGCTCGAAGCGCGTTTGCGCCAACGACCCGGGCTAAGTTGCGGAAAGATCATCACGACCGCACAAATTGCCAGAGAGCCATAAACCCACCAGTCACCATTCGAGTTGTTGGCAATCGTGACCACTCCCTCGGGCGTGATCTTGGCGATCCAGTAGAGGGTCGCGGCAAAGGTGAGCGCCATCAGGTAGAGCGCTCCACGGCTTTCTCGCAGAAGGCGCAAGGCGAGGGCCAGAGAACCCGTGAGCGCGAGGGCCACGAGCAGTCCGATTGGTGTGTGTGCAGCATCCGCGGCATTGATGTTGTGAAGGAGGGTGCCAGCCAGAGCCATGAGCACGCCTAGCGGCAGCGCCCATAGGCCGAGTGCGACCGGTTTGATCCAGAGCCAAGGCTTGATGCTTGACTTGCGGATGCGCTCCGGGCGGTCATAGCGAATCTCTTTGCCCGACACAATCGAGTAGGTCTCAGCGTGAACGGCAATCTGCGATGCATGTGCCGAAAGGGCAGCCTTCTTAATGGCGGCGGTGGTTTCGTTGCCGATCTGCACTTCGAAACGTTCGCGACCCTCGGCGATTACCCAGAACTGTGGTGCACGACCCTTGTGGTCTTTTGCGTAGCGGCGCAGAGCCATTGCCGAGGCCTCGTTCGCGCGCTTGTGGTCTGGGTGCCCGAAACCGCCCTTGCGGTTGTAGGTGAGCAGGGCGTCAGGCTTGAATTCTTTGAGCACCTGGTAGATGTCTTCGCTGATCACCGCGGTCGAAACGGCCGATAGCGCCATTTCGTCGACGTCCTTGGGCTTCGTGGCGCGGCTGAAAGCGTTGATTCGAAACCCGGTGTCTAGATAGGCGCGAGTGCCGGCAAACTTGTGCTTGGTTACGCCAAGGGCGGCTAGCGCGTTCTTCAACTCGGCAGCCCTAAAAGCACCAACGGCCGCTAAGTTGCCCTCTATGCCCTTGAGCTCCTCTAGCTTCATTCGTCCGCGTTCACCGCGTGTCAGGGTTAGCACCATCACGTCCGCGCCATCGGCAACAGCCTTGGCGATGATGTGTCCGGTGAACAGGCTCTCATCATCCGGATGCGCGTGCACAAGCAGCAAGCGCTTTGGTTTGAATGATGGTTTAGACATACACATAACTATATTCCAGCGCGCGCCTCGGAGCGTCTAAAAACTTAACTCTTGCTTAACTTAGGGTTCCCTAAGTAGACTTGCTGCAGGTTAGGTAACCCTAACTACTTCCCCGAAGCGCGAAAGGCTCAAAACTTGCTGGCTAACTTTCTGATCGGTCTACGTGAAGGCCTTGAAGCGGCGCTAATCGTTGGTATCCTCGCCGGTTACCTCGTGAAGATCGGGCGTCGCAAAGATTTCAGCAAGCTGTTCATCGGAGTGGGCGCTGCCGTCGGAATCTCCGTGCTGGTCGGCTTCGCCCTCACCTATGCGGTCACCGAGGCTCCAGCGGGGATCAACGAGCTAATAGCGGGAAGCATGTCGATCGTCGCCGTTGTCTTTGTGACTTGGATGATCTTCTGGATGGCCTCGCAGGCAAAGAGCCTTGGCACTGAACTCCGCGGAAAGATTGACGAAGCGCTCAAGGCTTCTACCGTGACACTCGTCGGTGTGGCTTTCTTCGCGGTGATTCGTGAAGGTGTCGAAACAGCTGTGTTTCTGTGGACCGCAACCAAGGCTACTGGTGACGAAACAAACCCTTTGCTCGGTGCAGCTCTCGGTCTTCTCGTCGCGACGGTAATGGGTTATCTGATCTACCGCGGAGTGCTTAAGTTCAACCTAAGTTCGTTCTTCAGGTACACAGGCGCTTTCTTGATCATTGTTGCAGCCGGTATCCTCGCCTACGGGGTTCACGAACTGCAGGAGATTGGCCTATTTGCAGGCCTAGAACAAGCATTCCCGATCCTGTCGGCAAACGCCTATGACGTTTCGGGCATCATCGAAAAAGATGGAATCGTGCACAGCATTCTGAAGGGAACGATCTCGTTCCGCGTGACACCATCAAACCTCGAAGCCTTGGTCTGGTTCACTTACATGATTCCAGTGACCCTGCTCTATGCCTTGCGCTATCGCAAGCCCGCTAAAGCCGACTAAGAACGCTTGCGTGCAGCCGCCTGGCGAGCACGGATGTTGGCATCCAGTTCGACCTTGCGAATGCGCGTCGCCTCGGGAGTAACCTCGACACACTCATCCTCGCGGGCAAACTCAAGACACTCTTCGAGCGAAAGTTTTCGTGGCGGGGTTAGCGACTGGAATTCATCGGACGAAGCGGCACGCATGTTGGTGAGCTTCTTTTCTTTGGTGATGTTGACTTCCATGTCTTCGGCGCGAGAGTTCTCACCGACAACCATTCCGGCGTAAACCTCGCTGGTCGGCTCGACGAAGAACGAACCGCGTTCTTGGAGGCCAATCATCGCGAACGGTGTAACCACACCGGCGCGGTCGGCAACCATAGAACCATTGTTGCGGGTGACGATATCGCCTGCCCAAGGTTCGTAGCCCGCCGAAATTGCGTTTGCGATTCCGGTTCCCTTGGTGGTGGTCAAGAATTCGGTTCTGAATCCGATAAGACCACGACTCGGAACGAGGAACTCCATGCGCACCCATCCGGTCGAGTGGTTGATCATGTTCTTCATGCGACCCTTGCGCGAAGCCATGAGCTGGGTGATCGCACCTAAGAACTCTTCTGGCACATCGATGGTCAGGTCTTCAACCGGCTCGTGAACCTTGCCGTCGACTCGCTTGGTAACAACCTGTGGCTTTCCGACGGTCAGTTCGTAACCTTCACGTCGCATCTGCTCGACGAGGATGGCAAGCGCGAGTTCGCCTCGTCCCTGAACCTCCCAAGCATCTGGACGTTCGGTCGGCAGCACCTTGATCGAGACGTTACCGACGAGCTCCTTGTCGAGGCGGTCCTTGACCAAACGGGCGGTAACCTTGGCTCCCTTGACGCGGCCGGCCATAGGTGAGGTGTTGATACCAATGGTCATGGAGATTGCCGGATCATCTACCTTGATCATCGGCAGAGCACGAACGTCGTTAGGGTCGGCAAGGGTTTCACCGATGGTGATTTGTTCGATGCCGGCGACCGCGACGATATCTCCGGGACCAGCCTCTTCGGTTGGATAGCGGTCTAGCGCCTTGGTCTTGAGCAACTCGGTGACCTTCACGTTCTGAGTGGTGCCGTCGGCGCGAACCCAAGCAACCTGCTGACCCTTGCGAAGAGTGCCGTTGAAAATGCGGAGCAGGGCTAGTCGACCGAGGAATGGGGATGCGTCAAGGTTGGTCACGTGAGCCTGAAGCGGAGCTTCTGGGTCATACTTCGGGGCTGGAATGTTCTTCAGAATCGAAGCGAATAGTGGCTCGAGGTCTTCGTTGTCGGGCAGTGCGCCGTCGGCAGGCTTGTTCAAACTGGCGCGACCGGCGCGACCCGACGCGTAAATAACTGGCAGATCGAGAATCGAGTCGACGTCTAGGTCGGGAACATCCTCGTGGATGTCGCTGGCGAGACCGAGCAAAAGGTCGTGGGTCTCCTCGACAACCTCGTCGATGCGGGCGTCGGCACGGTCGGTCTTGTTTACCAAGAGGATGACCGGGAGGTTCGACTCAAGGGCCTTGCGAAGCACAAACCGCGTTTGCGGCAGTGGACCCTCGGAAGCATCGACGAGGAGAACCACACCGTCAACCATCGAAAGACCGCGTTCTACTTCGCCACCGAAGTCGGCGTGACCAGGGGTGTCGATGACGTTGATGGTGATTTCCTTGCCGCCGGCCGAAGCGCCCTTGTAGGAGATGGCGGTGTTCTTGGCGAGGATGGTGATGCCCTTTTCACGCTCTAGGTCGCCCGAGTCCATCACACGTTCACCTACAGCAGCGTGGTCGCTGAAGGAGCCGGTCTGGCGCAACATGGCGTCCACCAGCGTGGTCTTACCGTGGTCAACGTGTGCAACGATTGCTACGTTGCGAAGGTCTTCTCTGGCAACCAGAGTCATAGCGAACATCCTCTTAATGGCACGCGACAAACTGATTCAGTCTTGTGCGTTGGATTGATAACCGGGCGACGGCACTTCGGTTGATTCAAGTTTACCTGCCGAACGCAGAATCACCCATAGCCGAAGCTAGTTGTTCGGTTGGAGTTTCCAGTTCTGATAGCCCCACGTAACGCTTTCGCTGCGAGGTGAGGGGGTATACGAGGCAAAGCGATCCGAATAAACAACCAACGCAGCCACCTCATAGAGCGGCATTCCGTAGGCTTCTGCCACAAGTTCTGAGTCGATCGTCTTCAAAGCCGAAGCCCTGCCGCGCTCGTCCTCGGCCTTGGCAAGGTCTGCAAGCAATGCATCGACCTTGGGGCTCTCAAAACCAACAAACGAGCTAGCGGCGAGCGCGAACACGTTTTGCCCCTCGAGTGAAATGAGCGGCTGTGCGCCGATGAAAACATCGAACTGACCCGTTCTCAAAGTTTCACCAAGGTCATCTCCGCCCACGGAACGAAGCTTGAAGCCCGCGGATGCCGCACGCTCTCTAAGCAAAATCCACTCGGCTTGAGCACGAGGGCTGTTGATGTCGAACGCGACTCTGACTTTCATCGGAAGCTCGATGCCAGTCTCGGCAACCATTTCGGAAGCCTTCTCGACATCTTGAAAGAGGTATTCACTCAGGCCGTTGTCACGAACCGAAGACTCGTAGTATGGCGAACCCGATTGAAAAACGAGTGAGTCGGCTATCTCAACTTTGTAGGCGTCGCTCAGCCCAGCCACAATGCGGGCACGAGGGATGATGTTCATGAACGCCTGCCTGAGCTTGAGCGCTTTGGCCTCATCCCCGCCTTGATAAGTGCCCGAGAACCGACCGTCTTCACGGAAGTTAAAAATTACCTGTTCGGCGCTAGAACTCGCCCTGACCGAAACGTTTGCCTTGGGGTCAGTGATTGCCGAGGTCAGGTTGATCAGGTCAGACAGGGTGACCAGCCCAGAGTCCTGAGTGGTCGTTGCGTCGATCGACCCTTCGGCCAGCGCGGCGACCGCGGTGGTTGCATCGGTAAAGTACGACAGATTCACTGTTTCGATTACGGGTGCGGCGCCAAGGTTGAACTCGGGGTTCGCCCTGAGTTGCAGAGCAAGCACCCCTTCGCACTTGGTTACCCGGTATGGGCCTGAAGAAACAAAGAGCTTCTCATTGGTGATCCCTTGCCAGGTATTGAAACCCGAGCGATATGCCTTGGCAAGAACAGTTAGAAGCGTGGCATCACCTTTTTGAATAGCATCGAGGATGCGCTGCTTCGCTTCATCAACCGAGAAGTTTGCAGCACCGATGCGACCTACGGTGTGAGCGGCAACCGGAAAGGTGATCGCTGTCTCGTAGTCCGCAACTGGCTGCGAGTATCTGAGGGTGATCGAGCGATCACCTATCTTCGACTCCCCCAAGGGTTCGGCAAACATCAGTCCCGAACCCGATCTCATGGAATAGAAGTTTTCTTTCCCAGCGCCTGCAGCCCAAGAAAGTAGCATGTCGGCGGCGTCGATTGGCGTGCCATCTGACCACTTGGCAGACTCAACTACCGAATACTTGACGGTCAGTGGCGACTTCGAAAGAACCTCCACCACGCCAAGGTCTAAATTCTGCTGAAGCCGCCCAGCCTGATCAACTTCGTAAAATTTGGCCGAAGTGAGGTTGGCAAGTTCCATAGCGTTGCGCTCTCCACCAAGCGAACCCGCGATGTCAGAGTTGATTGAACTGATCTCTCCGATTTGCCCGAGATTGACAACCGAGCCCGGAATGACCCGCGCCCCAGAGGTGCATGCCGTCAGCATGGATGCGGCGAACAGCACGACAAGTAAGGCAGAAAAAAGGCGTTTCAAATCAGCTCCAAGTGGATTGTCTGATTTAAGGTTACCCGTCTATTGCTGGCGAGCGGCCATTCGAGCCTCGCGACGCTGCTTTTGCTCGGCTGGATCAGGCACTGGAACAGCAGACAGCAGCATCTTGGTGTATTCGTCTTGAGGATTGCGCAAGATCTGGTCTCGGTCGCCAACCTCAACAAGTCGACCGTGTTGCATCACGGCGATTCGGTGAGCCAGAATTTCGACCACGGCGATGTCGTGGCTGATAAAGAGACACGCGAACTTGAGCTGCTCCTGAATTTCCTGAAGCAGATCAAGGAATCGAGCCTGAATCGAAACGTCAAGAGCCGAGGTAGGCTCATCGGCAATGAGAATGTCAGGGTTCAAGGCGAGCGCACGTGCGATACCTACACGCTGGCGCTGTCCACCGGAAAGTTCGTGCGGGTAGCGGTTGCGGTATGAACGAGGTAGCTCAACGCGGTCGAGCAAATCTTCAACCATCTTGTTGAGTTCGTCACCCTTGGCGACCTTTGCCAAGAACAACGGCTCACCGATGCTCTCTCCGATAGGTAGTCGAGGGTTGAGCGACGAGGCTGGGTCTTGGAACACGATACCGGTGTGCTTGCGAATCTTCTGAAGATCTTTGAGCGAGGCCTTGCTGATGTCATTGCCCGCAACCGTGATTGACCCTTCCTTGATAGGCAGAAGTCCGATCGACGCGCGGCCGATGGTGGTTTTTCCTGAACCCGACTCCCCCACGAGACCGAGAATCTCACCAGGGTAGATGTCCAGCGAGATTCCTTGGGCTGCTGTGAAGGCAGGCACTCGGCCTCGCTTTGGATATTCAATGGTCACGTCACGAAGGCTGAGAACTGGCGCATTGCCGGCGACGATACTTGGTCGGGCGGCAACCGAACCCAGCTTTGGCACGGATGCCAGCAGCGACTGCGTATATGGGTGCTGTGGCGCATTGAAGATTTGATCTGCAGTGCCCTGTTCAACGGTAAAACCGTCTTTCATAACCAGGATGCGGTCGGCCAGGTCGGCAACCACACCCATGTCGTGAGTGATCAGCAATACGGCCGAGTTCAACTTGTCTTTCAGGTTGCGCATCAGGTCGATGATTTCTGCCTGAACCGTAACGTCGAGTGCGGTCGTCGGCTCATCTGCGATGAGAAGCGCAGGGTCACAGGCCAGCGACTGAGCAATCATTGCGCGCTGACGCTGCCCACCGGAAAGCTGGTGTGGGTACTTGTCGATTGATTTCTCTGGGTTAGGAATCTCAACTAGAGTGAGAAGTTCGATCGCGCGAGTGCGAGCGGCCGCTGTGGTGATGTCGAAGTGAGTCTTCAGAGTTTCGACGATCTGGAAACCGATCGTATAGACCGGGTTTAGCGCGGTCATCGGCTCTTGGAAGATGTAGGCAACCTCTTTGCCTCGGTAGCTGCGAAGGGTTCGGTTTGAGGCCGAAAGCATGTCGACACCCTTGACCAAAACCTTGCCAGAGGTGCGGGCGTTAGAGGCGAGCAGACCCATCAGACCCATGGACGACGAAGACTTGCCCGAACCCGACTCTCCAACGATTGCGAGCACTTCACCGGGCATGACGTGGTAGTTCATGTCGATGGCAGCTGGATACCAGACGCCGTCGACCCAGAACTCTACGTTGTAGTTCTCGACCTTGAGAATTGGCTCGTTGCTTTGAGTCACGATCTCTACTTTCCTTCAGGGGTTGTAGCTAGTTGAAGCGGTGGCAGAATGGTCGAGTGACCAATCCAATTAAGTTCAGGCCCAGAAGCGCCCTCGTTTTGGCAGCACTGGCTCTGGCCATCAATGTTCTGTTCTTGATTCAAGTTCTGTTCTATGGAGATGGAACCTGGCTCGCTCAAGTCGGCACTGTCTTGTCCGTAACCGCTTTGAGCTGGCTGCTGTTTGTCAAACCGCACGTCGTGGTTTTCGACGAGGGAATCACTATCGTGAACCCCTTCTTGACTGCAACATTTGGCTGGCAGGAGGTCGACGAGATCGAAACTCGATTCGGGCTTACGATCTACAGCGGCGAGGCTAAGGTCGTGGCCTGGGCTGCGCCCGCTCCGGGTCGTTACCGTCGTCGCACTGTGCACGCCGTCGACGTCAAGGGGATCAACTACGACAAAGACTTCGGCCTTCGTCCCGGTGATCTGCCCAACAGCCACTCTGGTGCCGCTGCTCACGTTGCTCGCGGCCGTCGAGCGGCCTTCGAGCGATCCACCGCAACAACCGGAGCTACTCGCCATGCCAAGTACGACAAGGTCGGACTGATTCTGTTGGGAATCAGCCTGTCTTTGCTTGTTTCCGGCCTGGTAAGTCACGTATAGTCGCCTCTCGCCGTTAGGCTAAAACCTTCTCAGCGGTTTGCGCCTGGCTGCGGTCTTTCTTGGTGATGCGTCGACGCTGACGAGGGTCAAATGCGTCGCGCAAACCATCACCGATGAAGTTGATGCATAGCGCAATCGAGATGATGAAGAGGCCCGGCCACCAGAACAACCAAGGACGAGTTGCAAACGAGTCTTGGTACTGGCTGATTAGCGAGCCAAGCGAGACGTCTGGCGACACGACACCGAAGCCAAGGTAAGACAAACCAGTCTCAAGCAGGATCGCACCAGACATCGAAAGAGTCACCGCAACGATGATAATTCCAACGGCGTTTGGCAGGATGTGCTTGAAAATGATTCGCGCGTGACTTGCTCCGGCGACGCGGGCGGCATCGACAAATTCTCGTTCTCGCAAGCTTAGGAACTCACCTCGAACCAGACGCGCCAAACCTATCCAACCGAACAAGCCCAGGAACACGGCCAGCACGACCACACCTAGGTTTCCAACCTTGAATCCGATAACGGCACCAATCAGGATGACTGGGATGGTGGTGAATAGGTCGACGACTCGCATTAGGAAGCCATCGATACGTCCGCGGAAGTAACCCGCAACGGCACCGACCACGGTTCCGATGACGCCGCCGAGGATGCCGATGATCAACATCACCATGATCGATTGCTCAGCACCACGCATTACGAGGGCAAAGTAGTCGCGGCCGATGTCATCTTGACCGAACGGGTGGTCACCCAAGCCAAAGTTTGGTGCGAATGGGTTCAACTGAAGCGTAGGACATCCTGTCGAACCATCTGGGCAGTCGTCGCCATAGCGAAGCTCTGGCATGTCGGTGATGCTGTAGTGCCACCATCCCGGAATTGTGATGGGGTTCTTTTCGTTGCCGAGGTGCAAACCAGAAGCGCTGTACGCGAAGATAACAATCGACAGGATGGTGAATAGAGCGATCATCGCACCGCGGTGTCTGAAGAACCGACGACGGACAATTTGCCCCTGGCTAAGACCCTCGGTCTCTTTGTTCGAGATCGCGTTTTCGTTGGACTCTTGAGTCGAATCAACCTGAGGGGCCGAATCCTTTTTCTTTCCAAACATGGTTATTCTCCAGTTCCTACGCGAATGCGTGGGTCAAGGGCCGAGTAGAGCAAGTCTGAAACGAGGTTCGCGGTCACGGCCAAAGTGGAGGTGATCAAGAAACAACCCATCATCAGGTTTAGGTCAAACGAGAAGATTGCTTGGCGAAACAAAGTTCCCATGCCGATCCAACCGAAAACGCTCTCGGTGATGATTGCACCACCGATGAGACCGGCGAAGTCCCATGCCATAAGTGTGGTCAGCGGAATCAATGCGTTTCTGAACGAGTGACGCATAACAACGGTTCGCTCGGTCAGACCCTTTGCGCGGGCGGTTCTTACGTAGTCCATGTTCAATACCTCGAGGAGGTTACCGCGGGTGTAACGAACATAACCGGCGAACGAACCGATGGTCAGCGCTACCGTCGGGAGGATGATGTGCAGAAGCCCATCCAGGGTGCCCTGCCAGAAGTTCGGGGCAGCCTGAAGGTCCATCGCGATCAGATCGTTGACCTGTCCGACAGTCGGTATCGGGCGACCAGACACATAGTCACTCGTTACATAAGGAACCCATTCCTGAGTGATTCTGTCGAGCAGAATCAGCAAGGCCACAACAACCGCCGTGATCGCCGCGGTTCGCATGGATGCGGTTCTATCCTCTTTAGCGAACAGGAAGCCGGCCAGCATTCCGACAGCGATGGTCGCCACCGCTAGCCCAACAAGAGTCCAAAGATCAAACTCTTTGACGAGCACGGCCTGAATTGGATAGTAAATCGCGACGCCGAAGGCAACCATGGCCAATGAGGAGTAAAGCGATGGTTTGTTGGATAAACCGGTGGATGCGGTGACGATAAGCAGCGCGAATCCAACACCGACAACCGCAATAAATCCGATGCCTAGCTGCAGCGAGTTAAACCAGTTGGTGCTAGACAGCCAGAATAGAACCGACACGGTTGCCGTGAAAGCACTGGCGAAAGTGATGAGTACGCGTTTGAAGGTGCCGCCTATCACGCCGCCCCAGAAAATGCCAGCTACTATGCCCGCGCCTATCAACCAGGCCGGATCTATCACCGGATTCGCAAGCCAGTCGTTGAAGCTGATCGACATGAACTGCTTTAGAAGCACCGCGACCCAGAAGATTGGGAGCGAGAAGAAAAGGAACGACACGAACGTAATCGCGTAGTCGAAGCGGCTGTACTGGCGAAGCGCGGTGACAACACCGATAGTGATGCCCACCAACATGGCGAGGATGGTTGCCGCTAGAACAAGCCGAATGGTGGTGGGAATGGCTGCGCCGATCAGGTCTGCAACGTTCTGCCCTTGGCGTGATTCACCCATGGTGAACTTCCCGATGAAGACGCTGAGCATGCCGCCCATCCACTTAAAGTAGCGCAACGGAGCCGGAGTATCGAGGTCGAGCTGACGGGTTAGAGCGATGATTGTCTGCTCTTTTTTAGGGTCACTGCTTAGACGTATCTCTTCGAGCGGGTCACCAGACCACGCAAGCAGGATGTAGGTCAAGTAGCTGCTCACGAAGAGAATCATTAGCAACTGAGCGACTCTTCGAGTCAAATAGGTCAGCATGTTGGGCCTTCCGTCACTTCTGTGTGACTTCTCGATTTCGTGCGAAATCGATTTGAACGTTCTTGGTAAGTCTACTTAATTTTGAGTGAACGCTCTCGCTTTCGCCAGAAGGTTTCAGCACGAACAAGAAGAATGGCACCCGGATTTCTCCGGGTGCCATTCCTAGTTGTTTTGCACTAAGAACCTAAACGGCTATTAGTACTTCCACTCCCAGTAGTTCCAAACGATGTTTGGAGTTAGTGGGGCCGGCTTCACATTCTTCAGTGCCGAGTTGTACGCGGTCACTGCAGGGTGCTGGAAGATCGGCAGGGTCACAGCGTCGTCAGCAATGAGCTTGTCAGCTGCCTTGTACGCGGCGATTACCTGTGCGTCGGTTAGCTTGGTCTCCAGCTTGTCCAGGATTGCGTCCATGGCCTTGCTGTTGTAACCAACCAAGTTGTTTCCACCATCGCTCTTGAAGTTCGCGTTGGTGCCAGTCTGCGAGACAGACGATGGGCACCATGCGAAGAACGCGGCGTCATATGCGTTGGAGTCGAGGAAAGCCGACCATCCGTTGGTGCCTCCGGCGTTGGTCAGGTTGAAACCTGCCTTAGCCAACTCGTTGCGTGCAATCTGGAATTCATTTGCACGACGGGTGTTCGAAGGAGCACCCCAGAGGATGTTCACCGTGATGGACTTGCTACCAGCCTTTGCGCTTGGGTAGTGCTTCTTGACCAAGGCCAGGGCCTTTGCGGTGCGCGAAGCCTGCGTTCCGGTTGCGTATATGGACTTGGTGTAGGCAGCGACCTCAGTGTAGCCAGTCTGGCCAGGCAGCAAGAACGACGAGTTGCCAAGAACTGCGTTCGAGTTTACTGGCTTGACTAGGGTGTCGATGATGTCCTGACGTGGGTATGCAAGAAGGAATGCCTTGCGGAGTTCCTTGGCTTTCTTAGACATACCTGCAAATGGACCACTGTAGGTTTCCCCTGGGATGATCGAACCGACGCGGACGTCAACGTGCTCGAAGCAGGCGTTTACACCACCCTTGACGGTTACACCCTTGAGAGCCTCAAGTGCAGCTACGGCGTCAGCGGTTGGCTGACCAGCGTAGATGTCGAGCTCCTTGTTGGCGAGAGCCTGAGCGGCAGCGGTGCTGTCACCGATGAACTTGAAGATAACAGTCTTGACGCCGCCCGAGAGCTTAGGTCCGCTGTTGTACTTAGGGTTCACGGTTAGGGTCACCGACTGGTCAGCAGTTGCCGACTTAACCAAGAAACCACCGTTTCCTACGAACAGAAGTGGGTTCGTCGAAGCGGTAACCGTCTTGATGTTGTAGTCGTTGCTCCAAACGTCACCGATCTCCTTCATGAGGTTGCGAGCATCGGTGTTGCTTGAGGTGGTCGCAGCCTTCATCGCCGTTAGGAACGCAGCCTTGTCAGTCTTGTTCTGTGCCAGGCTCTGAGCCGAAGTCTTGCCGTTGGCAAGCTGAACCAAGGTGTGCACTGGAGCTGGTCCAGGGCCCATGATCGGCCAGTCAGGCTGGAACGACTTGTAGCAAAGAGTCACAGACATCTTGTCGGTCGAGAGTGCAGGAATACCGACGATGTTGCTGTCGTATGGGCCACCGTAGAACGAGTTGAACGCAGGGACAACTTCAGCATTAGCTGGGTCTCCTAGGCCTGCGGCCTTGCTGTACTCGCTGCTAGCGAGAACGTGGCTGAGGAGGAGGTCAACACCATCGATTGGAGTACCGTCGGACCAAACGCGGCCAGGCTTCACGGTGTACTTCACCGCGAGGGCACAGCCACTCTTGGAGACGATTCCGTAGGTACCAAAAGTGGTGTTGCGGACTAGGTTCTTCTTGTCGTCGTAGTAGGCAAATCCTGCACCAGTCAAGTAACCGACATCGCTGTTGGTAACCAGGTTGGTCTCAGGAGTTCCGCTGTTGAACGACGTAAGCGCGTTGGACTCGTGGACCACTACTGTGGAACGAGTTGCAGCTTCTGCTGGGGCAACCAAACCGGCAACGCCGAGGGCTCCAGCTGCAGCCACGGCCACCGCGCGAACGATGCGTGTTGCTTTCATTTATATCTCCTTTTTGAGCTAAGGCCGGATGGAGACGTAGGCAAACGCTTACAGCCACACCCAACCTTGGGTATTTCTAACATTAGAGCCAAAAGTTTGCATTCACACAAAAAATTTAGTTTTGTGGCAATTTGTAACATTCCCGTTACTTATTCACCTCGCTCTGTTGTCGGTGCGGCAACAACTCAACGGGTAGATTGGCGACGTGTCAGATTTCTTAGAACTTTTTGCATTTGGAGTAACGGCAGGACTGGCCTTGGCCATTCCTGTTGGGCCGATGGCCTTGCTACTTATTGACACAACCGTGCTGCAGGGGTTGCGTGTCGGCGCAGCAGGCGCTCTTGCAATGGCCACCGTCGACGGTGGCTACGCGATCACGGTCTTTCTGGCCGGTTCAGCGATTTCCGTGCTACTCGGCTCGTTTGGTCTCTGGCTAAGCCTGCTTGGTGCACTAATACTTCTTATTCTCGGGCTTCAGACCATCTATCGAGCCGCGGTGGCAGCAAAGACTTTGAAGGAAGCAGAAGCTGAAAAACAGGAGCCTGCAAGCGCTGGAAAAACTTTCTTAAAATTTGCCGGTGCAACAATCGTCAACCCACCAACAGCGCTCTACTTTCTTGCAATCACTCCTAGTCTCGCCGGGCTGTCAAGCGCAAACCCAGTCGCTTCGACAGCGGCATTTGCGACAGGAGTCTTCTTAGGTTCGGCCGTTTGGCAGCAGTCACTCGCTCTCGCCGGCTTGGCAATCAGAAGCGTGACAACTCCGAAAGTGCGAACCTGGCTCAGCTTGCTCGGCGGCACGATGATAATCGGCCTGGCCATCATCCTTGCCCATAGAACTATTACGGCTAGTTAGCGAACGCCTCGGGTGGTGGGCAAGAGCACACCAGATTACGATCACCATATACAGAGTCGATGCGACGCACTATTGGCCAGTACTTGTTTCGGTGTTGACCAGCAGCGGGGTAAACCGCTACCTCGCGAGAGTAGGGTTTGTTCCACTCGGCAATAACTAACTTCGCGGTATGTGGGGCGTTTCTCAGTGGGTTGTTTGCCACATCCCACTCCCCCGACTTAACCCGGTCGATTTCGCCCTTTATCGAAACCATTGCGTCGATGAACCGATTGAGTTCGTCTAGCGGTTCGCTTTCGGTGGGTTCGATCATCAAAGTGCCAGCCACGGGGAACGACATGGTTGGTGCATGGAAGCCGTAGTCGATAAGTCGCTTAGCGACGTCGTCCACGGTCACTCCCGAATCCTTGGTAATGCCTCGAACGTCGATGATGCACTCGTGCGCGACGAGACCGTCGTGACCGGTGTAGAGAACAGGGAAGTGATCCTGCAGCTTGCGTGCAAGATAGTTTGCCGACAGTACCGCGCCGGCGGTGGCTTCGGCGAGACCGAGGTTGCCCATCATCCTGATATAGGCCCACGAAATCGGCAGAATGCTGGCCGAACCATAGGGAGCGGCAGAGATCGGTCCAAAATCAGGAAGGTCGTTCTGGGACTGCGAATGCCCCGGCAGGAATGGTGCGAGATGTGCGCGAGCGGCCACCGGTCCAACTCCAGGGCCACCGCCGCCGTGAGGGATGCAGAAGGTCTTGTGAAGGTTGAGGTGACTGACGTCGCCGCCGAACTTGCCAAACTTTGCATAACCGACGACGGCGTTCGTGTTCGCTCCGTCGATGTAGACCTGACCACCGGCTGCGTGAACCTGATCGCAGATATCAACGATGGCTTCTTCATAGACGCCGTGCGTCGACGGGTAGGTAACCATGAGTGCGCTGAGACGATCGCCGGCTTCGGCAATCTTGGCCTTGAGATCGTCGACGTCGACGTTTCCGCTCTCGTCGCAAGCGACAACGACGACCTGCATGCCAGCGAGAACCGCGGATGCGGCATTTGTGCCGTGAGCGCTTGATGGAATGAGGCACACCGTGCGATCCAGATCACCTCGTGACAGGTGGTAGCCGCGGATCGCCATGAGCCCGGCAAGTTCGCCTTGGCTACCGGCGTTCGGCTGAAGCGAAACCGCGTCATAGCCGGTCACCTCGCAGAGCCACTCGCTGAGTTGCTCGATTAGAGCGAGATAGCCGCGAGTGTCTTCGGCAGGAGCAAATGGGTGGATGTTGCCGAACTCGGGCCAGGTGACCGCTTCCATCTCGGTGGTGGCGTTGAGTTTCATGGTGCAAGAGCCGAGCGGAATCATGCCGCGATCGAGCGCGTAGTCGTAGTCGGCCAACCGCTTGAGGTAGCGAAGCATCGAGGTTTCGCTGTGGTGGGAGTTGAAGACCTGATGGGTTAGGTATCTCGTGGTGCGCTCAAAGCCGGCAAGTCGCGAAGCCTTCGAATCGAGTGACACGCCCTCGGCTCCGAAAGCATGAGCGACCTCATTGAGGGTGCTTTCAGAAGTTGTCTCGTCCACCGAGATTCCGATGGTTGATTCGTCGACCAGGTGGAGTGTGATGCCGTGAGCGCGTGCCTTCTGCCACACGGCAGCCGCATCCACGTTTTGAACGCGGATGGTGTCGAAGAACTGGTCGTGCTGAAGCACCAGACCGGCGGCTTGCAAGGATGCGGCGAGCGCAACGGCCTTGGTGTGAATCTCGTTTGCGATTGCCCGAAGTCCGTGTGGACCGTGATAAACGGCATACATGCCGGCCATCACGGCGAGCAGAACCTGAGCGGTGCAGATGTTCGATGTTGCGCGTTCGCGACGGATGTGCTGTTCCCGGGTTTGCAGCGTGAGCCGGTAGGCAGGCGCACCGTCAACGTCAACTGATACTCCGACGAGTCGACCCGGCATCGAGCGCTCAAGGTCGGCACGCACCGCGAGGTAGCCAGCGTGAGGCCCACCAAATCCTATCGGCACTCCGAAACGCTGCGAGGTACCCACGGCGATATCCGCGCCGAGATCACCTGGAGCCTGAATGAGTGTCAGTGCCATTAGGTCTGCGGCGACCACGGCGAGCGCACCCTTCGTGTGCGCCGCGTCGATGAGGGGCTTGAGCGCGAGGATACGACCAGATGCTCCTGGGTATTGCGCCACGAACCCGAAGAATTCACCTTCGAGTGCCGAAGCGCCAGCGCTCGAATCGAAGTAACGAATCACGATTCCCAATGGCTCTGCACGGTGCTCGAGCAGGCGTTTGGTCTGGGGAAATAGGTCTTCGTCAACGAAGAAAACTTGAGATTCCACGCTCGACGAACGACGAGCGATCATCATGGCCTCTACCACTGCGGTGCCCTCATCGAGCATGGATGCGTTTGCTGTTTTCAGGCCAGTGAGATCGGTCACCATCGTTTGAAAGTTGATCAGCGCTTCGAGGCGGCCCTGGCTTATTTCGGGTTGGTATGGCGTATAGGCGGTATACCAAGAAGGGTTCTCGAGAACGTTGCGTTTGATGACCCCGGGAACATTGGTCGGGTAATAACCAAGACCGATCATCGAGTGAGTGATGCGGTTTCGATTGGCAAGCTGACGAAGTTCGGCGAGCGCTTCGGCTTCAGACACCGGCTCGGGCAATGTTCCCTCACCCTTGAAACGAATCACACCAGGCACAGCCGCATCCATCAATTGTTGGATGCTCGAATAACCGATTGCTTCCAGCATGGTCTGCTGGTCGGATGCGGTGGTTCCGATGTGACGGTATTTGAAGTCCTTGTGCGCGCTCGTCATGTTTTAGCCTTCGTCGGTCAGTGCTGCATACTCGCTGTGGCTAAGAAGCCCAGGCAACGCCGAGAACTTGATCTTGATTAGCCAGCCAGCGCCAAATGGGTCGTGGTTGATTAACTCTGGGTTGCCCGAGACGACCTCGTTGATTTCAACAACTTCGCCTTCAACCGGGGCATAGAGCTCGCCGACCGATTTGGTCGACTCAATCTCGCCACAAATCTTCATATAAGTGGTTTTGGTTCCAACCGATGGCAGGTCTACATAGACGACGTCACCCAGCTTCTCGGCGGCATACTCGGTGATGCCGATGGTTGCTATGTCTCCCTCGATTGAGAGCCATTCGTGCTCCTTGGTGTAGAGCAGTCCTTCACGTTCGATCATTTTTCTTTCCTCACCCTTGTTTGGTTTTTGCTTATTTGGCGCGCTTATAGAACGGTAGCGAAACAACGGACATCTTCTGGCGGCTTCCGCGAACGTCTGCCCACAACTCGGTTCCGGCTTCAGCCTTGTCTGCATTCACGTAGGCCATCGCTATCGGATAACCGAGGGTTGGAGATAGGGCTCCCGTGGTGATTTCACCGATTGGGGATGCATCGCTTTCGCCTGCGAATAACTCGTAGTGTGCGCGTGCCGCACGCTTTCCTTCGCCCACGAGTCCAACAAGTTTCTTTTTCGGTGCAGCTTCGGCAAGGGCGCTGAGCGACTTGGAGCCGACAAACTCGTGGTCGAGGCGGACTACTCTGGCGAATCCTGCTTCAAACGGAGTGGTGTCGAGCCCAAGCTCGTTGCCATACAACGGCATGCCTGCCTCCAAACGGAGAGTGTCGCGACAGGCATAACCGGCTGGGACGATGCCCTCGGGTTGACCTAACTCGAGAAGATTGCGCCACAACGGTGCAGCATGCTCGGCCGCCATGAGAATCTCGAAGCCATCTTCACCGGTGTATCCGGTGCGCGCCAGATAGGCGTGCTCACCGTTCACGAATGATTCGAAAATCGAGTAGTACTTCAACTCGCTCAAAGGCGCATCGGTCAGACGCTGCAAAATCTCCACCGCTCTCGGGCCCTGAATCGCGAGAAGAGCGAACTCGTCGCTGCGATCAACTAGCTCGCAATCGAAGCCAGAGACTCGTTCGCGAAGCGCCGCGCTCACGGCCGCTCGGTTGCCTGCATTAGCGATGATCAAGAAACGCTCGGCATCGAAGCGATAAACGATTAGATCATCGATGATGCCCCCGTCGGCGTTCACGATGAGAGAGTACTTGGCTCGGCCATCCGCGATTTCTGATGCGACGCCGACAAGAGCGTGGTCCAAGAAGGCTGAAGCACCGACTCCGGTGACAAAAAATTCGGCCATGTGACTGATGTCGAATAGTCCCGCTGAGTTGCGAACGGCAGCGTGCTCGGCGAGGTCTGATGAATAGCGAACCGGCATCTGCCAACCACCGAAGTCGGTGAAAGCTGCGCCAAGTTTGACATGCTCGTCATAAAGAGGTGTTTTCAACCCAGAATCATTCACGGAGTTCTCCTAAATGGTCGGCAAGTTGCCTTCCAAGAACTCCCCCTCTGTCGTTTGGGCCTGAGAGCTTCACCGGATTTCCGGGTTTCACCTTGGGCGAGGTCGCGTGACCTACTTTTCAGAGTTGCCTAATCGTGACGGTTCGAGACCTGAGAGATTCTGGGGAGGATTGCTCCTTCGGTGCGACTTAGAGCCGCTCTCCCGCCACGCTTCATTCAGCGTTTTAAGTTGTACCGATAACAATACAAGACCGATGGCCGCATACTGCTAATCTAGGCGAGCGACCTTAACAAGTCGCTTATCTCCAACCTGTCAGGGGAAGTCGGTGCAAGTCCGACGCTGACCCGCAGCCGTGACCGAGAAATCGGAAGTCGGAATGCCTGACCGGAAAGTGATGACTCCAAATTAACCGTCGAGGTCTACGGTCGGAGTCGAGTGAGCCTTGGCTTCTCGTCTTCGCACTCAGATCGCAAAATGCGAAAGGCTCCTAAATGGGAACCAAATCTGGGTTGCGCTCAATCGCAACTAAATTGGCGTCGGTCACCACCGTCGCTCTCGTGCTCGCCCTAACCGCGTGCGCACCAACCACAAAATACGAAGAAACCGCAGCGTTCTTGCAGTCAAAATTCACTGCTACGGGCATCGAGGGATTCACAGCCGGGACACCTGACTACGGATTCACCCTTGAAGCAATCGCACAGTTAGCTGGTTCTGGCCAACTTGACCCGGTCAGGGACGTTGCGACAAGTGTGTTGACCGACGCATCGGTCACCGGCGACTCCACATCGAAGTCTGGCTACCTGTTTGATGCATCTACCGGCGCATTCAAGTCTGGTTTGGCAGGAAAGTTCCTCTTCGCTAGCAAGGTATCGGGAATCGACAATGAAGCCCTCCGCCAAGACATCAACGGACTCCTGGTCGAGCAGATCTCTGCCGACGGCGCAATCGCTGGATCGGGTGACAACACATTCGATTACGGCTGGGTCGTCTTGGGTCTCGAAGCCCAGGGACAAGGAAGCGTTGCCGCGACCGTCGCCACCAAGCTGACTTCGTTCATTCGAGAGGATGGCGGCTTTGGTTTCGATACCTCGGCCAATACGACGGCAAGTTCTGCTGACGCAGTAGGCATGGTGTTGATGGCCATCGCCGCGACCAAGGATGCAGGGTCGGCCGAATCGCAGACTAAGCGCACGTCTACCAAGGATGCGCTGCTCAAGTGGCTCGAAACCGCCACCGTTTCGGGCAACCACTTTGAAGCCTGGGGTGACGTGGACGTTAACTCCACCGCATACGCAGCAATGGGTCTGCAGGCGAGCGGAGTCGATTCGAGCGCTTACTCGGCTTGGCTCACCACTCAACTCGGAGATGACGGCGGACTCGAAACCCCGTGGTCGGAGGGAAAGGGTGACACCTTCGCCACCATCCAGGGGCTTCTGGCTCTAGATGGTCGAAGCTACCCAAGCCTGATCGGAAAGTAATTGCGAAATCGGTTGCGGGTGGTGCTGATTGCCCTGGTCGCCCTTGTGGCGGTCGGGTCGATCGTCTCAACGCTGCCCGCAACCGAATCCAACTCCCAAATCCCAGCACCAAAGCCAACCTTTTCTGACGGCGCTTGCTTAGACGACGGGGTCACCCAAGTGATTGACTTCGGCGAACAGCATTCGCCGATTATTTATTGCGCTACCAATTTCGCCGGAACAGGCTGGGACTTGCTCGCGCAACGCGTTGACGTTTCGGGCACCGACGAATATCCGACTGGCTTCGTATGTCGAATCGAAGGCGTGCCATCCGCCGCAGAGCAGGATTGCGCCAACACTCCGACCTATAAAGAGGGCTCGTGGGTTTATTTCGTGGCTGACCTTGATAGCGCAGGCTGGGTGTTGAGCCCGGCAGGGGCGGGGATGCGCAAACCGAGTTGCGGAACATCCGATGCTTGGGTCTTCTCGGGTTCAGATCGCCCCGAACGAGTGATGCCCACGGTTGAACCGACGGTCTTCAAATGCGCCGACTGAGTGAACTAGCGGCGACTAAGGTTCACCCTGGAACATGGTGGAGTCTTGGCTTTTGCATCGCAATTCTGGCTGGGCAGAGCGCAAACATATTCACCGTGGTTGCGTTATTGGCAGTTTCGATTGTGGTCATTCTCACGTTGCGCACCAAGGCACCCTGGGCGAGATCGCTGCCTTTCTATCTGCTCCTCGCTTTGATTTTTGTGCTAACACGAATTTTGTTCAGAGTAATTTTCAACGGCGACCCAAATGCCTCTCACGTGGCTCTCGAGCTTCCACGCCTCGGGATACCTCTCGGACTCGGTCAGGAGTTGTCTTTATTCGGGTCGATCAGCTGGACAACTTTAAGCTCAGCAACCTTGGATGGTCTCCGACTGGCGGCCATCATCCTCGCGGTGGCAATGGCAAACACGCTGTCGAATCCTCGGCGTTTGTTGAAATCGACACCGGCTGCACTGTATGAGATTGCCGCTGCCGTCTCGGTAGCAATCAATTTGGCCCCCCAACTCATCGAAAGCCTTCAGCGAGTGCGCCGCTCGAAGGCGCTCAGGGGGCGTAACAGCGGATCGAGCGCGTGGACCTCGATCATCATCCCAGCGCTCGAAGACACCATGGACCGTTCGCTTCAACTCGCGGCGAGCATGGATTCCAGGGGCTTCGGCAGAACCAATCGCCTTTCCAAAAGACGCCAATGGGCTAACCGAGTGCTCAGTTTCGCCTCTGCAATTGGCCTGGCTGTCGGTGCCTACCTCTTGGTGACGACCAGCGATCCAAGTGCGGCCGTAATCGTGCTTAGCGCGAGCCTGGTCGGCCTGACTGCAGTCATTCGGCTAACTGACAAGCGAAACCTGAAAACGCGTTTCAACCGGCAGAAATTTGGTGCCGTTGATTACGCCGTCTTGTGCGTGTGCGCAATCGGGCTCGCTCTAGTGGTTCTGTGGCCAAATCAGGCGGTGGGTTTTTGATGCTCAAAATCAGCAGCCTGCAGTTCGGGTTCGATGCCAGCGACCCTCTTTTTACACGGGTAAGTCTCGATTTTGCACCGGGAGAATTCGCACTCGTTTGCGGTCCGACCGGTAGCGGAAAATCTACGCTGCTGCGCTGCCTCAACGGACTAGCGCCGCACTTCACTGGTGGAAACCTGGTTGGGCGCATCGAAATCGGGGCGAACGACGTCACCGGTTGGCAACCGCATGAGCTCGCTCACCTGGTCGGATTTGTGAATCAGCAGCCAGAGGGTGCGTTTGTGACCGACACCGTGACCGAAGAACTGGTCTATGGAATGGAGCAACTCGGCATTGCCGAGACCGAAATGAAGTCAAGGCTAGAGGCAATCGCCGCGACTCTTGGTCTCAACGAGTTGCTCGAGAAACAACTCACCGAACTGTCCGGCGGACAGCAGCAACGAGTTGCAATCGCCGCCGCGCTATCAGCTGGGCAGCAAATCCTAGTATTGGACGAACCGACCTCAGCGCTTGACCCTAAGGCGGCTGCCGAGATCATCGGGGTGCTTCGTCGACTTTCAAGGGACGAGGGAATCACGGTTCTGCTCGCGGAACATCGTCTCGAGCGAGCGCTGCCGAGCGTCGACTCGATGGTGATTGTGCACGGAGATGGATCGGTCACAAAGCAACTTCCAACCGATGCGATTCGCGAATTCAGACTGGTTCCACCGGTGGTCGAACTCTCTAGCCGATTGAACATCGTGCCCGCCTGTTTGTCTCCACAGGATGAGCGACTCAGGCAAGCACCTGCGCCCAGTTTCGACCCTTCGCAGATCAAACAGCCGGTCGCGTTTGAGGGAGCACCCGCTCTCGCGCTCGAGTCGATCTCGGTGAGTTATGGCGATTATGTCGCCGTGGATGCCGTTTCGTTTTCGGTCGAACGCGGTCAGGTGGTCGCCCTGATGGGCGAAAACGGCTCGGGCAAAACCAGCCTGCTCTGGGCGATTCAGGGAAGCGGAGTTAGAACCGGCGGAACACTCTCGACCCCCTGGGGAGATACCGCGCCGATGACGGCGGAAGAACGACTGTGTGTGGCGACTCTTGTGCCTCAGAAGGCGAGTGACCTGCTCTTTTTGCCAACCGTTTCAGAGGAACTCGAAGACAGCGACCGGTTCGCCAAAGCGCCTGCGAACACCACGGCTAACCTGTTCCAACGCTTTGCTGGGCGAGTCGATCCGTCGCTCCACCCACGAGATCTCTCGGCAGGCCAACAGCTAGCTCTGGTGTTGGGAATTCAGCTGGCCAAGGGTGCCGGCATCCTGCTTCTTGACGAACCCACACGCGGACTCGACTACACAGCGAAACGAGCCCTGGCGGGAATCATCGCCGAACTGCGCGTACAGGGCAAGGCGGTGGTTGTCGCCACTCACGACATCGAGTTTGCGGCTCTGATAGCCACAGATGTTGTTGTGCTCGAGTCGGGCCGAGTTGCCAAATCCGGCCGCCCTGCAGAAGTCTTTGGCGTCGGCGGAATCCTGCCGAGCGAGCTTTCGCAAGCACTTCGAGTCGATGGGCTGTTTGCAATGGAGCAGCTCTCATGAACCTGACCAAACTTCTCGGACGCGCAGCCATCCTGGTCGCCGCTCTTGCCAGCGTGATGGTTTTCGCCTGGCCACTGTTTATCAGCGCGGCTTCAACAGACCAGGCGACATTGGCTCAAGGCGTCTTCATCGCACTGATGCCACTGATGCTCGTCCTCGTTTTGGTGGAGTTTGCCGCCGGTGACATCTCGACCAAGCAACTTGCGGTTCTTGGGGTCTTGATTGCGCTCAATGCCGTGATTCGAACGCTCGGCGCGGGCACCGCAGGAATCGAAACGGCGTTCTTCTTGATCATCATCGGTGCCTATGTTCTCGGAGCGGGATTCGGGTTCATCCTCGGGTCGGCATCGCTGTTGGTTTCGGCTCTGTTGGTGGGGGGAATCGGCCCGTGGCTACCGTTTCAGATGATGGCGGCAGGACTGGTCGGGATCGGTGCCGGCGTCTTGCCGAAGTTCAAGAAACCTTGGGCGGCCGTCACCACGATGATTCTGTATGCCGTCCTCGCCGCTTTTGCCTACGGTGCACTGATGACCATGTGGAACTGGCCATTCTTGGCAGGCACCGGTGGCGCGCTGTCTTATGAGGCTGGAGCTCCCCTACTCGATAATCTGACTCGATTCATCCAGTATGAGCTCGTGACCGGTGGACTTCTCTGGGATGCGGGTCGCGCGGTCACCACATCCTTGCTAATCGGATTAAGTGGAAAAGTTCTGCTGGCCACCCTTTCACGAGTAGCCAGCAGAACTGGGATTCAAAAAATCTAGCGAATCGAATTGGGTGGCAGCGCGCCAACCAATGCGCATTACCTAGATCGACGCGATAAACCAAACATTTAGAACGGCAACCGCAAGAATCGCGATGTTGATCTTCCAGGTGTATTTGAATTCACCGCGAACGATGTGCATGATCGCACCAACGAGCATTACCAGAGCAAGACCGATGGCGGCTAGAAGACCGAGGGTGCCGGCCCAACCCCAACCGAGGAAGTAGCCCGCAGCCGGACCGGTGAGAACGCCCTGCGCACCAGCTAGCTCAAGAAGCGCGACCAGACGCACGGCCCAGAGTGGAATGTCCTTGGTGAACGACATTCCGGCGGCAACCAAATCGTCTACCGACTTGGTGAGCTTGGTGAAGCCAGCGTTTCCGAAGACGAACGCGAGAGCTAGCGAAGTTACGAGGCTGATGTAATAAAACATGTGATTCCTTTGGTTGAAAAATGAACTGGAGGGGGTTAACCTAGGAGTTAGTAAAGCATGGCTTGACTAATTTAGTCAAGTGCCCATTGACAAGTTTGGAGGTGTGTCGTGAAACTTGAAGCCGTTTGTGAAAGAACAGCCGAAGGTTGGGATGTCGAAATCCCCGCTCTCGACAACCTCAAGACCTCGGCCAAGCGCCTCGACAAGGTTGAGCAGCTCATCCGCGACCTCGCCAAGAATCACCCGCTGGGTGGCGGCGATTGCGAGCTGGTCATCCATGTGATTGCCAAGATGCCGGGCATCATTTGCGATGTCGAAGCTGCCCAAGAGAAGATGCGTGAAGCCACTCGCCTTCAAGAAGAGGCATCGGCCGAGATTCGATCGGTCGTTGGCAGGATGCGCGAAGAAGGTCTGACCATGCGCGACATTGCCGTGGTTCTTGGCGTGACCCCGCAGCGTGTGGCGCAGCTCGCGGCCTGTGAAACCGAAGCATGCTAAATATGTCCAGAGCCGTCCGGCTAAACACTTAGTCCATTTAGGTATCTGTTGGAAAATCAAACGTTCAGTCACGAAGGTGTCACTGTCAGGTATCGCCTGCGAACTCCAAAGCAGGACCGAAAGCATTTAGTCGTAGCCTTTGCCGGTGTGCAAAAAGGGCGTCACGATTTTTATGGGTTTGACGGGAGGCTGCTGGATCACCTTAAGGCTGCAGTGCTCTGGATTATGGACTCATTCGACGGTCAAAACAGCTACTACTTATGCAAGGATCTGGACCTCAAGATACAGCGAGCCGTGGCGGCCTTGATCGATGCCATACTGACAAATCTGGATTTAGACAAAACAGATTGCACACTTCTTGGCAGTTCAAAGGGGGCTACCGCTGCGCTCCACCTAGGGCTGACATACGGTTACTCAAATTTGGTCTGCGCGGCTCCTCAAACAATCCTGGGAACGTACACCAGGACTAAAATCCCCGAGACTTTCGAGTACATGGCCAATGAAGACCTGCTCCTGTCGGAACAACGCTTGAACGAATATCTCCCGAACCTCGTCGCCAATCCCACGTCGCTTGATGTGAACGTCTATCTCATAAGCTCGCATGCCGACCCAGAATTCCGAACCCACATCGAGCCGCTACTGCCTAACTTTGAGCGGTTTTCGAATTTCAATCTCTTGATGACTAATTCACTCCTCGTGCAATCACACCCTGACATAGCCGAATACAACACTCCCTTCATACTTTCGGTGCTTTACTCGCTTTCCGAAGGTCTTGCACCAAAATTCGGAAGTGTCACTAACGGCGGAGCTACTCGCGAGCCACAAGGGCAAGTGCCCCGTGAGGGTCATGGGGTTTCACCGTCAGTGGAAGCAATGTTTCACTGGGTGCAGCTTCATAGCGACAAACTTCGTTTTAGTGGTTACGCAGCGGTCAAGGGAAACCCTAGCAGCCATCAGATTGAAACGAACCCACAGTTAGTTTTCACAGACGCGCAACGTGATTTTCACGTTCAAGCCCAGCCCGTGCCTGACAGGGCGGCCAACAGTAAGCTTTACGACAAAAGTTTCGTGGATTATCTTTGGGCAGGCTTCACCCCAGAAAGTGATGGGGGCCTCGACTTGAGCTTCCTACCTGCAGGTGTTTACACCGTGAGCGCTACGCCCGCAAACCATGGCGAGCAACCATCAAAAGCACTGTCTACGCACAAGCAAGCAACTCAAACTTCAGTAGCTGGAGAGTGGTTCTATCGTCTCGACGCCAACGCATCAGGAGTATCGGTCTCTAAGATTCCGCTTGATGCCGCCGCGGCGTTCGACTCGGACTTCCATCTCGACGCAATTGAAATCCAAGGAAGCGCTTTACATATTTCGGGTAGGTTTGTGATTCCGCGAGAAGGCATGAGGGACTGGCGATTGGGGAACTTTGTTTTGATGATGAAGGGTGAAAATTTAACTTGGAGCACTTTGCTCTCTGTGGCAAAAAACCCAAAACGAAGTTGGGTTAAGTTCTCTAACTTCATCGATTCGTATAAGTTTTCTGGCTTCACTTCTAATGGAAGCACCGGGATTGACCTCTCGAACCTGGTCGATGGTGAGTACGAGTTGATGATTGCGTTTGTCAAAGAGGATCGTTCGTATGCGCATCATGTCTCAAAATATGTTTTGAAAACAGGCACCCAAATTTTACTTTCGGACTCCCCAAACTAGCCAAGGTTAATGCAAACATCACAAGCGCTTTAGCTCCTCCAACAGTCGAAAACAGTAAAGAAAATATTAAAAGCAAAAGCCCCCATTTCTGGAGGCTGAGGCTTTGTTCGTTGCGTCGGTCAAACAACGCCAGTGGTGGAGATGGGGGGAATTGAACCCCCGTCCAGAACCTAGATTCTGGGCCTTCTACGGGTGTAGCTTCAGTAACGCTTTACTCGGTTCTGATTATGCCCTGAAGCGAGCCAACCAACAAACCCAGCCTGAGTGCAAGTCCCGAGCAGCCCTAAGGCGTAACTACTCAGCAAGATTTCTAGATGACGCCAGTACCCGTAACGAAATCAAATACGGACTGACGGACTTCAGGCTCGCTTAAGCAGCGAGGGCGAAGTCGGCGCGATTAGCATCGGCACCTATAGTTTGCAGCGGACATTTACGTGTTGACGCTACATTCACGACCCGCTTCTCCCAGGCACAAGAGCACTGTCGAAACCGATCATCCCCATGTTTAGTTATCAAATCCCATCTCTGGGCTAGATAAGGATAACCCCTCAGGCCGACATTTAGTCTGTGAGTTTGCGTTGAACTTCTACCACTCTTTGCCCTTGGTTGACATTGCGCGGTCGGCCTCACGTTTGTCTTGGCGCTCTTTTAGGGCTTGGCGTTTGTCGTAGTCGCGCTTTCCGCGAGCAAGAGCAATCTCAACCTTGGCTTTGCCGTCTTTGAAATAGAGCGAAAGTGGAACAAGCGTGTACCCGCTCTCGCGAACCTTGCCCGAAAGCTTGTCGATCTCGGCTCGGTTCAACAACAACTTGCGGCGACGGCGAGTGGCGTGATTGGTCCAGGTTCCTTGCAAATACTCGGGAATGTGCACATTCTCGAGCCAAGCCTCTCCGCCATCGATGCTCGCGTATCCATCCACCAGGGATGCGCGACCAGCCCGCAACGACTTCACTTCGGTTCCGCGAAGCACGAGTCCGGCTTCGAAGACATCTTCGATGTGATAGTCGTGACGGGCTTTGCGATTGCTGGCAACTACCTGTTGCCCACGCTCTCTTGGCACGATTCACTCCTGGTTGATATGACCCGACGGTCAGCCCATCAGTCTAACAACTGGCGAGCGGGCGACAAAGGGCTAGATCTTGAGGTAGCGACGGATGGCGAATCCGGATGCAAGTGCCGCAAGCACCACGCCGGCACCGATGATCAGCGGCATCAGAATCAGCGCATCGTCCATGCCAACAAATGAAGTGAGCGGAAGCCTCTCTGCCAGGTAGCCCTGAACAAAGAACAGCACGATTGCAATCACCGCGCCGGAGGCGAGGAGGCTGCCGATGGTTGCCGCCACCACTCCCTCGAGAATGAACGGAAGTTGGATCGAGAAGTTGCTCGCGCCAACCAAACGCATGATGCCGATTTCGCGACGACGAGAGAAGGCTGAAAGTCGGATCGTGGTCGAAATCAGCAGCACGGCTGAGGCAAGCATGATTGAGGCGATGCCGACGGCGGCAATAGAGGCCGCGTTTAGGATGCCGAAAATCTGGTCTAGGTATGACCGCTGATCCCGCACCTCTTCGACGCCGGCCACCCCGGTGAACGATTCGACAATGACTGCGCTCTTGTCTGGGTCTTTGACCTTGACCCAGTAGGTTTCGTTGAGTTGCTCTTTTTTGACGTACTTTGCAACAGCGTTATCGGCGAATTGTTCTTGGAACTTGTCGTAGGCGGCTTGGTGGTCTTCGAAATAGAAACGCTCGACGAATGGCTTTAGTGCGGCGTCGTTCAGGGCGGCCTCAACGGTTGTCTTCACGTCTGGTGACGCCTCCCCTTGCGGGCAAGCATCGGCCGGACTGGTCTCGGTGCAGAGATAGATAGCAACCTGAGCGCGGTCATACCAGTAGGTTTTCATCTGTCCGATTTGCGCTTGCAGAAGTCCGGCGGTGCCAACAAAAGTAAGCGACAAAAAGGTGACCAGAATGATCGAGATGATCATGCTGACATTGCGAGTAAGACCTTGACCGATCTCGCGCATCAGAAAGCCGAGCTTCATGCCTGCTCCTCGGCTTCGTTGGTGGTTTGGGCTGCCTCTGCTGCGGGTTCTGAAAGAGGGGCGGGAGGCGTTTCTGCGGCAATCTCAACCTGGTCGGTGATCGGCAAGGCGGTTTCATAACCCGACTTTTTGTCGTCGCGAACAATCACTCCGCCGCGAAGTTCAATCACTCGCCGCTTGAGACGGTCCACGATTCCAACGTCGTGCGTGGCCATGACGATCGTCGTGCCGTTTTGGTTGATCTTTTCAAGCAGCGATACGATGCCCGCGCTCGTGGCTGGGTCGAGGTTTCCGGTTGGCTCGTCGGCTAAGAGTAGGTCGGGCTTGTTCACGATTGCTCGAGCCAAAGCTACGCGCTGCTGTTCGCCACCGCTTAGCTCGTTCGGTAGGCGATCGGCTTTCTCGTCGAGCCCGACGAGGCGCAAAACCTCGGGAACCGCATCCGCGATGAAGGCAGACGATTTGCCGATCACTTCAAGAGTGAAGGCCACGTTTTGAAAAACGGTTTTGGTTGGCAGCAGACGAAAGTCTTGAAAGACCACGCCCATCTTGCGGCGAAGAGTTGGAACCTTTCGACTTGGGATCGTGACCAGGTTTTGACCGAGCACGAAAAGTTCTCCACGACTTGCGATTTCTTCGCGAAGCATGAGGCGCAAAAGGGTTGATTTGCCCGATCCGGATGCGCCGACCAGAAAGACGAAGTCTCCGCGCTCAATCTCGAGCGAAACACTGTCCAGCGCTGGCTTTGGAGCGCCTTTGTGTTGCTTGGTGACATTGGAAAACGAAATCATCTTGGGTCAAGACTAGGCTGAACGCCTGCGTTTTCAGCGGAGGCTAGGCTCGCTTGCGCCAACGAATTCCGGCGGTGATGAAACCGTCCAAATCTCCGTCGAAGACCGCGCTCGGGTTGTTCACTTCATACTCAGTTCGAAGGTCCTTGACCATTTGGTAAGGAGCTAGAACATATGAGCGCATCTGCTCACCCCACGATGCTTTGACATCACCGGCGATTTGCTTCTTCTTGGCTTCTTCTTCTCGGCGCCGCTGTTCGAGCAGTCGGCTCTGAAGAACGCGCATCGCGGCAACCTTGTTTTGCAACTGGCTCTTCTCGTTCTGACACGAAACTACGATTCCAGTGGGAAGGTGAGTGATGCGAACTGCAGAGTCGGTGGTGTTGACCGATTGCCCGCCGGGGCCTGACGATCGAAAAACATCCACGCGAAGGTCATTTTCGGGGATGTCGATGACATCGGTCTGCTCAATCAACGGCACTACTTCGACGGCGGCAAAAGAGGTCTGTCGTTTGCCAGCGGAGTTGAACGGACTCATGCGAACTAGGCGGTGGGTGCCAGCCTCTACGCTCAGAGTTCCGAAGGCAAAAGGCGAATCGATTTCGAAAGTGGCCGACTTGATGCCAGCGCCTTCGGAATAAGAAATATCAAGCACCTGAGCTGGCATCCTGTGCTTTTCGGCATAACGCAAATACATGCGCATCAGCATCTCGGCAAAGTCGGTGGCATCGTCTCCACCGGCACCGGCGCGAATGGTAATAACCGCGGCTCGTGAATCGTATTCGCCGTTCAGCAGAGTCTGCACCTCGAGTTCACCGATGGTTGCTTCAAGTGCCGAAAGCTCGGTCTTGGCCTCTGCTTGAGTGGCTGCATCCCCCTCGGCGTTTGCCATTTCGATGAGAACGACTAAATCGCTCAGTCGGACTTCAACTTCGTGGATGCGGGTTATCTGGCTCTGCGCCCGCGAAAGCTTTGAGGTCACGGCTTGCGCGCGCTCGGCATCGTCCCAGAGATTTGGCTCAGAGGCCTGCACTTTCAGGGTTTCGACTTCTTTAGCGAGCGAGTCGATGTCGACAACCTGACGCACGGATGCGAAAGTTTCACGCAACTCAGCGATTTCGATGCTCAGGTCAAGGTCAGCCATATCGCTTCAAGTCTAGGCGAGAGGGTTTGAGCACTGAACGATAATGGAGGGGTGAAACCAGCGACCACGATGACCATGATCAGGCCGCTTCTGGTTCCCGTATTTTTGCCGTCGCTCTTGATGTCGATCGCCGAGTATGCGCTCCTTCCGGTCATCCCCGCGAGCGCTTTGGCCCTGAACGCAGACATCCCAACCGCTGGTTTGATTGCTGGTCTGTTAATGGTGGGCGTTTTGATAGCCGACCTCCCTGCCGGTCGTCTAGTGGATCGAATCGGCGAGCGTCGTTCGATGATTCTCGGTGCGATTCTTGGTTCGCTCGGGGTGGTCGCGGTTGCTCTGGGTCACAGCCTTTTGCTGATGGCTCTGGGAGTTTTTTCACTTGGTGTCGGTATCGCGATCTTTGCTCTAGCTCGACATGCATTCTTCGCCGAACACATTCCTCTCGAATTTAGAGCTCGCTCGCTTTCGCTGCTGGGCGGAACGTTCCGTGGTGGAGCTTTCATCGGCCCAATCATCGGCTCGCTCTTCATTCTTCAGTGGGGCGTTGGTTCGGTCTACTGGCTCGCCGGCATCACCTGCGTGATCGCTGCAGTAATTTTGCTCGCATCCCCGAAAGACGTGATCAAGCCAACTCCGATCACCAAACCAGGTGGGATCTTGGCTGTGGCCAAGCGCGAAGCCAAACAGCTGTTGACCCTTGGGGTTGGTGCGGCCGTCCTGGGGGCGATTCGCACCACGCGTCAGGTCGGTCTTCCGCTTTGGGCCTTGGTCATTGGGCTCTCACCTGAAGAAACCTCGCTATACATCGGCCTTGCGGGCATTCTCGACTTCGCCCTGTTCTACACTTCGGGACAAATCATGGACCGCTGGGGCCGCTTCTGGGCCGCCGTTCCGCCTACTCTGGGGCTGGGTATTTTGCACATTTTTGTCTTCACGGTGCATGACGGAACCGGATTCTTACTTCTGGCAGGGGCCATGGCTTTGGCAAACGGGTTCGGCAGCGGAATCATCTTGACCATGGGCGCAGACTTGGCCCCCGCGGATGCGCGAAACGAGTTTCTCGCTTCATACCGGCTAATCACCGACATCGGTGTCGCCGCTGCGCCTCCCCTGCTCTCGGCTATTACGGTGGCGACGGGTGAGTTGGCGATTGGAATGGCGAGCTTTGGAGCTCTTGGGCTTGCCGGCGGGCTGCTGATGTGGCGCTACATTCCAAGGTTTATCCCGAAGCGGTAGATATCAGGCGTGCCTGCCTTGACTCGCAGGCTTTCTGCGAACCTGTGGATCCAAGCATTCTTATTGGGGCTTCGTATACAGAGCAGACCCTCACTTCGACCGTTCTTGAATCCGTTCGAGTCGCCGACCATTCAAATTCCTGGTTGGTTTGCTCCATGTATGTTTTCACCCGAGTAGCGAACTCTGAATCACGAGCGTTGGCGAGCTCAATCGCGAGATTGGATGCAATCGCATGTGCTCGCGCATCGGCGATCAAAGCGGCCGAGGCGTTGGCGACCATGAAGCTCGCGGCAAACATTACCCCGAGGGCCGCCGCAAACATAGGCAGCATCGAGCCGCGATCTGGAGTTATTCTGCGCCAAGTCGGATCTGCATGAGAGAGATTGGCTATTTCGGTGATCTCCAAGTCTGCTAGAGATAACTGCAACACCAAGGAGTTCTCATCGTCATTACTGGCTTCGACTCGAACGTTTCCACGGAGTCCCAATTCTTTTGCCAGCGCACTGACCCTGAGGGCTAGATCTCTGGGGCTGTGACCTGTTTCGACTCCACGCCTAAACTCCGCAGCGATACTCGTTAGAGCGAACTTGTGGACTTGAATCAAATGAAGCTCAGTTGTCCAACTAACCAAAAGGACAACTGAAAGTGGCATGATTACAACGAACTCGAGCAAAGCAGACCCTGATTCGTCCAGCAAGCGAGGCCTTGAGACTTTCAAAATGTCGGCTCATTAAACGCCTGCCAACACAGCTGACTTGTTTGCCAGAAACCAAGATATTCGGCACAAAACTTGCTCCCGTCCTCAGACTTCGCAGAATGAACCGATGCGATGCGGGCGAACCTAAGGTCGGACTCGATGGCTTCAATGTCTGGCGAGTCGGTCTCGGCCGAGAAGTCTGCGCTAGCGATAGTTCGCGCTTGGTCAACCACCGTGCGAAGCATCTCAACTCTGGCAGCCGATTCGAAACCAACAAACAGAACTCCTTGCAAGCAAAGCATTATGGGGATGACCAGCAGCACGAACTCCACCACGGCAGAACCGTCATTACTGCACAGATTTTTGGAACGGGATTTGCACGAGCGCGTTTTTCCCACGGCGTAAGTCCTAGAAACCGGCTACCCGAGCGAACGAATCGTCCATGATCTTGTCGAGAGCTGGCCCCGCACTTGCCCAGATTGCCACAACAAGACCTGCGGTCATTAGGGTTATCAGAACCCAGCCGGGAACATCACCTCGGTCGCCAGCAACCGCATTTAACCACGCTTCTCTTTTTGTAATCCGTTCTGCAGAACGCATATTCATCTCCTATTTGTTTTGGTCGAGTTAGTTATTGCAGTCACAACGCCCACCCGTTCAGCAACTTGAGGCTCGGATAGAGGGCAAAAATTATGGTGAGCGGGAGGGTGATGGCTACCTGCGGAAGTAGCATGCGAGTCTCTGCCGAAGTCGCCGCTATGCGATAGTCAACGAGCCAGGACTTTTGAATTCGATTGGCTAGCTGCAATAGCGGCTGCTCCGATGAAGTGCCAAGCCTCGAACTCAAGCTGATTGCCAACGCAAATTCTCGCAACCGCGGGTTTGAGTGCCTCTGTGAGAGATGTTGGAGGACGGAATCCATGGATGCGCCGCCTCGAACGTCTTCGATGGACTGCTTCAACTCTGGTAAATCACATTTGGCAAGCCTTCGACCCACAAACAAAAAGGACTCGCGGTGGTTCACTCCCGCGCTCGAGCAAACGGCATAGAGTTGAGCCGTTTCAGCGATTACAAGGTCGTTCGAGGAAGTTGGCAATCTCATGAAAACGGCCTTGGAAGCGCGGGGCTGCTTGCGATGGCTCGAGAAAAATACATCGCCAATAGGCTCGATAAGACTCCAAAAAGAATTATCGCCACCCCGACAGAGTCGAGAAAAGCCACTCGATTTTCAGGCTTGAAAAACAGAATGATGAGCATGATCCAGGGAGCGCTGAGGGAAAGCCAAGAAACCGAGCCAACAGATCTTATTCGCCTACTGGCTTCGTATTCGACCTGACCGAGGCTCTGCAAATATTTGGCATATTGATCGACATAGTGCGCAAGCACAGCCGCGTTATAGGTTTCACACGCGATGACAAGTTCACAAAAATGATCAACGTTGCGATTTTTGCAAATAGTTTTGAAATCCTGCATCGCCAGTTCGAGAACGACGCCGTTTTGAAGCCGAAGCCAAAGTGAATACCAGGCCGGCGCGAAGAGGTCGGAGCCATTCTCAGAGAGATAGCCAAAGGCGTCTTCAAGTGAGAGCCCGACCGAAATCGAACTGCCGAACATGCCAAGGTCGTGAGCAAAATCGACAGTGGAGTTTTCTTTCATTGACTTTTTTGCGTTCACGGTTCGAGCACTTCTGTGACACGTCTGACTCCATTGGACGTCTGGCAGTGAACCACCAGCGAAACACTGCGTTCGAACACCTTGCGAACGAATTTTGACGAGATCGAGGTAGTAGCCATCAGTGGCAACGAAACCAATTTGTCGATAGCTTCGATTGCCGAGTTAGCGTGAATTGTGCAGTAGGCCGGTATGCCCGAATTCAAAGCAACCAGCAGCTCGATGGCTTCTGCACCCCGAACCTCACCCACGGCAAGTCGAGTCGGGCGCATCCTCAGGCTTTCGCGAAGCAACCGGCGCAGATCTACGTCATCAACTTCGTTGGATGCGGTTGGTCTGGTCTGCATTGCCACCCAATCGGGGCAAAGCAGTTTGAGTTCGAAGGTATCTTCGACCGAAACAACTCGCTCACTCGCATCGAAACTGTTGAGAATCCCAGTCAAGAGCGTCGTTTTGCCTGCCTGCGTTGCCCCAGACACGAGGATGCTGCCTCCTAGCTGCACCGCCCCGACGAGTTGATCGAACTGGGCCTGCGTGAAAAACCCTGAACTCAAGAGACCCTCGAGAGTGGGGCTTTGCTTGGCGAACTTTCGGATGTTGATGCTTATGTTTTCGCGAGTGATGTCTGGAACCACAGCATGAAGGCGAGAACCATCTGACAGAGTTGCGTCGATGAACGGACGACTGCGATCGAGCCGCCGATAGGTTGCGCGCAACATGCGCTCCAACATTCTCTCGATGTCTTGTCGGCCCAGCTCAACAATCAATCGGGTCGATTTGGAATTTGAAAAGAACCAGATTTCGTTAGGTCGGTTTATCCAGATTTCTTCTACTGATTCGTCGCGCATCAACTCTTGCAATGGACCGAAAGGAGGTTCCACGCCTCGTGCCGGTTGAGCTTGATGGACGGTCGTATGGTTCATGGTTCCTCCCTTCGGAGGATTCATGCTGCCAAGAATGTAATTTTTGAGCGAGATTTATCCACAGCGAACTTGGGCTAAACTATTCAAGTCACGCGGGAGTGGCGAAATTGGCAGACGCACTAGATTTAGGTTCTAGCGCTTAATAGGCGTGTGGGTTCAAGTCCCACCTTCCGCACCAAAAAGAGCCCGAGAAATCGGTCTCTTTTTTTAACCTTTTGACACGTAGGTTTTAGCGAGCTTGACTGCCGCTCCCGCATCCACGATTCCTGCTCCACACTTGGCAACCAGTGTCTGTGAGCCATAGTTCGCGGCTGTCAAAGCGCACTCGCTCTGCGGCTTGAACGACGACACCGTCGCCAGAAGAATTTCGTAAACGTCGTCACTGGTTAGCTCCGGACGCACCGAGTAGATCAGCGCCAACACGCCAGAAACGACTGGTGCAGCCATCGAAGTTCCCTCTTCGAGCCCGTAGTCAGCCTGGCCTTGAACCGTGGTGCCGAGATTCCAGGTTGAGAGGATCATCCCGTCTGAGCCAGTCACAGCCTGGCTCGACAGGCGGCTGTCACCACCCGGCGCTGAAAAATCTACGCCCGGACCGAAGTTCGAATAGTAAGCAATGTCACCGGTCACGCCTGTTGCGCCAACGTTGATGGTTGGGTAGCAATTTCCAGGATATGAAAATGCTGCAGTGAACGAAGAGTTGCCGGCAGCCGTTACGGGAGTGACTCCTCGATCCCATGCCGCGCGAACCGCCGACTGCGTGCCGGAATCACAACCCGATGCAGACTCGGTGCCAATTGAAAGGTTGATTACCCTTGCCGGCGTCTCGTTTTTGGGCACACCCGGAACGGTGATTCCAGCGGCCCAGTGGATTGCTGCGATCAGATCGGATTCCATGCCGCCGAGAGAGCCAAGAACCCGAATCGGTTGAATTTTGACGCCTGGAGCCACGCCCGCAACACCAAAGTCGTTAGTCGAGGCTGCGATTGTGCCAGCAACGTGGGTTCCGTGCCAAGAGGAGTCTTCTTGTGAGGTCCAATCGCCCTCGTCCGTGGGGTCTGCATCCCAGCCGTCACCATCACGAGCCGATGTCTTGCTCGAAATGAAGTCATACCCCGCCACAACCTTGTCATCGAGGTCGGGATGCGAGGTAATGCCGCTATCGAGAACAGCAACGACAATGTCCGCACTACCCTGACTAACCTGCCATGCCTTGTCGGCATGAATCGAGTAATCGTCATAGAGATACCACTGGCTGCCATAGTGCTGATCGGCGACCACTAAACCGGATGCGGTAGCCACCGAATTGGTTGCGGTCACGTTCACGGTGTAGGGCACGGTTGCAACCAAACCGGTTGGGAGGCAAGAATTCGAGGTTGTCGTGCAGACGAAAGCTTTGCCACTATTCGATGTCGCGGTCACCTTGTAACGCACGGAGCCACCGCCACGCTGGTTTAGTGTCTGACGCTCCCAACTGACTCGATCGCCGGCAAAAGCAACATTCTGCGATATCAAAAGTGGTGAGAGCGGTGCCACAATCGGCGTTGCCGAAGCGGATCGAGATGGAAGGCTGACCTTCGAGGCGTTGAGCACCTTAGTAATCGCGCGCACCCTGAACTGAACCGGAGTGCCGATTGTCAACCCCTTGGTCAGGGTGATGGTGCGCGAACTTGATGCGGTGCTAGAGACTATCGTTGACCACGAGACCCCATCGGAGGACTTCTCAATTCGGTATCCGGTCAAAACGCCACCATTTAGGCTCTTTGGCGCAACCCACGTCAGTTTGACTCTCGGTGTCCTGGGTGTTTGCGAGTTGAATGCGTTCTTCGCCGAAAGAGAAGTTGGGGCTAACGCGGGCAGCGCGGCGAGTTTGATTGCTGGCGCAACGAAAGTGGCTAGTTCGGCAAGAGGTGATTGCTTGCGAGGTTCCAACCCTGTAGGGGCTAGACCGAGTTGATGATCAACTTCGACCGATTTCAACCTCGGGTCGCGAAGGGCAGCCGATTGAACTAGCCTTGCCTGCTCGTCCGTGATGGGTTTTGAGAATTCGAGGACGAACAGCCCGCCGCCCAGAGCGCGAGACGAAGAGATCGGCACACCGATGGAGTTTGCGGAGGTGGGAGTCGAGTCTGGCGCAATTGGCGAAACACCTGGTGCATATTCAACGATCAAGCCAACTGCTGATGCCGATGCAGAGTGGGAAGGTTGTTGCGAGGCACTGGCAACGGCTGGTGAGGTTGGCGCGACGAATAGAGCCACGATTGCCACCAGAGCAGTTGCCAGAAACTTGAACTTCACTTGACGAACATAACCCGATTGCGAATAAAGTGCGGCAGAACTTTCCCCACTCCCATTGAGTTCTCAGAGAGACTTTTGCATCAAGACGGTGCCGAGCCAGCGACCGAATTTAAAGCCGACCTTGCCGAGGTGCCCTTGGTGCTTAAATCCGAAGCTCTCGTGGAGCTTGACCGAAGCCTCGGCCCCCTTGTCACTGATTACAGCGACTATTTCCTTTACGCCGGCGGCCTTCGATTCACGGATGAGGGCCTCAAGCAGTTTCGAACCGACCCGTTTGCCGATCGCAGCGGGGCGAAGGTAGATCGAGTCTTCGACGGTGCGGCGATAAGCGGCTTTTTGGCGCCAAGGCGCGACGTAGGCGAATCCCAGAATCTGCCCGCTCGGGCTGGTCGCAACCAAAAACGGAAGGTCCATGCCGGTGAGGTGGTCGAACTTGCTTCGCCAGTCGGCAAGGGTGAGGGCTTCGAGGTCGAACGTGACCACGGAGTTGCGCACGTAGTAGTTGTAGATTTCGCAAACCTGACTTAGGTCATCCACGGTCGCCTTGCGAATGGTGTTTTCGCCCTCTTGAGGGGCATCGCCTGAAGCCTTGAGGCGGCGTACTAAGCGCCAACGGGATTCGGAATCTAGCGGCATACTCTCTCTCTAACTAGCAAGACCAATCTACCTCGTCCAGGCCGCGTTCGATGAGCAAGGCATTGGCCTTAGAGAACGGTTTCGAACCGAAAAAGCCCTTGCGAGCCGATAGCGGGCTGGGATGCGCCGACGCGACGATTCCACACCCTTCAAGCAGTGGGGCTGCAGTCTGCGCGTGGTTGCCCCAAAGAATCGCAACGAGTCTCGAATGGGTCTCGGCGACCAGCGCTTTGATCGCGGCATCGGTGAATCGAGCCCAACCGAGTTTGGTGTGCGCTCCCGTCTCACCAACGAGCGTGGTGAGGTGTCGGTTCAGCATCAAGATGCCTCGTGACTGCCAGACCGAAATGTCTCGGTTCTTCGACTGAGTCAGACCTAGGTCGGTCTCGAGTTCGATCAAGATGTTGCGCAGACTTGGCGGCGTGCGAACCCCAGGCGCGACGGCAAAGGCGAGCCCTACCGCATCCCCTTCGGTCGGATATGGGTCTTGCCCGAGAACCAGCACGCGGTTCGATGAAACCGGGGTCTCGAAGGCACGCATGACTCGATCCGCGCGAGGGGCGAGCCGAGGTGCATCCTGGATGCAAGCCAGCTCGAGTTCGACCAAAAACTCTCGCTGGTCAGCCAAAGCGGCCTGCCAAGTCGGGTGCATTTGCTCGAAGAACATGGCACTTAGCGTAAGCCAAGCAGGTGCTAGTCTGGCGAAGTATCCAATGAAGGAGCCAGATGTACACGCGCGAACTTGCCGACGAAGCGGCAAACTACCTTTCGACCGTTCAGGGAATCCGACGTGAGCTTCACCAGATTCCAGAGTTTGGCCTTCACCTGCCAAAGACTCGCGAGCGCATCCTGGCTTCGATTCACGGACTCGGGGAAATTCACCTGAGCGAAAACATTTCAAGCATCGTTCTGCACATCAAGGGCGCTCAGCCAGGCCCAACGGTTTTGCTGCGTGCCGACATGGATGCCCTGGCCGTGCAGGAGGACACTGGACTCGAATACGCCTCGACTAACGGCTACATGCACGCCTGCGGACACGATTTGCACATGGCAATCGGCATCGGAGCTGCGCACCTGATTGCCACCCACAAAGACCGACTCAAGGGCGATGTTCTGGTCTGGTTCCAGCCGGGCGAAGAAGGTCACGGCGGTGCCGACATCATGCTCGAAGAGGGCATGCACATGATCACGGGCAACAAGCCAATCGCCGCCTACGGAATCCACGTGACCTCGGCCTGGCAGCCACCGCGCACCTTCGGCGGAAAGTCTGGCGCTCTCATGGCATCGGCCAGCGACATGATCGTGACCTTCAAGGGACGAGGCGGACACGGCTCGAGCCCATGGATGTCTAAGGATCCGATCTCGGCTATGAACGAGGCGATCAGTGGGTTGCAGACCAAGATCAACAAGTCGATCAACGTTTTCGACCCCGTGGTCATCAACGTCGGATGGATTAAAGCCGGCGACGACCACACCACCAACGTAATTCCAGAAACCGCGTCGTTCGGTGCGACGGTTCGAACCTTTTCTCCAGGCATGCTAGAGCAACTTCGCACCCACGTTACTGACTACCTCAACGGCATCGCGGGCGCTTATGGAGTCGAGGTCGAACTCGAGTTCGGCAAATATGCCACCGAAGTGGTGATGAACGACCCAGCTGCCACGGAGCGCGTGCGCAGGGTAGTCAAGGGAGTCTGGGGTGAAGACCGCTGGATGGAGTGGCCTCACCCAATCGCCGGTGCAGAAGACTTTGGCTCGGTCGTTCGAGAGATTCCTGGCGCGTTCATATTCTTAGGTGCGTCACCAGATGGTCAAGCGTGGCAGCAAGCCGCTCCGAACCATTCGAACCATGCGGTTTTCGACGACTCGGTGATTCCAGACGGATCTGCCCTGCTCGCCGGCTTGGCCTTCGACGTGCTCGACGAGGCCGCATCCGCGTAACTTCTCGTCACACTGTTACCCCGTATTTCACGCCTATTTGCTCGCAATATCGTCAAAACCTAACCTTTTGAAAACCAACCCTTTCAAACCTTTAGGAACACCATGAGCAACGATCCAGCAAACTGGGGCTTCGAGACCGCACAGATTCACGCGGGAGCGACCCCAGACCCAACCACCAACTCCCGCGCGGTGCCGCTCTACCAGACCACCGCATACGTCTTTAACTCCAGCGAGCACGCCGCCAAGCTGTTCGGTCTCGCCGAGTTTGGCAACATCTACACCCGCATCATGAACCCAACCCAGGATGTTGCCGAAAAGCGCATCGCCGCACTTGAAGGCGGAACCGCTGCTCTCTTGCTCGCCTCGGGCCAGGCCGCTGAGACTTTCGCAATCCTGAACATCGCCCAGGCGGGTGACCACATCGTTGCCTCGTCGACCATCTATGGCGGAACCTACAACCTGTTCAAGTACACCCTGCCGAAGCTTGGCATCACGACCACCTTCGTCGAGAACCAAGACGACCTGAGGGAGTGGCAGAATGCCGTTCAGCCGAACACCAAGGCGTTCTTCGCCGAGACCATCGGAAACCCAAAGGTCAGCATCCTTGACATCGAAGGAGTTGCTTCGGTCGCCCACAAGAACGGTGTTCCGCTGATCGTGGACAACACCGTTGCCACCCCATACCTGATTCAGCCACTCAAGCACGGCGCTGACATCGTAGTTCACTCGGCCACCAAGTTCCTCGGTGGTCACGGAACCGTAGTTGCCGGCGCAATCGTCGACGGTGGAAAGTTCGAATGGTCGAAGAGTGACAAGTTCCCAGGACTAACCGAGCCAGACCCTTCGTACCACGGTGTGAACTACACCGCAGCCCTCGGCGATGCAATCGCCTACATCATCAAGGCGCGAGTTCAGTTGCTACGAGACATCGGGGCCGCCGTTGCACCGAACAACGCATGGCAGTTGCTGCAGGGAATCGAAACCCTGTCGCTTCGCATCGAGCGTCACGTCGAGAACGCACAGAAGATCGCCGAGTTCCTCGCTAAGCACCCTCAGGTTGAGAGCGTGAACTACGCGGGCCTCAAGTCGTCGCCTTGGCACAAGGCCGCCAAGAAGTATGCACCGAAGGGTGCCGGAGCAATCGTCTCGTTCGAGATCAAGGGTGGCGTCGCTGCTGGTTCGAAGTTCGTCGAAAGTCTCGAACTCTTCAGCCACGTGGCTAACATTGGAGATGTGCGCTCGCTGGTGATTCACCCAGCAAGCACCACACACTCCCAGCTGACCCCAGAGCAGCAGCTCACCACTGGTGTTACGCCGGGCTTGGTTCGCCTTTCGGTCGGTCTCGAGTCTTTCGATGACCTCGTAGCCGACCTGAAGGCCGGTTTTGAGGCGGCAAAGAAGTAGTTGGAATTTCAGACATCTGAGGACAGTGTTCCGTCAGGCTTCATCACAGATGAGCTCTCCCGACAGCTAGTCGGCAGACCACCTGCGACTGGAGCTTGGCGGGATGGTGACCCCTCGGGTGACCGCCAGTTTGCGCCCCTACCCACACTCAAGTTGGGTAGCGGGCGCGAACTTGCTTCTGTGCGAATTGCGTTTGAGACCTGGGGCACACTAAACGACGACAAATCGAACGCGGTACTCGTGCTGCACGCACTCACCGGAGACTCGCACGCCGTAGGAGCTGCATCTAAGGCGCACCCGACCGAGGGTTGGTGGAGCGAAATCATCGGCTCGGGTCTAGCCATCGACACCGACCGCTGGTTTGTGGTCGCCCCGAACATGCTCGGCGGATGCCAGGGCTCGACCGGACCGGCGTCACTCGACCGACAGGGTCGCGAATACGGCTCTCGTTTTCCTTATCTGACGATCCGCGACCAAGTTTTGGCTCAAAAAGAGTTCAGCGACGTAATCGGAATTTGGAAGTGGCACGCGATCATCGGTGGCTCGATGGGTGCGATGCACGTGCTCGAGTGGGCCATCGACTACCCGGAGCGCGTTGACAACATCGCCGTGATTGCCGCGCCGCCAGTGTCGACGGCAGATCAGATAGCACTCAACTCGGTTCAACTCGAGGCAATCAAGACCGACCCCGCCTTCAACAAGGGCCACTACTACGACGCAAAGGCCGGATTCGGACCACACCGCGGTCTCGCTCTAGCAAGGCGCATGGCCCTGTTGAACTACCGCTCACCTCACGAGCTGAACGACCGTTTTGGTCAGACCTGGCAGAGTGACATTAGTCCGCTTGGCGCTGGTGGACGCTGGGCTGTCGAGTCGTATCTCGATTTCCACGGCAACAAATTCACCCGTCGCTTCGACGCAAACTCTTACATCACCCTCGTCGAAGCGATGAACTCGCACGATGTCGGTCGAGACCGCGGCGGTGTCGAAGAGGCTTTGGGCAGCATCCGTGCCCGTTGTTTGGTGGCCGGAATCGATAGCGACCGACTCTTTCCGATCTCGGGTCAACAAATCATCGCCGACCACATCGGTGGCGAGCTCGTCGGCGGCCAACTTCGCACCATCGAGAGCGAATATGGGCACGACGGTTTCCTGATCGAATTCGAAAAGGTCGGGCCTCTGCTTCGAGAACTGCTCGAAGGCTAGTGAAGGCACTCGCAAACGGTTCTGAGTCGAATTAGCTCGCGGTGTCGACTGCGGACTTTTGATTCGCCAGCGCGGTTAGGCGCACATTCGCATAAACCAGCAAGGCCAGCTCGAGCAGGTTGCGAACCGTCAGAACCGCAGTGCCGGCCCATCCGCCCCACACTAGGTCGTCGTAGAGCACCGGATAGACCAGCCAGGTGGCCAACGACAGGGCCAAGACCAAGCAGCTAGCCAACCGCCACCGCTCGACACCATAAAGAACTCCAAGGATGATCGGCACAGCCAACCACGAAATGAACTGTGGTGAGCCAACCTTGTTGAAAAAGATCAGGTCACAGGTGCCGGTCAGGGCGGTCCAGGTGATGACCTCGGATGCTCGGGCGACGCCTCGACGTGTGGCAAGCCAACCCAGCACGAATGTGATTGCGATTGCCCCGAGCTGAACCGGACCAAGCCACCAAGCTACCCAGTCGGTGTTCGCACCGAAAACTTCGAAGGTCATCAACGGCCCGTTGTAGGTAATTCCTGCGTCACTGGCACCGAGTGCTCCCGCCCAGACCCAAGGCATCGCAGCGGGCGATTCGATCTGAATTCCTCGGTCGGTTTGTCCGGAGACAAACGAGAGCAGACTTGCGTTGCCGCCTAGCAGCAAACCCACGATCAATAAGAGCGCACTGACGCCGGCACCGATGCGCAGTGTCGACCAGATTTTGTTTCGGTCGAACAGAACTGGTGCAAACAGAGCCACGGGCCAGATCTTGATCCAGGCTGCGAAAGTGAAAGCCGCGGCAGCAGACCGTTGAGATTGCAAGGTCAGGGCCAGGGCACCGAGAACCGCGAGCGCAACACTCCACGAGTCGATGCGGCTGATCGAGACCGGTCCGAGCGCAAACGTGAACCCGACCCACGCGTAGCCGGCAAGGTAGCGGGCTCGGCGTGACGGCGCTTGCGCATCCCTGCGATAGAGCACGAGCATCGTAGTGACGGCCAAAGTCACCAACAGACGCAATACGAGCCAGCCCTGCTCGTAGTTGGTTGGCGAGATGATGCTCGCACCAACGATTGGCACGAGTGCGGGAAATGGATAGACCCACGGGGATGCGATTCCCAGAAGTTGCCCGTATTTCAAAACGTTGTCGGCCCACGGTTTGTAGGCGAATAGCAGGTCGCCCATCGGTGTGCCCTGCCCGTAGCGCGAGGTGGCAAGCCAAACCAAAACCAGCTGGCAAAGCGTGGCAACCGCCAAGAGAACCGGGAGCCTGAACAGTGCTTTTTCGATCATTGCCAAGACTTGACCACCTCTCGAACCGCTTCGGCTACATCTAGCGCTGCGATCGGGCCAGCCCGTTCGGCAAGGCGCGCGGCCTCGGAGTGAAGCGAAACCGCGAGTATGGCGACTTCGACGAGGTCTAGGTCAGAAAGATGTGCATTTGAGGCAAGAAGTGCACCCACGATGCCAGCCAAAACGTCACCGGTGCCTGCTGTCGCCAGCGAGGCTGGGTTGGGGCCAACGGCCACCACCTCTCCCGCCGGCGAAGCAATCAAAGTCATGCTGCCCTTGAGAACGACGACCTGCTCGAGCATCGTGGCCGCGGCACTCACAGCCTCGTAGTCGAGTTCGAAGTGCCTGCCGAAACGGTCGAGCAACCTTGCCAGCTCCCCCGCATGCGGAGTCAAAATCGCAGTCATCGGCTCGAGCTCGGCGAAGTCGATTACATCGAGCGCGCCAGCATCGATCACCTTGAGCGGAGCATCCAAGTGGCTCAATATCGCAGAAACCCTAGGCTCGTCATCCTTGGTGATTCCCGAACCAAGCACCCATGCGTCGGCTCGCCCATCCTGGCAAACCGTTTCGGGACGCACTTCGAGCAGCAGATTGCTTACGCTCGACGGACCAACATATCGAACCAAACCTATTCCGGTGCGCATCGCTGCGGTCACGCCCAGAATCGCAGCACCGGGATAGGCATCCGATCCGGTCACGAAACCTACCACTCCACGCGAATACTTGTCGTCGTGCTCGGTTGGCACGCGCAACAGGTCGAGACGCAGGTCGGAGTTCATGGCTCAACGCTACCAACGAGGCTGGTTTAGGCTGGGAATCTGACCGAGACCAGGTGGACTGCATGGCCAAACTTTTTGAACCGATCACTTTGCGCGGCGTTGAAGTGCGCAACCGAATCTTCATCGCACCGATGTGCATGTATTCCTGCGAAGACCGCGACGGGATGCCCAACCAGTGGCACCTCGTCCACCTAGGTTCTCGCGCCAGCGGTGGCGCTGGCATGATCATCGCCGAGGCTACCGCGGTTCGTCCTGACGGACGAATCACACCGTGGTGCACGGGTCTTTGGAATGAAGCCCAGGCCGCGCGCTGGAGCGAGGTGAACGACTTCATTCGCTCGCAGGGCGCAAAATCGGCTATCCAGTTGGCGCATGCCGGGCGCAAGGCGTCCACCCACCGCGAGGGTTCGGGAGTAGGTTCGGTCAGTCTCGAAGAGGGCGGCTGGCAAACCGTTTCTTCAACCGAAGTCGCTTTCGATGGCTACGCCGCACCACGCGAGTTGAAGACCGACGAGCTTGCCGATCTCGTGCAGGACTGGGCGAACTCAGCGAGGCTCGCGGTGGCCGCCGGCTTTGATGCCATCGAGATTCACGCCGCCCACGGCTATTTGATCCATCAGTTTTTGTCGCCGCTCACAAACAAGCGAAGCGACGTCTACGGCGGCAGCCTGGAAAACCGCGCCCGACTCCTTCTTGAGATCGTCATCGCGGTTCGCGCGCAAATGCCCGAAGAGATGCCGCTTTTGGTCCGGTTCAGCGCTACCGATTACCGCGAAGACGGCTGGGATGTTGAGCAGTGCGCCACGGTAGCAAACTGGTGTGCCGACGCCGGAGTAGACTTCTTCGACATTTCCAGCGGTGGTCTAATCGCGGGAGTTCAGATTCCTTTTGGGCCGGGCTACCAGGTGCCGCTCGCCGAGAAAATCGCTCTCGCCGTGGAAGAACCGGTAGGTGCTGTTGGCCTAATCACCGAGGCCGAGCAAGCCGAGGCGATTTTGCAATCCGGCGCAGCGGAAGTGATCCTGATAGCTCGCGCTTCGCTTCGAGACCCGTATTGGCCGCTGCGAGCAGCTCACCAACTCGGAGTGGAAGTTGACTACTGGCCCCGTCAATACACCCGTGGCAAGTGGAAGTAATAGGCGGAGGTACCTTAGTCGCGTTGAGTCGCGTCTTGCACTTCACCGACGAGTTCTTCGAGGATGTCCTCTAAGAAGAGCACTCCGAGCTCGCGGCCCGATGCATCGAAAACACGTGCCATGTGCGCCCCGACTCGTCTCATCGAAGCGAGCGCGTCCTCTAGTTCCATCGACGACGGAAGCGAGATGAGTGTTCTGATCATCTTGCTTGGGAACGCTAGGTCGACCTCATCTTCGTCGAGTTTAAGAACATCCTTGATGTGAAGGTAGCCGACGAGTTCCGCATCCTCGTCGCGCAGTGGGTAGCGGGAAAAGCCGTATTTGACCACGGCCTGTTCCACCTCTCGTGGAGTGACATTTTCGGGGAAAGCCACGAGGCGAGCCAGCGGCACCGTCACATCGATAACCTTCTTTTCGGTGAACTCGAAGGTGTTGCTGAGCGCTCCAGACGCGTCTTGCAAGACACCTTCGCGGGTCGAATGCTCAACAATGTCTTCGACTTGCTCCAGCGTGAACGCGCTGCTTGCTTCATCGGCAGCTCTAACCCCGAAAATTCGCAACAGGCCATTCGCAATCGCGTTCAACGACACCACGACAGGCTTCAGAATCCAGGCCACGCCATAAAGCAGGGGCACCAAAACCAGGGCAGCGCGCTCGGGTATCGAGAACGAGATGTTTTTAGGCACCATCTCGCCGATCACAACATGCAAGAAAGACATAAGCACGAGCGTCAGACCGAACGCCACCGCGCTCACACCGGTCTTTCCGAGTCCGAGCGATGAGAGCGGAATCTCGAGGAGTTGATGCATTGCAGGTTCGGAAATGACCAATATCAAGAGCGAACAGACCGTGACACCAATTTGCGAGGTGGCGAGCATCAACGACACGCGTTCCATGGCGCGAATTGTGATTTGCGCAGGCTTTGATCCGGCCAGGGCGCGAGGCTCTATCTGGGCGCGGCGAGCGCTGATCACAGCGAATTCAGCGCCAACAAAAAAACCGTTGCCGAGCAAGAGAACGACCAGCCAGAGCAATCCAATCCATGGATTCGCTGTTTCGGTGGCCGGGGTCGAGGCCAAGATTTGGTTGCTAAGCATCGGCAACCTCGGTCGTCTCGGGTGTGAATCTGACTCGATCGATGCGGCGACCATCCATGCGTTCCACTCGGAGAACGCCGTTCTCGATGGTTACCTCGTCTCCTACAACAGGGATGCGCCCCAGTGAGCTCATGAGAAAGCCCGCGACGGTTTCGTAGGCTGCGTTGTCAGGAACTTTGATAGCCATCTCGTGAAGTTCGTCTGGGCGAATCATGCCAGGGAACAGTACGGACGAGTTAGCACCTCGCGTCACACCTGTTCGTGCTCGATCGTGTTCGTCGGCGAGTTCGCCAACAAGTTCTTCGACGAGGTCCTCTAGGGTTGAAATGCCCGCCGTGCCGCCGTATTCGTCAATGACGATTGCCATCTGCAACCCCTTGGCGCGCAACTCGACCATCAAGGTCTCGAGCCTCATGGTCTCAGGAACTCGCAACGGTTCGGCCATGATCGCGGTTGCGGGAACGTCCCCTCGCTTTTCACGTGGCACCGATGCCGCCTGCTTCACGTGAACGACTCCGATTACATCGTCTGATGAGCCGTCGGTGACCGGAAAACGCGAGTGACCGGTTCGGTTGCAAAGCTCGATGACCTGTTGAGCCGAGGCGGCAGCTTCGATGCTGTGCATGCGCGTTCGCGGAGTCATAACATCGGCTGCAGTCAGTTGACTCAGCGCCAGGGTTTTGGTGAGCAAGGTTGCTGTCGCCGCATCCAACGCACCGAGCATCGCCGAACGTCGCACGAGCGAGGCAAGTTCTTCTGCGGTTCGGCTCGAACTCAACTCTTCCTTCGGCTCGATGCCGAAGAGACGAACGATGCCGTTGCCCGATGCGTTCAAAACCTTGATCATCCAGCCGAACAGCCATGTGAAGGCCAGCTGAAACAGCACGACGAACTGATTCACCTTGAGAGGCAAGGTCAGCGCGAGTTTTTTCGGTACGAGCTCACCGATCAGGGTCGCGAAGATTGTCGCGATGAACATGCCTAGACCAAGAGCAAGACCCGAAGTCACCTGCGCAGACAAACCGAGCCCGGACAAACCTGGTGTCAAAAGAGTCGAAAGCGCTGGCTCAACGAGAAATCCGGTGAGCATCGTGGTGATCGTGATGCCGAGCTGGGCACCACTTAGGTGTGTAGAAGTGAGTTTTAGGGCGCGGATGCTGTTGCTGAGGCCGCGCTCTCCGCGCTCGCGCCTCGCCTCAAGCTCTCGCCTGTCGAGATTGACCAGAGAGAACTCGGATGCGACGAAAAGTCCGGTGCCGATTGTCAAAATCACACCGAGAGCAAGCATTAGCCACTCATTCATGCGAAATCACGCAGCGATTTTGACTAGAACTATGACCGTCCATACCTTTCAAGCATAACTGGGGGTTTTGAGCGGATAGGCTTATAGAAGCCCAATCGAAATCTAGCTGAAGAGGTGGTTTCTCTGTCAACGACTGACGAGAACACGCAAGACGGTTTTGGCGCAAATCAATGGCTCGTCGAAGAGATGTACGAGCAGTGGACCGCCAACCCTGATTCCGTCGACAAGGAATGGTGGCCGATTCTAGAGCGCTACCACTCGACCCAATCCAGCACGAGCCAAGCCCCGAAGACAGTGAACGAAACCCCTCAAACTCCAGCACCTGCTCCAACTTCAGCCGCCACACCATCAGCCGAAGCGCTCGCAGCAACACCAGCCCCATCCTCAACGGCACCAGTAGCGACCACTGAACCGGCAACCCTCGTTGCTAAGACCACCCGCATCGAGCCAAGACCTCAACCGATTCCGGCGCAGGCCCCGGCAACCGGAGCAATCGACATTGTCGAAGAAGCTGGCGAAGATGTAGTGAACATTCTCAAGGGTATGCCTAAGGCACTGGCCGCCAACATGGATGCGTCGCTCTCCGTTCCGACGGCAACCTCGGTTCGCACCATCCCAGCCAAGCTCCTAATCGACAACCGCATCGTGATCAACAGCCACCTTGGGCGCACCAGAGGCGGCAAGGTGTCGTTCACCCACATCCTCGGTTTCGCGCTGGTAAGGGCCCTAAAGGAGTTCCCCAGCCAGAACGTGTTCTATGACGAAATAGAAGGCAAGCCGGCCGCGATAAGCCCAGCCAACGTGAACCTGGGTCTTGCTATCGACATCCCGAAGGAAGACGGCACTCGTGCGCTTTTGGTGCCAAACATCAAGCGTGCACAGCGACTGAACTTCAACGAGTTTTTGGTCGCCTATGAAGACCTGGTCAAGCGAGCCCGCAACAACAAGTTGACTGCGGATGACTTTGCCGGATCGACCATTTCGCTAACAAACCCTGGCGGAATCGGCACCGTCCACTCGGTTCCTCGGCTCATGAAGGGCCAGGGCTGCATCATCGGCGCTGGCGCTCTCGAATACCCTGCAGAGTTCTCGGGTATGCACGAGGAACAGCTCGCCAAGCTAGGCATCAGCAAAACCATCACTCTGACATCGACCTACGACCACCGCGTCATTCAGGGTGCTGGTTCGGGAGAGTTCCTGAAGAAGGTTCACGAGTTGCTGCTCGGCGAACGTGGTTTCTATGACGAGCTTTTCGCCGATCTCCGCATTCCTTATGAGCCGATTCGCTGGGCTACCGACTTTGATTCAAACGACTCGGATGACCGCTCTAAGGCCGCCCGCGTTCAAGAGTTGATCAACGCCTACCGCGTGCGCGGACACCTAATGGCCGACATCGACCCTCTCGAATATCAGCAGCGAAGTCACCCAGACCTCGACGTTCTCACTCACGGCCTCAGCCTCTGGGACCTCGACCGCACTTTCAAGACCGGCGGATTCGGCGGCAAGCCGAAGGCTCAGTTACGTGACACCCTCAAGATCTTGCGCGACTCGTACTGCCGCACCGTTGGCGTCGAATACATGCACATTCAAGACCCAGCGCAACGCCAGTGGTTCCAGGACAAGTTAGAGCGCCCATACGAGAAGCCAAGCCGCGAACAGCAGTTGCGCATCCTCGAGAAGTTGAACGAGGCCGAAGCGTTTGAGACGTTCCTGCAGACCAAGTTCGTTGGCCAGCAGCGTTTCTCGCGCGAAGGTGGCGAGTCCGCCATCGCCTCGCTAGACGCGATCATCACCGCCGCTGCCCAGAAGGGTCTGCGCGAAGTCAACATCGGCATGGCTCACCGTGGTCGCCTCAACGTTCTCACCAACGTCGCAGGCAAGACCTACGGTCAGGTCTTCAAGGAGTTTGAGGGCAACACCGACGGAAAGTCCGTTCAGGGTTCGGGCGACGTCAAATATCACCTCGGAACCGACAGCAACATCGTCACTCCAGAGGGTAAAGAGATTCGCGTAACTCTGGCCGCCAACCCATCGCACCTCGAGGCCGTGAACCCAGTTCTCGAGGGTATCGTTCGCGCCAAGGTTGACTCGGTCAACGGCACGCCTAACGACTACTACCCATTCCTACCGGTTCTGATTCACGGTGACGCGGCTTTTGCGGGCCAGGGCGTCGTGCCAGAGGTCCTGAACATGTCGCAGTTGCGCGGCTACAAGGTTGGCGGAACGATCAACATCGTGATCAACAACCAGGTCGGCTTCACGACTCCCCCGTCTGAGTCTCGTTCGATGGTTTATTCGACCGACATCGCCAAGGGCATCCAATCTCCGATCTTCCACGTTAACGGTGACGACCCAGAAGCCGTGGTACGCGTATCCCAACTAGCCTTCGAGTTCCGCGAGGAATTCAAGAAAGACGTAGTGATCGACATCGTTTGTTACCGCCGACGCGGACACAACGAGGGCGACGACCCATCGATGACTCAGCCACTGATGTACAACCTCATCGAGGCAAAGCGCTCGGTAAGAACCCTTTACCTAGAGTCGCTGGTCGGTCGCGGAGACATCACTCGCGACGAGTTTGAAGCGGCCAACGCAGCGTTCCAGAGCAAACTCGAAAACGCGTTCGTCGAGGTGCACGAAGCGACCAGCAAGCCGGCCGAACTCGTTCCACGCCCGGTCGGAATCGGAACCACCGCATCCGACCACCCGGACATCGCGAACGCAACAGCGATTTCGCGCTCGACCGTTGAACTTATCGGTGACGCTCACAACAACTTGCCACCAGGCTTCACGGTTCACCCGAAGCTTCAGCAATTGCTACAGAAGCGCGTCGAGATGTCGCGTCAAGGTGGCATCGACTGGGGATTCGGTGAACTGCTGGCTTTCGGTTCGTTGATTCTCGAAGGCAAGCCCGTTCGACTGGCCGGTCAAGACAGCCGCCGCGGAACTTTCGTTCAGCGCCACGCTGTGTTCCACGACCGCATCAACGGACAAGAATGGATGCCGCTTCGCAACCTTGCCGAAGGTCAAGCCAAGTTCTATGTTTACGACTCCCTGCTCAGCGAATACGCTGCGATGGGCTTCGAATACGGTTACTCGGTCGAAGCGGAAAACGCTCTCGTGCTCTGGGAAGCCCAGTTCGGTGACTTCGCAAACGGAGCTCAGACCATCATCGACGAGTTCATCTCTTCGGCCGAGCAAAAGTGGAATCAGCACTCTGGTGTCGTTCTGCTTCTGCCACACGGCTATGAAGGCCAGGGTCCAGACCACTCCTCCGCCCGCATCGAACGCTACCTGCAACTTTGCGCAGAGAACAACATGACGGTGGCTCAACCATCGACGCCAGCATCGCACTTCCACCTGCTGCGTCGTCAGGCCTATTCGACTCCGCGTCGTCCGCTCGTGGTATTCGCACCAAAGTCGATGTTGCGCCTGAAGGCCGCATCCTCGTCGGTTGAAGACTTCACCAACGGAACCTTCCAGCCGGTGATCGACGACGAACAGGGCCTGAACAAGAACGAAGTTCAACGCGTGCTGTTCTGCTCGGGCAAGATCTACTGGGATCTTCTTGCTGAATCACAGAAACGCGCCGACGGCAAGACCGCCATCGTTCGTGTCGAGCAGCTCTACCCGACTCCAGTCGATGAAATCAAGGCGGCTTACGCTCAGTATCCGAACGCTGAACTTGTTTGGGTGCAGGATGAGCCAGCCAACCAGGGTCCTTGGACCTACATCGGTCTATTCCTACCCAAGTACATGGGCGGTCAGGTTGCCAAGATCGTTGCTCGCCCTGCCTCGGCATCGCCAGCGACTGGTTCGGCCAAGCGTCACGCCGCTGAGCAGGCCGACCTCATCGAGAGAGCGTTCAACGCATAGCCATGACAACGGTCGAGCGTGAGGTCAGAATCGTCGTCTTGGGCGACGCTCTGGCTAGCTCATCCGGCGACCCTAAGGGTATGGGCTGGCTTGGACGAGTGCTCGCCCGCACACCGGTGAACGAACCCCAAATCGACGTTTACACGCTCGCAAATCCGGGTGACACTACAGCCAAACTGCTAGAGCGTTACAACGGAGAAGCACAAATGCGATTCGCCCCAGCGGGTGAAAACCGCCTGGTGTTGGTCTTGCCGAATTTTGACCCCGCATCGGGAATCTCAATCTCGAGAAGCCGCCTCAACGTTGCGACCATTCTCGATGACGCTACCCGCCGCGGAATCTCGTGCTTTGTGATTGGGCCAACGCCAAATCGAAATCCCGAGTTAAATCGCGAAATTGAACATCTTTCGGCTGGTTTCGAAGATGTCAGTGCACGCCGCGGGGTTCATTACGTTGACTGTTTTACCCCGTTAATCGGTCACGACGGATGGACGACCGAGATTCTCGCCGACAAGGCCGGAAGGCCTGGGCAAATCGGTCATGGCTTGATCGCGTGGCTGGTGCTAAACCGCGGTTGGCACGAGTGGCTAGAACTGCCGGAACAGCAGTAATCGAAAAGTTTTAGTGTTCGGCTCGGCCAGAGTCCATTTGGCGGATGCGGTCGACAATTCGTTGAGCTAGCTCGGCAGGTGGGGCTTCGTCACAAGAACGTTGAACGACGTTGTTGAACAAGACTTCGAAGTCATAATCGCCCTCGCATGAGTCACAGTGAGCTAGGTGCTCGGTGATGTCTTCCATCTCCTGACTGCTTAGCTCATTGTGCAGGTACTCGTGTACCTGACGTTTAGTCTCTTCGCAGTTGATCTCGCTCACTGGTCACTCCTGTTTTTCATCGCGCGTAGCGATTCCTTCTTTTCTTTCGTCGGAGTCACGTCATAGCCTTCGCTAGCCGCATACTCCTTCAAAGCCTCAAATAATGCGCGCTTGCCACGGTGCAAGCGACTCATGACGGTGCCAACCGGGGTCTCCATGATTTCTGCGATCTCGGCATAGGAGAACCCTTCAACCACGGCGTAGTAGACCACCATGCGAAACTCTTCACTCAAAGAAAGAAGCGCTTCGCGAACATCCTTGGATGCCAGCTGGTCAAGTGCTTCGATCTCGGCCGATCGCTGGGTGCGAGCGGTCAAAGACTCTGCCGAACCGACCTGGAAGTCTTCCAGTTCGTTCAAGCTTGCCGACCCTCGCTCTTTCAATCTCTTGTTGTAGAGGTTGATGTAGGTGTTCTCGAGGATCTTCGAGAGCCAAGCCCTAAGGTTCGTGCCCTTTTGGAACTGGTGCCAAGCCTTGAATGCCTTGGCGTAGGTCTCTTGAACGAGATCTTCGGCGTCGGCATAGTTCTTGGTTTTGGTCAGTGCCGCACCAAACAAAAGACGTTGGTAAGGCAAGGCCATTTCTTCGAACTCGCGGATACGCTGCTCGGAATCATCGTTGTTTTTAGACTCGTTCATTGCGAATGAGTCTAGATGCTCTGGCTGGTTGGCCACCATCACCGATGAATCCTTCAAGGTTCTCCTGTCGGCACTGACACTTGTTGCTGGTATTTTGGTAACAGATGACTTCTAACACTTATTCCGCGCTTTGGACGGCCCCAGTTGCCGCTGCGCAAATCCATGCGACTGTCAAGTTGCCTGGTTCGAAGTCACTAACCAACCGCGAGCTGGTGCTCTCGGCGCTCGCCAACAAGCCGACGACTCTGGTTGAACCACTCCTTTCGCGCGACAGCAAACTCATGATTGGCGCGCTCGAGGCGCTGGGTGCGCGATTCAGCGTCGAGGATGACCACATAATGGTCTCGCCCATCCCCCAGGCAACTCGCCCGACCGATTACAGCGACGATCCCAACGAGGTCACCGAGATCAACTGCGGATTGGCTGGAACCGTCATGCGATTCGTTCCGCCGCTCGCCGGACTTCACCTGGGGCGCATCCGCTTTGACGGGGACCAGGCGGCCAGACGTCGCCCGATGGCGACCACGATTCGCTCCCTACGCGAGTTGGGTGTATTCGTCTTTCAGGATTATGCCGACGAGGGAAAACTTCCTTTCACGGTCGTTGGCGACGGTGAGATTGAGGGCGGCGAGCTAACCATCGACGCGAGCGAGTCGAGCCAGTTCGTGTCGGGATTGCTTCTATCGGCGGCGCGTTTCAACACGGGCCTTACCCTGACCCACTCGGGCGAACACCTGCCAAGCATGCCGCACATCGACATGACACTCGACTGCCTAGAAAAGCGCGGCGTCAAGGCGAGCAAAATCGGCGAAGCAACCTGGCGAGTAGAGCCAGGAATCATCTCTGGCGGAACCGTTGTCATCGAACCCGACCTTTCGAACGCTGGCCCGTTCTTGGCCGCGGCCATGGTCGCCGGTGGATCGATCACCATTCCCCGCTGGCCGACCACCACGACCCAGGTCGGCAACGAGTTTGAAGGCATCCTTTCGAGGATGGGCGCCGAGGTTGTGCGCGATGAACGCGGTCTGACACTCACCTCCGACGGCAGCATCCACGGTATCGATATCGACCTGTCGATCGGCGGAGAACTCGCTCCGGTGGTCGCTGCCCTTGCCGCACTGGCCGACTCACCGAGCCGACTTCGTGGTATCGCACATCTTCGAGGTCACGAAACTGACCGGCTTGCAGCCCTGACCGCTGAAATCAACCGAGCCGGCGGCAACTGCGTTGAAACCGAAGACGGACTCGAGATTCAGCCGAGCGAACTGCACGGATGCGTGTGGCAGACCTATGAAGACCACCGCATGGCCACCGCAGGCGCGATCATCGGACTTCGGGTTGCCGGCATCGAAGTTGAGAACATCGCCACAACGTCGAAAACGATGCCGAACTTCTCGCAACTTTGGCGCGACATGCTTGGAGTGAGCGCTTGAGCTGGCTCTATGAGCCGGAAGCCGGCCAACACGACCTCGACGAAGACGACATCCGTGTGCGGCCGAATCCCAAGGGAAACAAGCCTCGCACCAAAAACCGCCCCGAACACAAGAATGTGCCGATCGGCTTCGTCACCGGAGTTGACCTTGGGCGCTATCGCGTCTTGCTTGAGCACGAACAGCGGGCGATTTCGGCGACCCTGGCTAAAGAACTTCGCAAGACGGGTGCTGCTGTAGGCGACCGCGTCGCCCTTGCCGGTGACACATCGGAGACAGAAGGCGCGCTTGCTCGCATCGTGCGAATCGAGCCGCGAACATCCCTGCTTCGCCGGAGTGCCGACGACACCGATCAGGTCGAGCGAGTCATCGTGGCTAACGCCACCCAGATGGCGATTGTGACGGCAATCGCCAACCCCGAACCACGCACCAGGTTAATCGACCGATACCTTGCCGCAGCCTACGACGCTGGCCTGCAACCGATCCTCGTGATTACCAAGTGCGACCTCGCCGACCCAACCGAGTTTTTGGCGAACTTCGCCGGTTTGAGCATCCCAGTCGTTAAAAATCGTTCGGATGACCCGAGCATCGCCGAGCTTGGCGAGCTGCTCGACGGCGAAATCACCGTGATGGTAGGTCATTCGGGAGTCGGCAAATCGACCTTGGTGAACGCGCTAGCTCCACTGGCAGATCGGGCGACCGGCGGGGTGAACACCGTTACCGGTCGAGGCCGACACACGAGCTCTTCGGTGCGCGCGATTCAACTCGACAACGGCTGGATCATCGACACCCCCGGTGTGCGTTCGTTCGGTCTTGGGCACATCGACCCGAAGTCACTGTTGCGCTCGTTTGAAGACCTTTGGAAGGTCATCGAGAAGTGTCCGCGTGACTGTTCGCACCTCGCCGACTCTCCAGACTGCGAACTCGACGCAGCCCTTGCCAACGGGTCGCTCGGCGAGCAAGGGGCGGGCCGAGTCGATTCGCTGCGTCGCCTGATCACCACCGTCGACGCCGAGTAGGGTTATTTCATGTCTGATTTCGCCAGCGATCTAGAGCTTGCCTTGCGCCTCGCCGATGTTGCCGACTCGATTTCGTTCGATCGGTATCGCGCACAAGACCTGGTGGTCGAAACCAAGCCCGACGCCTCCCCTGTTACCGATGCCGACCGAGCGGTTGAACTCGCATTGAAGCAGCTTTTGGCCGATGAGCGACCAGACGATGCCCTGATCGGCGAAGAATTCGGCAACACCGGTTCGGGCAACCGAACCTGGATCATCGACCCGATTGACGGCACAGCCAACTTCATGCGCGGCGTTCCGGTTTGGGCGTCCCTGATTGCCCTGGCCGTCGACGGAAAGCCCGTGGTGAGCGTCGTTTCGGCTCCGGCACTCGGCCGACGTTGGTGGGCCGCTCCCGGCGCTGGAGCTCAAACTAGAGACGTCGACGGGTCGGTTCGGGCCATAAAGGTTTCGGGCGTCTCTGACCTCGAGCACGCATCCCTGTCATATAACAACCTTCAACTCTGGGACCGCGCGGGGATGCTCGAGCCGCTGGTTGAGCTGAGCCGCAAGATTTGGCGCACTCGCGCCTATGGTGACTTTTGGTCTTATATGCTGCTTGCCGAGGGCACTTTAGAAATCGTGGCCGAGCACGACCTGAAGATTTATGACATCGCCGCACTGGTGCCGATTGTTGAGCAGGCTGGCGGCAAGTTCAGCGCAATCGACGGCCAACTCACTCCCGAGACCTCTTCGGTTCTAGCAACCAACGGCCCTTTGCATTCGGCTGCAGCGTTGGCATTCTCGCGTGATTAAGCTTCACCGCGCCTGGTTAGTCGCCGGCATCACCTTTTTAGTGCTGATCGCGGCGGCCGCGTTCAGGTCGACCACCTCCGTGCTTTTCATGCCGCTCGAGATGGAGTTTGGCTGGACTCGCGCCGAAACCAGCTCTGCACTTTCGCTAAATCTGGTGCTCTACGGTGTGACCGCACCGATTGCGGCAGTGCTGATGGCCCGGTTCGGCACCAAACGCATCGCCACGATCGCTCTAGGTCTAATCGCAGCGGGAACCGGTCTAACTCTCTCCATGACCGAGCTTTGGCAGTTGATGGTCTTGTGGGGCATCCTCGTAGGAATCGGAACGGGATGCCTCGCTCTAGTCTTTGCAGCCTCGGTCGCCAACCAGTGGTTCACCAAGCGACGCGGCCTGATCACCGGCATCTTCTCGGCGGCTTATGCCACCGGGCAGCTTCTGTTCTTACCGATGATCACCTCAATAGTCGAAGCTGGCGGTTGGCGTCGCGGAACCCTCGTGGTCACGCTTTTCGCGGTGGCGCTCATCCCGCTTTTTTTATTTATCTTCAAAGACAGTCCGAAACACGCAAACACCAAACCCTATGGCGGGGAACACGAAAAGCCTCTCGGCAAGGGGCCTACCTCCATTCGAACCTCGTTAACGGCCCTCGGTGAAGCGGCTCGCACCAAGGCGTTTTGGATTCTTGCCGGCACCTTCTTCGTCTGCGGTTGGACAACCAACGGCCTAATCGGAGCGCACTTCATCCCGGCGACACACGACCACGGCATGCCGACCACACTGGCGGCTGGCCTTCTGGCTGTGGTGGGAATTTTTGACTTCATCGGCACCATCGCATCGGGCTGGCTAACCGACCGCTTCGACCCGGCCATTCTTCTGATTTTCTACTACGGGCTGCGCGGGCTGGCTCTTTTCACAGTTCCATTCGTTCTCGGGCCAGATGTGCAGCCACCGATGCTGTTTTTTGTGGTGTTTTATGGGCTCGACTGGATTGCTACGGTGCCCCCGACCGTCGAACTCTGTCGAAAATACTTCGGGCTAGAGAGATCTCCACTGATCTATGGCTGGGTTTTTGCCTCGCATATGATTGGTGCGGCGGTGGCGGCGTGGTTCGCCGGAATCATTCGTGACAGCCAAGGTGACTATCTAATCGCTTGGATTACCGCTGCGGTGCTTTGCCTGGTTGCCGCCGGAGCTTGCGTTGGTTTGATGAATCGATTCGACAAGACCTCGGATGCGGCGAGGACGTCGGCGGCCGCTTAGGTAGCGACCGATGATGGTCGGCCGAACCAGATAGTGATAACTGACCAGAGTTGCCGCTAGGGCGGTGGCGATCGAGATTGCAGCAACCAGTAGCGGTTCGAGCCCGGTTTTCGAAAGCGCATAAACGGTGACATACATGACTGGCGCATGAAAAAGGTAAACCCAGTAGGAACTGTCGGCCAAGTAGCGCACGAGGTGACTCTCAGCGTGTAGGTAGCGCAAAAATAGCCCCGTCACGGCAAACGCCGCAAATGTCACAGCAACGACTTGCACGGCAGGTTGCCAAGGATGCGCCGACTCAGCCATCAGTAGCCATGAGCCTGCCGAAAACACGGCCGCAAACGCCGTATTCCAGAGCGCTCCGGACTCGATGTCTCCAAGTGTTGTCTCGCGGTCTGAATCGATGAACCAACCGATGGCGAAAAAGGCCCCGAAGAAGAGCAAGAGTGAAAGGTTAGGAATCCAGCCCATTTCGACTCGCACCTGACCGGTCGAATCGGTTAGCCCAGGGATGAGAGCAAGAAGCATGGCGACCGCCGCAGCCTCGAGCGGCCGAAATCGCAGCCCGCTGCGTCTCGAGCCCGCGGGGACAGACGCTGGCGTTGAGTCGGAGGCGCGCATCCGAGTTTTGAACCAACGCACTACCAACGACAACACCAGAGCTAGGTGCGAAACGATGGCCAGGTAATAAAGAAACCAGAGGTAAATCAGCCCGGTGTTGAGGTAATCGCGAGCATCTCTTGGCGCACACCAGGTGCAACCCGAATTCCAGAGAAAGATTGCAACGATTGCCGCGGCCGTCAAGAACACAGAGACGATTCGCTTAAAACGGCTGATTAAGAAAGCGCGCACGCCTTCGGTCCGCAATATACGAGCGGCGAAAATGCCCGAGATTAAGAAGAACACGGGCATCCGAAAGAGATGAACAAAGGCATAAAAGACGTCGAAGACCACTCCATCGAGAGGAGAAACCGGCATGAACGCTGGAATCACGATTGCTGCGTGCACGAAAACACCGAGCAGCATCATGCTGCCCCGCGCAGCGTCCAAGCCTTGAATGCGATTGCTGGTCAAATCATGTCCCCGTATGCTCCCCTGTCTAACAGGTTATTGCCGGACCACTCAATCTCCGAGCACCTGAGCGCGGCGCACTTCGATGAGGCGTTGGATGATTTCTTGGCTCAGCGGCTCGTCGAGCCCGAAGTGCAATGAACCGGTGGTTTTCTCATAGGAATCCAGTTCGGGGATCTCTTGAAAAACGCGCCCGCTATGCGGCAAATAGGCGAGGTGGTGCTTAAAGGCCGCAAAGCCCGCCAAGACCTTGCCTTCGACCCTGAAAGCCGGCATGCCATAAGAGATGCACTGCTCGGCCTCTGGTATCACTGCAAGGATGCGCTGCCGCACGATCCCGAGGCTTGTCCGTTTTGGCTCTGGCAGACCAGCCAGGTATTCGTCGATTTCTGAGGCGGTCATGGGTTTATCGACTCAGCACGAGCAACAGACTGGAATGCAACCACATGTTCCCAAGACTAGTTGAGTGAGCCTCTCATCCTTAGGCTTGAAACATGCAGAAAACTGTGCTCAACTACCCGGTCGAGTGGCTCGAACAGAACCCCACCGGAGACCGCCTGATCATTCTTCTGCACGGATTCGGGGCCAGCACGTTCAGCTGGCGAACGGTCATCGACGAACTTGCCGAACTTGGCCACGTGATTGCCTACGACCGACCGGGGTTTGGCTTTACTCCGCTGGTAGACCGAGGGAAAGCGATCGACCCCTACTCGCTTGCTGGGCAGGTCGAACTGCTCAAAGCGATAGTCGAACAGCAAGCCAACGGGCGAAAAGTTGTGGTCGTGGGGCACTCCGCCGGAGCGCTCATCGCAACCGAGTTCGCACTGCTCCATCCCGACTTGATTGATGCCCTCGTGCTCGAATCCCCCGCGGTGTGGCGCAGGCCCACTACTCCGGGTGTCATCGGCAAACTGCTTCGGCGACCATCCCTGGAAAAACGCGGTGACAAGCTGCTCAAATCCTTTGCCACCGCGGGAATGAAGATTTTGACCGACTCGTTCTTCGACTCAGAAAAACTTACCGAAGACGTCGTTGCGGGCTACACCGCACCGATGTCGAACGACACCTGGCGCTTAGCTCTTTGGCGCTTTATGACGGCCGACCAGAGCAACCAAGTACGCGACAACCTGTGGCGACTCGAGTTGCCGGTGCTTGTGATCACGGGAGACCACGACCGGATCGTCAAAGTTGAGGACACGTTCAAGGTTGCCGAGCGCATCCACGGACATTCGATATATCTCGTGCCAAACACCGGACACCTGGCTCACGAAGAAGACCCCGCCGACTTTTTGAGAGTCGTCAAGCGCTTCATCGCCAAGCTGCCTGCATAGACTGTGGCTATGCGAACGCCGGCTCAATTTTTCAAAGGGATGATGCATCCCGAGGCGTTTCACGGGCACGGCCGCTCAAAGGAATTCTTCGAGGGCTGGTACGTCAAACTCGTAAGCCAAGACCAAAAGCAGCGTTGGGCGGTAATTCCGGGCATCTTTCTTGGGTTGGGCGGCTCAGACATAAAAGAGGCCTTCATCCAGGTGCTCGACGGAGCAACGGGTCGCTCTTGGTACCACCGATTCGATGCCGAAGAATTCTCGGCATCGGCCGACCGCTTCGAGGTGCAAATCGGCAACAACCGATTTTCGAGCGAAGGCGTGACTTTAGATTTGCCTCAACTGCGAGGCAGCATCCGCTTTGAATCGGCACTCGATCCTTGGCCGGTTACGCCGCTCTCCCCGGGCATCATGGGCTGGTTCGGTGCGGTGCCGTTCATGGAGTGTTTTCACGGCATCGTGTCGTTTGGGCACGATCTGGGTGGCACTCTCGAGATTGAAGGCTCGATGGCCAGCTTCAATGGTGGTCGTGGCTACATCGAGAAAGACTGGGGCAAGGCCTTTCCGAGCGGCTATGTCTGGCTGCACAGCAACCACATCGACACCGACGCCGATGCCAGCCTGATCGGCTCGGTTGCCGTGATTCCGTGGATTGGGCGACCTTTCCGTGGCTACATTGTTGGGTTGAAACACAGCGGAAAACTGCATCGTTGGACTACCTACAACGGGGCCAAAGAGCTTGAACTAAACATCACCGACAGCCACATCCAGTGGCGACTCGAATCACCAGACGGCGTTCTCGAACTGAGTGCCGATCGGGTTCGTGGGGGTCTACTGCACGCACCAATTCGCACCGAAATGCACCAGCGGGTGGACGAAACTCTCGACGCGGTCATCCACATTAAGCACACGGATGCGGCCGGCAATACGCTACTCGAGGGGCGCGGTCTTGTGGGTGCGATGGAAGTGCACGGCGATCTAGAGCGGCTTCTTGCGATCTAAGTCTCGAAAATGGCCGAGCTAGAACTTTTAGCGGGCTAGAAAATCGCCGAGCGAGTCGAAGTAACTTTCCATTCCAGCCTGCGAGGCTTCAGCCTGCTCCTCCGGCATCTCACCAAACTGCGCAAATCGCACCCAGACGCGACCATGCCGTTCTTCAAAGTCGATCTCAACCCTGTGTGCAGGTGCATCCGCCGATCTTTCGATGAAATCCTGTTCGTCTTGGCTGTAGCTGAGGGTGTGCACCAAACGTCGCTGAGGCTCTACGGTCAGGTAGCGACCCCAGAAATATGCCACGAAATCGTTTGGCGCAACATCGACGGCGGCTGCCCAAACTCCACCGACATGGGTCTCTGACATGTAGGTGCCGGGAACACTGGTCAAGACCGTCGGAAAATACCAAGACTCGAGGGCCTCGGCGTTGGTCCATGCGTTCCACATGGTGGCAATGTCGGTTTCATACTCGCGTTCAACCGAGTAGAGAAAGTTCTGTTGCATGTCGCCTTTCGAATTCTGACCTAATAAACCTATCGGTGAAATACCTCGACTTCGGTTGCGGTTGGCGGTGTCATGGACTTGAACTCAAAACGCATTCTCGTGGTCGGTGGCTCCGGCGTTCTCGGTGGCGAAATCGCCAAAATTCTCAGCTCGAAAGGCGCGCAAGTGTTGGCAACGGCATCTAGCGCAGACAGTGCGGAGAGGATTCCGGTTGAGGCGCATTTGAGGCTTCTGGTTGACCTGAGCGACAGCGCTAGCATCCGCGTTCTAACGGATTACTTGGCGGCAAACGAGCAACTAGACGGCGTAATTGTTGCCGCCGGCCGAGTGGGATTTGGAGCAGCGGCCGAAACTTCGGTCGAGTCAGCCTCCGCGCTTTTGCAGGTGAACTACCTCGGTCCAGTACAGCTTCTGACGGCTATAGCACCTGCTGTCAAAGGTCGCGAAGACGCGTTCGTGGCCTCAATCACCGGTGTAGTTGCCGAAAAGTCTTTCCCAGGGATGAGCGCTTACTGCGCCAGCAAGAGCGCACTCTCTGCGTGGTTGGGCTCGGTGGCTACCGAGTGGCGTAGGGACAAGATCCGCGTGATTGATGCAAGACCAGGTCACACCGAAACCGGACTGGCCACCAGGCCGCTTTTTGGGACTGCGCCACAGATGCCCGCCGGCATGACGCCTCAGCACGTTGCAGAGGTTATTGTTGCGGCGATCGAATCTGGCGCGACTTCGGTGCCGAGCACCGACTTTTAGTCGACCGAATAGACCTGAATCACGTTGCCTTCGGGGTCATAACCGTCGCAGTAGGTCTTTGAGCCGTGCGACTGCTCTCGATCGGCGTCAAATACACAACCGTTGGTGGCGGCTACGGATTCTCGTGCATCCGCTATCGACGAGACTTGAAAGCAAGGCTTCAAGGGGTTTTCTTCGCGAACCGAAGGTGGAATAGAGATTTCACTCGCCCACTCGGCTGGCACCCTGTGCAGCAAAATCTCGTGGCTGTCAGAGATTATCGATACGAAGCCCTCAGAGCGATTTTCGAACCGTGCATCGAGCAGGAGACGGTAAAAGTCGGCCGTCTCGTCGAATTTGTCGGCCCATAGAACAACAGTAGTCATGTTCCGATTCTATTGACCAGTCGAACTGGTCGTGGATTGCCTGTAAGAGACCCCTGCAGCCCGTCTAAGTCAGCCATAGACTTCACACATGAGCACACCATCCGAGTTTGAACACCTAGTCAAAGCGAGTATGCGTGGCGCAGCTCAAGTTTTTCGAGGCCACTACGGGTTGCGACTTAGCCGGCTTCCCGCCTGGACCTATAAACAACACGCACACGCACCGATTGTGGCGAAGATGGTCGAGCGACTCAGCGGTACGCACCTGAACCTGATAACGAGCGCTAGCGAACTGACCGTCACCTACCGCTCGATTCGCGATGCAAACCTTGCCGACGGATACGTGGCGGGTCCTTCGACCGTCGCAGTGACTACCGAAGATTTCGCTCACTCGATCAGTCACGACAACGGAGATTTGAGAATCTATCAGGGCGAGTTTGTCGCCGAACTCCGTTTGGGCGAAGATTCAATTGCTAGATTTGATTTGCCTGCCACGGCAAACCAGCGACTCGTTCAAGTTTGGCTCCCGCAGAACTGCGAGATTGATCTCATCGATATCACGGCCGACGATATGCTGTTGCCCCAGACTCAAACCGAGCAGCCTCGGTGGGTGCACTATGGCAGCTCGATCAGCCACTGCGAAGACGCCAACGGACCTCTAGGAGTGTGGCCGGTGGCTGCCGCACGTGAGCTCGGGTTCGAAATCTATAACCTCGGAATGGGTGGATGCGCCAATCTCGAGCAATTCTCGGCGCGCACCATTCGCGATCTCCCAGCCGACATGATCAGCCTGAAACTTGGCATAAATGTCGTGAACGGCGCAAACCACACTTCAAGAACCTTTGGCCCAGCGGTTCACGGCTTCATCGACACCATCCGCGAGGCGAAGCCAGAGACGCCGATTCTGGTCATTTCACCGGTCTGCTGCCCCGCCCACGAAAACAACCCGGGCCCATCGGAGACTTCACCCGAGGGCACAGTCATGGGACAACCGTTCTCGAGACATTCTTGGATTGGCGAACTCACGCTGCGCGGAATCCGAGAAATATTGAGTGACCTCGTTGATGTTCGAGCCGAGACAGACCCAAACATCTATTACCTTGACGGACTCACGCTTTTTGGGCACGCAGACGCTCCGACTATGCCAGACGGCATTCACCCGGATGCGGGAGGCTACCGAGTCATCGCGAAAAACTTCGTGGCAAACCATCCCAGAGAATGGTCGAGGATCTAAAGAAGTCCGTTTTCGATCAGGAATGCTCGAAATAGTGGCGCTAACTTGGCGGCCATGTTTTGCGTGAAGTGCGAGCCGTCCCAGAACACCGGGGTGTTGTCAATGATCGCCGGACAGTCACCCGTGTAACAAAGCCAGTTATTCGGATTGATGAACGGAATTGAGTGATTCGTCGCCAGGTTTTGTTGAACCGAAATGTAGCGATCGAACCATGATGACTGAGCAGTGCAGGCTTTGCCGAGCACACCGCCAGCCTGCACGCAGTCGACCAATCCCTTCGCACTCGAGGGAACCCCGAAGTAGACGATGTTGTTCGAAAGTTCGGTGAGTTTTCCGAGGGCAGTGTTTAGCCCTGCTTCCCACAGCTCGTCATGGTTCTTTTCCGCCTTTTTGTCCCCGTCAGCAATCGGGTGGAAGGGCTGGTCGGAAAGGATTACCAGGTCTGGCTTGGTGCTTGCGATGTAACCGTTGACCCACTGCCTGTGGTCGACGCACTTGGCATCCGGAGTAGAACCACTCCACGGCCAAGGAGTGATGTCGGCAACCATGCACTCGCGCCGATTTAGCCCAACCACGCGCCAATCTTTCAAACCCAATGCCTCTATGACCATCGGATAGATAGCCAGGGCATAAGAATCACCAAGGATGACCGCAGTTCGTTTCGCATTCGATGGCCCATAGGTGCAGGTGGGCTGATGGTAGCCCGGGTCCATGCATTGCGCCCATTGCACACCTCGTTGGTTTAGCAGCTGAGCGATAGGCGGATCAAGCCCTTCGGGAACCTTGGTCAGGTTTGTGGCAGCTTCAACCTTTGGTCGCCAGGCATCGAGCAGGTCGACAAGCCTTGGCTCGGCAACCGGCTCCTCGGTCGGCTCTTCGGTTGGTTCATCCGTCGGCTCATCGGTGGGTTCATCCGTCGGCTTGATTGTTGGCTTGCCCGACGCAGACGGACTTGCGCTTGGGCCGGCCGAAGGATCCTCCGTGGGATTTGGGTTCGGAAGCTCTTCACCGTCGGAAGGATCCGGGTTGGGTTCGAACTGACCATCGGTGTTACCAGAGTCGACCGACCTTTGAAACGCCGTATTAAAGGTTCCGCCGGTAATCGCGTAGGCACTAGATCCGATCAGCAACATGGCGGCGAGGAGCACTGAAACCGGAGCGAGCCTTCTCGTTTTATCTGAGTTTTTTGGCTTAAGTTCTAGTCTCCGGAATGGTTTTTCGATGAATCTGTGGGTGAGGGCCGAAAGTCCAGTTACTGCCAGCACATTCGCCGGTATCCACCACCATGACTTTGACGCCTCGGGATCTAGTTGCGACCAATAAATCAGGATTGGCCAGTGAATCAAATAAATCGAGAAGCTGATTCTTCCTAGATAAACAATCGGGGTTAGCGAGAAGAATCGGTTTACTAGCCCCAACTGAACTCGCGAACCTGTGCCGGACGGCTCGGCAAAGTTTGACTTGGAACCTGCGCCCGCCGCGGCCCCGTTGAGGTTCCGCGGTGTGCCGCCAAGAATGAACGTAGCTGCGCCAAGCGTCGGAATAAGCGCCCAGAAACTCGGAAAACTGAAGGCACCAGACAGCACAACCACCGAGACGGCCATCATCGAAAGACCGACGATCCCGAGGATGTTTGACGACAACTTCGACACTCGAGCTTTCGACATGCTCAAAGCAAGTGCCAGAATCGCACCGATTCCAAGTTCGTAGGTCCGAGTTCCAGAAGAGAAATATGCCTCGGATGATGCACTCGAGCCAAGCGCAATGGACCAGGTCAGAGAAGCCAGGGTGCCGAGTGCGACGACTAGGAGAGTCGGCCCCAGCCAGGCGCGACGCATCCGAGTTGAAATCCAGATGGTCGCAATCATCACGAGAGGGAAGACGAGGTAAAACTGCTCCTCAACCGCCAGCGACCAGTAATGCTGAACCGGTGACGCGGCAAATGCCTGATTGAAATAATCGGTTGATAGCTGAATCAAGTGGAGGTTCGCAAGAAACAGAGCCGCCCAATAGGAGTCGGTTGCCACTTGAGTCGCTTTTACCTCGTTAAAAAGCACCAAAGCGCTGATTGCGGTGGCGACTAAGACCACTAGCGCCATAGGCAAGATTCGGCGAGCACGCCTGAAATAAAACTCTTTTAGTGAAATCTTGCCGGCATTTTGAGAGGCGCGATCAACAAGATAGTTTGTAATCAAGAATCCAGAGATAACAAAAAAGATATCGACACCGACGAACCCACCGTTGAACCCTGCCAGGCCTAAATGGCCTAGAACGACGGCAAATACCGCGAAGGCACGCAAGCCATCGATGTCGGCGCGATACTTCATTGTTTGCCCATCCAAAGAGTGATTAGGCTGACCGCACATTCAGCTGGTTAAGTCTATTGGTGGGCAAGACCTAAACATTGAAGCGGAACTCGACCACGTCGCCATCTTTCATGACGTAGTCCTTGCCTTCCATTCGCACCTTGCCGGCAGCCTTGGCATCAGCCATCGATCCGGTCGAAGCTAGATCGTCGAAAGATACGATTTCGGCCTTGATGAAGCCACGCTCAAAGTCGGTGTGAATCACACCGGCTGCCGCTGGCGCTTTCCAACCCTGACGAATCGTCCAGGCGCGTGCCTCTTTTGGTCCAGCGGTAAGGTAGGTCTGCAGTCCGAGAGTTTTGAATCCGATGCGAGCCAACTGATCTAGTCCAGACTCGTCTTGACCGAGCGACGCAAGCAGTTCTCCCGCTTCGCCCGGCGTGAGGTCGATCAATTCGCTCTCAACCTTGGCATCCAAGAAGACAGCCTCGGCTGGCGCAACCAAATCGGCGAGCGCTTTCTTTTTTGCCGGGTCGGTCAAAATCGACTCATCCACATTGAAGACATAGAGGATCGGCTTGGCAGTGAGCAACCCGAGCTCGCGAATGGGAGTCAAATCGATGGTGGTTGCCGAGAGCGGAGTGCCCGCATCCAGTGCTTTCAATGCTTCGTCGATAACCTCAAGCGCGACCGGTTCGGCCTTCTTGCCCTTGACTTCTTTTTCAACGCGCGGACGAGCCTTCTCGAGTGTCTGCATGTCGGCGAGGATCAACTCGGTGTTGATGGTCTCGATGTCGCTCTTGGCGTCGACCCGACCATCCACGTGCACAACGTCGCTATCAACAAAACCGCGAACCACCTGAGCGATTGCGTCGGCTTCACGAATGTTGGCCAAGAACTGGTTGCCGAGACCCTCCCCTTCGCTTGCACCGCGAACAATGCCGGCGATGTCTACGAAAGAAACTGGTGCCGGAAGGATGCGCTCCGAACCAAAGATCTCGGCGAGACGGTTCAGTCTTGCGTCTGGCAGGTTGACGACACCCACGTTAGGTTCGATGGTTGCGAACGGGTAGTTCGCCGCCAGAACGTTGTTCTTGGTCAGTGCATTGAAGAGGGTCGACTTGCCAACATTTGGCAGTCCCACGATTCCGATAGTTAGGGCCACCTGTCGAGTTTAATTGACCCATGCCCTTGAACTTCACCGCAATCGACTTTGAAACCGCAAACGGGTCGGCTGCCAGCCCATGCGCGGTTGGTTTGGTGAAGGTTCGCGACGGAAAGATTCACGACACGTTTTCGACCCTGATCCAGCCGCCGTATCCAAATGATTGGTTCAGCGAGTTCAACATCAAGGTGCACGGCATTCGCCCTGCGGATGTTGCCGATGCACCCACCTGGGTCGAAGCCCTCACCAGCATGCTCGAGTTCATCGGCGATGACGTTTTGGTCGCACATAATGCCGGCTTTGATATGGGTGTGCTCCGAGAGTCGGCACGGCTAGTTGCTGCCGAGCTACCTGCTCTTGACTACGCGTGCTCGCTCATGATTGCACGAAAGACCTACCATCTGGAGTCATACCGATTGAACGCAGTCGCTTACGCGATTGGGCACGAAGAGTTCGACCATCACGACGCGCTGGCCGATTCGGATGCCTGCGCGAGAATCATCATCCACGCAGCTGTTAGGCACGAGGTAGAAGATTTAGAGAGCCTGGCTAAGGCAACTCGACACGAGATTAAAAAGCTCTAGTCGTTCTGAGGGAAGCCGAGGTTGATTCCGCCGTGGCTGGGGTCAAGCCATCGCTGGGTGACCGCCTTGGTCTTGGTATAGAAACGAATACCGTCTCCGCCGTGAGCCTTGAGGTCGCCGAAGATGCTTGCCTTGTCGCCACCAAACGAGAATGTAGCCACGGGCACGGGGATCGGCACGTTGATGCCGATCATTCCGACCTCGACTTCGCGCTGAAAACGCCGGGCAGCACCCCCATCATTGGTGAAAATCGCAGTTCCGTTGCCGAATTCGCTGGCATTGATCAAAGCGACGCCCGCTTCATAACTTGGCACACGGATGACCGAGAGGACCGGGCCGAAAATCTCGTCTAGGTAGACCTTAGAAGAGGTTGGAACTTTGTCGATGAGGGTTGGTCCAAGCCAGAAACCGTTGGAGTCGCCATCGGGTTGCACGTTTCGCCCATCGACCACAACGTGCGCACCGTCGGCAGCGGCAATGTCTAAATAAGAAGCAACCTTGTCGCGGTGCTCACGAGTGATCAGTGGGCCCATGTCACAAGAACGTCGTCCGTCACCGGTGATGAGTTTGCTCATCCGCTCTTGGATTTTTGAAACCAGCGCATCGGCAACCGGTTCTACGACCACGAGCGCACTGATAGCCATGCAGCGTTCACCTGCTGAACCGAAGCCCGCGTTGATTGCGGCATCTGCAGCTAGGTCTAGGTCGGCATCGGGAAGCACCAGCATATGGTTCTTCGCTCCGCCGAGCGACTGAACACGTTTGCCTGCCGCCGTCGCTGTTTCGTAAACATACCGAGCAATCGGAGTCGAGCCGACGAACGAAACCGCACGGATGCTTGGATGCACTAGCAATCCGTCGACCGCTACCTTGTCGCCGTGAAGCACATTGAATACGCCGTTGGGAAGCCCGGCTTCGGCAAGAAGCTCCGCAATCCAATTCGCGGCGCTCGGATCTTTCTCGCTCGGCTTGAGCACAACCGTGTTGCCAGTTGCCAGGGCGATTGGGAAGAACCACATCGGCACCATAGCCGGAAAGTTGAACGGGCTGATGATCGCCACCGGACCGAGTGGCTGGCGAAGACTGAACACGTCGACACCAGTCGAAACCTGCTCGCTGTGCTCACCTTTAGCGAGGTGGGGCGCACCGAGGGCGAACTCGACCACTTCTTGACCACGGGTTACCTCGCCCAGTGCGTCAGAAAGCACCTTGCCATGTTCCTCTGTGATGATCGCCGCCAACTCAGGCTTTCGTGCGTTCAGGAGTTCACGGAACTTGAATAGTATTTGCTGGCGATTGGCCCAAGACATGTCTCGCCAGCCCGGAAACGCTCTCGTTGCCGCCTCAACGGCCGCCTGGACATCCGCACTGTTGGCGAGCACCACTTGCTTCGTGACAACGCCGAGTGCCGGGTCAAAGACTCCCAGCGACCGTTCGCTAGAAAGCCCGGTTGAAACTCCGTCGACGTGATGCAGAATCGTGTGCATATGGCGAGTCTATTGGGGCTTTCACGACTCTTTTGAGACGGATTCAAAAAATGTCGGCACCACCTGATAACTTGCCCCCATGGAAATCATTTATCTGGCCGTCGGTCTATTAGTTGGCATCGTCATTGGTTGGCTCGTCGCCAAACTTCTTAAAAAGAGCGCACCGGTTAGCGAGAACGCAATTGAAACCGCAGCGCTGCTTGCGGCAAAGACCGAAGCCGTGACGCGGCTTGAGACCCAGGTCGCCGAACTAAAGGCCCAAGCCGACAAGGATGCACAAAACAACCTTCTCGCCGCCGAAATCAAACCCGTCAAAGAGTCGCTGGCGGCCATGACTCAAACGGTTGGCGAGCTGCAACGTCAACGCACCGCCCAGGTTGGCGAGCTGCAGGAGCAGATTCGCAGCGTCGTCGAGTCAAATGAAAACATCCGCAAAGAAGCGGCTGCTCTTTCCCAAGCAATGTCTTCCAACAGCGTGCGTGGCGTATGGGGCGAAGCTCAACTTCGTCGATTGGTCGAACTCGCAGGCCTTCTCAAGCACGCCGACTTCGATGAACAAGCCACGATTTCCACAGGTGAAAGCTCAGGACGAGCCGACATGATCATTCGCCTTCCCGGTGGCAAGTCGTTGGCCATCGACTCGAAGGTGCCATTCAACTCGTATCAGGCTGCTTCAGCGATCTCAGAGCTGGCCACCGGAGAGGAAGCACTTCGTCGCAAGAAGCTGCTCGATGAGCACGTCAAGGCAATGAAGAGTCACATCGACGCTTTGTCTACCCGCAGTTACTGGACCGGCCTCGACGCTAGCCCCGACTTCGTAATTGCCTTCGTGCCTAGCGAGTCACTGTTGTCGGCGGCACTCGATCTCGACAACACGCTGCTCGAATACGCTTTCAAAAAGAACGTCGCACTGGCGTCGCCGGTGAGCTTGTTCTCGGTACTGAAGACAATCAACTACATCTGGCGACAGAACGCCGACGAGGGTTCGCTTCGCACGATGATCGCACTAGGAAAAGAACTTTATGAGCGCATTGGCAAGGTGACAGAACTGGCTGACAAACTCGGGCGTTCTATCGGAACCACCGTCAAAGATTACAACGCCTTTGTCTCTAGCTTCGAGCGCCGCATGCTCGTAACCGCTCGAAAACTCAACGACCTAGACGAAAACGAACTCTCGACGAGCGAACTACCCCAGCCCAAAGCGATCGAAAGTTCGCCCGATAACTTCACCGCAAGCGAGGCGATTATCGAAGCTGAAATCGTCGAAGACGGGCCAGATTCCGAGACAAAAAAGTAACAGTTCCGTTAGCGCATAGAACCGTTTGTCAAAAGGGTGCTTCGTTATACTTTTACGGAGCGCCGACGAAGAAGTCTGCCGAAGACAGCCAGCCATTGAGAGCTGAAATCAAACAGAAGTCTTAGGAGACCCCTATGCCAGGAACAAACGCGGGCTCGCCCATCGTCACCCTGACGCCGGCACCAACTCTTGACCGCACCTATTTCGTGCGCAACTTGCACTCGGGCGGCGTCAACCGCGCCGACGAAGTTCGCGAAGAACTGGCTGGTAAGGGAATCAACGTCTCGCGTGGTCTTCACCTTGCCGGAATCGAAGCCCCAGGTGTAGTCCCAATCGGAAATTCCGACCCCGGTGTGCTCGCGCGTACCGGCAGCGATGGCATCCTAATCCCCCTATGGGTTGACGGCACTCTTCGCGTTTCGACCACAATCGTCGAGCACGAAGGACCGACCACCAAGGTCAACGAATCTCCTCGTCCACTGAGCGAGCAGGACTGGAACGCTGTGATGGACCTGACCGAGCGCACCGTTCGCGAAAACGGTGCGAAGTGGCTGGTCATCGCGGGAGCACTGCCTGTGATCAAATCGACCGGCAAATTTGTCGACCTAGAGCCGATGTTCGAGCGCATGCACTCATTGGGCGTTCGCGTGGCTCTCGACACCTCGGGCGAACCACTCAACTACTGGGCGCGCCGCGGCCTAGCTAGCATCATCAAGCCAAACGCCGAAGAGTTAGCGTCGGCCGTCGGCCGCACCCTCACAACCGTGGGAGACGTCATCGACGCCGCTCGCGAACTATGTGAGCACGGAATCGAAACTGTTTTGGCCAGCCTGGGCGCTGACGGAATGATTGCCGTTACACGCGACCGCGAATGGGCTGCCCGAACCCCACCGGTTCGTGTCATCAACACCGTGGGTGCCGGCGATGCGACGATGGCCGGATTCCTATCGGCCGTAGTGTCAAACCCAATCGCCGATGGAGCCGACGACTTCGGACTCGGCTACAACGTTCCTCTGGGAGTGTCTACGGCAGTTCAGTGGGGGGCAGTAGCCGTGACTCAGCCCACGTCTGGGCTATCGAGCATCGACGATCTACCTCCGGCGATTCTCAACGAGGCTCCAGACCGTTCGGCTGCGCTCGAAGAGCCAGCACTTCTCAAGTAAAGAGACCAACAGCAACCCGGCTGAACGCCCTCGGGACTAGCCGACTCGGCAGTCTCAGCGGCGCAGTTGAACCAATCGGCGACCTGAGATTTGCGAGTCGAGCACGAAAACTTCAACCTGAGCAACGCCATCCGCGCCAATTTTTACCTCATCGGCAAGAATCCCCGGAGTCACGCCGGCCAACACGAAAACGTTGCGTCCAGGCTTGACCAAATCATCGAGTTCGAGTTTCTCGGTCGGTGAATAACCGCATTCGATGGCCGCGCGAACCTCTTGCTCGCCACGCGTTGCCAGCCTGCCCTGCATGAATCCGCCAAGCACCTGAACCGCCACGGCTGCCAGGACTCCCTCGGGGTTGCCACCGATGCCGATCATCATGTCGATGCCCGATCCTGGGGTTGCCGCCGCAACGGCCATAGCCACATCACCCTCGTCGAACCGATGCCACTGTGCGCCGGTAGCCACCACCTGCTCGATGAGTTCTGCGTTCATTCGCTTATAAATCACAGCGACCACCAGCTCAGATACCGGCTTGCCAAGTGCCGCAGCAAGCCTCGAGATGTTCTCAGCCACCGGCAAGTCGAGATCGACTACTCCCCTGCCTGCCGCACCGCAAACCAGCTTGTGCATGAAATAAACGTCTGGGCAGTTCATCATCGAATCAAACTCGGATGCGGCTACCACTGCCACCGCACCAGGTACACCTTCGGCTGCAAGCCTGGTGCCATCGATCGGGTCTACGGCGATGTCCCAGTCGAGTGACTCGCCACGACCAAGCACTTCGCCATTGAAAAGCATCGGAGCTTCATCCTTAGCGCCCTCTCCGATCACCACGATCCCACCGAAATCGAAGGAGTTGAAGCTGGCTCTCATGGCATCCACTGCCAGCCTGTCGACTTCCATCTTGTCGCCAGAACCGACCATGGGATACGCAGCCACCGCCGCGGCCACGCACGCGTCAATCAACTCAAGAGTGGGGCTCGAAAATTCGTCGAGCGGGTTTTGAGGGGAGTTCTCGAAAGCGCTTTGGGACATGCAAACCACGAGCCTTTCGGTGGCTGAACGACGGGGATTGAACCGCCTTTATTGGTAACATCATAGGTATCCCAACGTTGCTCAAGGAGTAAGCCATGCCCGTAGCCAGCCCAGATCAATACCTAGAGATGCTTGACCGCGCCAAAAACGGTGGCTTCGCTTATCCGGCGATCAACGTTTCGTCGTCGCAGACTCTCAACGCCGCACTTGCTGGCCTTCAGGCTGCTGGCTCAGACGGCATCATTCAGGTCACCACCGGTGGAGGCGACTATTGGTCTGGTCCGACGGTCAAGAACATGGCATCGGGTGCAGCGGCGATGGCCGCGTTTGCACGCGAAGTCGCCAAGAACTATGGAATCACCGTGGCTCTGCACACCGACCACTGCGCCAAGGACCAGCTCGACAAGTTCGTTCGTCCACTGATCGCGATTTCGCAGGAGCGCGTTCGCGCCGGACAAGACCCGCTATTCAACTCGCACATGTGGGATGGCTCGGCCGTTCCAATGGCTGAGAACCTCGTCATCGCTCAGGAAATGCTCAAGCTCACCAACGGCATCGGTGCCGTTCTAGAAATCGAAGTCGGCGTTGTCGGCGGCGAAGAAGATGGCGTCGAAGGAGGCATGGGCGAACACCTCTACACGACCCCGGACGACGGACTCATGACCGCAGAGGCCCTCGGTCTTGGCGAGAACGGCCGCTACATGGTTGCTCTCACCTTCGGAAACGTTCACGGCGTTTACAAGCCGGGCAACGTCAAGCTTCGCCCAGAATTGCTCGGTGACATCCAGGCGGTTGTCGGCGCTAAGTATGGCAAGGACAAGCCTTTCGACCTCGTATTCCACGGCGGTTCGGGATCGACTCCAGAAGAAATCGCAGAGGCAGTCAGCCACGGTGTCATAAAGATGAACATCGACACCGACCTTCAGTATGCTTTCACTCGCCCAATCGCCGGACACATGTTTGCAAACTTCGACGGCGTTCTCAAGGTCGATGGCGAGGTTGGCAACAAGAAGGCCTACGACCCACGTGCGTGGGGCAAGATCGGCGAGGCTGGCATGTCGGCACGCGTTGTCGAGGCGGCGCAAGAGCTGGGCTCGGCCGGAAGGTCGATGAGCCTCTAGGCTGTCAACATGAGCACTGAGAGAAGCCCGTTCTATGAGAACGGGCTTCCTCGATTTAAAGGTGACTATCTCGCTGGCGAAATGCACGGCTTCTGGGAGTTTTTTCGCAAAGACGGGTCACTTATGCGCTCAGGATCATTTGACCGTGGCGTTCAGGTTGGGGTTTGGAAGACATTCGATCGCAACGGTGCCTTGGTGAAAGAGACGAACTTCAAATAGCACGGCGGATGAGCGGCAAATGCCCGCCAGATTTTGAACGCTGACTGCCCGTCGGTCTTGCTAGTCGCGCTTGCCCTTGCTAGTCGCGCTTGCTCTTGTTGCTCACGTCTGCGCCGGCTGCCTTGAGGTCTTTGCGAAGCTCCTTGGGTAGCGAGAACTGAACGTCTTCTTCGGCGGTGGTTACGTTGCGCACATCTCCGAAGCCGCGAGCAGCCAGGTAGTCGAGAACCTCTTCTACTAGCTCCTCAGGAACCGAAGCTCCCGACGAAACACCCACGGTCTCAACACCCTCAAACCATGCCTCGTCGATCTCGCTTGCAAAGTCGACGCGGTAGGCAGCCTTTGCGCCAGCATCCTTGGCGACTTCAACCAAACGCACGGTGTTTGAAGAGTTAGCCGAGCCAACAACTATGACGAGATCGCTCTCGGCACCGACCTTTTTAATCGCTACCTGGCGGTTCTGAGTCGCGTAACAAATGTCGTCGCTCGGTGGATTTTGCAGGGTTGGAAACTTTTCGCGAAGACGCACAACGGTCTCCATGGTTTCGTCGACCGAAAGGGTGGTCTGCGAAAGCCAGATCAGCTTCTTCGGGTCACGAACGCGCACACCTTGAATGTCGACGTCGACGATTTGCACCTTGTCGGGAGCTTCTCCGGCAGTGCCCTCGACCTCCTCGTGCCCCTCGTGACCAATCAAGAGGATGTCGTAGTCGTCCTTGGCGAAACGCTGAACCTCGCGGTGAACCTTGGTGACCAACGGGCAGGTGGCATCGATGGTGTTGAGTCCGCGAGCCTCCGCTGCCGCAACTACCGCTGGCGAAACGCCGTGAGCCGAGAACACCAGGATGCTTCCCTGAGGCACCTCGTCGACCTCGTCGACGAAGATCGCACCGCGCTTTTCGAGAGATGAAACCACGTGCTTGTTGTGAACGATCTGCTTGCGAACATAAACCGGAGCGCCGTAGTGGTCGAGGGCCTTCTCGACGGCAATAACTGCGCGGTCAACTCCCGCGCAATATCCACGAGGGGATGCGAGCAGAACCTTCTTCTCGGCGATTTGATGTCCCATCGGGGCGTTATCCTTTTCTCGTTACCTGCTCAATTGTAAGCAGGAGTTAGGCACAGCATGACCGACGACGAGGGCGTTCTGAACCCAGACCTCGTCACTCCTGCTCGCACTTCATCCGATCTCGATCCTTGGCAGGTTGCCACACTCGGCCAAAAGCTGAAGGAATACATTGCTCGCCTCGGCACGGTTTGGATCGAAGGCGAACTGAGCCAATTCAGCAACCGAGGAAGCTCGCTATTCGCCGAGATAAAAGACCTTAAAGTCGACGCTCGTGTTCCCATTCATTCGTGGAATCCCGGCTCGATTCCAAGCGACCTCAAAGTTGGCGACCGAGTCGTTGCCCTAGTTAAGCCCGAATTCTGGCCGAAATCGGGCAAATTGAGCCTGGTGGTCTTCGAGATTCGCAAGGTTGGCCTAGGAGACCTGCTCGAACGAATCGAGCGCTTGAGGCAACTGTTTATCAGCGAGGGCCTAACCGACGAAACGCGCAAACAAAAGATACCTTTCTTGCCGAATCGAATCGGGCTGATCACCGGCAAAGACTCCGACGCTGAAAAAGACGTGCTGCAAAACGTGGCCCGGCGCTGGGCTGATGCTCAGTTCCGCGTGATTAACACCAAGGTTCAGGGCGATGCCGCGGCGGCCGAGGTAATCGCAGCCGTTAAGGTCTTGGATGCCGATCCCGAGGTCGACGTGATCATCATTGCTCGCGGCGGTGGAGCATTCATGGATCTAGTCGTCTTCAGCGACGAAGCATTGTGTCGTGCGGTCGCATCCTGCCAAACTCCCGTGATCTCGGCTATCGGTCACGAGGCCGACAGCCCTCTGCTCGACATCGTCGCCGACCTACGCGCATCGACTCCAACCGATGCTGCCAAGAAGGTAGTGCCTGACGTTGCCGAGGAACGTTCGCGCATTGCCGACGCCTTGAACCGAATGGTTCAGCGAATCGCATCCTTCATCGCCACGCAAACCGACATCCTCACCCAACTGCGCACCCGACCAATGCTTGCCAACCCATTCGGCTTCATCGACGATCAGAACGTCGAACTCGAACGCGAGCTGGTCGCGCTGCGCGCATCCATCGATTTGACGCTCGAGCGAGCCGATAACGACCTTCAATCGAAGAAGCAGATGCTGCGGTCGTTGAGCCCCCAGAGCACGCTTGACCGCGGCTACTCGGTGGTTCGAGATGAAAGCGGCCACGTTCTCGGCGATGCCGCCAAGGTAAAGGCGGGCCAAAAACTTAAGATTCGCCTGGCCAAGGGCGAGATTGCCGCAACAGCAGACAAGAATTGACCAAGGAGAGAAATGGCAGACAAAAAAACCAACGCGGATGTAGCCGAGATGAGTTACGAGCAAGCACGCGACGAACTCGCCAAGGTTCTGGCCGAGCTCGAGCAAGGTTCGGTCACCCTCGAAGAGAGCATGAACCTTTGGGAGCGTGGCGAAGCTCTCGCCAAGCGCTGCGAAGAATGGCTCAGCGGGGCACGTGCGCGTGTCGACGCAGCTTTGAAGAATAAAAACTAGAACGACGCGGTTCTAAAACCCAACGCGACGAGATTTTTCGGCGCGCAACCTTGCCTCAAGAAAGCACAAAATGAGTGATGCAGCCGCGCAACGACGAGCGCGACAAACCGTCATCAACCTCCTGCTGTCGCTCGCCGCGACGGTCGGAGTGGTCATTCTCATGGTGCTCGTCGTGCCACGTGACGACAGCAACCAAATTCCACACGTCGACTATAAGGCTGTCGCCCGCGACGCCACCGACGCCACCGGCCGACCGATCATCATCCCCGAGATTGAAGCCAACTGGTGGAGCAACTCGGCTCGGCTCAGCACAAAGCCCAAAGACGGCACCGACGGCTCTTGGTACGTCGGTTTTGTCGGGCCTAAGAACCAATACATCGGTTTCACTCAGACCTTCAAGACCAACTCAACCTGGCTGGCTTTACAGCTGGCCGACATGCAGCAGACTGGTGAGATTTCGACCCAGGGTCGCTCCTGGAAGGTTTGGCAAAGCGTCGAGAAACACGTACCTCCGAAGACTCGTGACTACATGCTCGTTTCGGAAATCAACGACGACACTTTGCTGATCTATGGCACAGCATCCGAGTCGGAATTTAAGGCCTTCGCAACGGGCGTCACCTCGCTGGTTTCGAAGGTATATCCTTAAAAGGAACCTTTAGAAAGCGGCTTCCCTTGACCAACGACCGACCACAGACCCCGGCGCAAGCCTGGCAAGAACTTTTGGCGGGAAATCACCGATTTGTTGCCGACAGCCGCGAACATCCAAACCAAGATGTCGACCGCCGCGCTGCACTGGCAAGCGCGCAGGTTCCTTTTGCGGCTCTCTTCGGATGTTCAGACTCGCGCCTCAGCGCTGAAATAATTTTCGACGTAGGACTTGGCGACCTGTTCGTTGTGCGAAATGCCGGACAGGTTATTGCCGAAACCATTCTGGGCTCACTCGAGTATGCCGTTGAGGTGCTCAAGGTTCCACTGATTCTGGTGCTGGGGCACGACCAGTGCGGTGCCGTGAGAGCCGCTATCGACGCAACCGAAGGCAAGCTCGGGGCTCGAGGGCAATACATTCAGCATATCGTGGCTGCCATTCAACCAACCGTGACGCACGCAAACTCCGTTGGTCGAGGGGACATCGATGGCGTAACCGAGTTGCACATCGTAGACACGATTCGGGACATCCAGACCAGGTCAAAGGTGATTGCGGATGCGGTTGCCGATGGGTCTTTGGCCATCGTCGGGGCCAACTACCAGCTCAGCGGTGGCGAAGTGCATCCGATCACCGTGGTTGGTACGGTCTAGAACTTAAAAACGAGACAAAGGTCTCACCGAGGCGACCTAGCGGTCGAAAAGAAAGGTTCCGAAGTGGAATATCGCATCGAACACGACACCATGGGTGAAGTGAAGGTTCCGGTCAATGCCCTCTATCGCGCACAGACACAACGTGCCGTAGAGAACTTTCCGATCTCCGGCACCACACTAGAGCGTGCACACATCGCGGCCCTTGCTCGTATCAAAAAGGCTGCGGCACTTGCCAACTCTGCACTCGGCGTACTCGACGCCAACATCGCTAAAGCCATCGCCGAATCCGCGGATGACGTGGCCGCTGGCCAACACGACGGCGAGTTTCCCGTCGATATCTTCCAGACCGGTTCGGGCACTTCGTCGAACATGAACATGAATGAGGTTCTCGCGACCCTCGCCACCACTCGCCTGGGTTCGCCAGTTCATCCGAACGACCACGTCAACGCTTCGCAGTCTTCGAACGACGTGTTTCCAACATCCGTGCATGTCGCTGTCACCGCAGCCTTGATTCACGACCTGCTGCCAGCGCTCGACTACCTTGCCGTCTCTTTAGAAGAAAAGGCTTCGCTCTGGAAGTCAGTGGTCAAGGCCGGTCGCACCCACCTCATGGACGCCACTCCAGTGACCCTCGGTCAAGAGTTTGGCGGATACGCGGCTCAGATCCGTTATGCAATCGAACGAGTTAAGTCGACCATCGGCCGCGTCGCTGAGGTTCCGCTCGGCGGAACCGCGGTTGGCACCGGCATCAACACCCCAAAAGGCTTCCCGCAGGAAGTCATTCGACTTCTCGCCGAAGAGACCGGTCTGCCGATCACCGAAGCGCGCGACCACTTCGAAGCACAGGGCGCGAGGGATGCACTGGTCGAAGCTTCGGGAGCACTACGAGTTCTCGCGGTCAGCCTCACCAAGATAAACAACGACCTTCGCTGGATGGGATCCGGACCAAACGCAGGTCTTGCCGAACTTCACATTCCAGACCTACAGCCGGGCTCGAGCATCATGCCGGGCAAGGTAAACCCAGTGGTGCCAGAAGCCGTTTTGATGGTCTGTGCTCGAGTAATCGGCAACGATGCTTCGGTTGCCTGGGCCGGAGCTACCGGTAGCTTCGAGTTGAACGTTGCAATTCCCGTGATGGGCAACTCACTGCTCGAGTCGATTCGACTTCTCAGCAACTCGATGCGCCTGCTGGCCGACAAGACCATTCGCGGTCTCGAGGCCAACGAAGAGCGCGCACGTGCGCTAGCCGAGTCGAGCCCATCCATCGTCACGCCGCTGAACAAATACATCGGCTACGAGGCCGCAGCCAAGATCGCCAAGTATTCGGTGGCAAAGAGCATGACGGTGCGAGAAGCGACCATCGAACTCGGTTATGTCGACGGAGAAAAGCTCACCCTTGAGCAGCTTGACAAGGCACTTGACGTGCTTTCTATGACTAAGCCGGCAGACTGACCACCCCTTCGCTGAAACAGAGTTGAACGGTCGCCAGCAGGCAACCAGCCAACAGGTATGGGCCTAGCGGAATCGTCGAGGTGGCCGATAGTCGGCGCACCGCTAGAGCCACCAGAACAAACACGGCAGCGAGCAGAATGCCGCTAACTACGGCTACCGAGGGCGCACCAAGCCCCCACCAGCCGAAACTTTGGCCAATCAGTGCGAGCAACTTCACGTCGCCCATACCGAGCGCTCCGATGCGATTTGCGATTAGCGCAAGTGCAAACATGCCTAGCGCACAGACCGTCGCCAGGCCCATGCTTGTGAAGTCGCCGTGCCGAATCGAATCCGCAAGTTGTGCCAACCAGACCACCAGAAAACCGGGCAGCACGAGTTTGTTTGGCAGTCGGCGCTGCCGGATGTCGATCACTGAGAGCGGCACCGCGACAGCTAATAAGTAGAGTGGCCCGAGCCAGGCAAAAAGCGGATTCTGCACCCGGCAAGACTAGATTCGCGAGCAACCACCCGCTTGAGTTATGAACAGCCCCTAGTCGAGCAGATCGGTAACCATCGCCGCGATGGCCGAGCGCTCCGAGCGAGTCAGGGTCACGTGAGCAAATAGCGACTGCCCCTTGAGTGCCTCTATCACGGCAGCGATTCCGTCGTGGCGACCAACACGCAAGTTGTCGCGCTGGGCCACGTCGTGGGTCAAGATCACGCGCGAGTTCTGTCCGATGCGCGAGAGTACGGTGAGCAGAACGTTGCGCTCGAGCGATTGCGCCTCGTCCACGATCACAAATGCGTCGTGAAGCGAGCGCCCACGGATGTGCGTGAGTGGCAGCACTTCTAGCAAGCCGCGGTCAACGATGTGGTCGATGACCTCTTTTGAAACCAGAGCGCTGAGCGTGTCGAAGATTGCCTGGCCCCAGGGGTTCATCTTCTCGTTTTCGCTGCCCGGAAGATAACCGAGTTCCTGCCCGCCAACCGCATAAATCGGACGGAAGACCATGATCTTCTTGTGCTGTCGTCGCTCAAGAACCGCCTCGAGACCGGCACACAGGGCCAGTGCCGACTTTCCGGTTCCGGCGCGTCCACCGAGCGACAGGATGCCGATCTCGGGGTCTAGCAGCAGGTCGATGGCCAGGCGTTGCTCGGCAGATCGTCCATGGACGCCAAAAACGTCGCGGTCGCCACGAACCAGACGAACCTTCTTGTCTTCGGTGACTCGACCGAGGGCGTGACCGCGCTCGCTCGTAATGACCAGCCCAGTGTTGATCGGCATCGAGGCAACATCCGGGTGTTTGATCACCTCGGCGTCATAAAGCTCGCTCATCTCGTTGGCGTTGAGAGCCAGTTCGGCGAGGCCCGTCCAACCGGAGTCGACGGCCATGTTGTTTCGATACTGCTCGGCACGCATACCCAGAGCGGCGACCTTCACTCGCATCGGCAGGTCTTGCGAAACCACCGTCACGTCGAGACCCTCGCTGGCGAGATTAAAGGCGACGGCAAGGATGCGAGAGTCGTTGTCTCCGAGCTGGAAACCGACCGGCAGCACCGACTGGTCGATGTGGTTCAGTTCGACGCGAAGGGTGCCGCCGTCGCCGACCTCGATCGGAAAGTCGAGACGTTCGTGCTGCTGGCGCAAGTCGTCGAGGTATCGAAGCGCTTGACGCGCGAAATAACCGATCTCTGGGTCGTGACGCTTTTTCTCGAGTTCGTTAATGACGATGATGGGGATGACCACGTTCTGTTCTTTGAACCGGAACAACGCTTTAGGGTCACTCAACAACACCGATGTGTCGAGAACGTAGGTTATGGTTGCCTGATCTTTGGGGCTCGCATCCGCTTTCGATTCAGATTTCTTTGGCGCAACTTTTGACTTTGCTGCCTTGGACTCGGTTTCGGATGATTTGGCCACCAAAGCTCCTTTAATTCAGGCTTGGCAAGAGAGTAGCCCTCAATTCACATCGCTTAGCAATGCGACACGCCCGAAACACTGCAACGTAACCGAGTGTTAAGAACCGAAGCGTCGATGGCGGTTTTCGAAGGCGCGGATGGCACGCAAAAAGTCGACTCGGCGGAAGTCTGGCCAGAGGGCTTCTTCGAAATAAAACTCGGAGTGAGCGCTCTGCCAAAGCAGAAAGTCGCTGATCCGTTGCTCCCCAGAGGTGCGAATCACCAGGTCTGGGTCGGGCTGTCCACCCGTGTAGAGATGCTTGCCGATCAGCTCCGGAGTGAGCGCTTCAGCGAGCGCTTCAAAGCTCTCGCTCTTCTTGGCGTGCTTCTTAACGATGGCACGCATCGCATCGGCGATCTCTTTGCGACCGCCGTAGCCGACGGCTAGGTTCACGTGCAAGCCCGAAACCGACTTGCTGTTGCGCTCAGCATCCTTGAGGCTGAGCACTAGCGATTCGGGAAGCCCTGCTGGGTCTCCCACCCATTTCACCTTGCCAAGCCCGCTCTCGCCCAGTTCGGTGGCTAACGATTCGATGATCGAAAGCAGTTCATCGAGTTCGGCGGATGCCCTGCCACTCAGGTTATTCGTCGACAAAAGATACAGCGTCACGACTTCGATGCCAAGGTCGTTGCACCAGCCCAGAAACTCGCGAATCTTGGCAGCCCCGGCAGCGTGTCCCTCTCGAGTGCTGGTGCCTGGTTTGCGTTCGGCCCAGCGACGGTTGCCGTCGAGGATGACCCCGATGTGCTTGGGCAGCGAAGAAATGTCGAGTTGTCGCTCGAGCGATTTCTCATAGAACCGATAGATGAGGTTGCGCACGAGATAAGGCTACTAACCTTTGAGTATGAACGAGAAAAGCAGCAACATCGACGAGCAGAAACTGATCGATCAGCTGCCAAAACTCGACGACACTCAGGCCATTTACCTGCCGGTTTCAACCGGATTTCCACTAGCCGACAACGACCGCCCATCTTGGCGCGGTTGGATCCACACCGGGGTGCTCCCCTTGGTTATCGCCGGTGGCGTGATCTTGATAGTTTTCGCAGTCGGCATTGCCGGCAAGGTTGCGGCTTCGCTGTTCTTCGCCTCGTCCTTCCTGCTTTTCGGCAACTCGGCTCTCTATCACCGCTTCAACTGGCGGCCAAAGGTCAAGCTCGCGTTGAAACGCATCGACCACGCAAACATCGTTCTCCTCATCGCAGGCTCTTACACTCCGATGGCCATGCTGGCTTTGCCCGCCGAAAAAGGCCTGCCGCTGCTGATTGCGGTTTGGGCCACGGCGATAGCGGGGATGGGCTTCCGAGTGCTCTGGGTGAACGCACCGCGCTGGCTCTATGTGCCGATTTACGTCGTGATGGGGGCATCCGCGCTGATCTATGTGGTGGACTTCTATGCCGCGAACGCATGGATGATGTCACTCATCGCCGTCGGTGGAGCTCTCTACATCGCGGGTGCAGTCGTTTACGGGCTAAAGAAGCCAAACCCGATTCCAAAGCACTTTGGTTTTCACGAGATTTTTCACGCGTTTACGGTTTTGGCATTTTTGTGCCACTGGACCGCTGCGCTTCTCATCTGCCTGAGCCCGCTGGCTGGCAGCATGAACGGCTAAGAGGCTCAGAACCAAGAGCGCTAAAGAATAGCCGGTGGGGCTGTTCGAAATCCCGATGCGCTGGCGGCTAGTTTTCGCCTTGGGCTTCTTGCTCGGCCGCAAGCTTCTCTTGAATCTCCGCACGATAGCGAACTCGGCGCACTCGGCGGACCATGTCAAAAATTAGCAGCACGGCCGAACCAGCAACGAAGAAGGTCAGCAAAAAGCCGACGGTACCTGGGCTATAAAAAGTATTTGCCGGATCTTCGGTTGGGCTCGGAGTCGCAGTGGCTGCAAGGATCAGCGCGAGAGTCTTCATGTCTCAATTATGCTCTCGGCAAGTTAGCCTTAAAGCCATGAATCAAGAAGAACTGATGCGCGAGCGATACGGGGTTAAACCGCCGGCGAGTCGTGGCCGCATGGTTGCGATTGCCGCATCCCTGTTCGCTGTTTTCTTGGTTTGGGCGGTTTGGGTGAGCTTCTTCTCCCCTGCCACCGCAAAACCAACTACCGTCGGCTACGAGGTGAAATCGGCCAGCCAAACGGTCGTTCGATTCAAGGTGCAAAAGTCCGCTTCGGCAGAGTTCACGTGCGCCGCAGAAGTTCTCGATCAGAGTTACGCCGTGGTTGGCTATCTCGAGGTCGAAATAGGCGCGGATGCACCTGCCGACACGGTCATCGAGGTGGCCGTGAACACCACTCAACTCGGCGTAACCGGCTTGGTTGAGAAGTGCTGGCTGAAGTAAAATCGTTTCAAGCTCGGTAGCAACTGCCGAGTGCTTTTATTTATCTCCCCAACCGACTCCGAGGTGCAACTTGTCTGAGACCCAACCGACTTGGCTAACCCAAGCCGCCTACGACCGCCTCGCGGCCGAGCTCGAAGAACTTGTCACCGTTGCTCGTCACGAGATTTCAAAGCGCATTCAGGATGCACGCGAAGAGGGCGACCTCAAGGAAAACGGCGGCTACCACGCGGCCAAAGAAGAGCAGGGCAAGATCGAAGCCCGCATCGCTCGCATCGAAGAGATTCTGGCAACCTCGGTGGTCGGTGAAGCCCCGGCAACCCACGGTGTGGTCGAGCAGGGCACGGTTGTCACCGTCGAGTTGAATGGCAGTGAAAACAAGTTCTTGCTCGGTTCTGCCGAGATTGCCGAAGGCACCGACCTCACCGTTTATAGCCCAGACAGCCCGATCGGAAAGACCATTCTGGGTCACAAGGTGGGCGAAGCTCTCTCTTATCTAGCGCCGAACGGCCGTCAAATCTCGGTAAAGATCATCGCGGTCGAACACTTCAACGGTTAGTTGCGACCTGGGCGTTCAGCCCAGCAGCCTTGAGCTCCTTGAGCACGCGTTGGCTGTGATGTGCACCGGTCGTTTCGATGCTCATCCGCAGTTCGACTTCGCTGATATCAAAATCGTTTCCATGTCTGGTGTGCATTACCTCGACGACGTTTCCGTGAGCTCGAGCGATTGCCTCGGCGGTCTTCACAAGCTGGCCAGGTCGGTCTGGCAACATCACCGAAATGGTCACATAGCGATCTGATGCCACCAAACCGTGGCCGATTACCTTCTGCATCAAAAGCGGGTCGATGTTGCCACCCGAGAGCACAACAACCGTCTTGCCCTTTGGCTTGAATGCACCCGTCATCAAGGCTGCAACACCCACTGCGCCGGCTGGTTCAACGACCATCTTCGAGCGCTCGAGCATTGCCACGATGGCCTTGGCGATGTCGTCATCGGTGACGGTAACCACCTTGTCGATGTGCTTGGAAATCAGCGCAAATGGAATCGCACCAGGCCGAGAAACGGCGATGCCGTCGGCAATAGTCGGCTTGGTTTCGATGGTCTTAGGCTCTCCGGCCTTGAGCGACGGAGGATATGAGGCCGCGTTGGCAGCTTGAACACCGATGATCTTGATCTTGCGACCCGCTGCGGCTGCCTTGAGCTTGGCCGAAACCGCAACACCGGCGGCAAGACCGCCACCACCGATTGCAACCAGGATGCTGTCAACATCGTCCAACTGGTCGAGAATCTCGAGTCCGACGGTTCCCTGACCGAGCACCACGTCCATGTGGTCGAATGGCGGGATGAACACCGCACCCTTCTTCGCTGCATACTCTTGGGCAGCTTTTAGGGTCTCGCCAAAGACGGCACCTTCGAGAACCACGGTAGCGCCGTAGTTTTGCGTTGCCTGAAACTTCGGTAGCGATGCTCCGACGGGCATGAAGATCGTGGCCTTGATACCGAGTTTCTTGGCGGCTAGAGCGACTCCCTGGGCGTGATTTCCAGCGGATGCGGCTACGACGCCGCGCTTGCGCTCGGCTGGGGAGAGCTTGCTCATTCGGTGATATGCGCCTCGAACCTTATAAGCTCCGGTGCGCTGGAGGTTTTCTGCCTTCAGCCACACCTCTGCACCTGTAATCTGGCTGAGGAAGTTGCTGTGCAGCACAGGAGTCACGCGGGCGACCTGAGCCACAATTTCGTGGGCGCGCTCAAACTCGGCGAGAGTTGGGGCCACGATTTGGCTCTTGGTGGGCATTGGAAACTCCTTTAAACACGCTGGTTAGAGTTTAGTTTGCGAAGGAGCACTATGCCGTTAGAGTTGAGCGCCGACGAGGCTCGCATTTTGAGCCTTCGCCAACTTGGCGTGGACTCAGATCGAGACACCTCGGTGCTTGAAGTCATAAACCGGCTCGGGCTCTTGCAAGTCGACTCGGTGAACGTGTTTGAGCGCGCTCATTACCTGCCGCTTTTCTCACGTCTCGGAAACTTTGCCAAAACCGAGCTTGACGACCTTATGGGCGGATTCCATCCGACACTAATCGAGTATTGGGCGCACGAGGCTTCGATTATCCCGCTCGAAAAATGGCCGCTTTACCGTTGGCGAATGGATGCCTACCGAGACAAGTACGTCACCAAATGGGGCATGGAGGCTGGCAACAAAAAGCTCGTTGCTCAGATTCGTCACCAGCTCGAGTCGAACGGCCCGATGGCGTCTGGTCAGTTCGAGTCCGATGCGAACAAGCGAAGCGGCTCCTGGTGGGGCTGGAGCGACTTAAAACGGGCACTCGAATACATGTTCTTGGTTGGCGAAGTCGTCTCAGGCGGTCGCGACGCCTTCAAACGCCTGTATGCGCTACCCGAACAGATTCTGCCGGCTCACGTGCTTGCCAACAAACCGAACCCGGACGAGGCTAAGAAGGCTTTGCTGCTGCAGGCCGCTATGGCTCACGGAGTAGGCACATTGACCGACCTTGCCGACTGGCACCGCATGAACCCAACGGCACACAAAAGGCTGTTTGGTGAACTGGTCGAGTCGGGAGACCTAGTCGAGGCTAACGTCGAAGGCTGGCAACAGCTTGCCTACGTTCATAAGGACACCAACTTGGATGCGCTCAGCGCTAAAGCGCCTAGATCACGAACCACGATTCTCAGCCCCTTTGACCCCGTCTGCTGGAACCGGGCTCGTATCGAGCGAATCTTCGGGTTTGACTACCGAATCGAAATCTATACACCGGAGCCGAAGCGTCAGTTCGGTTACTACACCCTGCCGATCTTGCACAATCGTGACCTAGTCGGACGCATCGATCTCAAGAGTGACCGCCAGTCGAAACGCCTATTGGCGCAATCGGCTTGGCACGAAACGAAACTGAGTGACAAAGAGGTTGCCGGATTAGCGAAAGCCCTGAGCAAGCACCTCAAGACGGTTCAGAACTGGCAAGGGCTCAACGATACGGTGCTGGCAAGCAAAGGCAATCTGGCCTTAGAACTTGCCGCCCATGTGGCGTAGGCGATCGACGCGCTTCGCAATCGGTGGGTGAGACGAGAAGAGTCTCTCAACTAGGCCAGGCTTCACCGGATCGGCGATATACATGTGGGCCATCGAAGCGTTGGCGCGACGCATCGGGCGCCCATACTGGCCAAGCTTTTCGAGTGCGCGAGCAAGACCGTCTGGGTAGCGGGTGGATTCAGCCGCACTGGCGTCGGCAAGGTATTCGCGCTGACGAGAGACCGCAGCAGAGATGATCGGTCCGATGAGGAACGCGATGAGGCTGCCCACAAGACCAATGACTAGAAAGATGAGGCCAAGCTGACCGCTGTTTCTGTTGTTTGAGCCGTGTCCGGCCCAGAACCCGATTCGAAGTGCGAGGTCTGCCAGAATCGCGACAGCGCTCACTAGCCCGAAAACAATCGTGGTCACGCGAATGTCGTAGTTTTTGACGTGCCCCATCTCGTGAGCCATAACGCCTTCGAGTTCTTGGTCGTCCATGATCTCGAGAAGGCCAGATGTTGCCGCGACCACGGCATTCTTCGGGTCACGTCCGGTAGCAAATGCATTCGGGGCGGCGTCGGGGATGATGTAAACACGAGGCATCGGCATGCCTTCGCGAATGGCGATGTTTTCGACGGTGTTCCAGAGTCGCGGATGGTCCGCTTTCTGAATTTGCACCGCGCCTGACATCGCCACCGCGATTGCACTGGATGCGAAGTATTGGAACGTTGCGTATCCAACGATGAACAAGATGATTAAGGCGGTTGAGGTGTAGTCACCCGAGGCCGAACCAAACCAGATTGCCAATCCACCAAGTAGGGCGACGAAGACTCCGATGATGATCATCGTGTTGCGTTTGTTGGCAGCTATCGCTGAATACATTGCGTTCCTAAAACATTCTTACGAAGTGAGTTAGTGACTAAAACTTGACCTGAGGAGGCTCTGCAATGGCAGCCGCGTCGGCTACCTCGAAGTATTCCTTCTCTTTGAACCCGAGACCGGCAAAGATCACTGTTGGGAACTGCTTGATCTTGATGTTCAGTTCGCGGGCACCGGCGTTGTAGAAACGACGAGCGGCCATGACCTTATCTTCGGTGTCGGTGAGTTCGTTCTGTAGGGCCAAGAAGTTCTGGTTTGCCTGCAGTTGAGGATAAGCCTCGGCTACAGCGAACAGGCTCTTCATCGCGCCAGCGAATCCTGCCTCGGCCTTGGCTGCCGCGCGTGGGCTCTTCATGACCTCTGGTGAGATGGTGGCTGCGCGTGCGGCGGTGACGTTCTCGAAAACCTGGCTCTCGTGCTTGGCATAGCCCTTGACTGCCTCGATCAGGTTAGGAATGAGGTCGGCTCGACGCTTGAGCTGAACGGTGATGTCGCTCCAAGCCTCTTCGACTCGCTCATTTAGTGCGACGAGCGCGTTGTAGGTGCCCCAGAGCCAAATACCGATCAGAACGACGATTCCGACGATGATCCAGATTGTTAAATCCATTAGTTTCTCCTTGATTCGGGCATCCCCCGATTGATTCAACTCTACGTGTGCGAGCCGACTTTACAACGAGTTTTCAGCAACTACACAGTTTGCCTGAGGCGAACATCCCCGACTACTTTTGCTCCATTTTGCAGGCAGGAGTGCCGCCCGGCAGGCGGTGTCGAAAACGGGCCACCAACGAATAACCCGGACGAGCAACCCAGCTCAGCGGCGGAACCATGAGCGTGCGTCCAACCGCTCGCATAAACGGATTGCGTTGCAGAAGCAGAATCTGCGCGAATGCCTCGTGTCCCGCATACGGGTCGCCGTCTCGCACCAGATAAACCTTCGCGGCAGTCTGGGCCTGAGTCAGCCCATACTTGGTGACGTCGATGAACTGCCAAGGGTGCGCAACGATCGGTCCGCTGGAGTGCTTGGCAATGAAGTTGGAGGTGCTGGTGCAGAATCCGCAATCGCCGTCGAAGATTAGAACGGCTGGCTGTTTCGACATGCCTTAAGACTAAGCCACCTAGGTTGTGTAGGTTCGAGCAGTTGTCTAGGTTCAGGCGCTTTGTTGTTGTGTAGGTTGAGGAGGTTGGCGCACGCCTTAGTTAGCGCTCAGCCAGGTAATCGCAAGACATGCCGCACCTAGAGGAGTGCCCCTTGTGGGACTCGAACCCACACTGTGACGATTTTAAGTCGTCTGCCTCTGCCATTGGGCTAAAGGGGCCTGCTCTGAGCGTAGCCCCAAAGTTCGAAGCCCCGCCAGGAGCTTCGAAACCTACTTCTTAGGTCGGGAAGCCCAGGTTTCGAAAGGTAATCGTGGCTCTTTGGTCGAGCTGATCGACACGATGTCGCGACGTAGCAGGAAGTTCCAGATCCAGCCGGCAAACACGCGAATCTTGCGCTCCCAGGTTGGAATCGCAAGACCGTGGTATCCGCGGTGCATAAACCAAGCGATCAAACCCTTGATTCCGAGCTTCTTGTATTGGAAGACACCGACTCCGATTCCGAGCCCTGCGACTGCGCCGAGAGGCTTGTGGAAGTAGTCTTTGACGCCTTCGCCGCGAAGAGTAGCCACAATGTTCTTAGCCATGAGCTTGCCCTGGCGAACGGCGTGCTGAGCGTTTGGCACGCAATAACCTCCCACGCCAAAGCCGCTGAGGTCTGGCACAGCCGAAACGTCACCGGCCGACCAAGCGCCATCGACGATCTGACCCTCTGGAGTCACAACGCGAAGGCTCGGGTGAGTGAGGATGCGGCCACGCTCTTCGATCGGAAGGTCGGTGTTGCGCACATACGGATGAGCCATGACACCGGCGGTCCAGACGATCACGTCGGACTCGAAAGTCTCACCGGTCGAAAGCTCAACCTTGCCGTCTACTGCCGAAACAAGCTGGGTGTTCAGGTGAACCTTTGCGCCGCGTCGATCTAGGTCGGCAACAACCCACTCTGCGGTCTTGAGCGAAACCTCTGGCATGATGCGCCCCATGGCCTCGACGAGGTGGAAATTGACGTCGTCGAAGGTCAAACCTGGGTAGTAGCGAAGCAGGTATGAAGCAAGCGAACGCATTTCGGCGAACGCTTCGATGCCTGCGAATCCGCCACCGATGACCACGAAGGTCAGCAGGCGGTCGCGCTCGGGGCCGGCTGGCAAGTTGGCAGCCTTGTCGAAGTTGCTGAGGATGCGGTTGCGAACTTCGATCGCCTCCTCGATGTTTTTGAGACCGATTGCGTTGTCGGCAACACCCGGAATCGGGAAGGTACGGGATACGGCACCCGCCGTGACGACGATCTGGTCGTAGGCAAACTTCTTGGCACCGGCAACGCCTGCGTATTCGATGGTTGCGGTCTTCTTCTTGTGGTCGACCGAGGTGACCTTGCCGAGAACGACACTTGTTTTGCGAAGGTGACGGCGGTGAGACACGACTGCGTGACGTGCTTCGATCGATCCGGCAACAACCTCAGGAAGGAACGGCTGGTAGGTCATGTATGGCAGCGGGTCGACCAGAGTGACCTCGGCCTCGCCCTTGGCAAGGTGCTTTTCAAGCTTCCAAGCGGTGTAGAAGCCGGCGTATCCTCCACCGACGACGAGGATCTTTGGCACAGAGGTGCTCTTTGAGTTAGCAGGCATAGGTTCTAATTTACTACTTTCGGTTTATCGGTTTGTTACATCTGTCTCAACAGAGCAAACGCAGCGTGCTGGGCTCCAAGAGCAAAGTTCTAGGGCGATATCGCCTATCGGGTTCACGCCGGGGCCGGCCGCGAGAGCATGACCCGCGAGGGCGTGCAGACACTTGACTCGCACGGGCATTCCACCAGCCGAGATCCCAGCGATCTCTGGCACCTCGCCCGTCGCCTTCTCAAGCTCGGCGCGGTCGGCGAGATAGCTCTCGTGGGCCGTGCGGTATTGCGCGGCGAGCGCCTCATCCGTGTTTAAACGCTCTTGCAACTGGGCCATCAGTCCAGACGCTTCGAGTGTCGAAAGCGCTGCCGTAGCTCCAGGGTGGGTCAAATAGTACGTGGTCGGAAATGGCGTTCCGTCGCCGAGACGAGGAGCGGTTTGCACAACCGTCGGTTTGCCACACACGCACCGAGCCGCAATCGCGACGATGTCTCGAGCTGGACGGCCGAGTTGTTTTGAAACCACCCAGATGTCGTCTTCGGTGGCTGGAGTGATCGGCACTATTTCTTGGCCTCTTCGGTCGGTTGCTCGATTCCAGAACGCACGACGGTCTCGACCAGCGCATCCATCCAGTTCGCCTTTGTGGCATGCACGGACGAGGTGATCTGGGAGTTGTTCGTACGGTTCGCGATCATGTCACCCACGGTTCCGCTGGTGTCGCTCTGGTCGATTCCGGCGGCATCCATCACAAGATAAGAAACCTCACCAGGCATCACGTAGTAGAGACGGTCACGAGCCTGTGAGCGGATGTAGACCGGGTCTTCCCAACGCTTGCGCTCGGCCTTCATCTCGGCCACCGCTTGTTCCTTGGCGGCCACCTGAGCTCGAACATCCGCGATGGTTTGCTGTTGCTCGATGAAAACCTGAATCTGAGGCGCGAGCGTGGCGATGCCAAATACGAGGATGATCGACAGGGTGATGGTGCGGGTATCCAGTTTGAGCCCGCGCAACATGTTGTCGCGAGGCTCGGAAGCAGAAGACACCCGAGACCGACGCACCTTGGCTTTGGTTGGCCTGGTTGCTTTCATCTCGGGTGCCTCTTAGCTTTCGTGCTCTGGTTCCTAGGCCTTGAACCTTGGGAACGCGCCGCGACCTGCATAGCTGGCTGCGTCGGCTAGTTCTTCTTCGATGCGAAGCAACTGGTTGTATTTGGCGACACGCTCGGAACGCGCAGGAGCACCGGTCTTGATCTGGCCGGCGTTGGTCGCAACGGCTAGGTCGGCGATGAAGGTGTCTTCGGTTTCGCCCGAACGGTGCGAAATGATTGCCTTCATTCCGTCGCGCTGAGCGAGCGAAACGGCGTCGAGGGTCTCGGTCAGGGTTCCGATCTGGTTCACCTTGACGAGGATGGCGTTGCCAGCCTTGTTGTCGATTCCCTTCTGCAGGCGAGCTGGGTTGGTTACATAGAGGTCATCTCCGACGAGCTGAACCTTGGTGCCGAGCTCGGCGGTCATCTTGGTCCAGGCAGCCCAGTCATCCTCGGCCAGTGGGTCCTCGATCGACACCAGTGGGTACTTGGACACTAGGTCGGCGTAGTAGGCGATCATTTCGTCGCTGGTGCGCTCTTGACCTTCGAAGGTGTACTTGCCGGTGGCCTCCGAATAGAACTCGGTGGCAGCAACGTCGAGTGCGAGTGCGATGTCAGTGCCCAGGGTGTAACCGGCCTTGGCTACAGCCTCGGCGATTAGGTCCAGCGCGGCAGCGTTGGTTGGAAGTTCAGGTGCGAATCCACCCTCGTCACCGAGACCGGTGCTGAGTCCCTTGCTGTGCAGCAGACCCTTGAGAGCGTGGTAGACCTCGACGCCCCAGCGGATTGCCTCGCTGAAGGTTTCGGCGCCGAGAGGAACGATCATGAACTCTTGAATGTCGACACCGGTGTCGGCGTGAGCGCCACCGTTGATGATGTTCATCAGTGGAACCGGAAGAACGTGTGCGTTTGGGCCACCTAGGTAGCGGTAGAGAGGCTGACCGGTTGCTTCGGCAGCCGCACGAGCGTTGGCAAGCGAAACACCGAGGATGGCGTTCGCACCCAGGCGGCTCTTGTTTTCTGTGCCGTCGATTGCAATCAGAGCCGAGTCGACCAGGCGCTGGTCTAGAGCGTCGAAACCAACTAGGGCTTCGTCAATCTCGGTGACGACGGCGTTGACGGCGTTCAGAACGCCCTTGCCAAGGTAACGGCCCTTGTCGCCGTCACGGCTTTCGTGAGCTTCGAACGCTCCGGTCGATGCGCCCGATGGAACGGCCGCGCGACCGAAAGAGTCGTCTTCGAGCAGAACTTCGACCTCGACGGTTGGGTTTCCGCGGCTGTCGAGAATTTCGCGAGCGCCTACGGCTTCAATGATGGACAAGGTTATCTCCTATGCGATTGCAGATTTTTGTGGCGCTTCTAGCGCACTTTGAGAACGTCGTTGTATGGCTTCTAGTCTACCGACTAGCCGATATCTCTAAGGTTTAGCGCTTCGAAAGTCTCGGTTAATTCATCCACGCTGGCAAACTTTTCGAACCCGTGCTTGTGAAGCTCATCCAGCAGGTTTGAAAGCTTCTTCGACCGGTTTTCGAGGCGAACGACGGTGCCGAATTCCTGCAGTTCGCGCTGGCGCTCAAGTGCGTTGGCGAGGGTCTTCGGTGCATCATTTTCGAGGATGAGCACTGCCGTGTTTGGCTGCAAAGAGAACTTTGCCGCATCCACGAGGTCGACCACGCGTTCGAACCCAAGTGAGATGCCGACTGCCGGAACATCGGTGCCGAGCCAGCGACCGACCATTGCGTCGTAGCGGCCTCCGCCACCGATCGAAGAGCCTGAGCCTGGGTGTTCGATTTCGAATATCGGACCGGTGTAATAACCCATGCCACGCACGAGGGTGGGGTCATAGCGAAGTCGGTCATTGAAGCGCGAACCGACCGCGTCAAAAATGCCCGCGAGTTCTTGCGGCACGTCGAGCTCGCCGTTGATGCTCTTGAGCCAAACGGCCAGGTTGTCGGCGGCTTGCTGACCTAGGCGTTCTGCCATTTCGGCAACCACACCGTCCGCGCCAAGTTTGTCGAGCTTGTCGACGATGATCATCGCGAGGGGCTGGTCTGCTGGCTTGACGCCCATCGACTCGAGACTTGCGTTGAGCAGAGCGCGGTGGTTGACACGGATGACCGCATCTTGCAGACCGAGGGCATCGAGTGCATCGAGCGAAGACACCAGCAGGTCGATCTCGGCCAACGTCGATGAGTCGCCGATGATGTCGATGTCGCACTGCACAAACTGGCGATAGCGACCCTTTTGCGGGCGTTCGGCGCGCCACACCGGGCCGGTCTGGATCGCCTTAAAAACGGGCAGTAGTTGCGAGCGGTTGGTGGCGTAATAGCGAGTCAGAGGCACAGTCAGGTCGAAACGCAGCCCGATGTCGGCCAGTTCGCCCGGATCACCGGTGGCTAGCGCTTCGTCGAGCTCGGCACCGCGCTTTAGCACGCGATAGGCGAGTTTTTCGTTGTCCCCACCCTGGCCCGAAGTGAGCTTGGCTAGGTCTTCGAGAGCGGGAGTTTCGACTTCTTGAAAGCCGTGCAGGCGATAGGTGCTGCGAATGCGGGCCAAGACTTGCTCGCGCTGAAGTTTTTCGACAGGCAGAAAGTCGCGCATGCCGCGGGGCGGGTTCACGTCTTTAGCCATGCGACAAGTTTGCCACAGCGGTTAGCCTTAGCCGCTTAGCCGAACAAACTAATCGAGTTCGCGACCGACGACTCCTGCATCCGAAGCATCGAGCACTTCGATCTTGCGGATATCGTCCATGAGGTCGCGCACGGCGAATCGCAGGGCGCGCTCGGCGTCGAGCCCGTTTGTGCGAGCGGAGGTCACGATAGCTAGCAAAAGCCCGCCGAGCTGATCTTCGTCTTCGACCTGCAGTGGCCCAGCTGCACCCTCCTCGAGCAGCCCGATCTTCTCGGCCTTGCCGAGCACCTTGCTGGCCAGCGCCAGAGCCGGCATTCCGGTTGCGATGCCGTCGAGCACGCTAGAACGTTCCGGCTTCTCGCGCTTCTTGTGCGCATCCCAGTTCTGCATGACCTCGTCACCCGTTTTGGCGGCGAACTTGGCCAGCGCTGTCTCGTCGCCGAATACGTGAGGGTGACGCGAAATCATCTTGTCGCGCATCTTCGCCGCGACGTCTTGAATGTCGAATGGCTCACCCAGCGAACCGCTGGCGGCCAAGTCACTGTGGAACACCACCTGGTAGAGCACATCGCCGAGTTCTTCGAGAATCTCGTCGCGGTTTCCGCCCTCGATCGCGTCGACCAGTTCGTAGCACTCCTCGACGAGATACTGCACCAGGCTCTCGTGGGTTTGTTCGGCATCCCAGGGGCAACCACCCGGCGCACGCAGCTTGTTGGCCGTTGCAATCAGTTCGTCGAGGTTGGTCATTGATTCTCCTTATTTGCAAAAACAGTAGCCAAGAAAGCCCAGGTCCAGTCGATGATCGCGCGGTCACGAAGCGGTTCACCGTTTGAATCTTTCGGGGCCGGAACCGTGAGCAGACTATTGGTCTGCAGATAGCGCATACCCGGAAAAAGGTGGCTCAAGCGCACCTGCTCCCCCTCGCTCAGCTGAACGGGCTTGAAGTTTGCCTGCGCGCCGAGCAAAGTAACGTCCTTGAGACCCAAGCGGTTCGCCTGTTGGCGCAGCTCGGTCACGTCGATCAAATTCACCACGGATGCGGGCGCATCGCCATAGCGGTCGATAAGTTCCGACAAAATCGCGTCGAGTGCGGCCCTGCTGCCCTTCTCACCGCTCGCCGCAGAAAGCTTGTGATATGCCTCGAGTCGCAAACGCTCGCTATCGACGTAGGTCGACGGAATGTGAGCGTCGACAGGAAGCTCGAGCCTAAGCTCGGCCGGCGAATCGACTTTCTCGCCCTTAAAGTCGGCAACCGCTTCGCCGATCATGCGCAGATAAAGGTCGAATCCGACACCAGCGATATGGCCGGACTGCTCGCCACCGAGTAAATTGCCCGCACCGCGAATTTCAAGATCTTTAAGCGCAACCTGCATACCTGAACCAAGTTCGTTGTTGGTGGCGATGGTTGCGAGTCGGTCGTGGGCAAGGTCGGTCAGCGGTTTGCTCGGGTCATAGAAGAAGTAGGCGTAGGCGCGCTCACGACTTCTTCCGACGCGTCCGCGAATCTGGTGAAGCTGGCTCAATCCGAAGCGTTCGGCACGGTCGACGATCAAGGTGTTGGCATTAGGAATATCGATGCCGGTCTCGATGATTGTGGTCGAAACCAACACGTCAAACTTGCGTTCCCAGAAGTCGATGACAACTTGCTCGAGCAGTGATTCGCTCATCTGGCCGTGGGCAACGGCGATGCGAGCCTCGGGCACCAGTTCGGCCAGATCGGCGGCACACTTGTCGATGGTTTCGACCCGGTTGTGCACGAAAAACACCTGTCCCTCGCGAATCAGCTCGCGTCGAATCGCCGCAGCAACCTGCTTCTCGCTGTATCCGCCAACATAGGTCAAAATCGGGTGACGATCTTCTGGCGGCGTAGCCAGGGTCGACATTTCACGGATGCCGGTGACCGCCATTTCGAGCGTGCGAGGAATCGGAGTGGCCGACATCGACAGCACGTCGACGTTTTGCTTAAGGTCTTTTAGCTTCTCTTTGTGTTCGACTCCGAAGCGCTGCTCTTCGTCAATGATGATCAACCCGAGGTTGCGAAACTTGATGTTTCCGCTCAGCAGACGGTGAGTGCCAACAACCATGTCGACAGCGCCGTTTTCGAGACCCTCGATGGTGTCTTTCGACTCGGATACAGATTGAAAGCGCGAAAGCGGACGAACCGACACGGGGAAGCCGGCAAACCTCGACAGGATGGTCTCGGTGTGCTGACGCACGAGCAGGGTCGTTGGCACCAGCATGGCGACCTGCTTGCCGTCTTGAATCGCCTTGAATGCCGCGCGAATCGCAACTTCGGTTTTGCCATAACCCACGTCACCGGCGAGCAGACGGTCCATCGGCACAGCCTTCTCCATGTCGGCCTTGACCTCTTCGATGGTCGAGAGCTGGTCTGGAGTTTCGACAAACGGAAACGCCTCTTCGAGTTCGCGCTGCCACGGGGTGTCTGGTGCGAACGCGTGACCCTGCGACTTCATGCGTGCCGAATAGAGCTTGACCAAGTCGATGGCTATCTTGCGCACGGCCTTGCGAGCGCGACCCTTGGCATTCGCCCAGTCACTGCCGCCCATCTTTGAAAGCACCGGAGCTTCGCCGCCGACATAACGCGTGAGCAGGTCGAGCTGGTCGGTCGGCACAAATAGGGTGTCACCGGGCTGTCCGCGCTTCGACGGCGCGTATTCGATCAGCAGGTATTCGCGCTCGTGCTGCTGACGTCCGACTCCTGAACGGCGTGTGACGAGCTCTTTAAAGCGCCCGATTCCGTGAATCTCGTGCACCACGTAGTCACCGCTCTTGAGGCTCAACGGGTCGACGGCCTGACCTCGCTTGGCGGCCAACTTGCGCACGGCCGGATTCACATAGGCCGCACTTCGGCCATAGAACTCGGTCTCGGTGATGACGATCAGGTTGCTGGCTGGGGCGGCAAATCCGCGGCGCAGAGGGGCTTGGACCAACCCAACCGGGATGGTCTTTCCAACCGCCTTGAGCATCTGCTCATCGGTTTCGAGCATCACGGCATCGACACCGGTCGCTCTAAGTTGTTCGCCGATGCGCTCGGCCGTTCCGTGTCCTTCGGCGACGATAAAGACCTGCTGCCCGTTGCGGGTTTGGTCGTCGATCCAGTTGAGTACGGTGGAATCTGGCGAGAAGGCCGGAATGTCGAGCAGCCCGAGATTAATCTGAACTTCGTCGTCGCTCGGAAACTGGCTGACGGTCACGAACTGGCGCTGACGAAGTGACTCGACGAAGCTCGACATGTCGACGAACCCGCCCGCGCTGAGGTCGATGGGAGCCTTGGCGCCATCGATAGCGGCATCCCAGGCGGCGTGCAAAAACTCTTCGTTGGTTTCGGCCAGGTTGGCGGCACGGGCGGCGGCTTTTTCGGGTTGAAGCAAAATCACGGCAGCATCTTCTGACAGATAGTCGGTGAACGGCACCAGTTTGTCGACGAGTGCTGGGGCTAGCGACTCCATACCTTCGACCGGCATGCCCTCGGCGATTTTGGCGAGCATGGTCGACAGGTTCGGAAACTCGTGTTGCATCTCGCGCGCGCGAGCAGCCACCGACGGTGTGATGATCACCTCACGAGCAGCAAAGATTTCGGTTTTGCGAATCTCCTGTCCTTTAGCGACGGTCAGCGAGCGCTGGTCGGCTACCGAGAATTCGCGAATTTCCTCTAGCTCGTCGCCAAAAAACTCCAAGCGAACCGCATGCTGCGAAGTGGTTGGAAAAATGTCGAGAATTCCACCGCGAGCAGCGAACTCACCACGCCTGGTGACCATGTCGACGCGCTCGTAGGCAAGCTCGACGAGTTTGAGGTTGAGCTCGGGTAGCAAGTAATCGTGGCCAACCTGCAAACTAAGCGGCGGATGATTTCCCAAATCGGCCACGACCGGCTGAAGTACGGCACGAACCGATGCCAAAACCACAACCGGATGCTCATCCGACCGCCCCGCGGCCAACTCGTGCAGGCGGTGCAAAACGCGTAGTCGCTTTCCGACGGTTTCTGGGCTCGGACTCAGGCGTTCGTGTGGGAGGGTCTCCCACGAAGGAAACTCGAGAAGTTCAGCGTCTGGCATCAGAGCGCGAAGCGCGACCGCGGTGTCTTCGGCCTCGCGTCCGGTGGCAACCACCACCAATGAAACGCGATTTAGTTTCTTATCGGCTCGAATCTTGTCGACGAGTGCGACCACCGTGGCGTGCGCTCCCGCAGGTGCGAGCAGCTCGATGCGTCGATTTTTGATCTTGGATTCGAGAGCTGCGATCGGGTATCCGTCAGAAACGAGCGCGACAAGGCGCGACAGAGCCCAAGGATGTTTCTGACTATCCACCCCTCAAGTCTAAGCGCGGGTGGTGACGCCGGGATTTGCTAATTCGGGGAGTGAAACTTCTGCTGGGCATTGATCAGCCCGGAGACGAGAATCGCTTCGATCGCATCCGCGCCTGTTTCGAGCGTCACGCCGAGTTCCTTCTTTTCGGTCGACGAGAAGTCCTTGAGCACGAAGTCGCTGACCTCTTGTTGTCCGTTCGGGCGACCGATTCCAATGCGAACTCGGATGAAGTCCTGCGTGCCGAGCGCAGCGATGATGTCTCGCAGGCCGTTGTGCCCTGCGTGCCCGCCACCTTGCTTAATTCGCACGTCATGAACCGGAATGTCGAGCTCGTCGTGCACCACAATCACGTGTGTCGGTGCGATGTCAAAGAACTTAGCCAGCCCGGCGACTGGTCCGCCGCTGGTGTTCATGAAAGAAAGAGGTTTCGCGAGAACAACCTTTGGTCCGCCTACTCCTAGGCGAGTCTCTGCGATTACCGAATTCGTCTTGTGCGATTTGAAGCCGACACCGACCCGCTCGGCGAGCGTATCGAGCACCATTTGCCCGACGTTGTGCCTGTTGCCAGAGTAGCCGGGCCCGGGGTTACCGAGCCCGACTACTAGAAAAGGCGAATTACTCAGCTGCGGAGCTTTCGGCAGCCGCTTCGGCTAGCTCTTCGGCGTGGCCGGCAGCGGTCGAAACGACCGAAGCAACGAGCTCGTCAGCAGGAAGGTCGAGCGCTACACCAGCCGGGAGTTTGATGTCCTTGGCTAGCACGTGGTGACCAGCACCCTCCTTGTTGAAGACGATCTCAACGAATTCAGGAATGTTGGTTGCCTCGGTGAGCAGACGCACGGTCTTGTGCTCGAGGTCAACGGTGGTTCCGCTCATCGACTCACCGACGATGTGCACTGGAACCTCAACGTGAACCTTCTCACCCTTGACGATGGTGACGAGGTCGATGTGCTCGATGATCTGAGTCACAACATCCTTGGATGCGCTCTTCACAAGAACCGACTCGTGCTTGCCGTCGATGATTAGGTCGAGCACAGCGTTCTTGTGGCGAAGCACAAGAGCAACCTCGTGGGCCGGAAGAGTGATGTGGCGTGGCTCCGAACCGTGACCGTAGATCACGGCTGGGGTGCGACCGGCGGCGCGGGACTTGCGTGCTGCGCCCTTGCCGAACGATGTGCGAATTTCGGCAACAAGAGTTGCTTCAGACATGTTTGTATCCAATCAAAAGAGTTAGTTGTTTTATCAACTCAAGCGTGTTCACGCGAGGATAAGGCCAAAAGGTTGGCTTGCCCCGTCGATTACGGCTTCATCCTTGCGGAATCGGCCCTCGCCGTTGTCTGTCTAAAGTCTAACGGGCGCGAAGGCGTGAAACAACCTGGCGAATTGCAAGTGCCAAAACTAGGATGAGCGAACTCAACCAAACCGCGGGTCCGGGCACCGACAACAGCAGTGCGGCGCAAAGTGCCAACCCGCCGACGGCGACGGCCGTGAGTGCCTTGCGGTCGGCTGTGGGCAAACGCAAAACCGAGATGTGACCAATCGCGTAATAGAGCAAAACCGAGAACGACGAGAAGCCCACGATCCACTGCAGGTAGTCGTTAAGAACGAACACCGAAATCGCCGCACCGGCAATCAAAAGTTCAGCCACCCATGGTGAGCCGAAGCGGTTGCGTTTGGCCAGCAGCTTTGGCAACTCTGAATCCTCTGCCATCGTGGCTGCCGTTCGGGAGACCCCAGCCAAGAGAGCGAGCATCGAGCCGAGGGCCGCCAAAGTTGCCACGAGCGGAGTCAGCCAGCCCGGCATCCATGGATTCACATAGGCATTCAAAACAGCAAGTGGCTGATCGATGTGATCGAGTTCGCCACCAACCAGTCGAACCAACGCGATGCTGAGCAACAGATAAACCGCAAGTACGACCGAAAGCGAAATGGCGATTGCTCGGGGAATGTTGCGCTTTGCATCGCGAACCTCGTTGCCGAGCGTTGCGACTCTGGCGTATCCGGCGAACGCAAAAAATAACAGGGATGCCGCCGGCAAAACGCCGGCAAAACCTCCGACACTGGTTGTGGCTGGCGCGTCCGCAGTGGCAGCCACGCCGCTCAGTCCGGTGACCAACAAAAAACCAGTTACGACAACTGCCAGCACAGCGGCAATGGTCGCGGTTCGGTTGATTCCCAAAATGTTTAGTGCGGTCAGAAGCACCATCGCGCCGATCGCATCGAGATGGTGCTCAGTCGGCAAGAAGTACTCGCCAAAAATCCAGGCGATTGCCGCAATCGAACCGATCTTGCCGAGCACGAACGCAAACCCAGCGATGAAAGACGTGGTCGGTCCGACGAACTCACGACTGTAGGCGTAGATTCCACCGGGACGATCGACTCGAGTTGCGAGCGCATACACGGATGCGGCATTCAGCGATGCGACGAGGGCTGCTAGTAAAAGTGCGGTGAAAAAGCCATCTTGAGTTTTGCCATAGGCGAGTGAGAAAACGGAGAATACCCCCGCTCCGAGCATCGAAGCCAAGCCGATTGCAACTGCCCCCAGCAGCCCAACGGTTTGGGGTTTGGCCACTTTTTAGGCGTGACCAGGGAACAGCGAGTTAACCGAGTCGTCGTCGAAGACTGCACTGATTGCTTTGGCAATCAACGGGGCGATCGATAGAACCTCGAGTTTTTCAAACTGCTTTTCTGGGCCGATAGGCAGGGTGTTGGTGACCACGACCGCGTCAACAGCATCTCCCGAAAGTCGTTCAACAGCAGGACCCGAGAAAATTGCGTGGGTCGAAGCGACGATCACTCGAGCCGCACCGTTCTTCTTCAGCGCTGCAGCGGCGGCCACAATGGTGCCGGCGGTGTCGATCATGTCGTCGACCAGCAGACAGGTGCGGCCCTCGACATCACCGACGAGTTCGTGAGCGGTGACCTGGTTAGGCACGTCTGGGTCACGACGCTTGTGCACGATCGCAAGTGGAGCACCCAGGCGGTCGGCCCAGATGTCGGCAACGCGCACGCGACCTGAGTCAGGTGACACAACAGTTAGCTTCTCGTTGCCCCAGCGAGCTGCAACGTGGTCGCAAAGCATTGGCAGGGCCCAGAGGTGGTCGACCGGTCCGTCAAAGAAACCCTGAATCTGAGGAGTGTGGAGGTCAACCGAGATCAAGCGGTTAGCCCCGGCCGCCTTGTAAAGGTCGGTAACCAGACGAGCCGAAATCGGTTCGCGACCCTTGTGCTTCTTGTCTTGGCGGGCATAAGGAAAGAACGGGGCGACAACGGTGATGCGCTTGGCGGATGCTCGCTTTAGGGCATCGACCATCAGTAGTTGCTCCATGAGCCAGTGGTTCACGGGGTTTGGGTGAGCTTGGATGACGAAGGCATCGACACCTCGAACGCTCTCTTCGAATCGAACGAAGGTCTCACCATTCGCGAAGTCATAAGCGGTGGTAGGAACCAACTCGGTGCCGAGGATCTGTGCGATTTCTTGGGCCAGCCCCTGGTGAGCTCGTCCGCTGAGCAGAGCCAGTCTTTTGCGACCGGTGATTGTGATTTCGCTCATGGGGCTCCCGATTTTCAGTTGATTTACTTTTTTGCCGACTCAGCAGCCTGGGCTGCCTTCGAACCGGAACGCTTTTCCAAAACCCAGTCAGCGAGGTTGCGTTGCGGGGCGACGTTCATAGCGAGAGCGCCCGGCTCAACATCCCTGCGAACCACGGTTCCGGCAGCCGTGTAGGCTCCATCACCAATAGTAATGGGGGCAACAAAGACGTTGTGCGCCCCGGTTCTAACGTGCGAACCGATGACGCTGCGATGCTTGTTAATACCGTCGTAGTTAGCAAAAATGGTGCCTGCACCGATGTTCGACTCGATACCGATTTCGGCGTCACCGACGTAGGTGAGGTGCGGAATCTTGCTTCCTGCACCGATTTTCGCGTTCTTGGTTTCGACGAAAGTGCCGATCTTGCCATCCGCGCCGAGGTCGGTGCCTGGCCGCAAGTAAGAGAACGGACCCACAGACGCTCCATCACCGATTTTCGAGCCGATGACGTGAGATTTAACAACGGATGCGCCTGCGCCGATCTGAGAATCGACCACAACCACCTCTGGGCCAACGGTCGAGCCCTCGCCAATCTTGGTTAGACCGTGAAGCATGGTTCCCGGCAGGAGCGTGACATCGCAGTCGAGCGTCACGGTCACGTCGATCCAGGTAGAAGTCGGGTCGAGAATCGTGACCCCCGCCGACATCCAGGCTTCACAGATTCTCGCATTTAGCTCTGCGGCAACCTCGGCCAACTGTATGCGGTCGTTAATGCCTGCCACCTGCCAGAAATCGTCCACGGCGAGCGCTTGAACGGTCTGACCGGCATCGAGTGCGGCAGAAATCACATCGGTTAGATACTTTTCACCCTGCGCATTTGCCGAACCGAGCTTGGGTAGGGCCTCGCGAAGCAGAGCGGAGTCAAAGACATAGACGCCAGCGTTGACCTCTTGAATCGCGTGTTGCACTTCGGTCGCATCCTTGTGTTCGACGATGCTCTGAAACTCGCCGTCGTTGGTTCGCACGATTCGACCGTAGCCAGTCGGGTCATCGGCAATGGTCGACAGAACCGTAGCCGCAAAACCCCCGTCGAGGTGGGCCTGAATCAGGGCTTCGATGGTGTCCACCTGAAGCAGAGGCACATCGCCACTGGTGACCACGATTGCTCCATTGAACTCAGCAGGGAGGGCTGCGAGACCACACTCGACGGCACTGCCGGTGCCGGGAATCTCATCTTGGTCGGCGATAACCGAGGTCGGATAAAAAGCCTTGATGTAGTCAGCAAGAATGTCGCGCTGATGGCGAATTACAGGGATGACGTGCGCCGCACCCAGCGAATGAGCGGTTGACAGCACGTGCCCGAGAAGCGGCATGCCAGCGAGTTCGTGCATGACCTTGGGCTTGTTGGACTTCATTCGAGTGCCCTCGCCAGCGGCTAGAACGATTACACCGAGGTGTTTGACTGACATCACCCTCCAATCGCTCGTTGTGCTGGCCCACCAGGACTCGAACCTAGACAAACGCCTCCAAAGGGCGCTGTGCTGCCATTACACCATGGGCCAACGTCGAAGGTTCAAACTATGCGAACCTGCAACACTCCAAGTCTGCCAGAACTTTTGCTCGGCAGTTAGACTTTTGGCATCGTTGAAACGGCTAAGGGGTGCCATGAGTAGCAAGTTCTGCCAGTACTGTGGAGTTCAATTATTGGGAGATGCAAGATTCTGCGGATCCTGTGGCAAACCCCAGTGGGATGCGGCTTCGGCATCATCGCCGACACCAGTCACGTCTCCTGCGGCTGCAACACCTGTAACGCCCGCGCCGGGCACTGAAACCACATCGCCTTACTTTCAGCCACCCAAAAAACCTGCGGTTAGCAAACCCATCCTCTTTGTGGCTATTGGCGTCGCGGCAGTGCTTGTCATAGCTGCCATTTTCTTGTTCACTTCGCGAGGACCATCCTTGTCTGGCAAGTCCGCCAGCGAAATCATGGACCAGACGCTTGCAGATGAAATGTGCCTTATCGAGGAACCTCGTTCCGAACTGCTCGACTACGACATGTTGCTTGCCGACTACGACGACGACAAGTTGCGTTATTGCGACGAAGGCATCAAGGGTGTTTATTTCGTTATCCGCGCTAACCAGAGTGCCTCTGAGATGGCAGACTACGTTTCAGCAGAGGATGAAGACGATTATGTGCTTGGTGACGACTGGGTCATCGAGTTCTGGTTCAACGATGACGACTCGATTGTGGATGATTTCGCTAACAAATACGGTGGCGAACCGAACTACAACGTCTACTCCGGCTAGACCGAAATAGCCGCCGAAGTTTCGAGCCACTCAATTTCGAGCGCATCGCGTTTTTCATTTAGTTTTTGCTGTCGCTCGACAAACGCGGCTAGCCCCGCGTAATCCGTTTGGTCATGCACCGCCATCTGAGCGTGGAGTTGTGCCTCTTCTGACGAAAGTTTCTCAAGGGCACGCTCGATTCTGGCCAAATTCTTCTCGGCATCGCGAAGGGCCGCCCCACTCAACTTTGGCTGGGTCGCTGCGTTAGTGCCACTTTGTTCCGAAGCCACCGTCGAGTGCAAGGTTGAACCGTTGGAGCCTTCACGGCTAGCCAGCTCGGATGCCGCCGAAGTCGGATGGTTGTTGGTCGAAGACCCCAGTGCGTGAGCCCGCAACTGTAGGTATTGATCGACTCCTCCGGTCAGATGCCTCAGGTGACCGTCGCCCATTAGCGCGAATTGATCGTCGGTGACTCTCTCGAGCAAATAACGGTCGTGGCTAACCACGATGAGTGTGCCTGGCCAGCCGTCGAGCAGGTCTTCCATGGCCGCGAGGATATCGGTATCTAGGTCGTTGGTTGGCTCATCGAGAATCAACACGTTTGGCTCGCCAAACAGAAGCCTTAAAAACTGAAGTCGGCGACGTTGACCACCCGAGAGGTCTTCGATCGGGGTCTGGAGTTGAGCCGCGGTGAATCCCAGTTGTTCGACAAGTTGAGTTACGCTGACTTCCTTTTTGTCTACGTTGAAAAACGCGCGCTCTCGGCTGATTAATTGGTGGATGCGGTCTCCGTGAAACTCGTCCAGCTCACGCACATCTTGGCTCAACACGGCAACCTTGACCGTTTTGCCTCGCTTGACTCGCCCCTTGGTGGGCTGGAGTTCGCCAGTAATCAATCGCAATAGGGTGGTCTTGCCGGCACCGTTCACGCCGACCAGTCCAACGCGATCTCCAGCACCTAGTCGCCAGGTGATGTCGCTGAGCAGTTGCTTGCCGTCAATCGAATAGTCGAGAGATTCGACATCGATCACGTCTTTGCCAAGCCGTGCAGTTGCCAGTTTCGAGAGCGCGACTCGGTCACGAGGTTCCGGCTCTCCGGCAATCAACTCGGATGCGGCATCGATGCGAAACTTCGGCTTGGATGTTCGAGCGGGAGCTCCACGGCGAAGCCAGGCGAGCTCCTTTCGCAAGAGGTTGCGGCGTCTGGTTTCGGTTGCTGCGGCGCTGCGGTCGCGCTCGGTGCGCTGCAAAATGTAAGCCGCATAACCACCTTCGAACGGCTCGATCTTGCCGCCGAAAACTTCCCACGTGTAGTTGCAAACCGCATCCAAGAACCAACGATCGTGAGTTACGACCACGAGTCCACCAGAGGATGCGTTCCAACGCTGGTTAAGGTGGCGAGCGAGCCACGCCACGCCTTCGACATCGAGGTGGTTGGTCGGTTCGTCGAGCAAAACTACATCTAGTTCTTGAACGAGTAATGCTGCCAAAGCCACCCTGCGCCGCTGTCCACCACTAAGTTCGCCGACCGTTTGATTCCAGTCGAGATCGTTCAAGAGTCCGCCGATTACATCGCGAACCTTCGGGTTTGATGCCCAAACGTACTCTGGAATCTCTCCGACGACGGCAGCACCAACCGAAAGGTTTTCGTCGATTCGATCGGCTTGGTCGAGCAAACCGACTCGGAGCCCGCCACGGTAGGTGACATTACCCTCATCCGGTTCGAACCGCTTGGCAAGCAGCTTCAGCAACGTGGATTTGCCGTCACCGTTTCGACCCACTACTCCGATTCGATCGCCATCGTTGATGCCAACGGTGATGTCGTCGAAGACATCCTTGGTAGGAAAGCTGACGACGATGTTTTCGACGCCGAGAAGGTGGGCCAAGTTACTCCCCCAACAATTCGGCACCGCGATTGGTGGTTGCCGCTTGGGTTGCTACAAAGTTTGCATCGCGAAGTCTTTGCGCGAGTTCGTTGGCTTGATCAGCATCGGCAGCAAGTGCTGCGATTGTAGGACCCGACCCGGAGACGAAGGCTCGCAGGGCACCGAAGTGCTGAGCTGCCGCGATCGTGAGTTCGAGCTCGGGCATAAGTTCGAGGGCCGCTGGCTCGAGATCATTGTGTATGAGGGTGGCGATTCGATCGACATCTCCAGCCTCGAGTGCTGCAATCAGTTCGCTTGGCACCCGAGGTTCTTCGATGGCTCTCGGGTCGAATCCGGCCTGTTCGCGTTGTGCGTCTAAACGGGCATAGACCGAAGGGGTTTTTAGCCCTGCATCCGCAGAAATCATCACGAAGTGCAGCTCGGTGGCAAGGTTTAGGCGTCGCAGCTCCTCGCCCCTGCCCGTGCCCAGAGCGGTTCCACCGTGCAAGGCAAATGGCACATCGGCTCCGAGCTCGACGGCCACCCGTTCAAGATCATCACGCGACATTTCGAGGTTGAACTTGTTGGCGGCGGCGAGCAAAGCGGCAGCCGCATCCGCACTTCCGCCGGCCATGCCACCAGCCACGGGTATGCGCTTGACGATGTCGAATTCGAGCGGACGCAGCTGCTTAAAATCGGCCAACCTTGCAGCAAGCAGTGCGGCCTTGACGACTAGATTGGTGTCGTCGGTTGGCACAAGTGCAATCTGCTCCGGAGTGATCGACCCGGTAACTCCGATGCTCCACTCGTCGGTTTGCGATGTGCGAATGCCGACCTCTTCACGAAGGTCGAGGGCCTGATAGAGACTTGAAACCGAGTGGTATCCGTCGGCAAGCAGAGGGCCGACTCCAAAGTGCAGATTCACTTTGGCCGGCGCTGAGGCGACCACGCGGCGCATCAGATTGACAACCTATCGCGAATCGACTTGGCAAGTTCGGCCCAGTATGTCTGCCACGCGCGCACCTGGTCATCGCTTTTGCAGAGTTCGTGACGAATTCGAACTCGCGTTGCCGATGCTGCACCGGGCGCGAAAGTTAGCGTTGCCCGAGTCATGTCGGCAAATCCGATTCCGACTCTTTCGAGATCCTTGCGAACGAGCATCCTTGGTTCATTTTCGTCTGGCCACTGATGGATGTCTCCGAGAATGACGAACACTCGCGCAATCGGCGCTTCGAAACCGTATTCGAGTTCAAACTCGCGAATGCCGCGGTCGCGACCGATTGGCTCTCCGGCGGGAGTCGGGTTAGACATTTGCCCTCGCAATCGCGATGAACTCTTCGATGCCGAGTTGTTCGCCACGGGACTGCGGACTTACTCCGGCTTTCGTAAGAATTTGCTCGGCGGTAGCGGCCGACCCTGCCCATTCGGCAAGAGCTTGGCGAAGCGTCTTTCGACGCTGGCCAAAGGCTCCGTCGATCACCGCGAACACGCTCTTGCGAAGAGCTTCGTCACCCAGTGGATTGGCGTGACGCTCAAAAAAGACCAGGGCCGAATCGACATTCGGCACGGGCCAAAAAATCGAGCGCGAAACGTTGCCCGCGAGATTCGAAATCGCATACCAGGCGAGTTTTACGCTCGGCGCGCCATAGACCTTCGACCCCGGCTGAGCGGCGAGACGATGAGCGACTTCGGCTTGCACAAGCACGAGACCCTTTTGGATAGATCCAAACGTCTCCAAAAAGTGCAGCAGCACCGGCACCGAGATGTTGTAAGGCAGGTTGGCTACCAAAGCCGTTGGGCTTTGCGGAAGCGAATCGATTGCCAGCGCATCCCCTGTGACCAGTGTGAATGCCTTGCCGGGCGCGCGCTCGGCGATGGTCTGCTCAAGTGCGGCGGCCATCTTGGTGTCTATTTCGACAGACACCACGGATGCGGCTACCTCGAGCAACCCGAGGGTCAACGACCCGAGACCTGGGCCGATCTCAACCACCGACTCGGCTTCGCCCAGTTTTGCTGCCGAGACGATTCGACGAATCGTGTTCGGGTCGGTAACGAAGTTCTGCCCGAGTTTCTTGGTCGGGGTCACGTCGAGACGAGTCGCGAGTTCGCGAATGTCGGCCGCGCCAAGCAGGGTGACCATCAGGCGTCGCTCCACTTGCCATAAACACGCTCGGTGTTTTGGGTTAACTGCGCTGCGAATTCGTTGACATCGACCCCGCGAACCTCGGCCATCTTGCGAACGGTGATCGGCACGAGGTAGGAGGCGTTGGGACGACCGCGGAAAGGTTCGGGAGTCAAAAAGGGTGCGTCGGTTTCAACCAGCAGCAGTTCCTTAGGCGCCCATTCGAGAGCATCGCGCAGATGTTGGTTGCGTTTGATGGTGATGTTGCCGGCAAACGACATGTACCAACCGCGGTCGGCAACCTTCTTGGCAAACTCGAGGTCGCCCGAATAGCAGTGCAGCACCACGCGGTTTGGCGCACCAACTCGGTCGAGGGTCTCAAGCACCTCATCGTGAGCCTCGCGGTCGTGAATCATGAGCGCGATGTCGTGCTCTTTCGCGATGCGAATGTGCTCCTCAAAAGACATCTGCTGAAGAGCCAAGGATGAGTCGCCCTCGGTTCTGAAAAAGTCGAGACCCGTCTCACCGATGGCACGCACCCGTGGTTGAGCAGCGAGAGACTCGATTTCGGCGATTGCGGCGGTTAGCGCATCCTCTGTTTCATAGAGCGGCGCTTCATTTGGGTGCAGGGCAACCGCGGCCAAAACCCTGGGCTCCCTAGCTGCGAGATTCGCCGACCAAATCGATGATTCGAGCGTGACACCCACCTGCACCACGCCAAGGATTCCCGCTTGATTGGCGAGTTCCAATTGCTCGGATGCGGTCAGTGGCTGCTCGCCGTCTGCAAAATCAAAGTGAGTGTGGTTGTCGTAGGTGCCTACCTCTAGAGGCTCCGGTAGCGGCGGATAGCGAAGATCGCGCGGATTGCCCTCACCCGGATCACGCCGGGTTCGAAACGGAGCGTCTTCGCTCATTACCGGCCTTCGTTGTCGGTTTCGATGCGAGGGAACAGCGATTCGAGTTCGCCAACGTGAACGCCGGCACCGAGCTGTCCCCAGTTGGCTGACTCGCTAAGCGGCTGCTCGGCAAGCTCGCCGAGTGATCCTTCGGTGAGGGCCGCCCAGAGCTTGGCGGTTGATTTTGGCATCACCGGTGCCAGTGCCACGGCCAACACGCGAAGCCCTTCTGCGGTCGTATAAAGCACCGTGGCGAGACGCTCGCGGTTTGCTTCATCTTTGGCCAGAACCCACGGTTCTTGCACCGTGATGTAGTTGTTGAGCTCGTCGACAAGTGTCCAAACCGAGCCAATCGCCTCGTGAATCGCAACATCTTCGATCGCGGCATCGGCATTCTCGATGGCCTTGGCTGCCACCGACTGAACGTGAAGGTCGGCGTCGGAGTAAGCACCTGGAGTTGGAATCTCGCCATCGAAATAACGCTTGATCATTGCCAGCACGCGAGAAGCGAGGTTTCCGAATCCGTTTGCCAACTCACTCTGATAGCGAGCGGAAAGGTCTTCCCAAGAGAACGAGCCGTCTTGCCCGAACGCGATCGCCTTCATGAAGTAATAACGGAATGCGTCAGATCCGAAGGTGTCGGTGATCTGCGAAGGAGCGATACCGGTGAGCTTCGACTTCGACATCTTTTCGCCACCGACCAGAAGCCAGCCGTGACCGAAGACCTGCTCGGCAGGTGCAAGGCCGGCTGCCATCAGCATGGCTGGCCAAATCACCGCGTGAAAGCGAAGGATGTCTTTGCCAACGACCTGCACGGATGCGGGCCACAAGCGTTTGAAGTTGGCCTCGTCTTCGCCATAACCGATCGCGGTGATGTAGTTGAGCAGCGCGTCGAACCAAACGTAGGTGATGTGCGAGTCATCCCAAGGAATGTCGATTCCCCAGTCGAACTTCTCTTTAGAGCGAGAGATGGAAAGGTCTTCGAGCCCGCGACGAACGAACGAGACGACCTCGTTGCGTGCCGATTCTGGCTGAATGAACTTGGGGTTTTGCTCATAGAAGTCGAGCAGCGGCTGAGTGAATTCGCTGAGCTTGAAGAAGTAGTTGGTTTCTTGAAGACGCTCGACCGGTCGGGTGTGAATGGCGCAGACAGGCTGCCCGAGGTAGTCACCTTCGCCATCGATTAGGTCGGCTTCAGTCTTGTATTCCTCGCAGCCAACGCAGTAGTTGCCCTCGTATGAACCGCGATAGATGAACCCGGTGTCGTAGAGGTGTTGAAGAAACTTTTGAACGTTTCGCTCGTGGCGTTCCTCGGTGGTTCGAATGAAGTCTTGGTTGTCGATATCAATGGTCTCGAGTAGCGGCAACCAGGCATCGTGAACCAGCTGATCTGCCCAGGCCTTAGGGGTGCTTCCGTTGCCCACTGCGGTGCGAAGAATCTTCTCGCCGTGTTCATCCGTGCCCGTTAGCAAGAACGAGTCTTCGCCGCGCTGACGGTGCCAGCGGGCCAGAACATCGGCAGCAACTTCGGTGTAGGCGTGCCCGATGTGTGGGGCATCGTTTACATAGAAGATGGGGGTCGTCACATAAAACGACTTACCGCTGACCGTGCTTGGCATTGTTCTAGTTTAAGGCTCTCAGCCTTGTCGCTTAGCGTCTAGACAGAGTTGATAAAGAGCGGACTTTGACACCGAGTGGTGCTCGGCGATCTCTGCAACTGCGTCTTTGAGTCTGGTTCCCGAAGCAACTAGGTCAAGCACCTCGGCGACGAGGCTCTCTAGCGACACGCTGCTGGCAGTTGCGCCGGAAACGACAATCACCATTTCACCCTTTGGCTCAGATGCCGCCCACTCAACTAACTCCTGCAAAGTGCCACGTTCGGTGTGCTCAAACTTCTTGGTGAGCTCTCTCGAAACGGATGCGCGCCTCGAGTTGCCGAACACCTCGGCCGCCGTTTTCAACGACTCGTGAATGCGGTGAGGCGACTCAAAAAACACCATGGTGCGAGGCTCGGCGGCTAGCGAGTCGAAGTGACCTCTGCGCTCACCATCCTTGCGAGGGATGAAACCCTCGAATGTGAATCGATAGGTCGGCAAACCTGAGACTGCGAGCGCTGCAAGAACCGCGGATGGGCCCGGAATCACGGTGATTTCGAGACCCGCCTCTGCCGCAGCTCGAACCAACTGAAACCCGGGATCGCTAACGGTGGGCATTCCAGCGTCGGAAACCACCAAAACGTCTTCGGTTGCCGCTAGCTCGACCAACTGCACGAGTCGATCTGCCTCGTTGTGCTCGTGCAGGCTGTAGAGCTTGGCGTGCAACTTGACCCCGAGCAACCCCGCGAGCTTGCTCAGGTTGCGGGTATCTTCGGCCGCGATGTGCGCCACGCGCCCCAGATGCTCAATCAGACGCGGGGAGGCGTCCGAGAGGTTTCCGATTGGCGTTGCAGCAAGAATGAGCACGCTCTATTGTCGCAAACTAGCATTGGCTTATGCTTGCCAATCGTTTTTCGGGGGTCGCCAACTTGGCGAGACGAGTGGCCGACGCCTATGGCATCTGGCTGATTCTGACGCTCGCCACATTCGCACGATTTGTTGGTCTCGGTTATCCGCGCAAGCTCGTGTTCGACGAAACCTACTATGTAAAAGACGCCTGGACGCTGGGTAACCTGGGCTATGAAGGCAGCTGGCCAGCCGATGCGAACGCCGCTTTCGAGGCCGGTAACAGTTCAATATTCAACGCTGAGCCGTCATTCGTGGTTCATCCACCTCTCGGCAAGTGGATCATTTTCATCGGCATGAAAATTTGGGGAGCTGACAATCCGGTTGGTTGGCGTTTCTCGGTTGCACTGCTATCGATTGCCTCCGTGTGGCTGATCTATTTGGTTGCCGCACGCCTTTTCAGCTCCAAGCGGTGGGCGCTCGTGCCGTCATTCTTGCTGGCAATCGACGGGCATGCGATAGTTCTCGGCCGCACGGGATTGCTCGACGGAATCCTCGCGTTTTTTGCCCTCCTTGCGTTCTACCTTTTGCTGCGCGATCGTGAGCGATTCTCAAGCAGCCTATTCAAGCGTCCTTGGTTGATTGCCATGGCAGTAACCCTCGGCTTCGCCAGCGGCGTGAAATGGTCTGGCCTTTATCTGCTGGCCACCTTTGCGCTTTATGTCGTGATCAGCGACCTGCTTAGAGAACGCAAACTCCACCTGGCGGCTCAGTCAGCATCTCAAGAAGCGAAACCTTTCGAGCTGGTCTCACGTCTTCTGGTTCGTGGCTATGCGACAGCCCTGAACACACTTCCACTCGCGCTCCTCGCCTACCTCTCGACCTGGACCGGGTGGCTCCTGACCTCAAACGGTTATGCGCGTCAAACATCGATTGCCGCATCTGGCGTGACCGATTGGCTCGCCTGGATTCCTCAACCGCTCCAAGCCCTTTGGCATTACCACGTTCAGGCCTATGGCTTTCACGTCAACCTGCACACGCCGCACAACTACGCATCGAACCCGCTGACCTGGCTGGTCATGTGGCGTCCGACTTCGTTCTTTTATGAGGGCACGGATGCGGGTGCCGCGGGTTGCGCCGGCACCGAGAACTGCGCCAACGCCATTACGGCTCTGGGAAACCCGCTGATTTGGGCGTTGGCAGTTGTGGCACTCGTGTCTTTGACGCTGACTTGGGTCAGAACCCGCGACTCGAAAATCGGAATGATTCTGCTCGGCATGGTCGGAGGTTACCTTCCGTGGCTGCTCTACCTGAGCCGCACTACCTTTCAGTTCTACGCTGCCGTTTTCCTCCCTTGGATGCTGCTCGCGCTGGGATACTGGCTCAAAACCCAAGTCGAACTTGCACCAGCCGACACGCGCGCAAAGGCGTACTCGTGGGTTGCAGTTGCGCTCGGTGCATCCCTGGTTTTGAGCATTTTCTTCTCGAGTGTCTGGCTCGGTTACACGACTCCTTATTGGTTTTGGCGCATCCACATGTGGCTACCGTCGTGGATTTAGGCGGGCACACGTCTCGAAGGTAGGCTGGAACAATGGCCACCTACAGTGAGGTTTTGCGTCGTCCCGGCGTCATTCGGGTGGTTTCATCGCAGCTTCTGGCCCGTTTTCCGTTCGGCATGATGAGCCTGGTTTTCGTGCTTCACATCTATGACAAGACCCAGTCTTATGCACTAGCGGGGCTCGCGGTAGGGCTCGAAACCCTCGGTGTGGCCATCGGCAGCCCTCTGCTCGGACGCTGGATGGGGCGATTTGGTGTGCGTCGAACCCTCTTGATTGCCGCTTCGATGTCAACCCTCGCGATTACCACAATTGGTCTTGCGCCAGTTAGCGGTGCGTGGCTGGTTGCCTTGTGTTTTTTGGTCGGCATCAGCAGCCCACCAATTCAATCCGCGGTGCGAACTATCTATCCAACACTGGTCGAGAAGCGTGGCATGGGCACACTCTACGCGCTTGATGCGAGCCTTCAAGAGTTGATTTGGGTCATCGGGCCCGTTGCCGCTACCTTCATCGCCGCGTCCTTTGACACCACAACCGGTGTTCTTGTCATGGCCGCAATTCAGATAATTGGTGCCACCTGGTTCGCTTCGAATCGCGAGATTTCGACTCTCGAAATACCCAGGTCGCAGCGAAGGCTTGGTGGCGTGCTCAAGCAGCGGATAGTACTCGTCAACGTAATCGTTGGCGCGCTGCTGGTCGGTTCGTTCTCAGGCGTTGAGGTCGGCACCGTGGCTCTGTTCGACAAGACCACAGCAGGGTTCGTAATCGCCGCCCTTTCGGTTGGATCACTCATCGGCGGCTTTGCCCTAGGCCGGCGCACAAAAACTCGCTACGCACTCACCAAGTTTCTGGCGGTGGTGACCCTTGGCTACTTCATAGTGTTCTTGATGCCGTCGAGCCCATTGTGGTTGGCCACCAGCTGGTTCATCGCAGGCCTCTGCGTGGCACCGGCACTTGGATTGCTAGGAGCAATCATTGGCGCTGGGGTGAAAACCCAGGATGCCCCCGAGGCATATGGTTGGGTCGGATCGGGCCAGACGGCGGGCTACGCGGCTGCAGCCGCGATAACCGGTTTTGTCATCGAAGGATTTAGCCCCGAAGCCTCGCTGCTAGTTGCCGGAGTTTGCGGCCTTGGCGCTACAGCGGTTGCTTGGTACTCAGCAAAGTTCACACCAATCATTTCGAGCCACCACTCCGAGGAGGACTAATGGCAGTCTTTGCCGTCACTTACACCTACGCAGCCAGCGATGAGTCTTTGGCTGAGATTCGGCCGACTCATCGCGAGTTTCTCAGGGGACTGCTCGAGATCGGCGTGCTTCTCGCGAGCGGACCTATGGTCGGCTCATCCGGAGCACTCTTGATTGTTCGCGCCGACTCAGTCGAGCATGTCGCTGAAACACTCGACTCTGACCCATTCGACATCGCGGGACTAATCGGCGAGCGTGCTATCACCGAGTGGAACCCCGTTTTTGGACCTTGGAGCGCCCAATGACCTTTGAACTCACACAAAACCCACTGGTTCAGCTTTACAACGGCCAGCTAATCCCCCAGCTAGGCCTCGGCGTTTATAAGGTGCAGCAGGATGTTGCAGTCGACGTGGTTCGAACCGCCCTCGATCTTGGCTACCGCCGAGTCGATACCGCCGCGCTCTATGACAACGAGCAAGAGGTTGGGGCGGCAATTCGTTCGAGCGGATTGGATCGCGAAGAGGTATTCGTAACCACCAAGATTTGGAACGACCGACAGGGATACGCCGAAGCCCTTGAGGCCATCGATGAGTCTTTGCTGCGACTCAATATCGACTACGTCGACATGATGTTGATTCACTGGCCTTGCCCACAACAAAACAAGTTTGTCGAAACCTGGGCCGCGCTCGAAAAGTCACTCGAGACGGGCAAGGTTCGCGGCATCGGAGTCTCCAACTTTCACCCCGAACATCTCGACAAGTTGCTGGCGTGGGCCAGCGTGGTTCCCGCACTCAATCAAGTGGAACTGCATCCTGGCTTGGGTCAGTCCGAGATTAGGGCCTATGACGCCGATAAGGCGATCGCGACCGAGGCGTGGTCTCCGCTAGCTCGAGGTCAAATGTCATCGGAAGACGCCGTAACCGAAGCGGCCAAGCGGCACTCAAAGACGGTTTCCCAGGTGATCTTGCGTTGGCATATCCAGCTTGGAAATCTCGTTATTCCGAAGTCGTCGAATCCCGACCGCCTTGCCGAAAACTTGAACGTATTCGACTTTGAACTATCGGCTGCCGAAATGGCGGCAATCGACTTGCTCGAATCGGGTCATCGCATCGGACCGGATCCACGAACTTTCTCCTGAGCAGAAGGGTTGCGTTCGGAATAAACGGAGTCAAAATCCGCTCAAAACTTAGGAACAAGGAGTGCAAATGCGCGTATTGATTTCGGGTGCCAGCGGACTAATCGCCACCGAACTCAAAATCCAACTCAAGCGTCTCGGTCACGAACCTCTCAGCCTGGTTCGTCGCGAGGCCAGAAACACGAGCGAGGTCGCCTGGGACCCAGCCACCGGCTACCTGCAAGAAGGCATCATCGAAACCGTGGATGCGGTCGTCAACCTAGCCGGTGCGACAACCGGCAAAATTCCCTGGACCAAGAAATACAAAGAAGAGATCGTCGCCTCGCGTCTGAACTCGACCAAAACCCTTGTCGACGCCATTAACGGCGCATCGAAAAAGCCGAAGGTTTTGGTCAGTGGCTCCGCTTCTGGTTTTTATGGAGATTGCGGTGACACCGAACTTGGCGAAGCCTCTCCAAAAGGCACGGGATTTCTGAGCGATTTGGCTGCGCAGTGGGAAACCGAGGCGCAAAAGGCTGAGAAATCGACCCGAGTTGTGTTGCTACGCACCACGATGGTGATGTCGCGAAAACTCGGAGCCCTCGGAAAGCTTTTGCCCCTTATCAAAGCCGGCATCGGTGGACCACTCGGAAACGGACGGCAGTGGTGGGCATGGATCAGCGTTGTCGATGAAGCGCGAGCCATCATCCATCTGATCGAAAACGAGAACTGCTCGGGTGCCTACAACATCACGGCACCAGAACCGGCAACCTGCGGCCAAATTGTGAAGTCGCTCGCCAGGTGCCTTCGTCGGCCAGCACTTTTGACGGTTCCGAGTTTTGCGATGAAGCTGCTAATCGGAGAAGCGGCAACCGAGCTTTTGCTCTGCAGCCAGAAGATGACGGCGACTCGCTTGGTTGAATCAGGCTTCGTCTTCGAACACCCGGATTTGGACTCTGCCGTCAAATACGTTCTCAGCTAGTCGGGTGGGCCTTCTCTGATTCGTCGCCGAGCCGTCGAATAAACGGCAGCGAGAATATCGCGATGGCGACCGAGATGACTCCGCCGACAACATAAGGCAACCGCAAATCGACTTTGGAGAGCAGCCCACCAAGCGCTGCCCCGATTGGCATTAGACCCCACACCAGCGTTCGCCTCGTGCCGTGGATGCGCCCGAAAATCTCGTTCGGAATCAACGAGTGATACATGCTCATGAGCAGAATGTTCCAGGCAGCAACACCGAACCCACCCAACATCATGCAAAGTGCATAAATCCACGCGTTCGGCGAAAGACCTTGAAGAAGCTCAAAAACAGCCGTAATCGTGATTCCAATGCCAAGGGCTAAACCACGGCCGTACCGCTTGGATGCACGGTGCGCAACATAAGCCCCACCGAGCGCGCCAACAGCGCCAGCGGTTGCCAAGAGCCCGTAGGAGGACTCCGGTACTTGTTGCACCTTTAGCGCGTAGAGCACCTGCGTGGCGGTGGCCACGTTGAAGCAAAAGCCCAACGCTGCCGTCGTGATAACCAATCGGAGGAGTTTCTTGTGATTCCAGAGATAAGACACTCCGCCTCGCATCTGCTCGACAAAGTTCTCGGTTCTGGCTGCTGCACTTGCAGCTCCAGCGGCGAGGCTAATCGGAATTGTCGCCACCAGAATCGACGCTGCCAAAAACGAAACGGACTGCACTGCCCAAGGGGTGACAGCTGCAATCGTGAACAAGAAACCGCCGAGCGGAGCACCGATGAATCCCATAAAAATCGTGTCTACCGCTTGGATTCGAGAGTTGCCTCGCTCAAGTTGTTCTCTGCTCAACATGGTTGGAACCAAAGATTGTGTAGCGGTATCTGAAATCACGTCACAGACACCAACGAGGAAAAGGGCGAAATAGAAAATTGCAAGAGTCAGTGTGCCCGTCGCCAAGAACGTGGTGAGCACCGCCGCGATTGCTGCGCGAGTGAAATTGACCACAGTTAAGACGCGTCGGCGATTGAGTCTGTCAACCATGGTTCCGATGGGAATGGCGAATAACAACCAGGGCAACATGTAGAGCGCGCCCATGAGTGCGATTAGGAAAGGGTCGTCGGTTAAATTGGCCGCCAAAAGAGGTCCGGCCGCTGCAATAAGACCGTCACCGAGTTTCGTGGCAACAAGAGCGCTGAAAAGTTTCGAGAAATCTGTGCCGAGCGAGTCTTGCTTTGCGTTCACTCGGCGGTCTCCTTCGTTAGCCAAGGTTCAGCCTAAAACGAAAAAACCCCGGCGATCTCTCACCGGGGTCGTTTCTGAAAAGTTTTACTTCTTTGGAGCAGCTGGCTTCTTAGCAGCAGGCTTAGCAGCAGCCTTAGGAGCGGCTGGTTTAGCAGCAGCCTTAGGAGCGGCAGGCTTAGCAGCAGGCTTAGCAGCAGCCTTAGGAGCGGCAGGCTTAGCAGCAGCCTTAGGAGCAGCCTTCTTCGCAGCAGGCTTAGCGGCAGGCTTAGCGGCAGGCTTGGTTGCTGCAGCAACCTTCTTCTCGGCAATGTCAGCTGCTTTTACAACTTTCTTAGCCGCAGTCTTGGTGGCTGCCTGAGTAGCCTTGCTTGCAGTCTTGACTGCAGCGGCGGCCTTCTTCTCAACAACCTTGGCGGTCGAAGCAACCTTCTTCTCGACCTTCTTGGCAGTGCTTGCAACGGCCTTTTCGGCATCCTTTGCTGCTCGTCCGACCTGCTTGCCAGTGTCCTTGGCAGCCTTCTCAGCTGCGGCGGTTACCTCGGCAATAACTTCGGCCGCTTCAGCAGCAATGTCAGCGCTTACTTCTTTTGCAGCCGCACTAACGGCAGGTGCATTCTTAGTCCAGATCTTTTTGATGCGATCGAGGATGCTCATGAAAAATTCTCCTAGGAAATTTGGGGGATCGAGATAAGTTTAGCGGTTAGCCGGTGGTTGTTCTATGGTCATTAGCCGTTGGAACGACGGCGTCTCAAAATTTCATCAAGAGTTTGACTGTCGAGCGCTGGTTGTTTCGCGGTTGGCAACTCGACTACCTCGGCGAAGTTCTGCTCGATAAGAGTTCCCTCCGATCCTCGATAAAGCTGATCGGGCACTCTAGAGGCCGTCCATCCGGTCTTATTTTCGGAGACGATGATTTCAGCATCCTTGTTTGGATTAAACAGGGATGGGTCGATGCGCTTGGTCTTGCGAATGGTTCTCCCCTGGGCAAGCTTGGCGCGATAACGAAGGTTAACCGCACGCACGGCAGCAAGCGATGAGAACGCCACAAGGACTGAACCTCCAGCAACCGCAAAGGTGATGATTTCGTTCGTCCAAGTAGAAACGCTCCAGGTCAGAACTGCGATCGAGGCAACGAACAGGGTTAGTAAGGTCGAGCGAAGGGCGAGCAGCCTCGACGATTGAACCGCGACTTTTGCGGTTGCGCGACCATTTTCGCCTGTCGACTTCAACGCATCCTTGAGTTCTCGAACGCGCGAACGTTGAGAGTCTTTTTCGTTGCTGCGAGTAGCCCAGGAAGGAATGAAAACCGCGAACCAAACCGCAGCCAATGCGAGCAACATTAGCCCGCCGGACATCGAAGTTAGGTTCATAACTTCAAAGATATGTGGCGAATTAATTCACCGTCGGCAACTCGCTCGGTGTGTTCGATTTTTGCTCAAACGGATAGCTCATCTTTGGCACTTGTCGACGCAGCCAACGGTTTAAAACTCCGCCCGGCACTTCTTCCTGGGTCAGAGCAAATACGTAATGGTCACGCCAGGCTCCGTTGATGTGGATGTAGCGCTCCTTCAAACCTTCATAGCGAAATCCCAATTTCTGAACGACACGGATGCTCGCCGCGTTTTCGGGTCGAATGTCAATCTCCACTCGGTGCAGACCCAGATTGCTAAATAAATAGTCGGTTGCCAGGGAAACCGCGGTGGGCGTTACTCCCCTGCCAGCAACTTCTGGAACTACCCAATAGCCGATTACCGCAGAGCTAACCGAGCCGAACAAAACATTCGCAACATTGAGTTGACCAACCACTTGCCCGTCGATTTCGATCACAAACGGAATACCACTGAGGTCGTCAAGCTGGCGGATCAGGCCACGCACCATCGAACGCACATCGAACGAGTTGGGTGCGGCAGGGTTTGTCGCCTCCCAAGGCCGAAGCCACGTGCGGTTGCCCAGAATCAAACGCTCGAGAACCTTGGCGTCACGCATCTTGACCACGCGAAGCCGAACTTCGCCGTGGGTGAGAACAAATGAGTGAGCCATGCTGGCAAGATTAGTGGATGACCAACTCACCAGCGCAGCTCGAGAAGAAACAGCTGCGCAAACAGATTCTCGATGCCCGTCGCGCAGAGCAACCTGGCCACCACTGCGAAGACCAGCACGATGAGCACCTCGTGCTGTTTTTAGCCGACCAAGGAATCAGAAAAATCGCCGCCTACGTAGCCCTAGACGACGAGCCGTGCACCGACCTTCTCCTTGGCGTTTGTGAAGAGGTGGGCATTCAGGTTTTGGTTCCCCGAGTCAGCGGCGACGATCTCGAGTGGGTCTTGTTCGATTGGGATGAGCTGGACGAAGGCGAGTTCGGAATACTCGAGCCGATCGGAAAAGCCGAACCGTTACAGGTTGAGGCGATCATCGTTCCAGCACTCGCGGTTGATGCGCAAGGAAATCGCTTGGGCAAAGGCAAGGGCTTTTACGATCGCGCGCTCAAAGACATACCGCGCAGCATCCCGGTGATTGCCCTGGTGCATGACGACGAACTCGTCGAAGAGCTCCCACACGAGGAACACGACCGAAAAGTAACCCATGTGGCCACTTGCTCGTTCATGCATGAAATCGGCAGGGGTTAAAATCGGAGTAGAACCCGAGGAAACTGATGCCCACTTACTCTTACGCCTGCAAGTCGTGCGGACATGCATTTGATGTGCAACAGTCGATAAACGACGCTGCGCTCACCAAGTGCCCAAAGTGCGAAGGTGAACTAGGCAAGGTTTATGGAGACGTCGGAGTGACGTTCAAAGGGTCTGGGTTTTATCGCACGGATTCGGCAAAACCAACTTCAAGCGAAAGCTAAAACTATCCCCAGTGCGGCGGTTTGTCTGACTGTAGCCTTGCATCGTTGGTCTCGGAGCGCTCTCCCCAAGCCTCAGGACTGTCATCAAAAGCGGGCTGGTCAAACAACGGTTGAGGACGCTTTGTTAGCTGCATTCCTAGAGACTCTCCGATTCGAATTGCCAATGCAGCAGGGTCGGCAAATAACTCAAACGTGTGAACTCGGATTACCTTCCAGCCCATTGCACGAAGCAATGCTGGTCTCAGACGCAGCCGTTCGGTGAGTCCCTCACCGGCAAGGTTCCAGTCGGGAAGAACTACTGCCGCTTTATTCACATAAGAAACGGCTAGCGGAATCGCATCGCCATAATTCAAAACTGCACGCGCACCCAACTTTTTTAGCCTCAGTGAAAGATCTTCAAGAAGCGGGTCGGTGTCAGTCTCGTCGAGAGCGTGAGCCGGGCCGCTGGCCAAGACCTGAGCCAGCAATCCTTGGGCGCTATGTCCAGTTTCAGAGTCGAAACTTTCAGGAGCTAGGCAACTGACCACAGTGATTCGATTTCGAGCACTAACCAGCATGTTTGCAAGGTAGCGGCGACCTGCGGTGGCGCTTAAATCGCCAAGCGAAGCGGGAGCTTTGTCGACCGAATCGACACCGAAGCCGACCGAGAAAATGATATGGTCGGCGACGCGGTGCGAAAGCGAGCCTATCGAGGTGACTTCGAATTTCTCGCGACCGTGTGAGTCGAACCACTCTTCAAGTTCGGCATGGTGCTTCAAAGCTTTCGCGAGCGCGCTCTCGATTCTTTCGGAGTGCAGTTTCGAGGCGGTGACCACCAGCAGGGACTCTTGCTGAGCATCCTGTGCGTGATCCAAAACCAGAGCGACCACTCTTTCGACTTCGACGTCGGGGCTCTCAATTGCAGCCACCCCCTTGGTGGTCGAACCGATTCCAGATTTCAAAATCTCAAGTCTGAGGTTGCTCTGACCCAAGAACTCACCGGCCGTCGGAGCGAAGTCGATGCGATTCTGATAAAACTCACGGTTGATCACCGAACCCAGAGTCTGCCCATTCGGGCGCCACGACTTTCGAAGAGTCTCCCCGCCGAAAATCGACTTCACCTCATCGAACACCGACTTCGGTGAATCCTCTCGCACCAGTGGTGTCTCATGCCATTCCATTTCGAAGCCATCGGGCGCAGCAATCGCATCGTCTCCGAAGGCAATCACCTGATTCGCGCGACTGAACGCAGCAAGATTTTCTGACACGGTCGAACCGGCTGCATCAAGCACGAGCAAGGTGTCGAACCGTTTGTTTTTGGGCACCTTGGACGGCACCTGATATGGAGAAAGCATCACGACTTGAAGCAAAAGCGAAGCAAAGTCTGGGGCCGCTTCATACAGGGATGCGAACGCAACTGACTTCGAACGAAGCATCGCCTTTAGCGCTCTAGCCTGGTCTGGGTTGCTCGCGAGCAATGCCCGCCACTTCTCGGCCAGTTTCGCGGCAAGCGCGGGTGCCCCTTGGCGAACAACCTCGGAATCGGCCAAGGTGAAGTCTTCTTCGATCGTGTCTATCTGCTCGGCCGTGTAGCGCATCACCGACGAATCTCGGGCGACAAGGTATTCGAGCGCCGATTGCCACCACGCGAGCTCAAGTTCAAGGGAGATGTGTTCGCGTTTCACCTTTAGCTGGGCAAGGTTTCGGGCCAGCGGTGCGAGCCCTGCCTCTTTCAGCTTGGTGCGGATGGCGTTGCGGCGTTCCAATTCCGAGAGCGGAGCCACGTCGTTGGCCATCGAGTGCAGGGTCGACCTGAGATCGCTCAAAGCAAGCTTCACCAGTGGCTTGAACTCGGGATCATCATCCTGATGGCTTTGCAACCTAGCCAAATCCGAAACAAAAGCCTGGTAGGCCACGAGCAAGTCGCTAATGCCGCTCGGAACTTGCGGCTGTGAGTCATCAACACAGAACCGCGACCACTGCTCACGCTGCTCTTGAACGGCAAGCAAGGCTTCGTGAATGTCGGTCACATGCATGCCTGGACGAAGATATTCTTTCGCTAGTTTCTTCAGACGGCGACGGTTAGACCCCGACATTTCCGATTGAGCCGTCCGGGGACCGGTGGCGATGATTAAGTCTTCAACCGGCCTCTGAAAAACTTCTGGGACGAACCTGCCGAGCGTTTCGCGAATGCCAGAGAGAAGCCTGAGGTACGCACCCCAGTCTTCGACCGAAGTTGCAGGCTTGAAGTTCACCTGAGCGGTGACGGCATCGAGTTGTGACTGAAACGCGGCGAACCCCTCGGTGTCGAGGCGGGTAGCGAGTGAGACCGCTTGCTCGGCTTGGCGCTCATCTTCAAATCGAGCCTGGAACCAGGCCGAGTCGGAAGGCGCATGATCGAATTCTCCGAGTTCCTGAGCTTCAAGGAGAAGCCCCATAGCCTCGGTGCGGTTTCGGTGTCGGTCGATTAGCGAAGGCGCAATTCGAGCGCTCGTTTCTGGCGCGCGCGGAACAAGGCTCAACTTGGCCAAGGCGACGAGCGCTTCAGAAACGGTCAGTTGCACTTTTTCATCACGCTTGCCCAAGAGCTGCAAATAGTTTTCGATGTCTACCGTTGCTGCTTCACGTCGAACCTTTGCGATTGCAAGGTTGGAATCTTGGGCCTTTTCATGGCGACCAATCGCGCCGATCAGGTCGAACCAAGTGTGACTCTCTCGCACGGCAAGACCGCCCAGCCCGAGACTCGCGAACCGGTCAGCGAGTTCGTGCAGCGTTTGTCGTCGCGGAGCAACTACAAGAACCGACTTGCCTTCGCTAGCCAGGGCAGCAATCACGTTGACTACGGTCTGCGTATATCCACAACCGGGCAGGGTCTCGACGGCAAACGATCGGCCGCTGGCGGCCATGGCAACTACGCGCTGCTGCACCGAGTCGGCATCACTCACCAGGTCTATCGGGTGAGAATCAGACCACGGGCTAGTCTCTGCTTGCGGCTCTTCGAGACCAGAAATGCTTCGGAGAAGTTTCGACTCGTGTCGATCGACGTCACGGTATAGCTCGATTGGCTCGCAGGCGAAATTTCCAATAGCGAGAATTCTGCGCGTCTCGAGCCTCGCGGCTGCACCAACTCGAGAAGCGATGTATTCGAGCATCGACAGGGGCACAAAATCGGCACCGGGAGTAAAACTCGCGAGAATGACTTGCGGGTCCAACTTGACCCCGTAGGCATCTTCAATGGCGTCCATCAAACCAGGATTCACCCTCGGTTTGCCCACCAAGCGAATCTCAAAGTCGTCGGTCTTGCGGTCCAACTCGGCTTCCCAGAGCACGATTGGTAGGGAGAGGTCGAAACCATCGTGCTCCAGATTCACCAAGCCAGCAGCCAAGCCGAGAGCATGCACTCCGAACTGGGTGTCTAAAAAGTCGGCCCGGGAGCGAATCCGACGAGCGGCCGAATATGAACGCGAGAATGCCAGAGGGTCTCGAAACAGATTCGAGAGCACAGCGTGGCGACTCGAACTCAGTTGAGCCAATCCACTGGGATGAGCACGCTCGAGATCGATTTGACCGATCGAGTTCGGCTCGAAGTTCAACAGTGGGTTTGCGAAGCCGATTGCGCGGATCTGACGCAACCAGTCATCCCAGTTGATTTTTCGTTCTGCGTTGTGCTCCACGCCTAAAGACTAACTTTCAAGCGGGCTCTGGGCTCGGAGGCTAGGCACGGGGCGGTATATTTGGCTGGTGTCACGCCAACCCTCGGGTGAGTCTGGCTCCGTAGCTCAGTGGATAGAGCAGAGGTTTCCTAAACCTTGTGTCGTAGGTTCGATTCCTATCGGGGCCACAAAAAAGCGGGTGTCACCCTGGGTGACACCCGCATAACTTTTTGCGAGTTACTAAGCGACGCGAACGCCCTGCTTCTCGGCGAACGCCTGGTCGGTCTGGGTCAAGTAAATGATGCCCTCGACCAACGCGATGAGCGCTGGCACGTAGGTCCAGCAGAGAAGTAGGTAGACAACGCCAATTCCGGCCTTGCCCAGGTAGAACTTGTGAATGCCAAGACCACCGAGCAGAAGTGCGAGTACACCTGCGGTTACGCGCGACTTCGGTGCAGCATAAGGGTTTCCCTGAGGCTGGCCTGGGGCCGCGGCCGCCTGCTGCGAAGCTACGGGGTGACCGCACTGGGGGCAAGCGGCGGCCATTGGGCTAACTGCGTTGCCGCAGTGACTGCAGAAGTTTCCTGCCATTTATTTCTCCTATTCGGGTTGGAACGGAGAATCCCCCATTCATTTCAAAACATTAGCGGCAAAAAGATACACATTGGTCGAGAACTGGCACAGTTACCCAATCGATATCTGTCTCGAGATCTGAGCTAGGCAGCCTGTGGCAAAGCCAGAAACTCGTCCCACTCCGGTTCGAAGCGCTCAGCACCCCGTACCGTCCAGGCGAGCCCTTGGGGCATCCTCGGTTGATTGCGTAGCTCCCAGCCGAGTTCCGAGAGCGTCTTGTCACTCTTGGTGTTGTTGCACTTGAGGCAGCAAGCGACCAAGTTTTCCCAGGTATCTTTGCCGCCACGGGACTTCGGTTGCACATGATCGATGGTGTTGGCAGCTTTCTGGCAATAGACGCAGCGATAACCGTCTCGTCGCAAGACGCCCCTGCGTGATACCGGCACCGTTCGACTGCTCGGCACGCGCACATACCTCTGCAACAAGATCACTGATGGCAGGGCATATTCCTCGGATGCGCTGTGCACAAGCTTCTCGCCCGAACCTGCCAGCACCGTGGCCTTTTGATTGAGCACCAAGATTAGGGCTCGTTTGAATGAGACAACCGCGAGCGGTTCGTAACCAGCGTTTAGCACCAGTGTGCGCATGACTGTTCCTTTCGAAATCACCCAGACGGCTTCCGGGTTTTCGGGTAGGTGCAGATCTTCCAAACAAAAAAACGCGCCACCAAACATGGTGACGCGCTAACTTGCTCCTTGGCAGGACTGATGGGGATGACGCATCCGATAGACATGCTTGGCGGGCAAACTAAACAATGACATCATCTCCTCCCTTCAAGTGGTCGAGGTGCACTTGCAGCCAGATTAGAACTGTCTCGGCAAAAAGTTCGCAACGAAACGCCGAACAATAGGTGTCGATTCGGTTGCAGTCTTCAATCGCTTTAAATAATCGGATGCTGGGCAGAAACTAGCCGTCTATGCCGAGGCGCACAAAGAAGATGTTGCTCGTGTAAATCGTGGCCAGCTTCACGCGGTCTCCCGGACGTGGAGCGTGATAGAAGTTTCCGTTTCCGGCATAGATGCCATCGTGACTCAGGTCGTTAAACACGACGAGGTCGCCAGGCAGGGCATCCTCGGGTTTAATGATCTTGCCCATACGTGCCTGACCGTGAACCGAGTGAGGCAGCGCAATTCCAAACTGGGCAAAAACATATGCAACATAGCCCGAGCAGTCGAACGCAGCGGGGCTATCGCCACCGAACACATATGGCACGCCAACATACTTGTTGGCGACCTTCATAACCTGCGCGGTGTCGTACTTGGGATATGGCGGATTGAGCAAAAAGTCGGCTGCGGTCGGACCGGTCCAGCCGCGGGCGGCGGCCAGGGTCTGCTGGCGAAGAAGCTCGTTGGCACTGATGGTCTTGTAGGTCGAACGCGAGTACTTCTCCGAGTTCACCGCGACAACGGTGAGGTTCTGAGTGTCTGGGTTACTAGCTATTTGAGCCGCGTCGGTTGTGATCAAACGAGTCATGGCGGCAAGGTCAGGGCTCATCGCGTAGGCGGGAAGAGCGGCGGTGGCCAGCAACCCTGCGGCGACAGACATGGTTGCAAAATTCTTGAACGGGCGGATGCGCTGCGAACGGGTTTGTGCTAGTGCCGGGACAACGGCACCGTGTATGCGTTGAGCCTCTGCATCGGCTTGAATCATCGTGGCCTGGGCAGCACGAGCGATCTTGCGCTCTTCCTTGCGAGCAAGGCGAGCGGCTTTCGCTTGTTGCGATTGCTCGACCGAGGTTCGACTGCGCAGTTCAAACTGCTCGAAGAAGTTAATCTTCACGTCGGCACGGCGGCGACCACTGGGCTTTTGGGCCAAGGCAAACCTCCAGGTTTCGGTGAAATCACCCTGCATCGATACTTTTGGTGCTCCGAACTGCAGAACTTGAAACTATTCGGAACCGGTCTCCACCCAGGTTTGTGAGCGGCGACTTCTAAAGTTTACCCGAAAGTTGGATTTAGGCTTCGACAAAGATGTGAGCCGCGAGGTCGTGATCGACGGCGACCCCCTCGTCTCTGCCATTGAGGCAAATCAGGATGCGTCCCTCTTGGTGATTTGCATGAATCACAGCGCCGGGCACTAGCCCTGCATCCCGCATTTCAGCAAGGAATTCCGGATCGATCTGGATCGGCTCGGCAATTCGACGAAGCACGAGAGACGCAGCCGAACCCGTGGCTAGGAGTTTGCTGGGAAGTGACACGACACCATCGGAGAATGCGGGATTCGCTTTATAACCGAGCTCATCTAGACCCGGAATTGGGTTGCCGTAGGGCGAAAGTTCCGGGGTGGAAATTAGCGAAAGGATCTTGCGTTCGACCTGCTCGCTCATCACGTGCTCCCAGCGACAAGCCTCATCGTGCAAGAACTCCCACTCGAGTCCGATGACGTCGGCCAGCAAACGTTCGGCAAGTCGATGCTTGCGCATCACCCGAGTGGCCTCCAGACGCCCCGCCTTCGTGAGCTCGAGATGACGATCGTCGCTAACCACAACAAGTCCGTCGCGAGACATACGGTTAACGGTTTCCGACACCGTAGGCCCAGACTGTCCAAGTCGCTCGCTGATTCGGGCCCGAAGCGCAACCTGACCCTCCTCCTCGAGTTCGAGTATCGTACGAAGATACATTTCGGTGGTATCGATTAGGTCGGTCATGGTCACCTCCAGCGGTTGTCTTTCCCTATTATCGCCGAGCCCGCTTTCGTTTTTGGCTCGGTAAACTTATTCAATGCCAGAAATCCAGATTCCAGCCAATTTGCTTCCCGTCGACGGCCGTTTCGGTTGCGGACCTTCGCGCGTTCGGCAGGCGCAACTCGACGCCTTCGCAATCGAAGGCGCAAAGCTGATGGGCACCTCGCACAGACAAGCACCGATCAAAAATCTGGTGAACCGTGTGCAAACCGGGCTAATGGACCTGTTCCACAATCCGTCTGGCTATGAAATCGTTCTGGGCAACGGTGGCTCAACCGCATTCTGGGATGCCGCCGCATTCTCACTCGTAGAGCGCAAAGCGCAAAATCTGGTGCACGGAGAGTTCGGTGCAAAGTTTGCCACCGCACTGACTAACCCTTGGCTCGAAGCGCCGACGGTTGTGAACAGCGCTCCAGGTTCACGAGTCGATCTCATCGCCGAGGCAGGCGTAGATTCCTATGCCTATGCGCAGAACGAAACCTCCACGGGTGTAGTCACCCCAGTCAAGCGAGTGGCCGGTGCCGATGCGGGAGCTCTTCACTTCACCGACGCCACGTCCGCAGCAGGAGGAATCGACTTCGACCCGCTAGAAACCGACGTCTATTACTTCGCGCCTCAGAAAAACTTCGCCTCCGATGGCGGACTCTGGTTTGCATTGATGTCACCAGCCGCCGTCGAACGTGCCGAACGCATCGCTGCAAGTGATCGATACATCCCAGAGTTCTTGAGCGTGAAAACCGCTATCGACAATTCGCGATTGAACCAGACTCTCAACACTCCAGCGATCGCAACACTGTTCTTGCTAGCCGAGCAGGTGGATTGGCTGAACCAGAACGGTGGACTCGGTTGGGCCCACGAGCGAACCCTGTCGGCTTCGAGTCACCTATACGACTGGGCCGAAGCCTCGAGCTTCGCGACACCTTTTGTCGCTAATCCAGACCACCGGTCACAGGTTGTGGTGACCATCGACTTCAACGAATCGGTTGATGCCGCATCCGTGGCCAAGGTTTTGCGAGCGAATAGAATCGTCGACGTTGAGCCATACCGCAAGCTGGGTCGCAACCAGTTGCGCGTCGCCACATTTGCTGCGACCGACCTGGCAGAAGTGCAGCAACTAACCGCATCGATCGACTACGTTGTTGCCGAGTTGGCCTAACCATGAAACTTTTTGTCAGCGAGGATGAGCGCAAACCCGACCCCGAGCCGGTCAGGGTGAACGCACGCCTTGCGGTAATCGTGGGGCTTGTGGCTTGGACTCTAGTTTTTGCGGTTTTTGTCGTTTTTCCGGCGACGGTTCCGGCGGCCAAACCTTGGTGGCCTTGGACCTGCGTCGTCGGCATCCTGCTGGGCATCTATGCCCTCTTTAGAGTCCGCAAGGGCTGAAGACTCTTCGTCTTCTAGCGAAGATTCGTCGTCGTCTTCGATTACCTCGAAGTCGTCATCAGCGGCAGAACCTTCTGAATCACCATCTAGATCGCCTTCATTGAGGTCTTCTTCAAGTTCTTCGTCTGCATCGTCCGCTTCGGCTGCATCGAGCGCAGCCTGAGCCTCAAGCTCAGCCTGAAGTGCTTTCCAGTCGGCTAGCCGCTCGGCCCAGGGAACCCAGGCAGGCGCGAGCAGGGCTTCCTCACCCGGCAAGAGCAAAACTTCGCTCACCGTTGGCTCTTGCTTGGTCGGAGCGAACAGGGTCACCGACCAACGCCAACCGGCGTAACCCTTGAGCTTGGCGCTGAACAAATAGGTGAAAGTCGAATCGCCCTCGTCGATGGTTTCGATATACTCACCGACAGATTTGGAATCGGCAGCGCCAATAGCGGCCGCCTTTGCCAAGTCGACCAGGTCTGGTGAAGTGCGCTTAGTCATCCAGTTCGTCGGCAACCTTGCGGAGCAAAGCCGCGATCTTTGCAGCGTGACCAGGTTCTGGTTGCTTGCCACGGTTTAGGCCGGCTCCGAGGTTGTCTAGAAGTCGAATCAAGTCTTGAACAATAACAGCCATTTCGTCGGCTGGTTTGCGCGAGCGACGGGCGAGGCTTACGGGAGCTTCGAGAATGCGAACGGAGGTTGCCTGCGCACCTCGCTTGCCATCAAACAGGCTGAACTCCACTCGCGTGCCCGGACGAACCGACAGGGTTCCGGTTGGTAGCGCGCTGACGTGCAAATAGACTTCAGCGCCTTCATCGGACGCGATGAAGCCGAATCCCTTCGCCTCGTCATAGAACTTCACTTTGCCAGTTGGCATGACTACCTCTTTCAAATAACCAGCCACTAGTTTACCTGTCGGCACTGACAGCGGTGCGGGTATCCTAGAAGGATGGCTAAAACAAAGAAATCCGCTGCGGCTCCGGTTCCTAGGCTAGAAAGCTTGCTCGCCTACATGGCGGTTGGCGTTATCGCATTTTCGATTTTGATCATCGGAGTTCTCTTGGTTGCCTACGCAACCGGAGTCACTACACTGCCGACTCTGCTGCCACTTCTTCCCTTCATCGGCCTGCCAATCGGCATGTTGCTCATCATCGCGCTAGTGATTGTCGGCGTGATTCGCCGAAGCAAAGAAGCGAACAACTCCAAGTGAGCGATGTTCTCGGGCTAGCTCAGAGCTTGAGAAAGCTCAGCGACCAGCAACTCGTCGACTTGTGTCGTCGTTGCTTGGTGCAGCCCGCTCATCTAAAAGACTTTTTTGACCTTGCCGAGCAGATTCTGAGCCCCCGCTCGGTTTCGGCCTGGCTCGCCAGCCAAAACGGTTCAAGCCTGAAGGCTTTGACTGCTGCGAACACAGATTCGTTGTCGCACGACCCGCTCTTCGATGTGCTCTCTAAACGTCTTGCTGGCGATCCAAAGAGCTTAGGCGAAGAGTTTGGCCGAATTTCAAAGTGGTTGAGCCAGGGATCGTTGCACTCGGTAACAGAGCCTGGGTTCCGCCAAGAGGTGGGCGATGCATCTGCAGGACTTGATGACTACGCTGCCAAGGATGCGGGCATCCGCGGTTTCCTGGCGATTCAGGCAATGACCGAGTTCGTCTATGAACTCGAACACAAATTTCTATCCGAGGTGGGCAAGGCCGGTTTAGCCCTGCCAGATGTGAAGCGCTTTGCACTGCTGCTGGGTGTCGAACGCGAGCAAGTGCGCGAACTGTGGGAACTGGCACACTCCAATAATCTCGTCGCGGTTCAAGACTCGCGCTGGGTGTTGGGGGGCATGGCGGGCGCTTGGCTAGAAGCCGACGTGATCAAACGGTGGAACTATGCGGTGGAATCCTGGCTGAAGCTTCTAGGGCAATCCTCGGGCAAAGAACTCGGTCTTGAGTTAGCTCCAGCCGACAGCCGAACATTTGCTCAGCTTCTTGCCGACGTGTATCCCCTTGCCGATATCTCGCCAGGCTCGCGGGGCGCAAAACTTGCTGCGCATGCAGAGCTGCTCGGCCTGACATCCAAGGGCGCTATGCAGTCTTGGTTTAACGATGTGATTGAAGGAAGCCTTGAGTCAGCGACCGGTTTGGTCAAACAGTACTTTCCCGCGCATCAGCCAAGGGTGATCTTGCAAGCGGATCTTTCCGTTGTCGCTCCTGGCCCGCTCGATGAGAGAGTCGAACTTGAACTTCGGGAGTTCGTTGAAGCCGACTCGGTCGGATTAGCATCGCATTTTCGAATCAGCGCTTTAAGCATCAGCTATGCGCTCGAACGGGGACACTCGGTTGCCGACATACGCGGCTCACTGCTTCGAATCGCTGGGCAGGTTCTTCCTCAACCGGTCGACTACCTATTGAATGATGTATCAAAGCGCTTTGGTCGAATCAAGGTAGTAGCCGACGAAAGCACTGGAGGGTGCTTCATCCGGGTTAGTGAACCCACGCTAGCCATCGAGCTCGTCAACGACCTCCGACACCGAATCATCGCACTTCGTCAACTCGAACCGGAGGTTCTGTTTTCGAAGTATTCGGTCGATGTGGTTTATTTCACCCTTCGAGATTTTGGTCATCTAGCGGTTCGTGCCACCGATAAAGGCGAAGTCATAGCACCGGTCAAACTCAGCCAGCGAGTTGGCAACACGCCAAAGCCTGACGCCATCGAAACGATGGTCGAACGTTTGCGTGGTTCTGAACAGAAGGCTGCAGAGGGCGACGACGAATCGAAACTTCGTCAACTTCAACTTGCGATCAAGAACAAGGCATCCGTCCGCGTGATCTATAGCGGCAAAGATGCGGTGCAATACGAGTTCCTGCTTGAACCGGTTGGCGTCGCAAACGGTCGGCTTCGAGCCCGAGACCGCAAAGCCGATATCGAGCGCACATTGCCTCTGGCCAACATCGTCAGCCTTGAGCTGGCCTGACCAAAAAAAATGTCGACGAGAAGAATAGGCTAAAAGGATGACTGGCCCGCTGATTGTTCAGAGCGATAAAACCGCTCTGCTCGAGGTAGCACACCCAGATGCCCAGGATGCTCGCCACGACCTTGCGGTCTTCGCCGAACTTGAACGAGCACCCGAACATATCCACACCTATCGCATCACCAAGCTTGGGCTCTGGAATGCTCGGGCTGCCGGACACGACGCGAGTTTCGTGCTTGCCGTTCTTGACCGCTATGCCAAGTTTGCAGTGCCGACTTCGGTGCGGGCCGACATCGAGCAAACCATGGACCGGTATGGTCGCTTGGTGATTCGTCGTGGCGATGATGGGTTGCTCGAGCTATCTAGCGACTCCCCCGCGATTCTGCTTGAGGCTGCGCGGCACCGCAAAATGGCCGACCTACTTGGCGGTCGATTGAGCGACACCGCGTTCCGCATCCAAGACTGGGCTCGCGGTGCCGTAAAGCAAGAACTTCTAAAGCTCGGATGGCCAGCAGAGGATCTGGCCGGCTATGCCGAGGGAACGCCCCACGAGATTTCGCTCAATGAGTCGGGGTGGAACATCCGCGACTATCAAAAGACCGCAGTAGACAAGTTTTGGCAGGGCGGTTCGGGCGTGGTTGTTTTGCCGTGTGGCGCGGGCAAGACGATCGTGGGCGCGACTGCGATGACCGTCGCGAAGACCAACACGCTCATTTTGGTGACCAACACGGTTTCGGCTAGGCAGTGGAAGGCAGAACTGCTTAAACGCACCAGTCTGACCGAAGAAGAGATCGGCGAATACTCAGGGTCGATCAAAGAAGTTCGCCCAGTGACCATCGCGACCTATCAAATCTTGACCACCAAGCGAAAGAGTGAGTATGCCCACCTCGCGCTTCTCGACGCAAACGACTGGGGGCTCATCGTCTATGACGAGGTTCACTTGTTGCCCGCCCCGATCTTCAAGATGACCGCGGATCTTCAAGCACGGCGCCGACTCGGGCTGACCGCAACACTCGTTCGTGAAGACGGAAAAGAGGGTGACGTGTTCTCGCTCATCGGCCCAAAACGCTTCGATGCCCCTTGGAAAGAAATCGAAGCCCAGGGCTACATCGCACCAGCAGCTTGTTTCGAAGTTCGTGTCGACCTTGGCGATACCGAGCGACTCGACTACGCGATGTCGAGCCAAGACGAACGCTATCGCCTGGCTGCCACTAGCCCCGTGAAGATTCCGGTCATGAAAAAACTTCTCGACCGGCACGAAGGTGAGCCGACTCTGATCATCGGTCAATATTTAGATCAGATCTACACGGTGGCGGATGCATTAGGTGTTCCCTTCATCACAGGTGAGACCCCCGTGGATGAGCGCGAGCGGTTGTTCGACCTATTCCGCACGGGTGCTTTGAACACACTCGTGGTGTCAAAGGTCGCAAACTTTTCGATCGACCTGCCGGAGGCATCCGTCGCTATTCAAATTTCTGGGTCTTACGGCTCGAGGCAAGAAGAGGCACAGCGTCTCGGTCGACTGCTTCGCCCCAAGCAAGACGGCCGCAAGGCCTCGTTTTATACGATCATCGCTCGCGACACCGTGGACCAAGACTTTGCCCAAAACCGTCAGCGTTTCTTGGCCGAGCAAGGCTACAGCTACGAGATTCTCGACGACGACCAGATTTAGTTTGGGCTCTCACACCCAAACAACTCCCTGCCGGCGCTAAGGTGGTTCTCAGCAAACTCCCAGAAACAACACGGATGCTGTGTCTATGGCTAGCGAACCCATCAAAGTACTCGTCGTAGACGACGAGCCAAACATCAGAGATCTTCTCAGCACCAGCCTGAAGTTCAACGGCTACGCAGTTTATGCAGTTGGCAACGGAAACGATGCCGTAGTCGCTGCCGAAAAAGGCCACCCAGACATCATCCTGCTCGACGTAATGCTTCCCGACATGAGCGGATTCGCCGTCACCAAGAAACTTCGATCGATGAACATCGACGTGCCGGTGCTGTTCCTAACTGCCCGTGATGAGACGGCCGACAAGGTCACCGGTCTCACCGTCGGTGGCGATGACTACCTCACCAAACCTTTCAGCCTCGACGAAGTTATTGCGCGCATCCAAGCAATCTTGCGACGCACTCAAAAAGTCGATGTCGAAGAGAGCGTTCTCGAGGTTGGCGAAATCACCATGAACGAGGATGCTCACGAAGTGTTCGTGAATGGCGAGATGGTCGAGTTCTCACCGACCGAATACAAGTTGCTCAGATTCTTGATGTCGAACGCCAACCGAGTGCTCACCAAGGCACAAATTCTCGACCACGTTTGGGAATATGACTTCGGCGGAGAGATGGGAATCGTCGAGTCTTATGTGAGCTACCTTCGCAAAAAGCTCGACCCCTTGACCAAAGAGCCAGTAATAGTCACCAAGCGTGGTGTCGGCTACATGTATAAGACTCCTAAAAAAGAGAAATAGCTCTTGAACTCGAAAGTCGCCGGTCTCTGGGAACGCATCTCGCTGCGCTCCAAATTGACGGCACTTTCGATGGCGTTGATCGGCGTCCTTCTGGTTGTTTCGAGCCTCGGAACCATCGCCCTACTGCGCACCTATCTGCAGCAGTCGCAAGACTCGATCCTGATTTCCACGGCAACCGTGCTACGCACCGAAAACCCACTCGCGGTCGAAGCCCGCTTGGCCACCAGACAACTTCAACTTCCCAACTTGCCAACCGACTATTACATCGCCTATCTGAACGACAGGGGCGACATCATCCTGGCTCTGGCAGCCTCGACCAACACCGGCGCAGGTTTGCCGAATGTAACAAACTTCGACCTCGGCTCTGTGATTGCAACCCGCGGCGTTCCGTTCGAAGTCGACCTAAACGGGGTTGTGCAACCCGACAACGAGGGACGAGGCTGGCGAATCGTTGCAGTCCCCCTCGCCTCTATGCAAGGATCTCTCGTCGTAGCCCTGCCAACCGATCTAAACAACGGACTAGTTCGTCAGTACCGTGCAATCGGACTCGGATTCGGTGTAGTTCTGCTACTGCTGAGCGGGCTTAGCATCTGGCTCACCATCACCCGCGCCTTGCGGCCGCTGAAAGAAGTAGAGCGAACCGCGGCTGCGGTAGCGAGTGGGGACACCCACCAGCGCCTCATGGAACTCGAGGGCACAACCGAGATGGCCCGCGTGAACCGCTCGCTAAACACCATGTTGGACTCGATTGACCAAGCGCTGACCGATCGAGGTCGCACCGTGGAGCAGATGCGCCGATTCCTTGCCGATGCCAGTCATGAATTGCGAACCCCGCTTGTTTCGGTACGCGGCTATGCGGAGCTATATCGAATGGGCGCTCTCAAAGATAAAGCGGCACTCGACGACGCCCTCGGTCGAATTGAATCCGAAGCTATTCGAATGTCATCGTTGGTTGAAAACCTTCTGGCGCTCGCTCGCATAGACGAAGCTCAACCTCTTGTCAAAGCGTCAACCAATATGGTCAGCATCTGCCGAGACGCCGCGAAGGATGCCTCGGTGGCAGAGTACAAGCGCGGCATCCGTGTTCTTGACCTGAAGGGTGTCGAAGTCACAGAGGATGCACAAGTCTCGATCAACGCCGAAGCAAACGCAATGCGCCAGGTTGTGATTAACCTTCTTGCCAACGCTTGCCGCTTCTCACCCGAGGAAGAGAGCGTTGAAGTAGCCCTTGGAATCATTGGCAACGAGTTTGTGCTCGAGGTCAGGGATCGGGGCGAGGGAATTCCAGAGGCACTCCGAGACAAGGTGTTCGAGCGGTTCTTCCGAGCCGATAACTCCCGCAATCGCGATACCGGCGGAAGCGGTCTCGGCCTTTCAATCTGCAAGGCTCTTGTCACCGCGCACGATGGCACCATTGCGGCGAATGAAACAGCAGGCGGGGGCACGACCATTCGGGTTGTCCTCCCTCTTTAAAAAAGTTATCCACAGTCTTGATTTACGCTCCCAAGAGTTGGAGCTAATGCCCAAAACTATCTGCATGACACATTTTCAAGTTGATAGCCAGCAAGTCCTGGCCGCAAACTCCGCTATTCAAAGCACAATCGGCCGGCTCCGCTCAGAAATTGATACGTTGCACGGTCAGCTCCAGGGCCTACAGGCATCGTGGCAAGGAGTCGCCGCAAATTCGTTTCAAGAACTTGTCGCCCGTTGGCGCACCACAGAGTCAAGCGTGCAAGATCAGTTGGCGCAGATCGGCCAAGCGCTTTCGCTAGCCGCCACTCAATACGCAGATGTAGAAGCGGCCAATCTCAGACTTTTTGCCTGAAATCACCCACGCGGGCAAAAAGAAGGGGCGAGACCGAATGGTCTCGCCCCTTTACTTTTGACTGAACTAGAAGTCCATACCTCCGGCCGGTGCAGCAGGTGCAGCGACTGGTTCTGGCTTCTCGGCAACCACGGCTTCGGTGGTCAAGAACAAGCCAGCAATCGAGGCGGCGTTCTGAAGAGCCGAACGGGTCACCTTAACTGGGTCGTTGATGCCAGCCTTGAGCATGTCAACATACTCGCCAGTAGCAGCGTTTAGTCCCTGACCGGCAGGCAGCGATGCAACCTTCTCGGCAACGACGCCAGGCTCTAGGCCAGCGTTCAGAGCGATCTGCTTGAGCGGAGCGGAGATTGCAACGCGAACGATGTTCGCGCCGGTAGCCTCGTCACCGGTCAGCTCTAGCTTTGCGAAAGCGGCATTGCCGGCCTGGATCAGGGCGACACCTCCACCCGCAACGATGCCTTCTTCGACGGCAGCCTTGGCATTGCGCACTGCGTCTTCGATGCGGTGCTTGCGCTCCTTGAGCTCAACCTCGGTTGCGGCACCAGCCTTGATGACTGCGACACCGCCCGCTAGCTTCGCCAGACGCTCCTGCAGCTTCTCACGGTCGTAGTCGCTGTCGGTGTTCTCGATTTCTTTGCGAATCTGCTCGACACGTCCCTTGATGGCAGCCTCGTCGCCAGCGCCCTCGACGATGGTGGTCTCGTCCTTGGTAATGACAACCTTTCGTGCGCGTCCGAGTAGGTCAAGGGTTGCGGTCTCGAGGCGAAGGCCGATTTCTTCAGAGATGACCTGGCCGCCGGTGAGAATCGCGATGTCCTGCAGCATTGCCTTGCGACGGTCGCCAAAGCCTGGGGCCTTGACGGCGACCGACTTGAAGATTCCGCGAATCTTGTTCAGAACCAGAGTGGTAAGAGCTTCACCCTCGATGTCTTCGGCAATCAGCAGAAGTGGCTTGCCGGTCTGAATGACCCTCTCGACTACTGGCAGCAGGTCTTTCATGCTCGAGACCTTGGAGTTCACGATCAGCACGTACGCGTCTTCGAGAACTGCCTCTTGACGGTCTGGATCGGTAACGAAGTAGCCCGAGATGTAGCCCTTGTCAAAGCGCATACCTTCGGTGAGCTGAAGCTCAATGCCAAAGGTGTTCGACTCTTCGACGGTTACAACGCCTTCGCGGCCAACCTTGTCGATTGCCTCGGCAATTAGTTCACCAATCTGCGAGTCGCCTGCCGAAATCGACGCGGTAGCAGCGATCTGCTCCTTCGAGTCGACTGGCTTGGCGTGCGCGAACAACTGCTCGATGACAGCGGCAACCGCCTTGTCGATTCCGCGCTTCAGTGAGATAGGGTCGGCACCGGCGGCAACGTTGCGAAGCCCTTCGCGAACCAGGGCCTGAGCCAGAACGGTTGCGGTGGTGGTTCCGTCACCGGCGACGTCGTCGGTCTTCTTGGCGACTTCCTTGACCAGTTCTGCGCCAATGCGCTCGAATGGGTCTTCGAGTTCGATTTCTTTAGCGATCGAAACACCATCGTTGGTGATGGTGGGTGCGCCCCACTTCTTTTCGAGAACGACATTGCGTCCGCGTGGGCCGAGGGTCACCTTTACGGTGTCGGCGAGGATGTTCAAGCCGCGCTCTAGACCGCGACGTGCTTCCTCATTGAAAGTAATGATCTTTGCCATTTTTTGGATTCTCCGATGGTTCAGAATGGTTTGTTTTTAGCACTCTACATGTTTGAGTGCTAACACCATTTTGGCACTCTCCACCTGAGAGTGCAAGCCGTGTCCGCTAGATGTGAACAACCGCGTCAAAACCCGAATCCTGCATGCGCTCTCGCGAGCCAAAGGCTGCCGGGCGCGAGTTGCGCATCCACGGTCTTAGCGACATTAGTTAAAAGAAAACCGCCCCACATCAGCGGGGCGGAATCTTTGCTTGAAACTTAGCCTAGAACGATGACCTTGTCGGCCTGAGGGCCCTTGTCTCCAGCCTTGATCTCAAATTCAACCTTCTGGTTCTCTCTGAGTTCCTTGTAGCCTTCAGACTGGATTGCTGACCAGTGCACGAAAACTTCGGCACCGCCATCTTCGGTAATGAATCCATAGCCCTTTTCGGCGTTGAACCACTTCACGGTTCCTGTTGCCATTGCATACTCCTGTTGCCTAACTAAATCACCAATGGCAACGCCACCGACGAGTCGCATAGAAACACGAAGTTGCTATGTGAGACAACGTGCGAACGCCGCCTCTTCTCGACCTTCCTAACCCTATTGCCGAAAGTATGTTCGTGGATAGGGGTAAAACAAAATAAATTCAAGCGTTTATCAAGGTGTTATACGGCGTAATTCTGCCGTCTAGCGCGTTTTCTGAGGATGCGTGTGCCTAAGTTCTAGCAATCCAGTGGCTCGTAGCACCGAGCTACTTGAAGTCGTCGCCCAGAACCACGGTGATTGGGTCGGAATATTGCCCGGAAACTTCTACCGAATATTTGCCCAAAGTCTTCACCAAAGTCTTGGTCGCCGACTCAAACTCCTCATTCGAGATGAAGATCTTGGTCTCGGTGACCGGGCTGACCGGGTTCAAGTTGTCGGCCGTAATCACATTCCAACCGGCGTCCAGGAGTTGATGTGCGACCTTTGAGGCGAGTCCGGCCTGGCTGGTTCCATCTAGCACCGTGACGGGCGTGGTTTTTACGCTCGAGGTAGCAGCAGGGCTTGGGTCGATCAGGTCAGCTGGGTTGATCACGACGCTTCCGTCAGCGATTCGGAGCCCAATGAGGGCCACAAATCCGAAAATTGCGGCGACAGCCATGATTCGCAAAAATTCAAGAACGCGATCACGCTTGGTGCGTCGAGCTCGATGACGCCCACCGTGCGCGGGGGCGGAATCAAACTCATCCGTTGGGAACTTTTGCGACATCAACTCTGCTTAGAAAGGGTGACCGCTGTTGCGGTACTTAATATTAGGCACGAAGAGCATCGACGAGAGGCACCAGTGGGTTACGAAGTTAACAAAGACGAAAGCGAATGGCGCGCTGAGCTGAGCGAGTTCGAGTACCACGTGCTTCGCGAAGCGGGAACCGAGCGAGCCTGGACCGGTGAACTCCTCGAGGAAGGTCGAACCGGAATCTACGGCTGCAAAGGATGCGGTGCCGAACTCTTTCGCTCAAACGCAAAGTTTGACTCGCATTGTGGATGGCCATCCTTTTATGAACCACAAGAAGGAGATGCCGTCGAACTAATCGAAGACCGAAGCCACGGCATGGTGCGCACCGAAGTTCGCTGTGCCAAGTGCGGGTGCCACCTGGGCCACGTTTTCGAGGATGCGCCGCAAACTCCGACCGGTGATCGCTATTGCATCAACTCGGTGAGCATTACCTTCACTGCGACGGAGTAGTCAGTAAACTGCAACTATGTCTGAAGATACGAGTAACAACCCAACCAAAAATAACAACTTCAACATCGCTACAGGTAGCGCTGGAGGTTTTTACTTCGTAGGATTCATTGGCGCAGCCGTCTACTTCATTTCAACCGCGCAGGATTTCTGGGATGGCGCGCTCGGGCTATTGCAAGCGGCGCTCTGGCCGGGCTTTTTGGTTTATGAAGCACTCAGCATGCTGAACGCCTAAAGGAACTTTTTCCTTGAGTGGTCGCCGATGGTGGCATCTTGACCAGTTCGCGAGCAAAAAGCGAAAACCGGATGCCCGAGAGCATCCGGTTTATCGAGCCGACTAGGGGACTTGAACCCCTAACCCCCGCATTACAAGTGCGGTGCGCTACCAATTGCGCCAAGTCGGCATATCTGGAACTTTAGCCGTTCCAGACCGACGCCACCCACTGCTCGAAACGAGCTGGGTTGGCCATCTCTTCGGTCGTACCGCTGTAGCGCTGGTCCTTGACCACGATGAATGGGGTGCTGTCAACGGTGAGGCCCGTATTCTGCCACTCGGCGTTGAGATGCTTGCTGGTGGTAGCGGTAACCCAGTCACCATAGGACTTGTCGTTGATGCACTTCTCAATCTTTGCGAGGTTGGTCGCACCGATCTGCTGCGCGTAGGCGACCAGCGAATCGTTCTCCGGACCAGGCGTTCCCTCGACAGGCTGGTTTGCAAACAGCACGTTGTTGAACTTCATGAAAGAGTTTGGTGAGTATTCCGAAACACAGACCGCTGCGTTGGCAGCTCGGCTCGAGAAGGCGTTTGGTGACTGACCGTCTAGGAACGAGATCGGGTGGTATTCGATGGTCCAATCTCCAGCCGCAACCTTGCTTTCGATGAGTGCACCATTAGGGATGTCGAAAGCCTGACAGAACGGGCATTGGTAGTCCAAGAAAATCTGGATGTTTGGCACATCCTCCGTGGTTGGGGTCACCTCTGGGGTGAAAGCCTTCAGGTCTTTGCCAACCTTGATGCCGCCTTCAAAAATCATGTTGGTAGGCGCAACCGAAGGAGCCGGCACATTCGAGACGACTGCGAAGCCAATCAGTCCACCTAATACGAGCACTGCTGCGGTCAACCCTGCAATGAACCCGTAGCGACGGCGGGCTTCGCTCTTCTTGTTGGCCTCACGGATTTCACGTGCCTTGGCTCGAGCGGCGTCGCGCTGAGCGGATCGGGTGTCACGACCTTGGTTTTGTGCCATGAAGGTGTTCCTTAAGTTTGGTCACGAAATAGCGACAATGAGCAGGCTTCTAGTCTAAAAGACAACTGCCCGATGGCATAATGGAGTAACCCTTCACCGCCGGTGTTGGGCTCTATCACTACGGATCGTCCGGCACGTACCTGCCGGTGAGGAGAAAAAATCATGGCATCAGTGTCATTCAGAAAGGCAACCCGCCTTTACCCGGGCGGTACTCGTCCGGCCGTTGACCAAATTGAACTTGAAATCGCCGATGGCGAATTCCTTGTTCTAGTTGGCCCTTCGGGTTGTGGAAAGTCGACCACCCTGCGCATGCTGGCTGGTCTAGAAGAAGTTAACGAGGGCGACATCTTTATCGGTGACCGCAACGTTACCGACGTTCCACCAAAGGACCGCGACATCGCAATGGTCTTCCAGAACTACGCTCTCTACCCACACATGACCGTGGCAGAGAACATGGGCTTCGCTCTTAAGATTGCTGGCGTCAGCAAGGAAGAGCGCGCCGAGCGCGTTCTCGAAGCAGCCAAACTTCTAGACCTCGAGCCTTACCTGGCCCGCAAGCCAAAGGCCCTTTCGGGTGGTCAGCGTCAGCGTGT